>Ga0081538_10000054_pt1 | contig 87900 bp, 80 predicted proteins | sample TabmetS5T2R1_FD_71022 | JGI IMG/M metagenome (GOLD analysis project Ga0081538, IMG submission 71022) | Tabebuia heterophylla rhizosphere microbial communities from the University of Puerto Rico - S5T2R1 | ecosystem: Host-associated > Plants > Roots > Rhizosphere ... | reverse complement strand
CCTCCTCACCCGGGCCAACCAGGCGCTGCAGACGCTCGAGCGCTACCGGCAGCGGCTCGACAGCGTCACGGCCGCGCTCTCCGCCCTCGAGGTCGAGGACCTCGTGACCGTGCGCGACGTCGTAAACGTCCTGCAGCGCACCGAGATGGTTCGGCGCATCGCCGATGAGATCAGCGGCGACATCGTGGAGCTCGGCGTCGACGGGCGCCTGGTCGAGCTCCAGCTCGAGGAGCTCATGGGCGGCGTCGACGACGATCGCCGCCTGGTGGTCCTCGACTACTTCAGTCCCGAGTCGGAGTGGGAGGTCGAAAAGGCGATGGCCGCCCTCACCGACATGGGCACCGAGGAGCTTCTCGACCTCAGGGGGGTGGCCGAGACCCTCCACCTGCCCGGCACGTTCGTCGATCTCGACGCGAACGTGCAGCCGCGGGGCTACCGCCTCCTCGCCCGCATCCCCCGGCTGCCCGAGTCGGTGATCGAGCGCATCGTGGGGCGCTTCGGCAGCCTCCAGAAGATCATGCGGGCGACGATCGACGACCTCGACGACGTCGCCGGCGTCGGCGAGTCCCGCGCCCGGGCCATCAAGGAGGGCCTGTCCCGGCTGGCCGAGTCGAGCATCCTCGACCGCTATTCGTGATTCGAGGGGGCTCGGGCGGAGCCTCTGACCCCACGCCCCCGCCGGCGCTCCGGTGGCTCGAACCGCTGTCAGTCATGTTTGGCAGCCGTCCCCGCGGCGATCGTGTAGAACCCCCGGGCATGCGGATCACCTTGCTTTCGGGGACGCCGGCCGAGATCGCCCGGCCAGACGTGCGCGACCCGTCTCGGGGACTGGTGGTCATCCCCGACGTGGGCGGCCTGCGGCCGTTGTTCGACGACCTCGTGGCGCGCCTGGCGGCGGATCAGGGGTGGACGGTGTGTGCGTTCGAGCTGTGGCCCGGGCGCGAGTCGCTGTCGCTGCCCGATCGGCTGGCCGAGGGTGGCACGCTCGACGACGCCCGCATCATCGGCGACGCCTGCGCCGCGGCCGATGCCACGGGGTGTGACCCGGTGGGGGTCATCGGCTTCTGCATGGGCGGCATGTACACCCTCAAGGCCTCGGCGACCGGGCGGTTCGACCGGGCGGCGGCCTTCTACGGCATGGCGAGGGTGCCGGAGCAGTGGCGCAGCCCGACGCAGGGCGAACCGCTCGACGCCGTGGCCTCGCCCGGGCGTTGCCCGACACTGGCCATCGTCGGCACCGCGGACCCCTGGGTACCCCCGGCCGACGCCGACGCGCTCGAGGCCGCAGGGGTCGAGGTCGTGCGCTACGAGGGCGCGGACCACGGCTTCGTTCACGATCCCTCCCGGCCCGCGCATCGGCCGGACGACGCCGCCGACGCCTGGCGGCGGGTGCTCGCCTTCCTCGAGGGCTCGGCCTGACGGCTACCGGGCGCGGCGCTCGAGCTGCTCGCGGTCGGTGATGCGGTAGCGGCGCTCCGACTGCTCGATCCAGCCGAGGCGCACGAAGCTGGCGATGGCCTTGTTCACCCGTTCCCGGGAGGCACCGACCATGGCGGCGAGCTCCTCCTGCGTCACCGGAAGCGTGAACTCGTCGGACCCGGCGGCCATCTCGACCAGACGCTTGGCGGTGCGGCCGGTGACGTCGAGGAACACCGAGTCGGCGAGGGCCACGTCCATCGTGCGAATCCGCCCTGCCAGCAGGGCAACCACGCCCCACAGGAGCTCGGGCCGCTGCTCGTACACCCGCCGGATGGGCTCGAATCCGATCGCCAGGACCTGCGACGGCTCCAGGGCCCGCGCCTCCGCCGATCTGCCCAGGCCCTCGAAGAAGCCCATGTCGCCGAAGAGGTCACCCGGTTCCATGAGGGCGACCACCGCCTCGCGCCCGTCGATCGACCGCTTGGCGATGGCGATCCGCCCGCTCACCACGACGTACATCTTGTCGGGGGCGTCGTCCTCGTGGAACACGACGTCACCCCTCCGCAAGTCCTCCGTGGTGCTGGCGTCGGCGAGCTGCAGGAGCTCGCCCGGGGTCAGGTCGGCGAACAGGTCCACGTCGGCGAGCAGGTCGGTGGCGGTCATCAGGGGGAACGATAACGACGAGCCGGCCGAGCGTCCGCACATGCGGCACCGCTCCGGGTGTTTCGTTGCATCCGTGCCGTTTTCATGTCGCTACCTTCCCACCGATCCTGCGGCCGGTAGCCTCCGCCCGGTCATGCGTTCGGTGTGGGTGATCGTCGTGGCCGCCGGATCGGGCAGCCGGTTCGGACGGCCCAAGCAGTACGAGGAGCTCGCGGGACGCCCGGTCCTCGACTGGTCGCTCGCAGCCGCCCGGGCCGCCGCCGGCGGCGCCGACGATGGCGTGGTGGTCGTGGTGCCGCCGGACCGCGTGGCCGAGCCCGCATCCGGCGCCGCCACCGTTATCGGGGGCGGGGCCACCCGGTCGAGCTCGGTCAGGGCCGGCTTGGCGGCGGTGCCCGGCCACGCCGACGTCATCGTGGTCCACGACGGCGCCCGCCCCCTGGCGGGCCCCGAGCTGTTCGCCCGGGTGGTCGGCGCCGTGCGCGACGGTGCGGACGCGGCCGTACCGGCGGTCGAGGTCACGGACACGCTGCGACGCCGTACCGGCGGGCCGGTCGACCGCATCGGACTGGTGGCGGTGCAGACCCCCCAAGCGTTCCGGGCCGCGGCGCTGCGCCGGGCCCACGCCGCCGGGCCCGAGGCAACCGACGATGCGTCCCTCGTCGAGGCCGCGGGTGGCAAGGTGGTCGTCGTGGAGGGCTCTCCAGCCAACCTCAAGATCACCCGGCCGGTCGATCTCGCGATCGCGGAAGCGTTGCTGCGGTTCGGCGAGACACCATGACCGTCCACACGCGGGGGCTGCGCCCCCGAACCCCATCGTCGCCGGGCTCGCTGGCGCTCGCGCCGTCGACCGTTCCTGAGCTGCGCTCATGACCGCCCCGGGGCCCATGATCCGGATCGGACAGGGCTTCGACGTGCATCCGTTCTCGGGCGACACCGACCGCCCGCTGGTCCTCGGCGGCGTGTCGTTCGACGGGCTACCTGGGCTCGCCGGGCACAGCGACGGTGACGTGATCGCCCATGCCGTCACCGACGCGTTGCTCGGCGCCGCCGGGCTGGGCGACATCGGCCAGCGCTTTCCCGACACCGACCCCGCACTGGCCGGCGCCGACTCGGTCGGGCTCCTGCGCCGAGCGGTGGCGGCGCTGCGCGACGCCGGCTGGTACCCGCAGAACGTCGACTGCACGGTGGTCCTGGAGGAACCGAGGGTGGCCCCGCAGCGAGCCGCCATGGAGGCCCGGCTCGGCGACGCCGTGGGCGCGCCGGTGACGGTCAAGGGGAAGAGGGCCGAGGGGCTGGGGGCGCTCGGACGGGCCGAGGGGATCGCGTGCTTCGCGGTGGCGCTCGTCGCCGGCGGCGGACCGGCCGGCGGGGAGTCGGCGTGACCCCGCGTCGTGGACGTCCCGGCGGGCGCGGCGGGGCGTCCGGGCGCCCGGGACGGGCCAGGCCACCAGCGACCAGGTCGGCGGGCCGAGGCCGGCCACGGTCCAGTCCCGGCGGTCGGCGGGGCCGCGCCGGCCCGTCCGGTCGGGGAGTGGGGGGCGACCAGGTCGAGGGTCGCCAGGCGGTCCGCGAGCTCCTGCTCGCGGGCACCCGCAAGGTCCGCGAGGTATGGATGGAGAGCGACGGGGGCGACGCGTCGATCCTGCGTGACATCCGCGAGCTGGCCGAGTCCAACCGGGTACCCCTCAACATCGTCGGGCGGGGGCGGTTCGCCGCCCAGGCGCGGAGCGAGGCGCCGCAGGGGGTGCTCGCCCTCGCGGCGCCGCTGCCCGAGGCCGACCTCGACGACCTGGTCGCCGGACGTCCCGGCGCGCACGGGGAGGCCCCTCGCGGTGGCGTGGACAACGCGGCCGTCACGCCGTTCCTCGTCGCCCTGGACGGCGTCACCGATCCCGGGAATCTCGGTGCGATCCTGCGCTCCGCCGAGTGCGCCGGCGTCACCGGCGTGGTGCTGCCGAGGCATCGCGCCGTCCACGTCACGCCCGCGGCCACCAAGGCGGCCGCCGGAGCGGTGGAGCACCTGCCAATTGCCGTGGTCGGGGGCCTGCCGGCGGCGCTGGCGCGCCTTCGGGATGCCGGCGTGCACGTGGTTGGCCTCGACGGAGGGGCGGTGACGTCGATCTACGAGCTGGCGGGTGTGGACGGCCCGGTCTGTGTCGTGCTGGGCGCGGAGGGCAAGGGCCTGTCGCGCCTGGTCCGCGAGCGCTGCGACGCGCTGGTGGCCATCCCGCTGCACGGCCGCCTCGGTTCCCTCAACGTGTCGGCGGCGGCTGCGCTCGCATGCTTCGAGATCGCCCGGCGGCGCTGATCGCCCGGCGGCGCTGATCGCCCGGGCGCTACCCCGAGCCCGAGGCGGGAATCGAACCCGCGGCCTGACGCTTACAAGGCGCCTGCTCTGCCGGCTGAGCTACTCGGGCGGCGGGCGCGACCATATCGCCGCCCTCGTTCGCCACCCACGGAGGGTGCTTGCATTGGATTGGTGGCCACGCCAGCCTTGTTCAGTGCATCCTCGCCGACGTGCCACCAACGCCTCGCCGGCCAACGTCGCCGCTGGCGGCGTCCTCGTCCTCGCCGCACCGCAAGGTGTGCGCCTTCGTCCTGCGTCCTTGCCTGCGGCCCCGCTGACTCGCCGATCCGCCCACGTCACGCCGACGAGGACGCACTTGTGTCCCTAACCGATCGTGACCGGGCGATCCTCGACTTCGAGAGGTGCTGGTGGATGCTCTCGGCGCCGAAGAGCGCCGGCATTCGCGAGCATCTCCACCTGTCGCCGACCCGCTACTACCGACTGCTGAACGCCCTGCTCGACGACCCCGACGCCGTCGCGTACGACCCCCTCGTCGTGCACCGGCTGCGCCGGATGCGGCTCCACCGCCGCCGGGCCCGCTTCGTGGGCCGCACCGGACTCGGGCAGGGGCGATAGGAGGCCCGCATGCAGACCGAGCGACCACCGACCGAAGGACCGTCCACCCGGGCGAACCCGGCCCGAGGGATCGTGCTCCTGGCGGCGGCCGTGGTGCTGGGGCTGTTCCTGCTCCGGGCAGTCGAGGACAGCGCGCCGTCCGACGACATCGCCACCGCTGCCACCGACACGACGGCCGCCGACGGGGAGGCGACCGACACGACGGCGGGCGAGGACGGGGGCGAGACGACCACCACCGCTGCCCCGCTGCGCCAGCCGGCCGAGATCGTCGTGCGCGTCGCCAACGTCGCTGGCGTGGAGGGCGCGGCCAGCGAGCGGACACAGCAGCTCGCGGGCGCCGGGTACCAGACCGTCGAGGCGACCAACGGCCCCGAGGGTCAACAGCTCGACGCCACACAGGTGCTGTTCGTCGACGGGTTCGAGGGCGAGGCGCAGGCCCTGGCCGAAGCGCTCGGTGCCCCCACCGAAGGCGTCGCCGCCATGCCGGCCCAACCGCCCGTCGATCCTGGGGGGGCCCAGATCGTGGTGCTCCTCGGCACCGATCTCGCCGGGGGCTGATGGGGGCCGACGCCGCGGATGATGCCCGTCGCGCTAGCGGTGGATGTCGAGCCCGCGAACGACGGGCGGGATCGACGCTCACATGAGCGACTTGCTGGGGCCGTTCATCGAGCGGCCCGGCCGTGCGGCCCTGCTGCTCGACTTCGACGGCACGTTGTCGCCCATCGTCGACGTGCCCGCCGAGGCCCGGCCGCTTCCCGGCGCCTACGAGGCCCTGGAGGCGCTGGCGACGCGCTTCGCGGTCGTGGCCGTGGTGTCGGGGCGCCCCGCCTCCTTCCTGGAACCCCTGCTGCCCCCCAGCGTGGTCATCTCGGGGGTCTACGGCCTCGAGACTGTGCGCGACGGGGTGCGCTCGGATCACTCGGGCGCCACCGCCTGGCGTGACGCCGTCGCGGAGGCCGGCCGCCGGGCCAAGGAGAACGGGCCGGTGGGCATGGCGGTCGAGCCGAAGGGGCTGTCGCTCACGCTCCACTACCGGGAGCATCCAGGGCTGGGGCCCGCGGTGCGCGAGTGGGCGGTGGCCGAAGCCAAGCGGTCGGGACTGGTGATGCGCCGGGCACGCATGTCCTTCGAGCTGCACCCACCGGTCGCCATCGACAAGGGCACCGCGGTCCTGAGCCTGGTCACCGGCGTCGAGGCGGTGGGCTTCGTCGGCGACGACCGGGGTGACCTGCCGGCCTTCGACAGCCTCGACCAGCTGGAGGCCCGGGGGGTCGACGTCCTCAGGGTGGCGGTGGCCAGCGCCGAGGCCCCCGGGGACCTGATCGAACGCGCCGACCTGGTGGTGGACGGGCCCCGCGCCGTCCTCGATTTGTTGCGCCAACTGGCGTCGGGGTCGCCGGCGACGCTGCCGGCCCGGGATCAGCCGCGAGCCCCGTAGGACGGGCCAGCGGCTGCCGCGAGCTGGTCGGACAGCCAGTCGGCGGGGCGGCGTGCCACGGCCAGCTGCCGTAGCAGCTTCGCCCGCGAGCGCCGCTCGCCGTCGTCCATGCGCAGCGCCTTCGCCAGGGCGTCGGCCGTCCCGGCCACGTCGAACGGCTGCACCTGCACCACGGCGTCGCTGAGCTCGTCCCACACGCCGGCCTCGGTCGACAGGCACACCACCACGTCGCGGTCGTTGACGATCGCCGCTTCCTTGGCCACGAGGTTGAGCCCGTCGCGGATGGGGTTGACCAGGACCACCTCTGCACGCCGCAGCACCGCCACCGAGCGCGGGTAGTCATCGCTGGTGTCGTAGATGATGGGCGTCCACCGGGGAGTGGCCCAGCGCTCGTTGATCGCGTCCACCAGGGCCTCGACGTCGCGCTGGTACTCGACGTAGGCGGCCACGCCGCTGCGCGACGGGTAGCACGATGCCAGGAACACGACCCGCTCGCGCCAGTCCGGCCGCTGCGCGAGCAGGTCGTCGTATGCCTGGAACCCGCGCAGCAGGTTCTTGGACAGCTCGATGCGGTCGACGCGGGCGATCACGGCCCGGTCGCCGACCAGTTCCTCGATCTCGCCCAGGGCCGCCTCGCATGCCGGCGACGAGGCGGTGCGCCGCAGGTCGTCGGCGTCGGCGGGCAGCGGGGAGACGAACGTCGCCGGGGACAGCGCCAGCGTGGTGCGGCAGCACGCCAGGAAGTCGTCGGCCCAGCGTCGGGAATGGAAGCCGCAGGCGCGGTGGGCGGCGAGGCTGGACAACACCTCAGCGCTCACGTGGCTGGGGAGGACCCCCAGCCATGTCGGCGTGGCGAAGGGCGTGTGGCTGAAGTGCACGGCGGCCAGGTCCGGCCTGCGCTCGACCAGCGCCACGCCCAGCAGGCTCAGGTGGTAGTCCTGCACGAGCACGGCGGCGCCCTCGGGCGCATGCTCGGCCACGGCGTCGGCGAAGGCCTCGTTGACGTGGCGATACGCGAGCCAGGCATCCCGCAGGTCGCGGCCGAACGCCGGCTCGCGGGGCAGGTCGTACAGGCCGTGGTGCACGAACCACAGGACCTGGGTGCTCACGACGTCGTTGGCCAGCCTGAACGCCTCGCGGTCGACGGCCACGAGGTCGACGCGGAAGCCTTCGGCGTCGACCGGTCCCTGGGCGGCGGCCTCGCGATCGGCATCGGACATGGCGGCGGCGATCCACGTGGCGCCCGTGTCCGCCACCACCGGTCGGAGTCCCGAGACCAGGCCTCCAGCCCCCCGGGTCGCCACCAGGTCGCCCCGCTCGTCGTGCCGGAACGACAGGGGGCCGCGGTTGGACACGATGACGACGGGGCGATCCACGGTTGGTCGAGGGTAGTGGGGCCCGGGCGGCCGCCGGCACGACCCGATCGGGGCCTCCGGTGCACGGCCACGTCGTCTCGTCTCACCGGGGTCGGTGCTGGCGGGGGCTGGCCTGGGCGGCCACGGGCCGCGCTGCAAGTTCGGGACCGTTCCGTGCCCACATGCGGGCCTATCCGCTCGGCCTGTTGGGCCACACTGTCCGGTCATGCGCGTCGTGGCCGCGCCCGACAAGCTCAGGGGGACCGCCGGCGCCCGCGACGTGGCGGTGGCCCTGGGCCGCGCCGCGGCGGCCGCCGGATGGGAGTGCGACGAGGTGCCGCTGGCTGACGGCGGCGAGGGCACGCTCGAGGTGCTGGGGGGGCCCAACCGGACCACGTCCGTGACCGGGCCGCTCGGAGATCCCGTCCAGGTCGAGTGGCGGCTCGACCGGGGCACCGCAGTCATCGAGATGGCGCGTGCGTCGGGGCTCGCGCTGGTCGGTGGCGCCGACGGCAACGATCCCGTTGCGGCCTCGACCGTGGGGACCGGCGAGCTGATCGGCGTCGCCGTCGACAGCGGGGCCCGCCGGGTGCTGGTGGGCCTGGGTGGATCGGCGACCACCGACGGGGGGCTGGGGGCGTTGCGGGCCCTCTACCCGCTGCATCGGCTGGGTGGGCTCGAGCTGGTGGCGTTGTGCGACGTCCGCACGCGCTTCGTCGACGCCGCCGAGGTGTTCGCCCCGCAGAAGGGCGCGTCGCCGGCCCAGGTGGAGCTTCTGCGGCGTCGTCTGGACCGTCTGGCCGACGTCTACCTGTCCGACCACGGGATCGACGTGCGCGACCTCGCCGGCGCCGGGGCCGCGGGCGGCCTGGGGGGCGGCCTGGCCGTCGCCGGTGCGTCGCTGGTGCCGGGCTTCGAGGCGGTGGCCGACGAGCTCGACCTCCACGACCTGGTGGAGGGCGCCGACCTCGTCATCACCGCCGAGGGGTTCCTCGACCGGCAGTCGTTCGAGGGCAAGGTGGTCGGCGGTGTGGTCGGCCTGGCGGTGCCCCTCGCCGTCCCGTGCGTGGCGGTCGTCGGCGAGGTCGTGGAGGACCTGGAGCCGCCCGGCAAGGACCTCGAGATCGTGTCGTTGGTGCAGCGGTTCGGCCGCGAGCGCGCCCACGCCGACACGCTCGCGTGCATCGAGGCCGTCGCCGCGGACGTCCTGGCGGCCAGGCGCTGAGGCGCGTCCGGCGGTGCCGGTTTCCCGTGGTTGTGGACGCCGTTCGGGCCACCGGCGCCGGGTCAAGTTCCCGGTTCGGCCGGAATGCCGGTCGTCGCGGGGCGGTTGACTACGATCGCCCGGCCCTCAGATCACGAAGGACCATTGCATGACCGTTTCCGTCCGCATCCCGACCACGCTGCGCACCCTCACTGCGGGCAAGTCCGAGGTGTCGCTGGAAGGATCCAACGTGCGAGACGTGCTCACCAGGCTCGACCAGGCCCACCCGGGCTTCGCCGGGCGGCTGCTCGACGACGACGGCAACCTGCGGCGCTTCGTCAACGTGTTCGTGGCCGACGACGACATCAGGTTCCTCGATGGCCTCGACACGCCCGTCCCCGACGGCTCCGAGGTGTCGATCATCCCCGCGGTCGCGGGCGGCTGAGCCCCGGCGCCCTCCGGCATCCGGTTAGCACTCACGTGTTGCGAGTGCTGATCCCAGGTGCTTGACTGGCTAGCACTCACATCAATCGAGTGCTAACCCCGTGCCCAACGGAGGGATTCAGGGATGCCGAAGATCATCGCTTTCGACACGGAGGCCCGTCGCAGCCTCGAGTCCGGCATGAACAAGCTGGCCGACGCTGTCCGGGTCACCCTCGGCCCCAAGGGCCGTAACGTCGTCCTCGACAAGAAGTGGGGCGCTCCCACCATCACCAACGACGGCGTGTCGATCGCCAAGGAGATCGAGCTCGAAGACCCCTACGAGAAGATCGGGGCCGAGCTGGTCAAGGAGGTCGCCAAGAAGACCGACGACGTCGCCGGCGACGGCACCACCACCGCCACCGTGCTGGCGTGGTCCATGGTGCGCGAGGGCCTGCGCAACGTCGCCGCCGGGGCCAACCCGATGTCCCTGAAGAAGGGCATCGAGGCCGCGGTCGTCGAGGCCGTCGAGGCGATCGCCGACGTGGCGGTCGACGTCGACTCCAAGGACCAGATCGCGCAGGTGGCCGGGATCTCGGCCGCCGATCCCGAGATCGGCGAGATGATCGCCGAGGCCATCGACAAGGTGGGCAAGGACGGTGTCATCACCGTCGAGGAGTCGCAGACCTTCGGCATGGAGATGGACCTCGTCGAGGGCATGCGGTTCGACAAGGGCTACATCTCGCCCTACTTCGTCACCGACCCCGACCGGATGGAGGCCGTGCTCGACGACGCCCACATCCTCCTCGTCGGTTCCAAGATCTCGAACGTGCGTGACCTCCTGCCCGTGCTGGAGAAGGTCATGCAGGCAGGCAAGCCGCTGGTCGTGATCGCCGAGGACGTCGAGGGCGAGGCCCTGGCCACCCTGGTCGTCAACAAGATCCGCGGCACCTTCAAGTCGGCCGCCGTGAAGGCCCCCGGCTTCGGCGAGCGCCGCAAGGCGATGCTGCAGGACATGGCCATCCTCACCGGCGGCCAGGTCATCACCGAAGAGGTGGGCCTCAAGCTCGAGAACACCACCCTCGACCTGCTCGGCCGCGCCAAGAAGGTGATCGTCACCAAGGACGAGACCACCCTCGTCGAGGGCGCCGGCTCCGAGGACGAGATCAAGGGCCGCATCCAGCAGATCAAGAACGAGATCGACAACACCGACTCCGACTACGACCGCGAGAAGCTCCAGGAGCGCCTGGCCAAGCTGTCGGGTGGGGTCGCGGTGCTGAAGGTCGGTGCCGCCACCGAGGTCGAGCTCAAGGAGAAGAAGCACCGCATCGAGGACGCGGTGTCGACCACCAAGGCCGCCATCGAGGAAGGCGTCGTGGCCGGCGGTGGCGTGACCCTCCTGCGGGCGCAGTCCAAGGTGGGCGAGCTGGTCAACAGCCTGTCCGGCGACGAGTCCACGGGTGCCCGCATCGTCGCCCGGTCGCTCGAGGAGCCGCTCAAGCAGATCGCCGTCAACGCCGGCCACGAGGGCGGCGTGGTGACCGAGCGGGTCCGGGCGCTCGATGGTGTGTCCGAGGGCCTCAACGCCGCCACGGGTGAGTACGAGGACCTGACCAAGGCCGGCATCATCGATGCCGCCAAGGTCACCCGTTCGGCGCTGCAGAACGCGGCCTCGATCGCGGCCCTGTTCCTCACCACCGAGGCCGTCATCGCCGACAAGCCCGAGGAGAAGAGCGCCCCGGCGATGCCCGGCGGTGGCATGGAGGACTTCTAGGGTTTCGTTCCCCGAAGCGGAGCTTCGGGGAACGAGGCTTTGGCGCCGCCTCTCGGCGGCACTCAATGTGCCGGCCGGCCGGCGGAGCCGGATCGGCCGACGACGAGGGGGGACCCGGGAGGGTCCCCCCTCGTGTTCCCTCCACGCCTCGTCACTCCGCTGCGGGCTTGTGCGAGGACGCCGGTAGCGTGGCTTGGCTATGGACGGGACCCGGATCGTGCTAGTGCGGCACGGCGAATCGCGTGCCCAGGAGCTAAGCATCGTGGGTGGCCACGCCGGCTGCCGCGGGCTCTCGGCGCGGGGCCGCCTGCAGGTGGAGGCGTTGCGCGACCGCTGGAAGGCCACCGGAGAGCTGGGCGAGGTGTCGGCGCTCTACGCCAGCGTGATGCCGCGAGCGGTCGAGACCGCCGAGGTGCTGGCACCGGCCCTGGGCGTCCCGGACGTCGTGCAGGACTGCGACCTGTGCGAGCACCACCCCGGCGAGGGCGATGGGCTGCCCTGGAACGAGTACGACCGGCTCTATCCGTTCCCCGACGGCGGTTGGCACCCGGACCTGCGGCGCGATCCGGGCGGCGAGACCTGGCGGGAGATGGCGGATCGGGTCGCCGCCGGGATCGATCGCCTGGTCGAGCGGCACGGGGGCACCACGGTCGTGGTGGCCTGTCACGGCGGCGTGATCGTCCACAGCATGATCCGCTGGCTCGGCATCGGCGAGGACGACGGGCACGAGCGCGCCTGGTTCAGCCCCGAGAACGCCTCGATCACCGAGTGGCGCCACGGCGCCAACCCCTATCGCGACCGGTCGATCTCCTGGGAGCTCGCGCGCTTCAACGACCAGGCCCACCTGGTCGGCCTCTCCTAGCCAACGCCCCTGGCGGCCCTAGGCCTCGTGGTGCTGGGCCGGCGGGATCCAACGGGGGTCCACGTCGTCGTCCGGCTCGAGCGGTCGCATGGCGAGGTCGATGGCGCTCCACAGCGTCTTGGACACGGGAAAGAACACCAGCGGGACGATGAGGGCGGTGGCCACCACGGCTGCGATCGCCGGGGCGACGGGGCCGGGGTAGGTGGCGAGGAAGCCGACGACGACGGCGGTCAGGACGGCGCCGAAGGTGACGATCGTGTTGAGGCCCAGCGCGCCCAGCCAGTGCCCCTCGATCCGTTCGAGCCGGAAGCCGCAGCGAGGGCAGCGCTCGCGCATGATGAACCAGCGACGGAACAGCCGTCCCCCGCCACACACCGGGCAGTGCAGGGCGAGCCCGCGGGCCAGCAGGCGGGGAATCGTCAGTGGCGGCGGTTCGGGCGGCGCTTCCCCCACGCGCAGAGCATGCCGCGGGCGGGCTGGCGCTCGCGCCGTCGGCCTGCCGGGCTCGCTTCGCTCGCCCGTCAGTGTCTCCGGTGGGGGCTGCGCCCCACACCCATCGCCGCCGGGTGAGCTGGCGCTCGCGCCGTCGGCCTGCCGGGCTCGCTTCGCTCGCCCGTCAGATACGGTTCGGTATCCAATCGTCGTGCATGGGGGTCAACGATGATGATCGGACGCAGGGGGCGTGCTCGCCGAACGCTCGTGGCGCTCACGGCCGGGCTGATCGCCGCGGGCGCGGCCGTGCCCGCGGTGACGGCATCTCCGGGCGATCCGGCCGGCCGGGGCCAGGGCGAGGCCCGCTATCCCTACGCCGGCTCGATCGCGGTCGACCTGCCGACCGACCCCCGAAGCTGCGATCCGCTAGGCGGCACGCGCTGTCTCCTGCCGTTCCCGAACGATTACTTCACCGTGCGAGACCGCGCCGCCGAGACCGGCCGGCGGGTCGACCTCGCCGCCGACGCCACGCCGGCCAACGCCGCCGGCGTCCACATCGACCCCACCGAGCTCAATCGCAACGACGGATTCTCGCCGGGGTCGGCGCTGGTGACCCTGCTGCCCGGCATCGACCTGGCGGCCAGCGGGGCGGCCCCGATCACCGACATGGGCAGCTCCCTGGACCGCGACGCGCCGATCGTCGTCATCGACGCCGAAACCGGCAGGCGGCACCCCTACTGGGCCGAAGTCGACAGCCGGGCCCCCGACGATGCCCACCGGCTGCTGTTCGTCCGCCCGGCCAGGAACTTCCGCGAGGGCCATCGCTACATTGTCGCGATCCGCAACGTCGTCGACGGCGCCGGGCAGCCGATCCCGCCGTCCGACGTCTTCCGCGCCTACCGCGACCGGCTCGACACCGGCATCGATGCCGTCGAGGGCAGGCGTGCCCACATGGACGACCTGTTCCGCCGCCTCCGTCGGGCCGGGGTCGGTCGTGACAGACTCGTGCTGGCGTGGGACTTCACGGTCGCCAGTGGCGAGAACCTCTCCGAGCGCCTGCTGGCCATGCGCGACGACGCCTTCCGGCAGCTGGGCACGGCGGCGCCCCTCTTCACCGTGACGGGCAACGTGCCCAGCACCCGGGCCAACCTGGCCCGCGAGGTGTCGGGCACGTTCGAGGTCCCCAACTACCTGACCGGCAGCGGCGGCCCGGGCGCGGTGCTCAACAACGGCAACGGGCCGGGGAGCTCCCCCATCCCCGCCCGCAACGGCATTTACACCGCCCGGTTCATCTGCACCATCCCGTTGTCGGCGGTCGGTGCGGACGGCAGCGCCAGGCCGACCCGGATGATGCTCTACGGCCACGGCCTGCTCGGGTCGGCGCGCGAGGCACTCGGGGCCAGCTCCCGCTACGCCAGCGTCACCAACACCACCACGTGCGCGACCTGGTGGATCGGCATGTCCGAGGAGGACATCGGCGTCGTGCTGCAGGCTCTCGCCGACATGTCGGCGTTCCGCAGCCTTCCCGACCGCCTGCAGCAGTCGATGCTCAACTTCCTGTTCCTCGGCCGGCTGATGAAGCATCCGGACGGGTTCTCGTCGGATCCGGCGTTCCAGGCCGGCGACGGCACGCCGCTCCTCGACCAGCGCCACCTCACGTTCAACGGCGTGAGCCAGGGCGGCATCCTCGGCGGCGCGCTCACCGCCGTCGCCCAGGACTGGACGCGATCGTTCCTCGGCGTCCCGGCGATGAACTACTCGACGCTGCTCGACCGCAGCGTCGACTTCGATCCCTTCAGCGTGGTGTTCGATCCCAACTACCCCGACTGGGTCGACCGCCAGCTCGCCATCCTGCTGGCGCAAATGCTGTGGGACCGGGGCGAGAACGACGGCTACGCGCAGCACCTGACCGCCAACCCCTATCGGCGGACCCCGAACCATCGGGTGATGCTGTACGAGGCGTTCGGCGACCACCAGGTGGCGAACGTCGCCACCGAGGTGATGGCGCGCACGATCGGCGCCCAGCTGCGGGTGCCGGCCCTGGCCCCAGGGCGCAGCCCCGACGTCGAGCCGTTCTGGGCCATCGACACGGCCGGGCGCCTGCCCGACAACCGCGGCTCGTACCTGGTGGTGTGGGACTTCGGGACGCCGGCCCCGCCTCTGGGGAACGTCCCCAACCGGGCCGGCACCGACCCCCACGGGCTGGGCCGCGACCAGTCCGAGGTGCTGACGTTGGCGACCACGTTCCTCGAGCAGGGGCGGCTGGTCGACACCTGTGGTGGTGGGCCCTGCCAGAACCTGCCCCCGCCGGGCTGACGCGCAGCGTCGGGTACGGTCGGCGCCGTGAGCCCGGCCCCGCATCCGGACCTGGCGCCATTGGTGGTCCTGCTCGGCACCTGGCGCGGCGAGGGCGAGGGCAGCTATCCGACCATCGAGCCCTTCCGGTACTCCGAGGAGATCAGCTTCACGCAGGTGGGCAAGCCGTTCCTGGCGTACCGGCAGGCAACCGTCAACTTGGCGACCGGCCTGCCGGCGCACGCCGAGGCCGGGTACTGGCGGCCCGCGGGGGAGGGGCGGGTGGAGCTGGTGATGGCGCACCCGACCGGCGTCGTCGAGATCGAGGAGGGGACCGTCGAGGCCCTGGCGGACGGTGTTCGGCTCCACCTCTCGTCGACGGCGGTGGCGTGCTCCGGCACCGCCAAATCGGTGCGGACCCTCCAGCGCGACGTCGAGGTGGCCGGCGACACCCTCCGCTACGACCTGGCGATGGGCGCGGTGGGCCAGCCCCACCAGCACCACCTGAACGCCACCCTGCGCCGCGTGCAGTGACCAGGGGTGCCGCCTGTCCGACACCGCGACGCGCGCCCGGCCCCGCCCAGCCGCCCGTGACGGCGCCGGCCTGCCGGCCGGCTGGAGCCGCTGGAGGCGCCGGAGGCGCCGCTCCTGCGAGCGACCCCGTACCCTTCAGGGGGTGTCACGGGGCCGTACCGCCAAGGTCCTCACGCATCGCTACGACGGCGGTGGCGTCACCCGTCGGCCCGACCAGCTGATCGTCGAGGAGCCGCTGGAGATCCAGCTCGACGGCGCCCTCGTGTCGACCACGATGCGTACGCCCGGGCACGACTTCGAGCTGGCGGCCGGCTTCTGCTTCACCGAGGGGTTGCTCGCCGGCGCGCCCGTGCGCCAATGCCGCTACTGCGGGACGGGCTCGGCGGTCGACAGCGAGTTCAACGTCGTATCGGTCGAGACCGGCGGGCTGGCGCCGCCACCCCGTCCCCGGCTGACGACGACCACATCGGCCTGCGGCATCTGCGGGACCACCGCCATCGACGACCTGCGGGAACGGCTGCATCCGTTGCCGCCGACGGCGCCGTTCCCGCTCGCCGTCCTGGCCCGGGTGCCCGACACCGTCACGTCCACGCAGCAGCTCTTCGACGCCACCGGGGCGGTCCACGCAGCGGTGGCGTTCGACCGCAGCGGCGATCCCGTGCTGGCGCGCGAGGACATCGGTCGACACAACGCCGTCGACAAGGTCGTAGGTCGGTTCCTGCTCGACGACCTACTCCCGGCCACGGCGTTGGGGTTGTACGTCAGCGGACGCGCGAGCTTCGAGATCGTGCAGAAGGCATGGGCAGCCGGTTTCTCCGCGGTGGTGGCCGTCAGCGCGCCCTCGTCGTTGGCGGTGAGCGCCGCCCGCCTGGCCGGGATGACGTTGTGCGGCTTCGCCCGTGGCGGGCGCCTCAACGTGTACGCACCGGAAGCGCTCTCTCGATCCGACGACGCTGCGGCGGTTGACGAAGCCGTGACCACGCCATCCGCCGCGCGTTCGAAGCCGGGGCGCTGAGCCGTGTCGCTGCGCGAGCAGTTGATGGGTTGGAAGCCCAAGCTGTGGGCGGGCTGGCGGCCCAACGGCCTCGGCGAGCAGAAGCCCAACCACTACCGCGACATCGCGCGGGTGGCCTGGGCCAACCGCGCCCATCCGGCCTACGCCTATCAGGTGCTCACCAAGGGTGCATGCGACGGCTGCTCCCTGGGCGTCGCGGGCCTCCACGACTGGACCATCGACGGCGTGCACCTGTGCACCACCCGCCTCGACCTGCTCGAGCTGAACACGGCGGACGCCATCGATCCCGTGGTGCTGTCCGACGTCGCGCCGCTGCGGTCGCGCACCGGCGGCCAGCTCCGGGCACTGGGTCGCCTGGGGCATCCTCTGCGCCGCCGCCGGGGCGAGGCGGGGTTCCGCCGGGTGTCGTGGGAGGAGGCGCTGTCGGTGCTGGCGGCCGGCCTGCGTGCTACCACCCCCGACCGGACCGCCCTGTACCTGACGAGTCGCGGCATCACCAACGAGACCTACTACGTGGCCGCCAAGGCCAGCCGGGCGCTGGGGACCGCCAACATCGACTCGGCGGCGCGCGTCTGCCACGCCCCCTCGACCGTCGGGCTGCGCCAGACGATCGGAATTGCCGCCACCACCTGCTCGTTCCAGGACGTGATCGAGGCGCCGCTCGTGGTGCTGTGGGGTTCGAACCCGGCCAACAACCAGCCCGTGTTCATGAAGTACCTGTACCTGGCGCGCAAGCGCGGCTGCCGGGTCGTGGTCGTCAACCCGTTCCTCGAGCCGGGGCTCGCACGCTACTGGGTGCCGTCCAACGTCGAGTCGGCGCTGTTCGGCACGAAGATGTGCGACCTCCACGTCCCGGTGCGCCCGGGCGGCGACGTGGCCCTCGCCAACGCCGCGCTGCAGCGGCTGATCGCACGAGCCGCCGTCGACCGCGCGTTCGTCGACGACCACACCGAGGGCTTCGACGAACTGGTGACCGCACTGTCCGGCCAGGACACCGACCACCTGCTCGCGCTCGCCGGCATCGATCGACCCACGCTGGAGTCGTTCGTCGACGAACTGGTGCGCGCCGGGGGAGCGATCCACGTGTGGTCGATGGGCATCACCCAGCACCGGGGGGCCACCGACACGGTCCGCGGGATCGTCAACCTGGCGCTGGCCCAGGGGGCGGTCGGTCGGGACGGGGTGGGGCTCATGCCCATCCGCGGGCACTCCGGCGTGCAGGGCGGCGCCGAGATGGGTGCGTACGCCACCGCTCTGCCGGGCGGCCTCCCGGTCGACACCGAGCACGCCGCCGCCCTGGCCACGACCTGGGGATTCCCGGTCCCGGACCGGCCGGGCCTGACCGCTCCCGAAATGGTCGAGGCCGCGGGTCGCGGCGACATCGACGTGCTGTGGATGTCGGGCGGCAACTTCCTCGACGTCCTGCCCGACCCGCGTGCGGTGGAGGCGGCGCTGGGACGGGTGCCGCTGCGCGTCCATCAGGACGTCGTCGTGACGCGGCAGATGTTCGTCGAAGGCGACGACGTGGTGCTGCTGCCGGTCGCCACGCGCTACGAGCAGGAGGGTGGCGGCACCGAGACCACCACCGAGCGACGCATCGTGTTCAGCCCCGAGATCCCCCGCCAACTGGGCGAGGCGCGCAGCGAGTGGCGCCTGTTCGCCGACGTGGTCAACCGGGTACGTCCCGAGCTCCGCACCGCCTTCTCATGGCCCGACAACGCCGACCTGCGGCGGGAGATCGCCGAGGTGGTGCCGCTGTACGCAGGCATCGAGACGCTGGCGGACACTGGCGATGCCGTCCAGTGGGGCGGGCGGCACCTGGCCCTGGGCGGGGCGTTCCCAACGGCGTCGGGGCGGGGCCGGTTCACATCGCTAGCGCCGGCGGAGCCGCAGATCCCCGACGGTTCGTTCGTGCTGTCCACGCGGCGGGGTAAGCAGTTCAACTCGATGGTGCACGGCCAGGTCGATCCCCTCACCGGCGCAGGGCGCGACGCGGTGTTCATGGACGCCGCGGACGCCTCGGCCCTCGGGGTGGAGGGCGGCGCCCGGGTCCGGCTCCGGTCGGAGACCGGCAGCCTCGACTGCACCGTGACCATCACCCGCCTGCCGACCCGCACGCTGCAGGTCCACTGGCCCGAGGGCAACGTGCTCATCGCCGGCGGTGCCGACCGCCGCGAGCCGCAATCCAAGGTGCCCGACTACAACGCCGTGGTGACCGTCGAGCCGCTGACGAGACCCGACGGATCGGGCGCTTCGACGGCCACCAATTCGCCCAGATGACCCAGCCGCTGCCCAGCCGCGTTCAGAACGGCTGGATGACGTGTTCGCAGCCGTCATCGGCGGCGAACGCAGCCTTGAGATCCTCGTCGTCGTAGGTACCGATCGCCGGCTCCACCACCGAGCCCGCCCGCTCCGCGGCGATGAACGCGCCCCCGAGCACCCCCCGTTGCTCCGGTACGTCGATCTGGGCCAGGTCCTCGATGTCGGCGCGTTCCTCCTTGAAAGCGGCTACGGCCTCGTCGGCGCCGCTACGCAACTCCTCGACGAGCCGGTCGCGCTCGTTGCTCACCGGGAGCTCGAGGTCGTCGACCTCGCTCCGGTGGTCCTCGGCAAGCTGGATCAAATCGTCGAACCCGGCGCGCAGCATCCGCGGCGCCGTCGCCGGATCGTCGGCGTCGGTGATCGCATCCGAGGTGCCATTGATCGAGTCGGCGATGTCGTTGTTCCAACGCCTGAGCATCCCGCAAACCGCCGTTGCGGTCTCGGCCGCCGCCGCCTCACGCGTCGTCCGTTCGGAGGCGCCGCACGCCGACACGAGGACGGTAACGCCGGTCACCCCTGCGATCAGGCTACCGATCCATGCCCGGGGCACCGGCGCAGTCTGGCACGGTCGGGCGCCGGACAACGACACCGGTAGCCTCGGAACGTGCCTGAACCGCTCGCACCGGCCACGGGCTGGAACGTGGTGCACCTCTTCTGTGACGCCACGCCAGCGGCCGACGCCGACGCCATCGCTGCGGCCGTCAAGTCGCTCGAGGCCGACGAGCACCAGGTCGTCCCGGTCGCAGTGGTCGGCCACAAGGCCGATCTCTGCCTGCTGGCGCTCGGGCCTGATCTGTGGCGGCTGCGCCGATTCCAGACCGAGATCGCGGCCGCCGGCCTCGACGTCGTCGACAGCTATGTGTCGCTGACCGAGGTCTCGGAGTACGCCGAGGGCATGCCGGATGAACGGAAGCAGGCTCGGCTTTATCCACGGCTACCACCTGAGGGGAAGCCGGCGTTCTGCTTCTACCCGATGTCCAAGCGTCGGGGACCGGAGCACAACTGGTACGAGCTGCCCTACGAGGTGCGCGAGCGGCTGATGTTCGGCCACGGGGGCGTGGGCCGCACCTTTGCCGGGCGCGTGCTGCAGCTCGTCACCGGTTCCACGGGGATCGACGACCACGAGTGGGGTGTCACCCTCTTCGCCGTCCACCCCGACGACCTCAAACAATGCGTCTACACGATGCGGTTCGACGAGGCATCGGCCCGCTACGCGGAGTTCGGGCCGTTCGTGACCGGAGTCGTCGGCACCCTCGACGAAGTGCTCGTGGCAATCGGCATCCTCAACTGAGAAAATCCGCACGTCAGTTCCACGGTCCCACTGCAGCCTGATTGCGTCGCCACTGACCTCATGGTGCGCGAATCGTCACCGATCCGTGGACAGCGCCTAGCAGAAGTGTGGGCCCTGCGGCGTCTCGCCGCAGGAAATAGACTTGCGCCGGACAGGTCCACCTACAATGCCCGCCCGTGCAGAGGGAGGGTCCATGAGGAAGGCCGTGGCGGTGCTGCTCGGCGCCAGCGTGGTCACGACGCTGGCGCTGGTGTCACGTGCGCCGCAGAGCGACGGCCAGCCCCGGCAGGAGCCGGCCAGTGGGGAACAGGGATCCGGCGAGGTGGTCCGGGGCACGCTGCGCTACGAGACCGAGAGCGGAGAGGACGCGTTCGCCGAGGGGGTGGAGATCACGGTCGAGACCGCCGAGGGCGAGGAGGTCGAGACCGCCACCAGCGATGAGGACGGCCAGTGGGAGGTCGCCCTACCCGGTCCAGGCCGCTACACGGTCTCGATCGACCCCGACACGCTGCCCGATGGCGTGTCCTTGCAGGACGAGGACCGCGCCACGCTCACATTCGAGATGAGCCCCGGGCGCAGCCGGGCCGTGCTGTTCGCGCTGACGGCCGGGTTCGGCGGCCGCGAGGTGGCCTCGGGCTTCGAGCGTTTCGTGCGGCTCAGTGTCCAAGGCATTCGCTTCGGCTTGGTGCTCGGGATGGCTGCCATTGGCCTCTCGCTCATCTTCGGAACGACCGGGCTGGTGAACTTTGCTCACGGGGAGCTGGTGACCTACGGGGCGATCCTTGCCTTCATCTTCAATGTCACGATTGGCTGGTCGATCTTGGTGGCCGCCCCGCTCGCGATCGCGATAGCCGCCCTCACGGGGTCGCTAGTCGACCGCGGCTTCTGGCGGCCGTTGCGCAACCGAGGCACGGGCCTCATCGCAATGATGGTGATCAGCATCGGCGTAGGGCTCCTGGTGCGTTACATCTTCCTGTTCCAGTTCACGGGCTTCCCGCGCGGCTACCGGGAGTTCACCGAGCAGACCAGCTGGGAGCTCGGACCCCTGCGCATCGTGCCGCGCGACGTGTGGACGATCCTGATCTCGCTGATCGTGCTGCTCGGTGTGGCCCTGTTCATCCAGCGGAGCCGCATGGGCAAGGCCATGCGGGCGGTGTCCGACAACCGTGACCTCGCGGAGTCGTCGGGCATCGACGTCGACCGGGTCATCAACTTCGTGTGGGCGGCGGGCGCAGGGCTGGCGGCGTTCGGCGGCATTCTCCATGGCCTGTCGCAGGAGGTGACCTGGCAAATGGGCTTCCAGCTGCTGTTGTTGATGTTCGCCGGGGTGGTGCTGGGTGGCCTGGGCTCCGCCTACGGCGCACTGGTCGGCAGCCTGGTCGTCGGTATCGCCGTCGAGGTGTCGACCCTATGGATCCCGTCGGAGTTCAAGACGGTCGTCGCCTTGAGCATCCTGGTGCTCATCCTGCTCGTGCGACCGCAGGGAATCCTGGGCCAGGCGGAACGGGTCGGCTAGGGGGCGCGCCATGGATTGGGGCTCGATCGTCGACAACTCGATCTCCCAGATGTTCCGGCCGCTCACCGCGGTGTTTGCCCTCGCCGCCATCGGGCTCAACGTCCACTTCGGGTACACCGGCCTGCTGAACTTCGGCCAGGTCGGTTTCATGGCCGTGGGCGCCTACGGCGTCGCCATCAGCGTGCTGGAGTGGAGCGTGCCGCTCTGGGTCGGCGTGCTCATCGGCATCGGCGCCGCCGTCGCGCTCGCCGCCCTGCTCGGCATACCCACGCTTCGCCTGCGCGCCGACTACCTCGCCATCGTCACCATCGCCACCGGTGAGATCCTGCGACTGACGATCATGGCACCGTCCTTCCGCGACTTCACGGGCGGGTCCGATGGGCTGTCGGGCTACAACGACGACTTCACCGATCTCAACCCGTTCTCCTCGGGCAACTATGGGATCGGGTTCCTCAAGTTCAACGCCGGCGCCACATGGAACATCCTCGTCGGATGGTCGCTGGTCCTCTTGGCCGTGCTCCTGGTCTGGCTGTTGATGCGGAGCCCCTGGGGCCGCGTCGTGAAGGCGATCCGGGAGGACGAAGACGCGGTCAGGGCGCTAGGCAAGAACGTGTTCGCCTACAAGATGCAGAGCCTGATCGTGGGCGGCGTCATCGGCGCCTTCGCGGGCATGTACCTGGTCATACAGCAGGGATCGACCATTCCGGGCAACTTCACACCGGCGCAGACGTTCTACGCGTACGTCGCGCTCATCCTCGGGGGCGCAGCACGAATCTGGGGACCGGTGGTCGGATCGATGATCCTATGGGGACTGATCGTCTTCACCGAGGAGGTTCTCACAGGGCTCGTGGAGAATGACTACATCTCGAGCGATCTGATCAGCACCAACCAGGTCGCCCAGGTACGGCTTATGCTGGTCGGCCTCGGCCTGGTCCTGCTCATGATCTTCCGACCTCAGGGCATCTTCGGGGATCGGCGCGAGCTGATGCTGGGTGAGCAATGAGCACCGGCACCGCATTCACCAAGGTCACGGTCGACCCGTTCGAGGCGGTCGGCGAGGACCCGGGCACGCACAAGCCCGATCCCATCCTCGTCGTCGACAGCCTCACCCGTCGCTTCGGCGGGCTGATGGCGGTCAACGTCGACCACGTCGAGATCCAGCGCGGGTCCATCACGGCGCTGATCGGGCCGAACGGCGCCGGCAAGACCACCCTCTTCAACGTCCTCACCGGGTTCGATGATGCCAACACGGGGACCTGGTCGTTCGACGGCGACGACATCACCGGTCTGCCCGGCCACCGCGTGGCCCGGCGTGGCATGGTGCGGACCTTCCAGCTCACCAAGGCGCTGTCCCGCCTCACCGTCATCGAGAACATGAAGCTGGGCGCGACCGGCCAAGTGGGAGAGAATTTCTTCCGGGCACTGCTTCGCCCGTTGTGGCGCGACCAGGAGCGGGACATCGAACAGCGGGCCGAAGGTCTGCTCGAGCGGTTCAACCTCGCTCACATGGGCAACGAGTTCGCCGGCACGCTCTCCGGCGGTCAGCGCAAACTGCTGGAGATGGCCCGCGCCCTGATGGTGCAGCCGCAGCTGGTGATGCTCGACGAGCCGATGGCGGGTGTGAACCCGGCTCTGGCCCAGTCGATCATCGGGCACGTCGAGGGGTTGCGCGAAGAGGGTCTCACGGTGCTGTTCATCGAGCACGACATGGACGTCGTGCGCACGATCAGCGACTGGGTCGTGGTGATGAGCGAGGGCCTGCTGATCGCCGAGGGACGCCATTCCTCGATCGTGGCCAACCCGCGGGTCATCGACGCCTACCTCGGCGCGCATCACGGAACGCCGCTGGACCGCGCCGAGCAGGACAAGCAGCTGGCCGAGGCGGAGGAAGCGATCGAGGCCGAAGAGCAGGTACGCGAGGAGGCATGATGACCGACGGCGCCACATCCGAAAGCGCAGTGGTCGCAAGTGACGACTCGGCGCCGCTGCTGGCGGCGCTGGACATCGTGGCGGGCTACGTGCCCGAGGTGAACATCCTCAACGGCACCAACCTCGAGCTGTTCCAAGGTGAGCTCATTGGCGTCATCGGGCCCAACGGCGCGGGCAAGTCCACCCTCGTCAAGGCCCTCTTCGGGCTCATCCCGGTGCGCAACGGCAAGGTGATGTACGAGGGCCGGGACGTGACCGGCATGAGGGCGCACAAGCTGGTGTCGATGGGCATCGGCTACGTCCCCCAGACGGAGAACGTGTTCCCCCAGCTCACCGTCACAGAGAACCTCGAGATGGGCGTCTACCTGAGGCCCAAGGACTTTCCCGAGCGCTTCGATGTCGTGGCGACGATGTTCCCGCGGCTGGGCGAGCGCCGGACCCAGCGAGCGGGCTCGCTGTCGGGTGGCGAGCGCCAGATGCTGTCGTTGGGTCGGGCGATGATGATGGACCCCAAGGTGTTGTTACTCGACGAGCCGTCGGCGGGCCTGTCGCCCGCCTACCAGGACGAAGTCTTCATCAACTGCCGCCGGATCAACGACGCCGGCGTCTCGATCGTCATGGTCGAGCAGAACGCCAACCGCTGCCTGCAGATCTGTCACCGGGGGTACGTGCTCGACCAGGGACGCAACGCCTACACCGACGAGGGCAACGCCCTGCTCAACGACCCTAAGGTAGTAGAGCTCTACCTGGGGACCCTGGCCCGCATCGACTGACCACATCGTCAAGGCGAGCTGCAGGTACACGGCTCGGTCGCGGCTGGGGTGCGGGGGGCAGAGGCTCCAGCCGGAGTCCCCGTCGTCGCTTGATCCGGCTGCGCCCGTCGAGCGACGGACAATGACCGCCGCCGAAAGGCGGCGCCATAGCGGTGGGGGGTGTTAGAGGGGGAAGGGTCTCCCTCCCCCCTCTAGGTCACCTAGAACGACGCCTCGCGGAACTCCGTGGCGCTGTCGTCGATCTGGTTGTCTTCGCCGTAGGACATGACCGCGAAGGTTGCCGCCGTCGGCTCACCCGGCTGGCTGAACTCCTGCGGGCCGGACGGACCGTTGTAGTCGATGTCCTCGCCGTCGGCGACGAGCTGCTTGCACTCCTCGAAGGTCGTGCACTCAGTGCCCTCGCGGGTGACGCCATTGATGTTGGCAGCGATCTGCGCCGGATCGTCACTGCCGGCCACCTCGGCCGCCAACGCCATGATGATCACTGCGTCGTAGGTCTCCGGCCCGTAGCTGAAGTCCTGCAGTGCAGGATCGACCTCGAGCAGCCGGCCCCGGAACTCCTCGGTGAGCTCGGCGCTCGGCAGCGTGCCCTTGATCCCGACCAGCGCGCCGGGCTCGCTGAACTCCTCGCCCAGCGCGTTACCGATGTTGCCGTCGACCAGGTAGATGCCCTTCTCGTCGGGCGTGAACCCCTGTTCGAACAGGTCGTTCATGATGATGCTCGACTCGGCGAAGCCGATCATGACCAGCGCGTCGGGGTCGGCGGATATCACCTCGTCGACCTCCGCGGAGAAGGTCTGCGCCTCGGGGTCGTACACCCGCTCGACCACGACCTCGGCACCCTGCTCCTCGAGGGGCTCCTTGGTGAACTGCAGCAGGCCCTCACCGTAGGAGTCCTGCCGGGCGAGCAGCGCCACGGTGCTGTGACCGTCTTCGACGATCAGGTCGGACAGGATCCGGCCCTGCAGCACGTCCGACGGTGACGTGCGGAAGTAGAGGTCGCCATCGTCGTATTCCGTGAACTCCGGCGACGTGTTGGCCGGCGAGAAGTGGATCTTGCAGTTCTCCTTGGTGATCTTGTCGATCACGTTGAGCGAAACACCCGATGCGGCCGCACCGAGGATCGCGTCGACACCGGCCGCCAGGTGGCCGTCGACCGTGGGGTTGGCGATGTCGGGGTCGCCGTCGCCCGAGTCGCCGGCGGTGAACTGGGCCGGCTGGCCGAGCACGCCTCCGGCGGCGTTCACGTCCTGGATGCCCAGGGCGGCGCCGGCCTCCTCCGGCGGGCCCAGGAACGCAAGATCACCCGTCTGCGGGAGCAGACCGCCGATCTTGAGGACCCCGTCACTTTCGCCCGTACAGGTCGGGGCGGCCTCACCGGTCGGAGGCGCAGCTGACTCGCCCCCCTCTTCCGCTGTCGTTTCGGTCGTATCCTCGTCACCCGCCTCGGTGTCGTCGTCGTCGCCGCAGGCGGCGGCCACGAGCGTGACGCCGAGTAGGAGAGCGAGGAGTCGCAACCACCGGCTGTGCTGTCGCATTGCTTTCTCCCTGTCCACCAATGGAACGAGCGGGAGATCGGTCCCCCGCGCGTCACAGGTCTACCACTCGTGGCCGGACGGAGCTTGCGATCTGCCGATCGGTTGCGTTAACGATCGATCACGATGCCCACCGACTTGGCGTTTCTGCACGATGCGTACGCACGGACCTTCGACACCGTGGTGAGCCAGGTCGACCCCGCCGACGACGGCGTGCTGGTCGCCCTCGGGCGCACGCTGTTCTACCCGACCGGCGGGGGTCAGCCCCACGACGTCGGTGTCCTGCGCTGGGACGGCGGCTCGGCCCGGGTGACCGACGTGCGGAAGCAGGGTGATGAGGTGTGGCACCGGCTGGACGGTGACGGTGACGGTGCCGCCGTGGCGCCGGCCGCCGGCACGACCGTGCACGGCGAGATCGACTGGGAGCGCCGCTACCAGCTGATGCGCACCCACACCGCCTTGCACGTGCTGTGCGGCGTGATCTGGAACGAGTGGGGCGTCCCCGTGACCGGCGGCAACATGGAGCCGCTCGCCGCCCGCATGGACTTCGAGCTCGATCCCACCCCCGAGGGCTTCGGTGCCCGCGCCGAGTCGCTGGTGGCGGCCGAGATCGCCGCCGATCGACCGATCCACATCTCGTTCGTCCCCCGGGCCGAGGCAGTCCTGGACGAGGCGCTGATCCGCACCAAGGTCAACCTGGTGCCCGAGTCGGTGGCCGAGATCCGGGTGGTGGACATCGTCGGGCTCGACAAGCAGGCCGACGGGGGCACCCACGTTCGTTCGACCGGCGAGGTCGGTCGGGTCAGGGTGGTCAAGACCGAGTCGAAGGGCAGGGGCAACAAGCGGATCCGCATCGCCGTGGAGGACGCTTGACGGCGCCGACGGCATCGACGGTTCCTGCGGCCCCCGCCTCCCTCGACGACCTGCGCGACCGGCTACGGGCGCTCGGCAGCGTGGTCGTCGCCTTCTCCGGCGGCGCCGATTCGGCGTTCCTGGCGTGGGTGGCGAATGACACCCTGGGTGCCGACCGGGTGCTGGTGGTGACGGCGGTATCACCGTCGCTGCCCGCCGCCGAACGCGCCGACTCCGCCGCCCTGGCCGCCGAGTGGGGGCTGCGTTGGTGCGAGGTCGAGACCAACGAGCTGGCTGAGGTCGCGTACGCCCGCAACGACGCCGACCGGTGCTACTGGTGCAAAGACGCCCTCCTGCGCGCGACGGGGCCGCTGGCCACGGCCGAGGGTGCCACGGTGGTGCTGGGCGTCAACATCGACGACCTGGGCGACCACCGCCCAGGCCAGCGGGCGGCGAGCGAACGAGGCGCGGCGTTCCCCCTCGTGGACGCCGGCTTCACGAAGGCCGACGTGAGGGCGTGGTCTCGGCGCCTCGGCCTCCGCACGTGGGACAAGCCCGCGGCGGCGTGCCTGGCGTCGCGCCTCCCCTACGGCACGCCGGTCACGCTGGGCCGGCTGGCCACCGTGGAGCGGGCGGAGGCGGCGCTGCGTTCGCTCGGGTTCCGCGAGCTGAGGGTGCGGCACTACGGGGACACGGCTCGCCTGGAGGTGCCGCTGGACCGGCTCGCAGACGTCGTGGCGTTCCGGGAGCGCGTGGTCGCGGCCGTGCAGGCCGCGGGCTACCGCTACGTGACGCTCGATCTCGAGGGCCTGCGGTCGGGCAACCTCAACGCCGCGCTGGGACTCGCCCACCGCGACCGAGGCGACGCAATGCCGCGCTAGGCGAGCTCGCGCATGGCGTCGACCACGGCGTCCACCTCGTCGGGTGTCGTGGCGATGCTCGGCCCGAAGCGCACGTACGACTCCCGGTAGGGCGTGACGCTGGCCGCGATCTGCCGGTCGATCAGCGCTCCCACGACGTCGACGGGCGCGCTGGCATCCACCGAGACGCACACGATGCCCGCCGAGAGCCCGGGGTCGGCGGGCGTGACCACCTCGACCCCACCGACGTCGGCGAGCCCGGCCTTGAGCTGGGTGGCCTGCTCGCTGGTGCGCTGGGCGACGGCCGCCTTGCCGATGTCGAGGTGGAACCTGAACGCCTCGGCGACCGCCCACCGGTGCTCGAAGCTGTGATAGCCGCCCGGGGTGTTCGACGCACCCGGGTCCGTGCCCGACGGCGAGGCGTCGGCGGCCCAGGCGCCGAAGTGCTCGGCCGCGAACGGCGGGATCGTCGGTCCGATGGCGTCCCACGCTTCGCGGCTGCCCCAGACGATCCCGGTCCCTCGGGGCCCGAAGAGCCACTTGTGCGTGCCGGCCATCAGGAAGTCGCACCCGAGGGTCGCCACGGTCTCGTCCTCTGCGCCCAGCCCGTGCACGCCGTCGACGCACAGCAACACCCGGTCGGCGGCGCCGCGCCTCGCGTTGAGGTCGGCCAGCGCCGCGGCGATCTGGGCGATCGGCAGCTTCACCCCCGTGCTCGAGTGGACCCAGGTCACCGCCACGGCACGGGTCGCCGGGGCGACGGCCGCGGTCAGCCGGCCCACGATCTCGTCGACCGACGCCTGCGCCGGCCGGTCGTAGAGCCGGACCCGTCGGACCGTCGCCCCGGTGCGATCGGTGCCCAGTCGCAGCGCCTCGTGCGTCGAATAGAAGTCGTGCTCGGTGGTGAGCACCTCCTGGCCCGGGCGTAGGCGCAGCCCGCCGTACACGAGGCCGAGGCCCATCGTGGTGCTGTCGGTGAAGGCGATCTCAGCCGGTTCGGCCTCGAGATACTCGGCCGCGGCGGCGCCCGCCGCGAGCTCGTTCTCGCCCTGGTGCTCCTCGAGGTAGCCGTGCGTGTCCTCGTCGAGGCCCCGTCGGTGCCGCTCGATCGCGTCCGCGACGGGCCGGGGGTGGGCCGCCAGCACGAACGCGGCGAAGTGCATGATGTCGCGTGTCAGCGGGAACTGGTCGCGGATCGACGCCCAGTCGCCGGGGTCGAACGCCGTCCCACCCCCAGAGCGCTCCCCGTCGCCACCCCGGTCGGCTCCGTCGTCGCCCGACCGGCAGGCCGCGGCGCCTCCCAGCGCCACGCTCCCGGCGACGGCGCCCGACCGTGACAGGAACGCCCGCCGGGATAGATCGCCCATCGGTCGACCCCCTCGCGTGCTGTCGTGGGCGCCGCAGTGGCGCCGTGGCAATGCTAGGGAACGGCGCGACCACAATCGGGTCCGTGTCCGACGTCCCCGACGAACCCCATCCCGGCGACGACCCTGCCGACGCCGAAGCGCTGGCCCGGTACGCGACCGCGCTGGCCGACCGGATCAACGCCGCGATCCCGGGCTGGATCGATCGGTCCGTGCGCCGGGTCCTGGCCGACCAGGGCATCGCGGTCGACGACGTCGTGGCCGCACGCATCCGTGATGCGGGACGCGCCGCCCGCGACGACGGCGGGCGCCGGGTCCGGGCGCTGCTGTCCGCCGACATCGACGCGCAGGCCGGCAACCCGTTGGCGGTGCTGCGGTCGCTCGTGCCCCACGCCACGGCCGTCCTCGCGTCGGCCGGCGCCCGGTCGGTGGCCCGGGACGAGTTCAGCGTGCGGCACTTCCCCGACGACGTGTACGACCTGACCCCGGCCTCGTTCGCCGACGTGGACCCGGCGCTCCACGAGCCGGGATTGGTCTGGGGTGCGGCCAAGGCCCACGTCCACCTGGCCCGGCGGCGTCGCGAGGGCCGGCGGTAGCGCACCCGGACGTGAGTCCACGCAGTTAGAGGCGAGCGGATGGCCACGTGGGCGACGAACAGTACGGGATTTGCAGCGTGAGCCCAGGCCTCACAGCTCGGCCTCCAGGCAACACCGACACCGGTGCGTCGAGACGACGTGCCAGTCCGCGCAGTTAATGGGCAGGAAACACACCGGAAGCGTCGGTGCAATCTTCCGTCGTCATCCTGTCGCTCGTCTCAGCTGGGCGACGAAAGGATCACTATGGATCCGGGCAACACCGCTTGGATGCTGGCGGCGACTGCGCTGGTGCTGTTCATGACCCCGGGGTTGGCGCTCTTCTACGGGGGCATGGTCCGGGGCAAGAACGTCCTGGGCATGCTCATGCAGAACATCTTCGCCATGGGCCTGCTGGCGGTCGTGTGGGCCGCCGTCGCCTTCAGCCTTGCCTTCGGCGATGCCGGCAACGGCGGGTTCATCGGCAACTTCGACTACGCCTGGCTGCGGGATGTGGGCCCGGCGCTCACCGACCAGGAGTTCCTGAGCTTCCTGACCATCCCGTTCATCCTGTTCTGCGCCTACCAGATGACCTTCGCGATCATCACGCCGGCGCTGATCACCGGGGCCACGGCCGATCGCCTCAAGTTCGGCGCCTATGCCGTCTTCATCGGCGTCTGGCTGGTGCTGGTGTACGGGCCGGTCGCCCACATGGTCTTCGCCGGCGGCTGGCTGGCCGACATGGGCGCCCTCGACTTCGCCGGCGGAGCAGTCGTCCACATGAACGCCGGCGCCGCGGCGCTGGCCCTGGTGTTGCTGGTCGGCAGGCGCAAGGGCTACCCCGACACCCCGATGCAGCCGCACAACCTGCCGCTCACCGTGCTGGGCACCGGGATCCTGTGGTTCGGCTGGGCCGGGTTCAACGCCGGCTCGGCGCTGGCCGCCGACGGCATCGCCGGGCAGGCGATCATGAACACCTTCCTGGCGGCGTCGGCCGCGATGCTCGGCTGGCTGGTGGTCGAGCGCCTCAAGGAGGGCCATGCCACCACCCTGGGCGGGGCCTCGGGCGCCGTGGCCGGCCTCGTGGCGATCACGCCGTGCGCCGGCTTCGTGGGCGGCATGGCACCCGTCTACATCGGCCTGATCGCGGGGGCGGGGTGCTGCCTGGCCCTGGGGCTCAAGAGGTCGTTCGGGTTCGACGACAGCCTCGACGTCGTGGCCGTCCATCTCGTCGGAGGCCTCGTGGGTTCGCTGCTGCTCGGCTTCTTCGCCGATGCCGCCATCAACCCGGTGGTCACCAACGAGGGCGTGTTCCTGGGTGGCGGGGGGTCGCTGCTGTGGGACCAGATCGTCGCCTCGGCCGTGACCCTCGCCTACTCGTTCGTGGTCAGCCTTGTCATCGGCTTGGCGATCGATGCCACGATTGGCCTGCGTGTCGATGACGCCGCAGAGGACGAGGGCCTCGACCTGTCCCAACATGCCGAAGTGGCGTATGCCGATTGAGGGCGGGTTCCGCGGACCACGCAAGTCGCACCGACGAGCACAGAGACCACCCGCAGCCGGGGGATCCGACCCTCATCAGCGGAAAGGATGGACGTGAAGCTCATCACCGCCATCGTCAAGCCGTTCAAGCTGGACGACGTCAAGACCGCCCTCAAGGACGCGGGCGTGACCGGCATGACCGTCACCGAGGTGCAGGGCTTCGGCCGCCAGTCCGGCCACACCGAGGTCTACCGGGGTGCGGAGTACACGATCGACTTCGTCCCCAAGGTGCGCATCGACGTGCTGGCCGACGTGGCCGATGCCGAACGGGTGGCCGAGGTGATCGCCGCCGCCGCCCGCACCGGCAAGATTGGCGACGGCAAGATCTGGATCACCGACGTCGACCGCGTCCTGCGGATCCGCACCGGCGAGGTCGACGCCGACGCCCTCTAGTGGCTTCGGTTCGCAACCGGAGGTTGCGAACCGAGACTTCGGCCGCCGCCTGGCGGCGGCGTCGATCGCCGGTCGCTCGACCGGCCGAGCCGGATCGAGCGACTATGGGGGGCTCCGGCAGGAGCCTCTGCCCCCCATGCCCCCCGCTCGCACCTGGAACCTATTCTCACATCGAGAATGACGATCACGACGACCCGGGCACAGCTCGCCGCCGACGACTCGCTCGTGGGTGGCGAGCTGTGCCGCGTCTGGTCCGACGAGGTCGACCGCTGGCTCGCCCAGCTGCTCGACGAGGCAGCCCCACCCGGGCCGTCGGGCGGGCTCGCCCTGGTGGCGTGCGGTGGCTACGGGCGGCGGGAGCTGTCCCTGCAGTCCGACATCGACGTGATCCTGCTGCACTCGGCGCGTCCCGGCGACATCGGGGGCGTCGCCGACCGCATCTGGTACCCGATCTGGGACGAGGGTCTGAAGCTCGGGCACTCGGTGCGCACGGTCAAGGAGGCGCTGGCCCTCGCGGCCGAAGACCTCGACACCGCCACGGCGCTGCTCGACGCCCGGCACCTGGCGGGCGATCGATGGGTCACCGAGGAGCTGGTCGACAAGGCGACGCTCCAGTGGCGCAAGCGGGCCAAGCGCTGGCTGGCGGCGCTGGCCCGGCGCGTGCGCGACCGGCAGGTCCAGGCGGGCGAGGTCGCGTTCCTGCTCGAGCCGGATCTCAAGGAGGGACGGGGCGGTCTGCGCGACGTGCAGGCCCTGCGCTGGGCCCAGGCGGCGCGCACGATCCTGTGGGACACCGACGGCCCCAGCCTCGGCGCCGCCTACGATCGGTTGCTGGCGGTGCGGGTCGAGCTGCACCGGCGCACGGGTCGGCCCGGCGACCGGCTGCTCCTCCAGGAACAGGACGCCATCGCCGACTCCCTCGGCTACGAGCACACCGACGCCCTGATGCGAGAGGTCGCCCACGCCGCCCGCACGATCGCCTGGACCAGCGACGACTCCTGGGCACGCATCGAGAGCTCCCTCGCCGGGCCGCTGGGACGCCTGCGGCGCGAGCGGCCGCTGGGCGGTGGCCTGATCCTGCGCGACGGCGAGGTCCACGTTGCCGAGGGCGCCGACGTCTCCGCTGATCCGGGGCTGGCGTTGTGGGCGGCGGCGGCCGCCGCCCACCACGGCACCCAGCTCGACCGGCCGACGCTCGGGCGCCTGCGCTCCGAGTCGCCGCCGCCGGCCGAGCCGTGGTCGACCGGGACCCGGGAGGCGCTGGCGGAGCTGCTCCTTGCCGGGCCCCCCGCCATCCTGTTGCTGGAGGCGCTGGACCAGCAGGGTGTCTGGGAGCGCTACTTCCCCGAGTGGCCCTCGGTGCGGAGCAAGCCCCAGCGCAACGCGTACCACCGCTTCACGGTCGACCGGCACCTGTGGGAGGCGGCGGTCCAGGCGGCGCAGCTCGCCGGCCGCGTTTCCCGTCCCGACCTGCTGGTGCTCGCCGGCTTGCTCCACGACATCGGCAAGGGCGAGCCCGGGGACCACGTCGCCAACGGCGTGCGCCTGGTCGGCGACATCGCCGGGCGGATGGGTCTCGACGACCGCGACGCCGGGCTGCTGGTCCTGCTGTGCCGCCACCATCTGCTGCTGCCGGACGTGGCCACCCGCCGCGACGTCGACGACCCGGCCACGATCGACCTGGTCGTCGGCGAGCTCGGCGGCAGCCGCGAGGCGCTCGAGCTGCTCGCCGCCCTCACCGAGGCGGACTCGCTGGCGACCGGACCCGCGGCCTGGAGTGAGTGGAAGGCCGACCTGGTGCGGGCGTTGGTGGCGCGGACCGACCACGTGATGGGGGGTGGCGGGGCGGCGGAGCTCGCCCGCGAGTTCCCCGACGACCGCCAGCGGGTGCTGCTGCGGGCCGGCGAGCAGGCGATCGTGACCGACGGTGATCGGCTCACGGTGGTCGCCGCCGACCGCCACGGGCTGTTCGCACGGGTGGCGGGCGTCCTGTCGCTGCACGGCCTGGATGTGCTCGACGCGGCGGCGACCACCGAGGGGAGCTGGGCGCTCGAGGTCTTCCGGGTGGAGTCGAGCTTCGGGCCCACCTACTCGTGGGCGAAGGTGGTCGCCGACGTCGAGCGGGCCCTGGCCGGGCAGCTGGCGATCCGGGCCCGGCTCGCCGATCGCACGCGGACGTACGGCGCGCGGCGGGCGCGCAGCCGCGGCCACGGGCCGGTGGAGCCCGAGATCCGCTTCGACCTCGATGCCACGCCGGACGCAACCGTCGTCGAGGTGGAGGCCGCCGACGCCCTGGGCGTCCTCTACCGGATCACCAGCGCACTGGCCGACCTCGACCTCGACATCACCAGCGCCAAGGTGCAGACCCTCGGCCCCCGGGTGGTCGACTCCTTCTACGTGCGCGACGGCCAGGGGGCGAAGGTGACCGACGCCGGCGTGCTCGCCGAGATCGAGCGGGCGCTGCTCCACGCCCTCGAGTCCGGCTGAGCCCGAACTGCACCCCCCTTCCCTTCCGAGCTTGTGGCGGCTGGGGACCCCATGGGGGCGCTATCCGCCGCAAGTTCGGGTCGGGGATATCGTCGGCCGCGTGACCAGGAGGTTGCCGCCCACCCGCCAGGACCTGATCCGGTGGTCGGAGGCGCTCTCGGGCATCGCCCGTACCGGGCTCGGCTTCACCCAGAACCTGTACGAGCGCGAGCGGTTCGAGGAGGTGATGGCGGTGGCGGGCGATATCCGGGCGTCCGCCGAGGCCGAGGAGGGCTTCGACGCCGAGCACTTCGTCGAGGAGTGGATGAAGGGCGTGGGCGAGGGCGTGGCCGGTTACATCACACCCAAGGTGGCCGTCGGTGCGGTGGTCCACAACGACAACGGCGAGATCCTGCTGGTCCAGCGGGCTGACAGCGGCATCTGGCTGTACCCGACCGGCTGGGCAGACGTCGGCTACTCGGCCAGCGAGATCGCCGTCAAGGAGGTCCGCGAGGAGACCGGCATCGACTGCGCACCCGTGCGGCTCATCGCGCTGCTCGACGGCCTGCGCCTCGGGTTCACCCGCGTTCCCCTCTACAGCCTGGTGTTCCTGTGCCGGGCGGTCGGCGGCGAGCTGACGGCGCACCCGCTCGAGACCCGGGCCGTCGGCTGGTTCGCCGACGCCGACCTGCCCGAGCCGCTGGCGGGCGCCTCGCAGTGGCGCGAGCACGCATTCCGGGCGATCCAGGGGGAGAACGTCGGCGTCCTCTACGACGAGCCGCGCGACAGGCCCTGGGCCAGCGGCGCTTAGCGGAGGGGGGAGGGAGACCCTCCCCCCTCCGGCTCAACGTTCAGCCCCCCAGCACAGCTAGGCCGCCCGCCGGTCAGCGGGCGCGGCGGAGCTCGGCGCGGCGGTCGCCCGTGGCGAGGTCGAGCGTCAGGCTGGCGCGGCCGTCGCCGATCTCCATGTTGCTGTCGCCGAAGGCCGTGGTCCCGAACGCGTTGTCGAACCGCTTGTTCCCGTGGAGCGGCACCTCGACGCCGTCGACGGACAACGGACCGGTCCACGAGAACGTCATCGTGCCCTCGGTGGGCGACGTGTAGCTGACGTCGAACCCCCGGGACACGCCCCCCGCCGAACCGAGGTCCGTCACGTCGATCGCCGCCGCCGACACCGCGGCCACGAAGGCGTCGAACGAGCCCCAGCGGTCGGCGTCACCCACCTCCGAGATCCACACGTTGGCCGCCCCGCCGCGTGCCACCAGGTCGAACGGCTCGGTGAGCCCGTTGGTGAACGTCACCGCCGGGTCGTGGGTGCGCCATTCGGTGGGCCGCCACGACCACAGCGCGACGTAGCCGTCCCCCTTGCGCCCGAACGTCCAGCCGCCCGCCTGCCGCACCTCATCGAAGCGCTCGGTCGGGAAGTAGGCGTGGGTGTAGGGCAGGTAGCCGAAGGCGTCGAGGGGCGGGCCGGTGGGCGCCGGGTACTGGGGGGCGTAGAGGTTGATGACGGCGGCGCCGTGCTGGGCGCTGCGGGGCATGGTGGCGGCGCCGCTCCAGTAAAGGTCGGCGTCGACCCAGCGGTCCCCGGGCCGGGGCTCGTTGCCGGGGTTGGTGGTGAAGACCACCGCGTCCTCGTCGAGCGTCGCCTGCCACGCGTGGAACTGCCAGCCGAAGCAACCGGGCCGGTAGTCCTGCGCGCTCGACAGCATGGCGTGGGGTGTCCGCCAGGTGACGGTGTCCACCTCGGTGAGCAGCCCGATGTTGATCTGGCACCGCAGTGCGTGCGCGAGCTGGGCGGCCACCAGGGGATCGCCGCCGGCCACGTCGGCAAGGGCCCGGAAGGGCTGGAACAGCGTCGTCTCCCACAGGTCGTGTTCCTCGATGGTGGCGAGCGTCAGCGGCACCACCTGCCAGGCGGTGAACGCACCGCGCTCCCACCAGAACGGGATCGCCTCCGGGTCGGTGTTCGACACGCCTGGCACCGGCGAGGGTGGGTCGGCGCTGAATGGCCGGTCGACGTCGATCGGCGCGCCCATGTGCTCGCGGTCGAGCAGCGGCTCACGGCTCCGGGCCACCCGCTCGATGACCGCCGGCAGGCGGTACCGCTCGGCCGCGGCCAGCGCGGTGGCGTCGGCGTCCGACCGCGACGGGTAGGGCTGGTCCGACGTGGCGAACGCCAGCTTGACCGCGCCGAACACGTCCTGGTCGGCGGCCCGGCTCTTGTCCTTCATGTAGGACCGGCCGTGGGTGACGCCGACGTTGCCCTGCACCTGGTGGATCGCCAGGTCGTAGAAGAACACGTCGAGCATCGCCGCCGCGCGCCGGGCCAGGTCGCGCTGCGCGTGCTCGGTCAGGAGCAACAGGGCCTCGATGTCCTCGCCGTAGTAGACGTCGGAGTGCCACTCGGAAAACCCCCACGTGGCCTTCTCGTCGAGCCACGCCTCGATGCGCCGGCGACCCCGATCGGCGTGGACCCGGCCGGGCTCGCCCGTGATCTCGAACGTCTCGCCCGGCAGTGCCCGGCCGGCCAGGTACTCCAGTGTGTGGAAGATGATGCGGTGGTTCTCCGACCAGAACCACTTGTTGTCGACGACGCCGGCCGGCAGCGGGTCGGTGTACCAGTAGCGGAAGCCACCGAAGCGCTGCTCGATGGCGTCCCGCAGGTCGCCACGCAGCTCGCGCCGGTGCCCGTACCAGAGCGCCATCAGGCGCATCATGTCGAAGTCGCTGGTATCGGTGTGGCTGTCGATCTTGGCGAACGTGGCGGCGAAGGCCCCGGGCCCGATGGCGTCGGGGTCGAAGTCGAACCGTTGGTCACGCTGGGCCCGAGTGAAGTGGGCGAGCACGTTCGGCAGCGACGAGGGCTCGAGCCGCTCGGTTGCGAACCAGAGGTAGTCGTCCTGGCGCGACCGCCACGCGCGCTGGTCGACGTAGCCATTCCCCGACCCTAGGCCGCCGGCCCCGCCACCACCGCCGCCGGCTCCCGGCGGGAGTGGGCGGCTGGATGCCACACAACCCATCAGCACCACCACCACGGCCAGCACGCCGGCTCGTCGCACCGGGTTCCCTCCCCAGGTCCAAGGATGACGACGACCCTAGTGGGCCTCCGTGGGACCGCCTCGGGCGCCGACCGGACGCCGCTGGCGTCCCCTCAACGTGGGCGGCGGCGTGCGCCCTCGGCCGCCACCTCGTCGAGCAGCTCCCATGTCGGCTCGGCCAGTGCCGTCCAGTCCAGGGCGTCGCGGCCCTGCACCACCGCCGCCCGGGCGGGCGCAAGCGCGCTCTCGTCGAGGGACTCGAGCGTGGCGGTCAGGTCGGCGGCCGTCCGCCCGTAAGGGATGGCGGCGTCGCCGAGCACCTCGCGCAGGTAGGGCCAGGGCGAAACCAGCGCCGGGATGCCGCACCCCACGGCGTCGGCGACCTGTCCCGTGGTCAGGTAGGTGCCGCCGTCCAGTGGCAGTGCCAGCACATCGATGGCCGCCAGGCGCCGGTCGTACACCGGCCGAGGCACCTCCTCGTAGGGCAGCGCGGTGATGCGCGGATCGTCCGGCACCCGCTCGCCGTCGTGGCACAGCACGAGCAGCTGCAGGTCGTCGCGACGACAGTCCGCGAACCCGTCCAGCAGGAGCTGCGTGTCCTTGCCCGGCCTGGGCGCGCCGACCAGGCCAATCCGGAGCGAGCAGGGCGACAGGCCGAGCTCGGCCTCGGCCGCCCGCCGGAGGGCGCGCCGATCGCCGCCGGCGGCGTCGATCAGCGGACCCCAGTGTCCGTGCGGTATCACGCGATGGACGGCGTCCTCCCGGAAGCGATAGCGGTCGGTGATGGCGTCGCGGCCCCATTCGCTGTGGTGGATGACGCCGGCCGCCAGCTCGGCCCACGGCTGGTACAGGGTGCGGTCGTCGGGGGCCGCGTGGGGCGCGAGGTTGTGCTGCGTCCAGACCACGGGCACGCCGGCCTCGGCGAGCGTCGTCGCCACGCGACGCGAGCGTTCGGCGTCGAGGCCGACGAACCACTCCGGCCAGTGGAGGTGGACGAGGTCGACGTCGGTCAGGGCCGCGACCAGGCGGTCGGCGCGGTCGAGAAGGTGGTACGGGACGGGACGCGTGTCCACCCGGTCGCCCAGCGAACGGTACAGGCACTCGTGGTACCAGTGGTGGGCGGCGGTCGACACGACGCGCAGCTTGGGGGTGACCGACCAGCGGAACCGCACCCGTGTGCCCGGCGCCAGCTCGACCTGGTGGACGGTGCGCAGCTCCCCGTTGACGCTGCGCCACTCGGCCAGGCCGTCGACGTCCACGGCGGCCACGCGTCGGACCCCTTGCCCCTCGGCGTCGACGTGCAGCGGCTGCGACGACGTCTCCGGGACGAGGACGGCGAGAGCCCCGGGCGGGCGCTCGAAGGCCAGCTCCTCCTCGACCGAGAGCGTGCGTCCGTGGACGCGATAGCGGGCGCGCCTGCGGGCGGCCATCGTCTCGGGGTTGGTGCCCAGCTCCCGGGCCGACGCCACGAACCGGTCGTGCTCGACGTCGAGGGCGGCGGCTCGGTGCTCGACCCGCACGGCCGCGCCACCGGGCGCGAACCGCTCCCCACCGCGCCACGCCAGGGGGACGAAGCACACGAGCGGCTGGTCGGTGGGGACGTCGAAGCGGCCCGGGTGGCGGGGCGCGGGTGCGTAGTCCGCACCGGGCCCACCAACGACGGGGAGGGCGAAGCCCAGCCGGGGGTCCCGCTGCGCCCAGACGCCCAGGCCGGTGCCGAAGCCGATCCACTGGTCCCGGGGCGCGAAGACCTCGGGCGGTGGAGCCGCCACGATGCTCGCCCCCTCGCTGGCGGCGTTGGTGGACCACGCCCTGAGGTCGAGGGCGGCGGCAACCAGCTTGCCGGTGCAGTCGAGGGTCATCTGCAGGCGGCGCTGTGGCCCGCGGTACCGAAACGGAGCCCGCCGCTTGTGCGCGGCGACCAGCCCGTCCGAGAACCAACCGGGGGCGGCGTCGGCGGCGCTGCGGGCGAGGCCGAGCCAGCGTCCCGCGTCGACGCCGATGCCCCGGCGCAGCAGCACACCGGCCAGCTCGGCGGTGTGGCACACCGCCAGCGCCCCGATCGAGCGGCCCCAGGGCAGGGCGGTCCCGTTCGGTGACGCCACCGCCTCGACGAGGCGGGCGGCCGAACGCACGCCCCGTTCCCAGACGTCCCCGAGCCGGTCGGCGAAGGGCTCGGAGAACAGGTAGGCGTCGACGGTGTACATGTCCACCTGCCCCTGGCCGCCCTGCGAGTCGTCGAGCCAGCCATCGGGGTGCTCGCTGAACAGGGCCCGCACCCTCCCGAACAGGTCGTCCACCACGCCGGCGTCCACGTCGAGCGCGAGCCGGGCCCGGGCCGCCTCGCAGCGGGCGAGCACCACGGCGTAGTTGCGGGGGAGCACCGCCTGGTCGAGCAGCGGGATCCACTCGGTGCTGTCGGCGGCCTCGGCCACGATCTGTCGGGTGCCGCTGTCGAGGGCGTCGAGGCCGCCGAGCCGGCCGACCGTCTCGGCGATCCGGTAGGAGAAGAACGTGTGGGTGCGCCGGCCGTCGGTCGCTGCCAGCCGGTCGAGCAGGGTGGGCACGACCGGCAGCCCGGCCACGTCGTCGATGCCCGCCTCGTGGAGCAGGCCGAGCGTGAAGCACAGGTCGGCGTGGGCGTCGGCGTCGACCCGGTGGCCGGCCACGGTGTCGGGCAGCACCAGGCCCGGTGCGATGCCGTGCACCAGCTCCTCCAGCACCCGCACGGCGACTGCGACCAGGTCGTCGGCGATGGTCCTGGCACTGTCCACGCCGCTGGACGATAGGCGGCCTCGCCCAGGGCTCTAGTGTCCCTGGATCATGCTGAGCACGGTCGACACCGATGGCGTGGACGACATCGTGCAGGTCCGCACGCTGCGGACGCCGGACGCGATCCGGGGCCGGCTCCGGCACCTGGGCCTGGGGCTGGCGGTCGATCCGGAGGTCGATCCCCGCGGCCCGCTGGCCCAGCCGACCGAGGTCGCGGGCCGCGAGGCGGCGAATCGCTTCTGCGTGCTGCCGATGGAGGGCTGGGACGGCGAGCGCGACGGGCGGCCGTCGGACCTCGTGCGCCGGCGCTGGCGGCGGTTCGGTGCGTCCGGCGCCGGGATGGTGTGGGCGGAGGCCACCGCCGTGCGTGCCGACGGGCGGGCGAACCCCCGCCAGCTCGTGATCGATGCCGCGACGGTCGACGATCTGGCCGCGCTGCGGGCCGAGCTGGTGGCGGCGCACGAGGAGGCCGGCGGGCACGGCGGGGGGCCGGTCGTCGGGCTGCAGCTGACGCATTCTGGCCGCTGGAGCAGGCCCGACGGTGAGCCCCGCCCCCGGGTCGCGTACCGCCACCCGCTGCTGGACGACCGGGTGGGCGCCCGCGACGCCGACGTGCTGTCCGACGCGGAGCTCGACGCGCTGGTGGCGGCGTTCGTGCATGCCGCCGGGCTGGCCCACCGGGCCGGGTTCGACTTCGTCGACGTCAAGCACTGCCATGGCTACCTGGCCCACGAGCTGCTGTCGGCGGTCGACCGCCCGGGGCGGTACGGCGGCGACCTCGATGGCCGCACTCGATTCCTGCGCGCGGTCGTGGAGGGCGTGCGGGCCGAGGCACCGGGTCTGGGCCTGGCCGTGCGCCTGTCGGCCTTCGACCTGATCCCGTACGTGGCCGGAGCCGACGGCCGAGGCGTGCCCGCCCGCTCGGCGTCCGACGGCCCGTACGCCTACGCGTTCGGCGGCGACGGGTCGGGGCTGGCGCTCGACCTCGGCGAGGCGCACGAGGTGATCCGGCGGTGCGCCGCCTGGGGCGTGTCGCTGGTGTCGGTCACCGCCGGCAGCCCGTACTACACGCCGCACATCCAGCGTCCCGCCTACTTCCCGCCGTCCGACGGCTACCAGCCGCCACGCGACCCGCTCTTCGAGGTCGCGCGCCTCGCGGCGGTCACCTCCGAGCTGGCCGCTGCCCACCCCGAGGTGGCGATCGTGGCCTCGGGCATGAGCTACCTGCAGCAGTGGCTGCCCCATGCCGGACAGGGCCTGGTGCGGTCGGGGGGCGCGGCGTTCGTCGGCCTCGGGCGGATGGCGCTGAGCTACCCGGACCTGCCCGCGGACGCCCTGGCCGGCCGCCCGCTGGACACCACGCGGATCTGCCGCACCCTCAGCGACTGCACCACGGCCCCCCGCAACGGCCTCGTGTCGGGGTGCTACCCCTACGACCCCTTCTACAAGGGCCTCCCCGAGCGCCGGCTCCTCGCGGCCGCGAAGCAGTCCGTACGCCCACCACGTCGACGCCGGCGGTCATGAGCGAGCGTCCCAAGATCGCGCTGTCGATGCACCCGGGGCTCGAGCGCTACGCGCTCCGTCCGCAGCACATCGACGCCCTCACGGAGATCGGCGACCTGCTCGACCCGATGGCGATCGACGGCATGCCGTCCGGCCGGGCCGACGAGGTGTTGGCGGCGGCCGACGTCCTGCTCGGCCACTGGGGCTGCAGCCGCCTCGACGACGCCTTCCTCGATCGCGCCCCCCGGCTGCGGATGCTCGCGTACGCGGCCGGAACGATGCGCGACGTCGTCACCGCGGCGACGTTCGCGCGGGTGCCCCGGATCACCTCGGGCGCGGCCGCCAACGCCGTGCCGGTCGCCGAGTTCACCGTCGCCGCCATCGTGTGGGCCAACAAGGGCGCGTTCATCGAACGCGAGCGGCTACGGGGCGTCGAGGTCCCGCCGATCGAGCGCCGCCACCCGGTCGGGAACTGGGGCAAGCGCATCGGCCTCGTGGGTGCCTCGCACGTCGGGCGGGCCGTGGTGTCGCTGCTCCGGCCCTACCAGTTCGAGCTGGTGATGGCCGACCCCTACCTGGACGAGGCCGAGGCCGGGCGGCTCGGCGTGCGCCGCGCCGACCTCGACACCGTGCTCGCCACGAGCGACGTGGTCAGCCTGCACGCCCCGGCGCTGCCCTCGACCGAGGGAATGATCGGCGCGGCCGCGCTGGCCCGGATGATGAACGGGGCCACGCTGATCAACACCGCGCGCGGCGTCCTCGTGGACCACGACGCGCTGACCGCCGAGCTGCTCACCGGCCGCATCTCGGCGGTGCTCGACGTGACCGATCCGGAGCCCCTGCCCGCCGGCCACCCGCTGCTGGCGCTGCCCAATTGCGTCGTGACGCCGCACGTCGCTGGCTCGCAGGGAACCGAGCTGGGGCGACTGGCCGACCTGGTGATCGAGGAGGTCCGCCGGTTCGCGGCGGGGCAGCCGCCCGTCCACCCGGTCGCGGCCGACGACATGGAGCGGGTCGCATGAACGCCGATGCGGGTGACCCCGAGATCGACGATCCGCCGCCGCTCCGGCCTCGGCGTCGTGTCACCGGGATGTCCGCCGTGCTGCTGCCGTTCCACGACGACGGATCCATCGCGTGGGACGCGTTCGCCGCCGGGATCGCCCGCACGGTGGAGGCGGGCCTGGTGCCGGCGGTCAACATGGACACGTCCTACGGGCCGAACCTCGACCCGGCCACCCGCCGACGCGTGCTCGCCGTCACCGCCCAGGCGCTGGGCGACCGCGAGCCCGTCGCCGGCTGGCGCTTCGTCGGCGGCGCCCACGTCGACGCCGCCGCCGACGGCACCAGCGCGGGAGCGGGGCGGCCGGCCCTCGACCTTCCCGGCTACAAGGCTGCGTGCGTCGAGGTGGCGGAGGCGGGGGGCGTCCCCATCGTGTTCCCGTCGGCCGGCCTCGCCGTCCTGCCCGACGGCGAGGTGGCGCCCGCCCATGCCGAGATCGCCGGCGCGGTCGACAGGATCCTCGGGTTCGAGCTGGGTGTGCAGTTCCATCCCCACGGGCGCATCTGGTCCCTGGGGACCTACGGCGAGGTGCTCCAGATCCCCCAAGTGGTGGGGGCGAAGCACTCCTCGCTGCGACGGGAGCCCGAGTGGGCGCGGCTTGCCTTGCGCGACGCCCGCCGCCCCGAGTTCCTGGTGCTGACCGGGAACGACCTGGCGATCGACATGGTGCGCTGGGGCAGCGACTACCTGCTCGGGCTGTCGGCGTTCGCCCCCGCGGCCTTCGCCCTCCGGGACCGGCTGTGGGCCGCGGGCGACCGCCGGGCCCTCGAGGTCGACGACGCCCTCCAGGCGCTGGGCGCGCTGGCGTTTCGCGACCCCGTGCCGGCGTACCGCCACGACGCCGCCCTCGTCTGGCACCGCCGCGGCTGGGCACCATCGGCGCAGGTGCACCCGGCGAGCCCGACCCGGCCGCCGGGCGAGGCGGAGCCGCTTGTGACCCTGCTGGGCCGCCTCGATGCCGTCGTCGCCGAGACGGAGGCGGGCGCGCCGTGACCGCCGGGCCGGCCGGCGAGGCCGCCCCTACGTCGCTGCACGTCGCCGCCGGCGACGGCGGGTGGACCTACGCCTGGGACCACCGCCGCAAGCCCCACCTCCATCCCGTCGCCACCCCGGCGGGCCTCGTGCTCACGCGCGTGGAGCCCCCCGACCACCCTTGGCAGCGGGGGTTGTGGTTCGTGGTCAAGTTCGTCGACGGCGACAACTTCTGGGAGGAGGGGGGACCCGACGGCTGGGGCGTGCAGCGCCACGAGCGGCGACCGCAGCTGGCGGACGGAGTGGTCGAGGGCGAGCTGGTCTGGATCCGTCCCGACCGCACCACGGTTGCGATCCGCGAGCGGCGGCGGCTCCGGCATGTCGACCTGGGCGGCGACGCCTACGCAATCGACTGGGACGTCATTCTCCGGGCGCCGCGGGACGCCGTCCTCGATCGCTCGCCCTTCAACGGCCAATGGGGCGGCTACTCGGGGCTCGCCTTCCGCGGGCGCGAGGACTGGCGCGACACGCGCCTGCTGCTCGACGACGGCGATCCACGGGACCGCGTCGCACGCCGGCGATCGCGGTGGTGCGACCTGTCCGGGCCGGTCGAAGGAGCACCGGCGGGAGGCGTGTGCGTGCTCGACCATCCCGAGAACCCGTCGCACCCGGTCCCGTTCTACGCGACCTGCCGTGCGGGGGCCGGCTACGGCGAGGGCTGGGCCAACACCCTGTACCCGGCGTTCCTCTGGGACGGCCCCATCCGCCTGGCGCCCGACGACGCGCTGCGCTTCCGCTACCGCGTGGCCGTCCACGACGGCCTGTGGGACGCCGGGCGGTGCGCCGCGGCATGGGATGCGTTCGTCGGGCCGGGCTGACTACGAGGCCGGAATCGGGCGGTGCGCCAGGGCGAACCGCGTGTAGCTCCAGCAGGCGCTGGCGAGCATGCCCAGCTTGGTGACGAAGCCGACCACGGGGTTGGACAGCTTCTCCTCCTTGGTGCGGTGCCAGAGCCCGGGAAGCACCTGGTCCTGGCGGCGCAGGCCCCGCTGGGCGATCAGGCTGTTGAGCGCGGCCTCGACCCGGTAGCCCCGCACGTCGCGCAGGTCGAGTTGCTCGAACAGCTCGCGGCGCAGCGCCCGCTGGCCGGTGAGCACCGGGAGGCCCTCGAGGAAGATCGGGTTGGCGACCGGGCCCCGATCGAACAGGCCGCAGGCCATGTCCGTGTCACCTCCGATGACGCTGGCCACCAGCCCGTCGACGTGGTGGGGCCGGAGGCCAACCAGGTCGGCGTCGAGAAAGACGATGACGTCGGCGTCGGACGCGGCGACGCCGGCTCTCATCGCCTCACCCTTGCCCGCCGTCGCCTCGTGGACGACACGGGCGCCGTGGGTGGCAGCGACGTTCGCGGTGGCGTCGGATGAAGCGTTGTCGACGACAATCACCTCGTCGGTGAGCCGGGCGTCGATCGCCGCATAGACCACTGCGCCCACCGTGGCGGCCTCGTTCCAGGCGGGGATGATGGCGGCGGCGCGGGTCGAGGCGAGACACGCAGAGTGGCCGGGGGATGACATACGGTGCATCACTGTACAGACGCCCAGGCAGCGCATGTGGCACCCGGTGCCGACCGGCACGCCCCTTGACCTGCCGCTAGTCTGACGCCGCGCATAACTGAAACACGTTCTCAATCGCCGCTGGCGCCGCCGAGCAAGCGCCAACGTCGAGCCTCGACACAAGGGGGGACAGGCCGTGCGTCACACCTGGTTGCGGGCCTTCACCGCACTGGCCGCGCTGGCCGTCGTCGCCGCCGCATGTAGCTCCGACCGCGGCGACGACCCGACCGCGACCGCCGACGGCGACGACGCGGGCGGCAGCGACACCACCGCCGCCGAGAACGGTGAGAACGGCGACAGCGTGATGTTCGGCGACCTCCAGTCGCCCTGCGGCGAGGCCGAAGAGGGCGCCGGAGCCGCCAGCGCCACCGAGCAGGGGGTGACCGACTCACAGATCGTCATCGGCTACGGCGACGATGCCGGATACCAGGTGTCACCGGGGCTGAGCCACGAGACGTCCGACGCCATCGAGGCGATGATCGACTGGTGCAACGAGCAGGGGGGCATCAACGGGCGCCAGATCGTCGGCAACTACTACGACGCCGCCATCACCGACGTGGTCAACGCCATGACCCAGGCGTGCGGCGAGGTCTTCATGCTGGTGGGCAATGCCTGGGCCCTCGACTCCGCACAGGAGGAGACCCGGTTGGGCTGCGGGTTGCCCTCGGTGCCCACGTACTCGGTGAGCCCCGAGTTCGCCAATGCGCCGCTCATGTACCAGTCGGTACCCAATCCGGCCGATGTCTACCCCGCCGGCTGGGCCGAACAGGTCGCCGAGCTGTTCCCCGACGAGATCAAGAGCTCCACGGTCATGTTCGGCAACTTCGCCGCCACCATCGACACCAAGGACAAGGTGCTGCAGACGTTCGACGACTTCGGCTTCGAGTTCCTCGACTGCCCGATCGAGTACAACATCGCCGGCGAGCCGGACTGGAAGCCCTTCGCCCAACGGATGGCCGACTGCGGGGCCGAGGTCGTCTACTACGCGGGCCAGCCGTACCCCAACATGCAGAACCTGCTCGACGACGCTGCGCAGGTCGGCTTCGACCCCATCTGGCTCACCGACTCGAACGCCTACCTCCAGTCGTTCGCCGACTGGAATGCCACGGGCAACGGCGATCGCGTGTACATCCGCACGGCGTTCACGCCGTTCGAGCAGGCCGACTCGAACCCGGCCACCCAGCAATACCTGGACATCGTGACCGATCACGGTGGCGACACCAGCCAACTGGGCGAGCAGGCGACGTCGTCGTTCCTGCTGTGGGCGACGGCGGCCAAGGAGTGCGGGGCGGACCTCACCCGGCAGTGTGTGCTCGACCAGCTGTCCCAGATCACCAGCTGGACCGGTGGCGGGCTGCACGCGGAGTCGAACCCCGGGGGGAACATGCCCCCCGAGTGCGCGATGCTGCTCAAGCTCGAGGGCACGACGTGGACGCAGGTCGTCCCCGAGGAGGAAGGCGACTTCGCCTGTAACCCCGACGCCGCCATCGAGCTGACGGGTCGGGTCGTGGACCAGGCCGAGCTAGACGAGAACCGCGTCTCCACCAAGTACCAGCCACAGCAGTGACTGGGCGTCTGGTGTACAGGGCCGGCGGGGGTGCGGGAGGCAGAGGCTCCCGCCGGAGCCCCCCGCCGTCGCTCGAGCCGGCTTTGCCGGTCGAGCGACCGGAAGTGAATGCCGCCGAAGGCGGCGCCAAAGCAGGTGGGGGGTGTCGATGACGAACGAGTCGGCCGCAGGCCGAGGCCACCACGGGGCGGCGGGCGGGGGTCGGGCCGGAGGGTTCCCCTCCCCCCTCCAGTAGGTCCATGGAGAACTTTCTCCAGTACACGATCCTGGGACTGGTGACCGGTGGCGTGTTCGGGATCGCGGCCGCTGGGCTCGTCGTCACGTACACCACGTCGGGCATCTTCAACTTCGCCCACGGCGCCATCGCCATGCTCGCTGCGTTCGCGTACTGGCAGGTGCGGTTCGACTGGGGGTGGCCGGCCCCGCTGGCGCTGATCGCGGTGCTCGGTATCGCCGCGCCGGTCCTGGGGGCCCTGCTCTACGGCGTGGTGATGCGGGGGCTCCGGGGAACGTCGGAGGTCACCCGCATCGTCGTGCCGGTGAGCGTGATGCTCGGCTTCCTCGCGCTGGCCACGTGGATCTGGGACCCGACCCCCCCGACACCCCGCCTGTTCCTCATGTTCTTCGGGGCCGACAAGACCGTGAGCATCGCCGGGGTCAACCTCACCTGGCACGAGCTGCTGGCGGTGGTGCTGGCGGGCGTCATCGCGCTGGCGCTGCGGTTCCTGTTCTTCCGCACCCGCAACGGTGTGGCCATGCGGGCGGTCGTCGACGATCCGGACCTGCTCGAGCTCAACGCCGGACGTCCCGAGCGACTGGCCATGCTGTCCTGGGCGCTGGGCGCCTTTCTCGCCGCGCTTGCCGGGATCCTCATCACGCCGATCCAGGGCTCGGCCATGAGCGCCACGGCCCTGACGCTCCTGGTGATCGACGCCTTCGCCGCGGCCATGTTCGGCCGGCTCCGCAGCCTGCCCCGGACGTTCCTCGGAGCGCTGGTGTTGGGCCTGGCCGGCAGCTACGTCATCGGCTACTTCCCCGCCGATCGCTGGACGTGGACCGGCAACTTCCGGGTCTCCCTGCCGATGATCGCCCTGTTCGTGGTGCTGCTGTTCCTGCCGCAGGACCGCCTGCGTGGCACCACCATCCTGCGAACCCGCGAGCGGTTCCGTCTGCCGAGCGTGCGCAGCGCGGTGGTGGCCGGCCTCGCGCTGGTGGGTGTCATGTTCCTGCTGCGCGAGATCCTGGCCCCGACGGCGATCAACTACATGGCGTTCTCGATGACGGCGGCGGTCGTCGCCCTGTCGCTGGTGCTGCTCACCGGCTACGCCGGCGAGATCAACCTGGCGGTGCTGTCCTTCGGGGCGATCGGAGCCATCATCGTCCATCACTACGGCGTGTCGGGGAGCGGTGGCGGTGCCCACACCACGCTGTGGGGCTACGTGCTGGCGGCCGTGGTGTGCGCCGTTATCGGCGCGCTGGTGGCCCTGCCCTCGCTGCGGCTGCGCGGGCTGTACCTGGCGCTGTCGACCCTCGCGTTCGGCGTGTTCGTGTCCAACATGGTGTTGCGCGAGATCACCGAGCGGAAGCTGCCGCTGCTGCACACGGAGTTCAGCATCTTCCCCAGCGGCAACCTCACGGTGCCGCGTCCCAAGATCGGCCCCCTCGATCTGGCGGCGATGCCCACGTTCCTGATGGCGGTGACCGTGTTGTTCGCGGTGATCGGTGTGGGCCTGGTGGCGTTGCGCCACAGCAGCTACGGCCGCCGGCTGACCGCGCTGAAGGACAGTCCGGCCGCCTCCGCCACCCTCGGGCAGAGCCCGGTGGCGCTGAAGCTCTCGGTGTTCATGCTGTCGGCGGCCATTGCCGGCGTCGGCGGCGCGCTCATGACCGCGCAGCTCGGGTCGGCGAACCTCGACCGCTACGACATCTTTCTCAGCCTGTCGCTCCTCATGCTGACGGTCGTCGGGGGCATCGGCTACGTGAGCGGGGCGCTGTTCGGCGGGATCCTGTTCGGGGTCGCGTTCGTCGCCCTGCAGAACACCTTCGACAAGCTGGGCGTCGACTTTCCCGACGCCGAGGGGTTCTTCGAGTTCCTGGCGCGGTTCACCACCGTGTTGCCCGCGCTGATGGGCGTGAGTATCGGTCGCAACCCCACCGGCGCGGTCGAACAGATCGCGGTGGAGTTCGGCGCGCTGCGCCGGGCCAAGCCCGTCGTAGTCGCCGGGTGCGCGGCTGTGGCGGTGGGCTACCTGTTGGCGCGCAACGACACCATCAGCAACTGGTGGTTCGTCGTGCTCGTGGGCGTCGTGATCGTCGCCATGCCGCTGGTGGCCAAGCGTGTGGCGCCGCGGCCGGCGGCGGCGATCACCCTTGCCGACGGGCACCGGGAGGTCCCGCTCGAGCTGGTGGGCGTCGCGCGACCGTTCGAACCCGCCGACCGGGACATGCTCGATCGCGAGCTGGGACTCCCGCTGGGGGGCCGCTGACGGTGGCGTTGCTAGAGGCCCGCGACGTCACGGTCCGCTTCGGGGGCAAGGCGGCGCTCGACCGGACGTCGATCGCAGTCGAGCGCGGCCTGATCACCGGCCTGATCGGGCCCAACGGCGCCGGCAAGACCACGCTGTTCAACGTGGTGTGCGGGCTGCTGGCGCCACAGGGCGGCCATGTGGTGCTCGACGGCAAGGACATCACCGGTACCCCGCCGCACCGCCGGGCGCGCCTGGGCCTGGCGCGGACGTTCCAGCGGCTGGAGCTGTTCACGTCACTGACGGTGCGGGACAACGTCCGGGTGGGCGGCGACATCCGCAACCGCTGGAGCTCCTCCCGATGGTTCGGCCGGCGCGCCGACTCCACCGGCGACGCCGAGCGGGTCATCGAGCTCACCGGACTGGGCGCGATCGCCGACCGCGAGGTATCGGAGATCCCGACCGGCCGCGCCCGGGTGGTCGAGCTGGCGCGGGCGCTCATGACACGCCCGGCGGTGCTGCTGCTCGACGAGCCGGCGGCCGGCCAGACCGAGCGCGAGACCGAGGAGTTCGGCTCGCTGCTGCGGCGGCTCGCGGCGGACGGGCTCGCCATCTGCCTCGTCGAGCACGACATGACGCTCGTGATGGACGTGTGCCAGACGATCAGCGTGCTCGACTACGGCCGCACGATCGCCAGCGGTCCCCCCGCCCAGGTGCGCAGCGACCCGGCCGTGATCGAGGCCTACCTCGGCACCCCGGAGGGGGTCGGCTGATGGAGCCGAGCCACGACCGGTGCCGCGGGCCCCGAGGTCATGGGTTCCATGGGGCCCAGCCCGAGGTCATGGGTTCCGACGCCGGAACCCATCGCCTCATCCTCCGGTCGGCGGAATCCATTGCCTCGGAGCGTCGGGTCGCAGGGGGCGCGTGGTGAGTCCCGTCGGGAACGGACGGGCACCCGCCGACACTCCGCTCCTGGAGCTCGTTGGCATCCGCGCCGCCTACGGCGGGATCGACGTCCTGCACGGCGTCGACTTGGCGATCCCGCCGGGGGCGGTGGTCGCCCTGCTGGGCGCCAACGGGGCCGGCAAGTCGACCACCGTCAAGGTGACGGCGGGACTGCTGCCACCCACGGCCGGCAAGGTCTACGTGGCCGGCCACGACGTGACCGGGGCCTCCTCCCACGACCTGGCCCGCATCGGCGTGTGCACCATCCCCGAGGGCCGGGGCGTGTTCCCCAACCTGACGGTGCGGGAGAACCTGTGGATGGCCACCCAGGTATCGGGTCGCCTGGACAGCCTCGAGGAGGGCGCGTATGCCCGGTTCCCGCTGCTCGCGGAGCGCCGCAACCAGCTGGCGGGATCGCTGTCCGGCGGCGAGCAGCAGATGCTGGCGCTGTCGCGGGCACTCGTCACCGACCCGGCGGTGCTCGTGCTCGACGAGCTGTCGATGGGGCTGGCACCGATCGTCGTCCAGCAGCTCTACGAGATCGTGGCGCAGGTGGCCCAGGAGGGCATCTCGATCCTGGTCGTCGAGCAGTTCGCCCGCGCCGTGCTCGGCATCGCCGACCGCGCGGCCATCATGGTCAACGGGGTCGTGGCCCATGCCGGCACCCCGGCGGAGCTCCAGTCGGAGTTGTCGTCGGCGTACTTGGGGGAGACAACATGAGTGAACGCATCGCCCGCCTCGAGCAGGAGGCGGCCAACCTGAAGGTGAGCACCTCGGCCAAGCGGGATGGCATCCTCCAGGTCGTCGGTGCACTGGCGATGGTGGCCGGCGTGGTGATCGCGTTCGTCGCCTACCAACTGTCGCTGGACAAGGCCGACGACCGCGACATCCAGTCCCTCATCATCCTGGCGGTGTCGATGCTGGGCCTGTCGGTTGCCGGCGCCGCGGTGTTCCTGCGCTACTCACTGGCCCGGTTCCTGCGGTTCTGGCTGTTGCGCCAGCTCTACGAGGGTCAGGCAAACATCGATCGGCTGGTGGGCGCGCTCGGCCAGCCCAACAGCTCCGAGGAGCACGAAGTCGCCGAGCCGGAGGCGAGCCGATGACCACCGTCGAGTCGCCCGATCTGCACCGCAGTGTCCACCTTCCCGACCTGCTCGTCACGGCGCTCCGCCGGAGCGCGGGCAAGCCGGCCGTCTACCTCGGTGACGAGGTCCTGACCGCGGCCGAGGTCGCCGACGAGATCAGCCGCTACGTCCAGGCGCTCGAGTCCAAGGGGCTCGGCCGGGGCAGCCCGGCGGCGGTGCTGGCGCTCAACCGGCCCGAGGTGCTCTTCAACATGGGCGCCTCCATGCTCGTCGGCTGCCGGACCACACCGCTCCACCCGCTGGGCTCGCTCGACGACCACGCCTACGTGCTCGAGGACGCCGGGGTCGAGACCCTCGTGTTCGATCCCGAGTTCTTCGGCGAGCGGGCCGCCGAGCTGGCGACCCGGGTCCCCGGGCTCAAGAACCTGCTGGCGCTCGGCCCGAGCGAGGTCGGCGACGACTACATCGCCCTGGCGTCCACATTCGAGCCGCGGCCGCTGGTGGCGCCGCGGGCGGACGGCACCGACATCCCGGGGCTCGCGTACACCGGAGGCACCACCGGCAAGCCCAAGGGCGTGATGGGCAGCTACCGGTCCGGCGCGGCGATGTCGCAGATCATGCTGACCGAGTGGGAGTGGCCCCGCGAGCCCCGGTTCCTCATGTGCACGCCGCTGAGCCATGCCGGGGCCGCGTTCTTTATCCCCGTGCTACTGCTGGGCGGGTCGCTGGTCGTGGTGCCGTACTTCGAGCCCGGGCTGGTGCTGGAGACCATCGAGCGGGAGCGCATCACGGCCACGATGGTCGTGCCCACGATGCTCTACATGCTGATGGACCATCCCGACTTCGCCACCCGGGACCTGTCGAGCCTCGAGACCGTCTACTACGGCGCCGCAGCCATGTCGCCCACCCGGCTGGCCGAGGCGATCGACAAGCTGGGGCCGATCTTCTTCCAGTACTACGGCCAGGCCGAGGCGCCGATGACGGTCTGTGTGCTGCGCAAGGACGAGCACGACGTGACCCGCCAGGAGCGGCTGGCCACCTGTGGGCGCCCGGTGCCGTGGGTCCACGTCGCGCTGCTGGACGACGGGGGCAACGAGGTTCCGCGGGGCGAGGCGGGCGAGATCTGCGTGCGGGGCCCGCTGGTGATGCAGGGCTACTGGAACAAGCCCGAACAGACGGCCGAGGCGTTGGCCGGTGGCTGGCTCCACACGGGCGACATCGCCCGGGAGGACGACGAGGGCTACTACACGATCATCGACCGCAAGAAGGACATGATCGTCAGCGGCGGCTTCAACGTCTTCCCGCGTGAGGTCGAGGACGTGATCTCGTCGCACCCGTCGGTGGCGGCCGTGGCGGTCATCGGCGTGCCCGACGACCGCTGGGGCGAGGCGGTCAAGGCCGTGGTCGTCCCCAGGCCCGGGGCCGAGATCGTCGCCGACGAGTTGATCGACCTGGTCAAGCAGGCCAAGGGTTCGGTGCACGCACCCAAGTCGGTCGACCTGGCCGAGTCGATCCCGCTCAGCCCGCTCGGCAAGCCCGACAAGAAGGCCCTGCGAGCGCAGTACTGGCGCGATGCCGGCCGGATGGTCAACTGACCGAACCGGCTCCTCGAGGATCGTCGGGCCAAAGGCCCCGAGGATCTTTCGAGCACGTCACCGGCCGAGGGGCACGCCGGCGTGGACCGTCAGCACGACGCGGTCCGACGACGGCTCCTCGAGCACCTGGGACAGCGAGGCGTCGAGCAGGCACAGGTCTGCGGGGGCACCGGGACGCACGCGCCGCACCTCGCCGCCGGGGTCGTCGGGGGGCGTGAGGAACAGGGCGAGCGCCCGCTCCGGTGACACCGCCTCCCGCAGGCCCAGCGGCGCGCCGCCGGCGGTGCGGCGCTCGACCGCCGCTTGGATGGCGAGCCAAGGATCGGGATCGCCGAACGGCGCGTCGGTCCCGCCGCCCACCCCGATCCCGGCGTCGAGCAGGCTGCGGCAGGGATAGAGGTGCGGTTGGTCGTCGGCGTCGACCTCGGCGAGGTAGCGGTCGCCACGCTCGGCCACGAAGTTGGGCTGGGTCACGACCACCAACCCGAGCGACGCCACCAGCCTGCGCAGCTGGGGTGGTACCACGGATCCGTGCTCGATGCGGTCGCCGATGAACGCCCCGGCGGCATCGAGGGCGGCCAGCGTCAATGCCAGCGCCGGCCGGGTCACGCAATGGACCGCCACCGGGCGGTCCTCCTCGTGCGCGGTCCGGATCCAGCCCACCACGTTGTCGAGGCTCGGCAGCGCGTGGTCGGCGATGACGAGCTTCACCGGGCCCCGTGCCAGCGGCGACGGGATCTCGGCGGCGGCCAGGCTCGGCCCCCCGGTCACGACCGTCCGTTGCGGGAGCACGCCCGCCGCCACCGCCTCGGCCAGCGGGGCCATGTCCTCGAGCCGATCGATCGGCGTCGCATCGGTCACGCCGGTGACCCCGAGGCGCGACAGCCGCGCGCCCACGGCCGCCAGGTCGGGCGGCGGCTCGCGGGGCAGGCGGTCCCGCAACCAGCGATCGAGGCCGCGCAGCCGGCCGGTGGGCCGGCCGCGAGCGTCACGCTCGACGCCCACGACGGGATCGGTGACGGCCGGGATGTCGCCGGTCCAGTCGGCGGCGCCGGCCGGCCCGGGGGCCTCCACCTCGAGTCCGGTCAGCTCCACGCCTCGGGAGTTGAGAACCCAATCGATGCCGGTGCGGTGCTGCACCCGCACGGGCCGCTCGCGGACGATCTCGTCCAGCCGCCAACGGTCGAGCGGTCCCGCGATCGACTCGTGGTAGCCGACGGCGCGCAGCCACGCCCCCGGTGCTAGCGACCGGTCGGCGGCGGCGAGCGCCCCCGCTAGGGCGGCGGCATCGGGTGTGACCGCCGGGCCCACCGACACGGATCGCTCGGCGGCCGCCAGCGCCAGCAGGTGGATGTGATGGTCGTGCAGCCCGGGGACCAACGCACCGCGGCGCCCGTCGACGACCGTCTCGCCCGGGCGCGGCTTCAGGCGCGGGCCGACGGAGACGATCGTCCCGTCGCTCGCTCGAACGTCGACCATGCGTCCTTCGACGACGACCTCGCGCAACAACAGCTCGGTCATGAGTGGGGAAGCGTACGATTCGTCACGGCGTGACGCCGAGGCCGCCCAGAACCTCGGCCGTGTGGGCGCCGAGGGCCGGGCCCGGGGCGATGGCGGCGCGGGCACGGGGTGGGGCGACTGGGTCGACCGGTCCGTCGACGGGGCGGTCGGGGCCCGGAGCCAGCGTCGGCCCCGCCAGGGAGGCGGCAACGCCGGCCATGGCGACGTCCACCAGCCAGCGCCCGCCGGCCGCCAGTGCGTCGAGGCAGGCCGTGGCCGCCACCAGCCCCGCAGCGGGATCGGCGGCGGCGTCCGCGCAGAAGCAGGGTCCGGCCTCGTCCGCCACCACCAACCCCCCGGCGACGGCCGCGTCGTCGCCGAACGCGACCCGGTCACGCCCCGGCCCCGTCCGCCCGTGGCCGGTGATGGACACCCAGACCCGAGGGCCCGCGTTCGCCACGAGATCGGGGGCCACGATGCCCCGCTGTTCGAGCGCACGCGGTCGCGAGCCCTCGATGACCACGTCGGCGGCGGCCAGGAGGCGGCGGAGGACCCGCCAGCCGTCCGCGTCGGCGAGGTCCAGGGCGACGCTTCGCTTGCCGCCGTTCAACACGTCGAAGAACCGCCCGGGACCGGCGCGGCTGCCGTCGGGTCGCGTGGTCGACTCGACCTTGACCACTTCGGCCCCGGCCAGGCTCAAGAGGTTGCCGCACAGCGGTCCGGCCCAGAGCGACGACAGGTCGATCACCGTCATGTCCCGCAGCGGCCGCGACTCGGCGTCCGGTGCCGGGACGGGGGTTGCGATCACGGGCAGCGGGGCCAGCGGCGGTGGTGCGGCGGGCACGGCACCACGTCCTTGCCGCAGCTGGGATACGGCAAGGCCCAGCAGCCACGCCCGTTCGGCGGCCTCCTGGCACCGCCGGCCACCCAGCGCCGCCTCGACGACCGCCCACGGCACCTCGTCGTCCTCGGCATCCCCCGCGTCCGCGGTGTCGATGCCGAGCCAGGCCGGCAGCAGCTCCCGGTCCTCGGGGCGGGGAAGCGCGACCGCCAGCCAGCCGTCCGCGGCCCGGACCAGGCGGGTGGCCCCGCCACAACTCGTCGGGCTGCGCCGGGTCAGCCCGCCTATGGCGGCGCGCTCCCCCAGGAGGGCCACGGCGTCGACCTCGAGGGGCACGCCGAGCCGTGCCGATCGTTGCCCGATGACGGCGGCCGACCGCTGCAGTCCCGCCACGAGCCCGTCGGGCGGGCCCAGAGGCGGACCGTCGGCTCGGCCGGTGATGGCCATGGCCCCGCTGGCGGCCCACGCCGCCAGCGCGCGGCGGTCCCCATCCGTCGCCACGGGCCGACGAGTCGCTGAAGGCATGCGCCAGCATGATGGCCCTTCGCGGTCAGCGGCCGCTCCAGGATCTCCAACGGCCTTTGACGTAGACATCCGGGCGGTGCCACGTCGATCGGGTGCGACCACACGGGGGACGACACCGGACACCGAGGAGTCGGCGGGACATGCGCGAGCATGAGGCCCCTCCCATGCGCATCCATCGATTCACGGCGGCGGAGTTCGCCGCCGCGCTGGCCGCCCCCGAGGCCGCGGACTCACTGAGCGATCCCGAGGGATCGGTGGTGGTGGTCGCACTCGACGACCGGTCGTCGCCGGGCGCCGCCCCGGCGCCGCTCGCGCTCGCCACGCTGCCGGCGGTGGTCGTGGGCACGTCGGCAACCGACATGCCCCGCGGAGCCGACCTCGTCGACCTCGTCGTGCCGCCGGACGGGGACGAGCTCGATGCGACGGTGGATGCCGTCGCCGCCAACCCGCTGGCGGCGACGGCGCTGGCGTTGGTGCTCCGCGGCAGCGAGGCCCGCTCGGTGTCCGAGGGCCTCCAGTTGGAGTCGGCCGTCTACGGCACCCTCCAGGGGGGCCCCGAGTTCGCCGCTTGGCGTGGCAGCAGTCCTGTCCACCCGCCCCGCCCCGAGGCCGGCCCTGCGGTCGCCGTGCACCGCGAGGGCGACCGCCTCGAGCTCGTCCTCGACCGCCCCGCGGTGCGCAACGCCCTCGACTCCCGCATGCGAGACGAGCTGGTGGCCGGGTTCGCCATCGCCGCCGGTGATCCGAGCGTGACCGAGATTCGGCTCCGCGGCGCCGGGCCCGCGTTCTGCGCGGGCGGGGACCTCGACGAGTTCGGCTCCCGCCCCGACGTCGCCACGGCCCATCTGGTGCGCATGACGCGCAGCCCCGCACGCGCCATGGCGGCCGTCGCGGACAGGGTCGTCGCCCACCTGCACGGCGCCTGCTTCGGATCGGGCATCGAGCTGCCGGCCTTCGCGGCCCGGGTGCTCGCCCGGCCCGACACGGTCGCCGGGCTCCCCGAGGTGTCCCTGGGCCTCATTCCCGGCGCCGGGGGGACGGTCAGCCTGCCCCGCCGCATCGGCCGCCACCGGACGGCCTCGCTGGCACTGACGGGCCGCACGATCGATGCCACCACCGCGCTGGCGTGGGGCCTGGTCGACGAGATCGTGTAGCGCACCGGCCGCCACGCATCCGGTCCACGCCTAGGGTTGCCGTCGATGGCTCGCTACATCGCCTTCCTGCGGGGGATCAACGTCGGCGGCCATCAGGTCAAGATGGACGACCTGAGGAAGTGGTTCGAGGCGCTCGGCCTCGACAACGTCGCCACCTTCATCGCCAGCGGCAACATCATCTTCGAGACCGGGAACGCCAAGCCCGCGACCCTGACGGCCCGCATCGAGCGGCGGCTCCATGACGAGCTCGGCTACGAGGTCCCGACGTTCCTGCGCACCGACGCGGAGCTGGCGCGGATCGCCGACCACGAACCGTTCGCCGACCTCGAGGCGGCGGACGGCGGCTCGTCGTACGTCGCCTTCCTCTACAAGCGGCCGAGCGCCACGGCGGCGAGGAAGGTGGCGGCGCTGTCCAACGACACGGACCGCGTCGTGGTCCACGACCGTGAGCTCTACTGGCACATCCGCGGCCGGATGGCGGACTCGACGCTCGGCCCCCCGATCTTCGAGAAGGCGCTCGGCTCGGTGCCGGCCACCGTGCGCAACCTCAACACGGTCCAGCGGCTGGCGAAGAAGTACCCGCCCGCTCGCGCAGGACGTACTTGAGGACCTTGCCGCTGGCGTTCAGGGGGAGGCCGTCGACCACCTGGACGGAGCGCGGCACCTTGTAGTTGGCCATCCGCTCGCGGCTCCAGGCGATCAGCGCCGCCTCGTCGATCATGGCACCGGCGCGGGGCACCACGAAGGCGGTGGCCACCTCGCCCATCCGGCGGTCGGGGACGCCGACCACCGCCGCCTGGCCGACGCTGGGGTGCTCCATCAGCATGTTCTCGATCTCGGCGGGGTAGGCGTTGAAGCCGCCGACGATGAACATGTCCTTCAGCCGGTCGGTGATCTTGAGGTTCCCGTCCAGGTCGAACACGCCGATGTCGCCGGTGTGGAGCCAACCGTCGGCATCGATGGCGGCCGCGCTGGCGTCCGGATCGCCGATGTACCCGGCCATCACGTTGTAGCCCCGCACGACGACCTCGCCGGGGTCGCCCGCCGGTACGTCCTTGCCAGCTTCGTCCACCGTCCGCACCTCGACGTCGGGTAGGGGCCGGCCCGCCGTGTTGGCGATGGTCTCCGGGTCGTCGGTGTGCCGGCACATGGTCACGATGCCGGTGGCCTCGGTGAGCCCGTAGCCGGTGACGATGGTGGTGAAGGTCAGCTCCGAAGCCATGCGGCGGATCATCTCGACCGGCACCGTCGCGGCCCCGGTCACGGCCAGCCGCAGGGAGGACAGGTCGAAGCGACCGAGGTCGGGATGGTCGAGGATCGTCTGGTAGATCGCGGGCGCGCCCGGCAGCATCGTGATTCGCTCCTCGTCGACGCGGCGCATCACGTCCGGGACGTCGAACGTGGCGTGGGGGACGATCGTCGCCCCCTTGACGAGGCACGCGAGGATGCCCGCCTTGAGCCCGAACGTGTGGAAGAAGGGGTTGATCACCAGGTACCGGTCGCCCTCCTGCAACCCGACGACATCGGACCACACCGTGAAGGCGCGGACCGAGGCCTGGTGCCGCAACATGGCGCCCTTGGGCGCTCCGGTCGTGCCGGAGGTGAAGATCACGGTGCTGACGTCGTCCGGCGCGATGGCGCCGGCACGCTTGACCGCCACGGCCGAATCGACATCGTCGGCGGCGGCGAGGAAGTCGTCCCAACCGACGCAGCCACCGGGAACCGGGCCGTGGAGCACGACCGTCCGTTCGAGGCACGCGGGGCGGCCGGCTCCGTCCAGCAGTGCGACGTAGTCGGTGTCGAGGAAGTCGGTCACGGTGACCAGTAGGCGGGCGCCCGCGGTGCGGACGACGTGCGCAGCCTCGGAGCCCTTGAACCGGGTGTTGACGGTGGTGACCACGCCGCCGGCCCGATAGGCGCCGAGCGCGGCCACGACCCAGCGGGCGCTGTTGGGTGCCCACATCGCCACGCGGTCACCGGGCTCGAGCCCGTGCGCGACGTACGCCCGGGCCGCCTCGTCGGTCGCGGCGGCCAGCTCGCCGAAGGTCAGGCGGTGGACAGCGCGGCCGTCGGCTCCGGCAACATCGGTGTCGACCAGCGCCTCGCGGGACCCGAAGCGCTCGGCCGCCCGCTCGACCAGCGCCGGGATGGTGGGGGCCTCGACCATGGTCGCCATCCTGACAAATCCGCGCCGCTGGGCAAGGATCGTCCCGTGCCCACCCCCGACGGCGCCGACACCGAGCCGCCCGACGACCTGGACGCCGCCATCGGCACCGTGTACGGCGGGCCGCTGGACGAGTTCGTGACGGCTCGGGACAGCCTCGCACGCGAGCTGCGGGTCGCCGGCCGGCGCGACGATGCGACCGCAGTTCGCAAGCTGGCGAAGCCGAGGCGCCTCGCGTGGGCGCTGGACGCGGCGGTGCTCGCCGACCGGGCGCGGTTCGAGGCGGTGGACGCGGCCGCGGGGGCGCTGGCGGACGCGCACAGCGGCACCGACGTCCGTGAGGCGACGAACACCCTCCGGGCTGCGGCCCGGTCGCTCGCGGACGCCGCGTCCGAGCGCGCCGCGGCGTCGGGAGGCGCGGCGCTCGACCAGTCCGAGCTCGTCCCCGCCGTGCTCGCAGTCGCCGCAGATCCCGAGGCGCTGGCCGACCTCCGGGCCGGCAGGCTGGTGGACGTCCCGTCCGCCGGTGCGTTCGGTGCGTTCGCGCCCGGCCCGGCGGGCGCCGGATCGCCCGGGCGGGCGGCGAAGCGGGACGCCGACGCCGGCGCCGTCACGCCCGCGGCAGCCGAATCGCCGCCCCGGACTGGCGCCGCGGGCCCGGCCGCCGGGCGCGATCGGGCGACGGCCCGGCAGGCCAAGGCGGCCGAGCGGGCGGTGGCGCAGGCCGAGTCCCGGTACGAGACCGCCCGAGCCCGGGCCGAGCAGGCGGCCGACGCCGCCGAGCGGGCGGCCGACGAGCTGGCGGCCGCCGAGGACCGGCGGCGGAGCGCCCAGCGTGAGGTCGAAGCCGCGCGCGAGCGCCTCGACGGGACGCGCCGAGAAGCGCGGCGGGCCGCGGCGGAGGCCCAGGAGGCGGAGGACGCCGCGCGCGACGCCCGCAATGCGCAGGCAGAGTGGGGGTGAGGCCGAGGGCCCGGGATGTCCCCGCGCTGCCCGGCGTCATTCGCCGGTGGCGCCGTCGATGTTCTCGCGGATCAGGTCGGCGTGGCCGTTGTGACGGGCCGTCTCCTCGATCATGTGCAGCATGATCCAGCGGAGGCTGAAGGGCTCGCCGGTGCGTGACGGCCTCGCCGCCGTCCGGTCGAGGTCCCCGACCTCGGCGACCGCCGACCGGCTGCGCTCACAGGCGTCGGCGTAGAGGCGCAGGAGCTCCTCGGGCTCGTCGTCGACCGCGGTCCGGAACTCCCAGTCGGGATCGGCATCCCAGTCGACGCTGTCCCAGGGCTCGCTGTACTCCCGACCGAGCAGCACCCTGCCGAACCAGCTGTCCTCGTTGAGGGCCACGTGCTTGACCAGGCCGGCCAGCGTGAGCGTCGACGGCCCCAGCCTGGTCGCGAGCTGTGCGCGGTCGAGGCCGCTGGCCTTTTGGACCAGCGTCGCCCGGTGGTAGTCGAGGAACTGGGACAGGAGCGTCAGCTCGTCGCCGGTGGTGTCGGGATCGGTCCGTTCCATGGCCGGCGACCCTACGCGCCGTCGCCCCCAACCTGGTTCGTACCGAGCCGAACCGCACGCCTGCCGATCGGCGTTTCGGTGCGCCGTATCCGGCCATCCGAACGCCGGCACCGCGCTCCCACGGATCGGCGTTTCGGTTCCAGCGCACGCGGAAGCGGGTAGTGCAGGCGCAGCGGGTGAGACGCGAGGAGTCACGATGGCGACAACGAAGCAGCGGCAGGCCGCCAAGCGCAACGTGCGCAAGGCGATCAAGGCCGCCAAGAAGCAGAAGACCATCGCCAAGATGCCGCAGAAGACCCGGACCGCGCTCGGCAAGCAGGGTGCGGCGGTGGCCAAGCGCAAGCGGACCGGCGGCTCGCAGCCGAAGACCCGCCAGGAGCTGTACCGCGAGGCGCAGCGCCGCAACCTGCCCGGTCGGTCCAAGATGGGACGCGACGAGCTGGCTCGCGCCCTCGGCAAGCGGTAGTCGCCAGCGGTCCACACGGGCACTGGCTCCCGGACGGCGCCGCTCGAGCCGTCACCTAGCCTTGGCGGCATGATCGACCGCGCCGCATTCGGGCGCACGGGCCACGAGAGCAGCCGGGTCATCTTCGGTGGCGCAGCGCTTGCGACGATGCGCCAGGAGTCGGCCGACGCGCTGTTGCCGGTCCTGCGCGAGGCGGGCGTCAACCATTTGGATGCGGCCGCCTCCTACGGGGACGCCGAGCTGCGCATGGCGCCCTGGCTGGCCGCGCACCCCGGCGAGTTCTTCGTCGCCACCAAGACCGGCGATCGCAGCGGCGACGCGGCGCGGGCGAGCCTCGAGCGCTCGCTCGAGCGGCTGGGCGTGGACCACGTCGACCTGATCCAGCTGCACAACCTTGTCGAGTCTGACGAGTGGGACGTGGCCTTCGGCCCCGGAGGCGCGGTCGAGGCGCTGGCGCGGGCTCGCGACGAGGGCCTGGCCCGCTTCGTGGGCGTCACCGGGCATGGGCTGCGCATCGCCCGGATGCACGCACGCAGCCTCGAGCGGTTCGACTTCGACTCGGTGCTGTTCCCGTACAGCTACCTGCTGCTGCGGCACCAGGCATACCGCGCCGACGTGGAGCAGCTGCTGGCGATGTGCCAGGAGCGGAACGTGGCGGCGCAGACGATCAAGTCCGTGGCCCGGCGCCGGTGGACCGACAGCGGGCGCCACTTCTCCTGGTACGAGCCCCTGGTCGACGAGCCCGCCATCGATCGGGCCGCCCGCTACGTGCTCGGCCAGCCAGGGCTGTTCCTCATCACGTCGAGCGACGCGCATCTCCTGGGCCCCACGCTGGCCGCCGCCGCCCGGGTCGGCGTCGAGCCGGCCCCCACGGCCGACGAGCTGGAGGCCGACGTGGTGGCGCAGGGGATGGAACCGTTGTTCGACGGGTCCGAGCTCGAGGGCGTCGGGCCCGCCTGAGCCCGGCGTCAGCCCCCGTTCGGCGCCAAGTTGTTCGATCGTGCCGCTTGCGGGTAGCGCGCGACGAGAGTACCGTCCACGAACGCACGTTCGCCTCGGCCGGAGGGTCGAGCGTCCCTGATCCGGGAGGTGTGCCATGGCAGTGAAGCCAATCCCCGAGGGCTACCCACGCGTTTCGCCGTACCTCGTGGTCGACGGAGCCCAGAAGGCGATCGAGTTCTACACGACTGTCCTGGGCTTCACCGAGCGCATGAGGATGCCGGGGCCAGATGGCCGGATCGGCCACGCCGAGTTGCAGCTCGACGGCTCCGTGGTGATGCTGGCCGACGAGTTCCCCGACGTGGGCGCCAAGGCACCGAGCGCGTACGGCGGCTCGCCCGTCAGCCTCTCCGTCTACGTCGAAGACGTCGACGCCACTTTCGAAAAGGCGACGGGGGCCGGCGCCACGGTCGTGCGGCCCTTGGAGAACCAGTTCTACGGCGACCGGTCGGCCACGATCGACGACCCCTTCGGTCACCGCTGGACCATCCACACCCACATCGAGGACGTCTCGCCCGACGAGATGGCGCGTCGCGCCGCGGAGATGGGGCAGGGGTAGTGAGCGCCCACTAGCCCACTCCGTCACGGCTCGCCGCCGAAGGGCAATCATGGGGGGATGGGTCAACGGGCGGCACGAATCGCGCTGGCGTTGTTGTTCGTTCAGGGATTGGTCATCGGTGCCTGGGCGGCGGCTTGGCCGCGCTCGTTCTACGACGACTTCCCGGGCGGCGGCCGGTCATGGGTGGCGGCCGACGGTCCCTACAACGAGCACCTCGTGCGCGACTTCGGCGACCTCAACCTGGCGCTGGCGGCGATCACGCTCGTGGCGCTGGTGGCCTTTACCCGATGGGTCGTGCTGGCGGCCGCGCTCGGGTGGATCGTCTACCAGACGCCCCACCTCATCTACCACCTGCGGCACCTCGACCTGTACGACACGAGCGACAAGGTCGCCAACGTGACGGCCCTCGTCCTGGCGCTGATCCTGCCGATCGTCGTGCTCTTCGGAGCCCGCCGCCTCAGACCCGCCTAGGCGCCGCACCGTTGCACCCGCGCCGGGCCCAAGCGACGGGGCGCGCGGTCTCCGATGACCCCGGCCCCACGTAGGATCCGTGTGTGGAGATGCCGGGCGCGGGATCCGGTGAGGCCGGTGGTCGGCATCGCCGTGGGCGGGGGAGAGGCGGCGCGCGTCGCCGGCGCCATCGGAGTTGGGGCCAGCGCCTCGTCGTCACCGTGGGGTGCGTGTCGGCCCTCGCGCTCGGGGCCAGCGCTGCCGGGCTCGGCTACCTGTACCGCAAGGCCGAGCGCCTGCCCCGCGTCGAGCTGAGTGGCGTCCTCGACGAGGCGTCGGACTCGGGCGGGCCCGAGAACTATCTGGTGGTCGGCATCGAGAGCGCCGAGGGCCTCGACCCCGACGACCCGGTGCGCATCGGGCGCGCCGGAGCGGGCAAGTCCGACACGATCATGATCCTACGGATCGACCCGCGGGAGCGGGCGGCCAAGCTGCTCTCGCTGCCGCGCGACCTGTGGGTCCCCATCGCCGGCACCGGCCACAGCCGCAAGATCAACGCCGCCGTCGAGATCGGCGGCGCGCCGCTGCTCATCCGGACGATCGACGAGAACTTCGGCATCGACATCCACCACTACGTGCAGGCCGACTTCGCCGCGTTCCGCGAACTGGTCGAGGCGATCGACGGCGTGCCCATCTACTTCCCCTATCCCGCCCGCGACCGGAGGACCGGCCTCAACGTCCGCCGAACCGGTTGCGTCACGCTAGACCCCGTGCAGGCCCTGGCCTTCGTCCGCTCCCGCACCTACGAGCAGTTGATCGACGGCGAGTGGGAGGTCGACCTCGGGCTCCCCGACATCGGGCGGATCGGTCGCCAGCAGGCGTTCATCCGCAAGGCGCTCAGCCGCGCCAGCGAACGGGGGGCCCGCAACCCCGGCACGCTCGATCGACTGATCGACGTCGGGCTCGCCGGCATCACGGTGGACCAGGAGCTCACCGCCGGCGACCTGTTCGACCTCGGCCGCCGCTTCCGGTCGTTCGACCCCGACAACCTCGAGACGTATTCGCTCGATGCCGCGGTGACGCCCGACGTGGTCGGCGACGCCGCCATCCTGCGGCTCGACGAGCGCGCCGCGGCGCCGATCTTGGACCTGTTCAGGGAGCCGCGCCCATCCGCGAGCACGGCCGACGACGACATCGACCCGGCGTCGGTCCACCTCCGGGTCCTCAACGGTACGGGTAGGCCGCAGGAGGCGACCGACGCGGGCGCGGCCCTCGAGGCCGTCGGGTTCGGCGTCGACGGGCTCGGCGACGATCCCGTCCTCGGCAACGATCGCACCCACGTGGAATACCCGCCCGGCCAGGAGGCGGCGGCCGACCTCGTGGCGCGGTGGCTGGTGGGAGGCGCCGAGCTCGAGGAGGTGGAGGGCGCCGACGGCATCGTCCTGATCACCGGCTCCGACTGGGACGGCGTGCGCGATCGCCCCCGCGCCGTGTCCGAGCCGGGCTCGGCCGACACCGCCGACGCTGGTGACACCGCCGACACGGACACCACCGGCACCGGCGACACCAGCGACACCGCCGGCACCGGCGACGCCGGGGACAGGGCCACCGCCACCTCGGAGGCCGGGAGGACGACCGACACGCCGGCACCGAGCGGCTCGAGCGGCTCGACGACGTCGACCACCAATCCCGCCGCCCGCGAGTGCTAGCCCGCCCCGGCGGGTAGCCAGGCATCCGCCGCCATGGGGCGTGTGACTCGGCGGCGTCGCCGCGGTCATACGATGCGGCCCACTGCCCAGGAGGAACGAGTGGCGCAGCCCGACGACACGCCGCAGGACAACCCAGGATCCGGGTTCTATTCGGTCGTCGCCCGCCTCGGCGCCTACAGCTGGTGGCTCATCGGCATCGGCGTTGTCCTGCTCGCCGTGCTGTGGGTGATGGCCCGGCTTTGGGTACTCGTGCTGGCGGCGGCCGTCGCCGCCTTCCTGTCGCGGGCGCTGGACCCGCCCGCCCGCTACCTGCGGGCGCGGGGCCTGCCCCGCGCCTTGGTGGCGGCCAGCGTGCTGATCGGGTTCATCCTCGTCCTGGCCGGGATCGTGGCGGTGCTGGTGCCGTCGATCACGAACGAGTTCGAGGACCTCGGACCCACCATCGAGGACGCGATCGATGACGTCGAGGACTGGGTGGTCGAGGACAGCCCGTTCGACGTCTCCCGCCAGGACGCCCAGGAGTTCCGTGACGAAGCCGACGAACGCGTGGGCGACATCCTCGAGTCGCAGAGCGGCACCCTCATCAGCGGCACGATCCTGGTGTTCGAGGTCATCGCCGGCATCGTGCTGGCGCTGGTGACCACGTTCTTCATCCTCAAGGACGGTGACCGCTTCGGGGACTGGTTCGTGGCGCGCTTCCCCCACCACCGCCGCGACCTGGCGAGCCGCCTCGGCGCGCGGGCGTGGCGCACCTTGGGGGGCTACCTGCGGGGCTCGGCAACGCTGGGGCTGATCGAGGGCACCATCATCGGCGGAACGGTGTGGCTCGTCGGGGGCACCCTGGCCATTCCGGTGGGGGTCATCACGTTTTTCGCCGCGTTCATCCCGTTCGCCGGGGCCCTCATCGCCGGCGTGATCGCCATCCTGGTGACGCTGGTGACCGCAGGGTTCGGCGGGGCGGTGGTGGTCGCGATCGTTGCCCTGGTCGTGCAGCAGCTCGACAACGACTTCCTCGCGCCCTGGGTGTTCGGGAAGAACCTGGAGCTCCACCCCCTGATCGTGCTGGTCGCCATTACCGCCGGCGGGACGCTGTTCGGTGCGTTCGGGGCCTTCCTGGGCGTGCCGGTGAGCGCCGTGCTGATCAACCTCCTGTCGGAGTCGCGGGTGGTGCCGGAGGACGTGGCCGTGGACGGCCCGGCCGGAGATCCGGGGGCCGACGACCCCCCGTAGTACCGCAGCGCCGACGGAGCCACCCCGGCCCGCTCGCTCATCGCCCCGATCGTCAACAGCCCGGTTCCACCGCGCGAGGACTCGACTTGGAGCGAACGCCGACGACCATGCCCCGGGCAAACCCACGAACCCCGTGGTCGAAGAGCCGGGGACCGCCGTCCCCCACCGAACGTGCGGTGGTTGGCGCCCCCATGGGGTCGGTATCCGCCGCAGGTTCGTGGGGGCGGGACGGCGTCGCTCATGGGTGCAAGGATGCTTGCACTGATGGTGCAGCCTTCGCTGGCGCCCTGGGGCGCCGACAAGGGGGGACCGATGGGATCGCAGTTCGACAGCGGGGCGATCGAGATCGCCGAGGCGGTGAGGACCGGCCAGCGCCGCGCCACCGACGTGCTCGACCAGGCGCTGGCGGCCATCGAGGCCGGCAACGACCGCCTCGGGGCCTTCGTGCACCTCGACGAGGGCGCAGCGCGAGCCGCTGCGGAGGCGGTCGACGCCGCCGTCGCCGCCGGGCGAGACCCGGGCCCGTTCGCCGGCGTGCCGATCGGCGTGAAGGACCTCGAGGACTGTGCCGGCATGCCGACGTCCGAGGGGTCGCTGGCGTACGCCACCCGCGGCCCGGTGGCCGCCGACTCGATCCACGTCGCCCGCCTGCGCGCCGCCGGCGCGGTCCCGGTCGGCAAGACCGCCGCACCCGAGTTCGGCACGCTCAACTTCACCAAGTCCAAGGTGTTCGGCGTCGCCCGCAATCCGTGGAACCCGGAACGCACGCCCGGGGGCTCCAGCGGAGGCAGTGCCGCGGCCGTGGCCGCCGGGCTGGTGCCGGTGGCGACGGCCAGCGACGGTGGTGGATCGACCCGCATCCCCGCCTCGTTCTGCGGCCTGGTCGGGTTCAAGCCCAGCCATGGCCGCATTCCGCACCCGGGGCCGACCGGCTCGGAGACGTCGGTGTTCGGCCTGCTCACCACCACCGTCGCCGACAGTGCCAGGCACCTCGACCTGACCGCCGGCCCCGACGAGCGTGACCGCTTCTCGTTGCCGCCGCCCGTCGTCGGTTACGAGTCGGCGATCGAGTCGCTGCCGGTGGTCGGGCTGCGGGCCCGCTGGTCGCCCGACCTCGGCTTCGCGCGCTGCGATCCGGAGGTGCGCGCCGTCGCCGAGCAGGCGGCCCGGCGGTTGGCGGCGGCCACGGACCTGGCGATCGACGACGAGCCGATCCACCTCACCGACCCGGTGCGAGCCTGGCTCGGGGCCGGGGCCATGGACCTGTGGTTCAACCTCGAGGACGGCATGTGGCCGGGGGTACGCGAGGACCTGACGCGCTATGTGCGAACGGTGCTCGAGCGGACGGAGGACTACCCGATCCCGCGCTACGCAGGTGCGGTGCGCCGCCGGGAGGCGCTGGTAGCCGACGCCGCCCGCCTGTTCGACGATGTCGACGTCGTGTTGACACCCACGACCGCGGTGCCGGCGTTCGCGGCCGAGGGACCGCCGCCCGACGTGATCGACGGTGAGCCCGCCCACCCTGTCGGCGCCTCGGCCACACCGTTCACCATGCTGGCCAACCTGTGCTGGAACCCGGCCGTGTCGGTGCCCGCCGGGTTCACCGCCGACGGCCTGCCGATCGGCCTCCAGATCGTCGCCCGCCGCCACCACGACGAGGTCCCGCTGCGGTTGGCTCGCGTCTGGGAACAGACCCAGCCCTGGCCGCTCCGCGCGGTGTAGCGGCGTGGTCGATCAGTTCTTGCGGTCCCGCAGGTAGCGCTCCACCTCTTCGACCAGGGACCTGGCGGCGCCGGCCGGATCGCTCCCCTCGTCGGAGTCGACCCGTTCCTCGAGCTGGGTCACGTAGTCGGACGTCTCCTCGTCCTCCTGGACCAGCTCGCTGACCTGGCGCTCATAAGCGGCCGCCGCGATCTCCAGGTCGGTCGTGGGCACCCACATGCCCAGCACCTCGGAGGTCCGTTCGAGCAGTGCCAGGGCCGCCTTCGGTGATGGCGCCGTGGGCACGTACGTGGGCACGGCCGCCCACAGCGACGCCGCCGGCAGCCCGGCCTCGCGGCACGCCGCCGACAGGACGCCCACCACGCCTGTCGGCCCTTCGTAGCTCGACGGCTGCAGGCCGAGCTCTGCCTGGAGAGCCGGATCGCTCACCGTGCCAACGACCGGGACGGGCCGGCTGTGGGGTACCTCGGCCACCAGGGCCCCGAGCAGCACCGCCAGCCGGCAGCCGACCTCCTGGGCCAGGCCGGTGATCTGGGCGCAGAACGTCCGCCAACGGAGCTGGGGCTCGGTGCCGACCACCAGCAGGGCGTCGCCTGCGTCACCCGGGAGCGTGGCGGCGTACACCTCGGTGGACGGCCAGCTGATCCTGCGCACCCCGTCGTCGCCGACCTCGGCCTGCGGGCGCGTCGACGTGAAGTCGAAGAACTCCTCGGGGTCGATCTCGGCCACCAGCTCGGCGTCGTAGCGGTCGATCAGGTACCGGACCGCGCCGCTCGCCGCGTCGCCGGCGTCGTTCCAGCCCTCGAAGGCCACGAGCACGATGGGCCGCTGCAGGGTGGGTCGTGAGCGCCAGTGGAGATGTTCCACCGGTTCATCGTACGGCCACCGTCGGCCGGAGGCGCCCCGCTGCCCCTATCCGCCCTGGCCAGACCGGTTCTAACGTGGCCATGTGCCTCCCCATACCGTTCGCACCGTCGCCGACGTCATGAGCTCGCCGGTGGTGACCGCACAGCCCGACGAGACCATCGCGGTTGCCGCAACCCGCATGAGCGAGCGGGGCGTGGGCTCCGTCGTCATCGTCGACGGCAACCGCCCCATCGGCATCCTCACCGAGCGCGACATGGTCCGGCTGGCGGCATCGGGCCCGCCCGCCGAGGGCACCAAGGTCGCCGAGTGGATGACCCCCGACCCCGACGTCGTCGAGCCGGGACTGTCGGTCCAGGAGGCACTCGTCACGCTCGACGAGCACGGGTACCGCCACGTGCCGGTGGTGGACGCCGGCGAGCTGTCCGGCATCGTCTCGATGCGCGACCTGATGCACGTCGCCGCCATCCAGCCGGTGGTGCATCCCGGAGAGATCGAGGCGCCGCCGGGACTCGAGGGGGTGATCGTCGCCGAAACGCAGGTCGGTGACGTCCGCGGCCTGGAGGGCTTCTACCACTACCGGCAGTACTCGGCGGTCGAGCTCGCCGACAAGCGCTCGCTCGAGGACGTGTGGTTCCTGCTGTTCGAGGGTCGCCTGCCCTCGGCCGCCGAGAGCCGGGCGTTCGCCGCCGAGGTGCGGGCCCGCCGCGCCGTGCCCGAGGCGGTCATGGGCCTGCTCCCCGAGATCGCGACGGCGGGCGGCCCGCTGATGGACCAGCTCCGCAGCGCGGTGTCGCTCATCGGCCACAGCCAGGGGTTCCGCCCGTGGCTGGACGTTCCGGCCGAGGAGCTGCGGTCCAATGCGTTGAGCGTGTGCGCGGCGGTGCCGACCCTGATCATGGCCCTGCATCGGCTGGGCCAGGGTCTCGAACCGATCGCCCCCGACCCGGAGCTGGCCTACGGCGGCAACTACCTGTGGATGCTGGGCGGCGAGGTGCCCGACCCCGAGGTGGCGCGCGCCGTGGAGCAGTACCAGATGCTCACCATCGACCACGGCTTCAACGCCTCCACGTTCACCGCACGGGTGATCACCTCGACCGGCGCCGACCTTGCGGGTGCGGTCACCGGCGGCATCGCTGCGCTCTCCGGGCCGCTGCACGGCGGCGCGCCGTCGCGGGCGCTCGACCTCCTCGACGCCATCGGCACCCCCGACAACGCCCGGCCCTACCTGGTCGATGCGGTCACCCGGGGCGAGAAGATCATGGGGTTCGGGCATCGGGTCTACAAGACCGACGACCCCCGATCCCTGTTCCTGCGGGGCGTGGCCGAGCGGATCGGTGCCGAGAAGGTCGGCTTCGCCAAGCAGGTGGAGCAGACGGTCGTCGACGTGCTGACCGAGCTCAAGCCCGGCCGCAACCTGTACGCCAACGTGGAGTTCTACGCCGGTGTGGTGATGGAGCATTGCGGCCTGCCGCGCGACCTGTTCAGCCCCACCTTCGCGTCGAGCCGGGTCATCGGCTGGTGCGCCAACATCCTCGAGCAGGCGGCCGACAACCGCATCATCCGCCCGTCGGCCCGCTACGTGGGGCCGCCGCCACCGCAGCCCGTCCCGGAAGCGGAGGGCTAGCTCGGCCCGACGGCCTAGCGTGCAGCGGGTGAAGGTCGAGATCGCCACCTCGCTCACGCCCGCCATCGTGGACGCCGTCCAGCGGCTCGTTCCGCAGCTGTCGCGCTCCAACCCGCCGCCCACCACCGCGGAGCTCGGGGAGCTCGTGGCGTCGCCGGCGACCGATCTGTTCATCGCCCTCGACGACTCCGGGACCATCGTCGGGATCGCCACGCTCGTGACCTTCCGCATCCCCACCGGTCGGCGGGCGTGGATCGAGGACGTGGTGGTCGACGAGGCGGCACGCGGCCAGGGGGTGGGCGACGCCCTGACGCGCGCGATGGTCGAGCGGTCCCGGGAGTTCGGCGCCGTGACCGTCGACCTGACGTCGCGCCCGTCGCGCGAGGCCGCCAACCGTCTCTACCAGCGCGCCGGGTTCGTCCGGCGGGACTCGAACGTCTATCGGTTCGACCTGCGGGAAAAAGGCTGAGCTGGAGGCCACCCGCGCCGACGTTGCCGTCATCGGCGGCGGCATGGCCGGCATGTCGATCGCGAGCGAGCTCTCGTCCACGCACTCGGTGATCGTCCTCGAGCAGGAAGCTCAGCTCGCCCACCATGCGACCGGCCGGTCCGCTGCGGCCTTCCTCGAGAGCTACGGGGGGCCTGAGGTACGGGCGCTGACCCACGCCAGCCGGCCGTTGCTGGAGGCGGCGGCGGTCGACGCGCCGCTGCTGACACAGCGGCCGCTGCTGTGGATCGCCGGACCGGAGCGCGAGCCGGTGATCGCCGAGATGTGTCGGCAGCAGCCCCGCCTGGAGGGGCTGAGCCCCGCCGACGCCCAGGGGATGTGTCCCGTGGTGCGCACCGACTGGCTTGCCGCCGCCGCGGTGGAGCCCGACGCCCAGGACATCGACGTGGCCGGCCTCCACCAGGCTTACGTGCGCTCGGCGAGGCAAAACGGCGTGACCGTCGCGAGGGACAGCCGCGTGTCGGAGGCGACCCACGACGGACGCGCCTGGCGCCTCCGCCACTCGAGCGGCACGGTGTCAGCACCCGTGGTCGTCGACGCCGCCGGCGCCTGGGCCGACGACGTGGCCAGGCTGTTCGGTGCCCGGCCCTGTGGCCTTCGGGCGCTCCGGCGCACGGTCGTCATCGCTCGCACGGGGCGGCCCGTGGCCACGTCGTGGCCGCTGGTCGCCGATGTCGACGACACGTTCTACTTCCGGCCCGACGGGCCCCACGTCCTCGCCTCCCCGGCCGACGAGACGCCGAGCGAACCGTGCGACGCCCGCCCCGAGGAGGCGGACGTCGCCCGGGCCATCGAACGGGTGAACCTGGCGACCACGCTGGGGATCCGGTCCGTGGTCACCACCTGGGCGGGGCTTCGCACGTTCGCCGCCGACCGCGTCCCCGTGATGGGCTACGACCCCGATGTGCCCGGATTGTTCTGGCTCGCGGGCCAGGGCGGCTATGGCATCCAGACGGCCCCGGCACTGGCGCGCCTCGCGGCGGTGATCCTTCGAGGCGACGTGTCGCCCTCCGCGGGGGCACCCGGCCTCGACCCGGAGGCCCTGTCGCCTGCTCGCTTCCGAGCAACGACGGAGTAGCCGCAACCGGTGAACGCCTCAGGGCTCCAGCTTGCGGACGTCGTCGCCGTGGCGGACCGTGCCCGCGACCACCACCTTGGCGTTGAGGCCACGCAGCCGCAGCTCGCGCCCGACGGGTGAGTTGACGAACCGCAGGGCGTCGGCCCCGAAGCGGGCGCGGAACTTGGCACAACCGGAGTGGGGGATCCCGGTGACCTCGATGACGGCGCTTCCCAGCGCCAGGCGGGTGCCGGGGGGCAGGTTCGCCTGGCTCAGGTCGAGGTCGAGGTGCAACTGGTCGCCGGCCAGCGCCCGGCGGTCGGGATCGACGGCGACCAGCGACGACAGGCGGGCGTTGATGACGTTCAGCTGCATGTCCGGATGGGCCGAGCCGTCGTCCGTCCGGCTGCTGCCCCGGCTCTTCCAGGTGTCGCCCACCAACCCCTCGTCGAGGTCGAGGATGCCCTCGTCGAGGACCTCGCGCTCGTCGACGGCCGGTCGCCGCACGATGAGCTCGACCCGTCCGACGTCCCGGGGGGAGTCGCGGACGTGGTCGAGGGCCGCCTCCAGGCGGGAAACGCTGAGCTGCATGGGCCAGAGGATGGCGCGGCCCGCCGTCGAGGGCGAGCGGATTCGCCGATCAGCCACCCGACCCGTCGAGGTCGAGGTCGGCCACCACCGGGAGGTGGTCGGACGCGTCGCTCGGGACGACCGCAGCGGTGCGGACCAGGAGATCGTCGGACGTCAGGATGTAGTCGATGCGGGCGTGCGGGGTGGCAGCGTCGAAGGTGAACCCGGCGCCGTCGCCGGCCACCGCCCAGGCGTCGTCCAGGACCGCGGTGAGCGGTGCGATCTCCGGGTCGCCCGGCCGGGCGTTGAGGTCACCCATCATCACGACGGGCCGGGCGTCGGCCGCGAGCGACTCGGCGATCTGTGCGGCCTGGGCCCGTCGTTCGGCGCGGGAGCGGTGCTGGAGATGCGTGCAGAAGACCCGCACCGCCCGGCCCTCCACGTCGACCACCGCGCCCAACAGGCCCCGCTGCTCCCCGCCGCGGGGCCGGGTCAGGAGCAGGTTGCGCGGCTCGCGCAGCGGTGCGCGGGACAAGAGGGCGATCCCGTACTGTCGCCGCGCCCCGTCGGGGCCCGACTCGGCCGGACCCAGGTCGACGACCGGGCCGTACGCCATGTCCATGTCCAACCGCGCGGCGAGCCACGCGGCCTGGTCGAGGTAGTCGCTCCGGGGACTCAGGTGGCGATCCACCTCCTGCAAACCGGCGAGGTCGGCCGCGGCCCCCTCGATCACCCGGGCCACCCGCTCCAGGTCGTGGACGCCGTCGAGCCCGACCGCGTGGCGGATGTTGAACGTGAGCGCGCGCACGGTCCGGCCGACGGTACCGGTGCCCGGTGCCTACGGCGCGTCCTGACCCGTCAGCGTCTTGCCGGGTAGGGCCAGGTCGGCGACGACCGGAAGGTGATCCGCGGCGTCGGTCGTCACCACGGCCGCGGTGCGGGCCACCACGTTGCCCGAGGACATGACGTAGTCGATGCGGGCGTGCGGGGTGGCGGCGTCGAAGGTGAACCCGTCGCCGACGCCGGCGGTCACCCAGGCGTCGACGAGGAGGTCGGTGAGGCCGGCGATCTCGGGCGTGTCCGGGGTGGCGTTGAGGTCGCCGAGCAACACGACGGACTCGTCGGCGGTGGAGAGCACCTGCCGGATCCGCTCGACCTGGGCGAGCCGCTCGACCTGGGAGTCGTGCTGCAGGTGGGTGTTGAACACCCGGACCGGGATGCCCCGTACCTTGATCTGGACCTCCAGGAGCCCCCGCTGCTCGCCGCCGAGCGGCCGGGGGAGCAGGGTGTTGGTGGTGGTGCGGATCCTGTAGGCCGACAGGATCGCCGTGCCGAACTGCCGGCGCGGCGCCCCGGGTGTCGGCGGGTCGAGGTCGAGGTTGGCACCGAACGCCAGGTGCATGTCGAGCTGCTCGGCCAGCCAGGTGGCCTGGTCGACGAAGTTGCTGCGCTCGCTCCAATGCCGGTCGACCTCCTGCAATCCGACGACCTCGGCGCCGGTCCGTTCGACGGTCGCAGCGATGCGCGCGAGGTCCAGCACACCGTCGAGCCCGACGCCGTGATGGATGTTGAAGGTCGCCACCCGCAGCTGCCGCTCGGCCGCCACGGTGTGGGCGCCGGCCGGTGGCGCCGCAGCGACAGCGGTCGTCGCGGCCAGCGTGGTGGCCAGCAGTGCGGCCAGCAGCGTGGCCAGCAGGAGCAACGACCGGATCCGTGATCGCATGGCTGAACCTCCGCAAAACGTGGTGGGAACCGCGACGCCGACACGCCCGCGATGTTCTAGTCGGGCCAGAGGACGCGAGCCCGGGTCATGGCGGACCGCATTGGGACCGCCTCGGGCGGCGCCAGGACCCCGCCGGAGCGATCCGCGCCAGGCCCCGACGGCAGGTGCCAAGCTGTGCGTAATGCCGGGCGGCCGCCATTCGCTGGGGCCCGGTCGCCGGGTCGCGCTGCGCGACTACGGCTACCGGGTGCACAAATCACAGGTGGAGTTCGCGGCGTACGCCGCCCACCTCCAGCTCCCCCGGTACTTCGGTCGGGACGAGCTGACGGTCCCGGCCACCTGGATCGCAGTGGTCGATCTGACCGCTCCGGGCTCACCCCGCGATCCGGCCGACATCCAGGCGCAGTTCCCGGGCCGGACGATCGCTCACCTGCCCACGGCCTCGTCACGGCGCGCCCCCACGACCTTGCTCCTGTTCGCCTCGCCGCAGCCGGTCCCGCCGCTGCGTTGGGGCCCCGCACTCCGGCCGGTGGGCCGGCTCCCGATCGGTTACCGGGACTCGCGCCACCGGCCCGTGCCCGGCATCGACGGCGTCCTGCTCCGGGCCGACAACCCTCGATGGGCGGTCGACCGGTTCGTGGCCGCCGGCTCGATGCGGGGTGTCCACCGGGACCGCGGCTGGTACGCCGACCAACGCGGCACCAGTGCCGCCCGTCCGGGCACCGATCCGGCCTGGGCCCGCCCGACCGTCGATCGGCTCGACGGGATCGCCCGGGTGCTGGCGCTGGCGCTGCTGCCGCTGGCGGTGGCGCTGGTGACGCGGGCGTCGTTGCCGAGCTGGGCCTGGTCGGTCCTGGTGGTGGCGACGATCCTGGCGGTGGTGTGCAAGCTGGCGGCGGAGAGTCTGTACCGTCGTCCCCCCGAGCCCCAGCTCCGGCCCGACAAGCCGTCCCATCGTGTGCTGGCCGGTCGGCCCGACCGGGTCCCGGCCGGATGGTGACGAGCGCGGGGGCGATCGGCCCGAGACCGGCGCAGGGGCGCGGTGTGGCTCATCTTCGTCCCGGGTAGGGTCCCGTCGCCGCCGCGGACTCCCTTCGATGAGGCACCGAGAGGGGCGCACCCATGCCAACCACCGGGACGACGACCGCGACCGGGCGGGCCACCACGACGGTGACGGGCGACGAGCTGCGCGAGCGATATCGCCGGGTGCGACGCTTCACCGAGGATCTGGCCGCGCCCCTGTCCCCCGAGGACCAGACGGTGCAGACCATGCCCGACGTGAGCCCCACGAAGTGGCATCGGGCCCACACGACGTGGTTCTTCGAGACGTTCGTGCTGGCGCCGTACCGCCGGGGTTACACGGAGTTCGATCCCGCCTACGCCTTCCTCTTCAACTCCTACTACGAGACCGTGGGCCCGAGACATGCCCGCCCCGAGCGCGGGTTGTTGTCACGGCCCGGGGTGGCCGAGATCGGCCGCTACCGGGGGAGGGTCGACCACGCCATGGACCAGCTCCTGGTCGCCGGCGGCACCGACCACGCGAGCCGGGTGGCTGGGCTCGTCGAGCTCGGCCTCCACCACGAGCAGCAGCACCAGGAGCTGCTGCTCATGGACATCAAGCACGTGCTCGCGGTCAACCCGCTCCGGCCCGCCTACCGAGCGTTCGAACGCGCCCTTGCGGTCCAAGCCGGGCCCGCCGGCGGCCTCACGTGGATCGACCACCCCGGTGGTGTTGTACAGGTCGGCCACACTGGCGAGGGCTTCTGCTTCGACAACGAGACGCCCCGCCACGACGTGCTGCTGAACCCGTTCGCCATCCGGTCCAACCTGGTGACGGCCGGCGACTGGCTGGCGTTCATCACCGAGGGCGGCTACCGGGAGCCGGCGCTCTGGATGTCCGACGGCTGGGCCACGGTCCAGGCCCAGGAGTGGGACGCCCCCGAGTACTGGATCCGTGCCGACGACGGTTGGTTGGTCCAGACGCTCGCCGGGCCCCGGCCCATCGACCCCGACGAGCCGGTGTGCCACGTGAGCTGGTACGAGGCCGACGCGTTCGCCCGCTGGGCCGGGTACCGGCTCCCGACCGAGGCGGAGTGGGAGGTGGTCGCGGCGACCAGGGCCCACCCGCCCGCTGGCGCCGCCGGCGAGGGTCCGTCGGCCGCCGGGCTCGACGACGCCGGTCTCGCGGGGTCGGGCCTCCATCCGGCGCCGCCCGCGTCGGGCGACGAGCAGTGGTTCGGCGCGGTGTGGCAGTGGACCGCCAGCCCCTACGGCCCCTACCCCGGATTCCAGCCCGCGGCGGGCGCGGTGGGCGAGTACAACGGCAAGTTCATGGTCAACCAGCAGGTCCTTCGTGGAGGCGCCTGCGTGACGCCCGTGGGCCACAGCCGCCCGAGCTATCGCAACTTCTTCCCCCCGGCGGCGCGGTGGTCGTTCACCGGTCTGCGCCTGGCGGTGGATCGATGAGCGAGCGCCCGTCGAGGGTGACGGGACGACACGGTGAGAGCGAGCCCGGCCCGAGCGGCCGTGGGAGCGGGCAAGCAACGCGTCGGAGCCCGAGCGGCCCGCTGCGAAGCAACAAGAGCGGGAGACAATGAGCCCCCCTCGGTCGCTGACGATCCTCGCCCAGGGGCGTGTGACGATCGATGTGCGGCTGCTGCCCGGCGACCTGCGGGGTGTCCTGCGCCGCGACGCCCGGCTGGGCCTGGGGACCAGGCCCAAGTCGATGCCGCCGGTGTGGTTCTACGACGACCGCGGGTCGGCGCTGTACGAGGACATCACGCGGCTCCCCGAGTACTACCCGTTCCGCACGGAGGCGACGCTGCTGCGAGGGGCCGCCGGCGAGATCGCCGAGGCGGCCAAGGCGCGTGTGCTGGTCGAGCTGGGGTCGGGGACGGCGGAGAAGACGCAGCTGCTACTCGACGCCATGGCGTCCGCCAGCGCCGGGCTGGACGGCTACGTCCCGTTCGACGTGTCGGAGGCCACGCTGCGCGCCGCGGCCGAGTCCGTCGCCGTCGACATGCGCATCGGCGTGCATGCGGTCGTCGGCGACTTCCACGAGCACCTCGACGGCATCCCCGAGGTGGGCGAGCCGCGGCTGGTGGCGTTCCTCGGCAGCACCATCGGCAACTTCGCGCCGGCGCAGCGACGCCGGTTCCTGGCCGAGCTGCGAGCCGTGCTCGACCCATCGGACCGGTTCCTGCTCGCCACCGACCTCGTCAAGGACACCGGCCGCCTGGTGGCGGCCTACGACGACGCCCTCGGCGTGACCGCGGAGTTCAATCGCAACCTGTTGCACGTGCTGAACCGCGAACTGGACGCCAACTTCGTGCCCGAACGGTTCGCTCACGTTGCCGCCTGGGATCCCGTCGAGCAGTGGATCGAGATGCGGCTGCGGGCCACCGAGGCCATGTCGGTGCGGCTCGCAGCGATCGACATGACCGTCTCGTTCGCGGCCGGCGAGGACATGCGGACGGAGATCAGCGCCAAGTTCACGCCCGAGCGGGTGGGGTCCGAGTTGGCGGCGGCGGGGTTCGAGGTGACGGAGACCTGGACCGATCCCGGGGGCGACTACCTGCTCACCCTGGCTCGCCCGGCCGTGACGGCCTGACGCATCCGGCATTGGTCCGTCGCCAGAGCCCCGTCCGATCGGCGCCGAACCGCGGTTGGCCGGCCGCGCCGGCGTCCGTGGTCAGGGTGACGGTGCCTTCGGTCGACGCCGACGTCGCTGCCGACGCCATGTGGCGCGCGGGTGCCGTCGCCATCGAGGAGCGCGACGCGCCCACCGGGCTCCTGTTGGTGGCGGGCGTGGCGCCGGGCGACGACATCGGCCGGCTGCTGGACGCGGTCGACCGCCGGTGGCCCGCCGAGGTGGTGGCGGTCGACATCGATGCCGCGCTGGATGCCTGGCGGGCCTTTGCCGGGCCCGTGCGCGTGGGCGACCGGTTGGTGGTGCGGCCACCGTGGGTGGCGGCCAGCCCGGCGGGGGGAGCGATCGATGTCGTGATCGACCCCGGGCGGGCGTTCGGTAGCGGGGCCCACGCCTCGACCCGCCTGGCCCTGGCAGCGCTCGAGCGCCTCGTGTGCGGCGGCGAGCGCGTGCTCGACGCCGGCTGCGGCAGCGGTGTGCTCGGCATCGCCGCGTTGGCGCTGGGCGCCGCCGAGGCCGTCGGCGTCGACCACGACCCGGCCGCCATCGCCGCGTCGCGGGCCAACGCAACCCGCAACCGGGCTGGCGACCGGTTCACCGCCAGCGACGGCCCGCTCGCCGACGTGGCCGCGTCCGAGGGGCCGTTCGACCTGGTGGTCGCCAACCTGTTGCTGCCCGACCTCCTCGCCCTGGCCCCCGCCCTGGCGGCGTCCCTGGCCGCCGACGGTTCGCTGGCGGTGAGCGGCGTCCTGGTCGACCAGCGACGGCCGGTGGTCGGCGCCGCCACCGGCTCGGGCCTGGTTCCCGTGGGCGAGGAGACCGCCGAGGGCTGGCTCGCCGCCACCTTCACCCGCCGAACGAGCGCCCGCTAGGCAACGTCCGGCGAGCTGGCTCCTGGGGTTCAACCGGCGGCGTCGAGCCGGTAGATCCCTCCGAGGAGCGACAACGCATGGACCTCGCCGTCGGCGTCCTCGGCGAACGCCACCAGCTGGTCGACGTGGGCGTCGAAGGAGCGCTCCTCGGTCACCTGGCCGTCGCGCACCCGCAGCGCCCGCACGTCGCCCTGGCAGTAGTCGCCGAACAGGTACGCGCCCCCGAGACCCGGGATCGCCGATCCCCGGTAGACGACGCCGCCGGTGACCGAGCAGCCCTCGTCGTGGGAGTACTCGAACACCGGGAGGACGCCGCCATCCGGGTTGCTCCCGCCCTCGTACGGATGCGTCCCCTCCACCTCGTTCCAGCCGAGGTTCACGCCCCGCCCGCCGCCCGCTGTGGCCGGCAGCTGGTCGATCTCCTCCCATTCGTTCTGGCCGACGTCACCGATCCACAGATCCCCGTTGGCGCGATCGAAGCTGAAGCGCCACGGGTTGCGGACGCCGTAGAGCCACACCTCCGGCCGCCCGCCCTCGCCGTCCGCGAAGGGGTTGTCGGGGGGAATGCCGTACTCCTGGCCGCCCGACGGGTTGGCGGGGTCGATCCGCAGGATCTTGCCCAGCAGCGCCCCGGTGTCCTGCCCGTTGCCCTCGGGATCGCCGCCACCACCCCCGTCGCCGAGGGCGATGTACAGGTAGCCGTCGGGCCCGAACTCCAGCTCCCCGCCGTTGTGGTTGGGGAACGGGTCCTCGACCGCCAGCAGCTCGCGGTACGAGCCGGTGTCGACGTCTTCTCCGGCCATCGTGTACGCAGCGACGCGGGCATCACCGCTCGGTGCCAGGCTGTAGTGCACGTAGAGCGTGGCGCCGTCGTCGGAGAACTCGATGTCGAGCAGGCCCCGCTCCCCGTCGGCAACCACGTTGGCGCTGATGTCGAGGACTGGATCGCCGACCTGGTATGTCCGGTCGGGCCCCGTGCCCGCCACGGTGACCGGCCGGACCCGCCCGGCGCGTTCGGCGACGTACATCGTCTGCGAGCCGGGACGGACCACGAGGGCGGTGGGGGAGTCCACCTGCGCCACGGGCGTGGCCGCGATCTCGATCGCGTCGAGGGGAGACTCGGCGGCCGGGGCCGTCGTCGAATCGCCCGCCGGTGGCTCACCCTCGGTGGCCGGGCGCTCGGTCGTGGTCACACCGGACGCGCCTCCGTCGTCGTCGTCGCCACACCCCGACGCCCCCAGTCCCACCAGGCCGGCCGCCAACACCACCCCGATTGCGCGCTTCATGGGCCGGCACCGTACGCGCCATCAGCGCGCGATGCGGATCAGGCCCTCCTGCATCACCGTCGCGACCAGGGTGCCGTGACGGGTGAACACCAGGCCGCGCGAGAGTCCCCGGCCGTTGGCGGCCGCGGGGCTGTCCTGGGCGTACAGCAGCCAGTCGTCCGCCCGGAAGCGGCGGTGGAACCACATGGCATGGTCGAGGCTGGCCATGAACAGGCTGGGGTCGAACCAGCTCCCGCCGTGGGGCAGCATCGACGTGTCCAGCAGCGTCATGTCCGAGGCGTACGTGAGCACGATGGTGTGGATCAGCGGATCGTCCGGCAGCCGCCCGTCGGCTCGCAGCCACACGTTCTGGCGGGGCGGCAAGGGCGCCTTGCGGTCCGGCGGGAGCCAGTCGACGTGGCGGATGTCGATCGGCCGCGGTCGGTCGATCCAGGCGCCGATGTCGTCGCCGTAGGCCTCGGCCCGTTCGCGCAGGTCCGGCAGCTCCTCCGGCGGCCTGACGTCGGGCATCTCGAAGGCGTGCTCGAACCCCGCCTCGTCCACCTGGAAGCTGGCGGCCATGTTGAAGATCGCCTTGCCGTGCTGGATCGCGACGACGCGCCGGGTGGTGAACGAGCGACCGTCGCGGATGCGGTCGACCTGGTACAGGATCGGCACCTTGGGGTCGCCCGCCCGCAGGAAGTAGGCGTGCAGCGAGTGCACGTGCCGTTCGGCGTGAACCGTGCGCGCCGCCGCCACCAGGGCCTGTCCCGCAACCTGGCCGCCGAAGATGCGCTGGCGGTCCTCCGCAGGCGACACGCCACGGAAGATGTTGACCTCGATGGGCTCGAGGTCGAGAACCCGCACCAGTTCGTCCACGGCCGCCTGGGGCACGCCCGAAAGGTACCGGCCCTGCCCGGGCGCCCTAGGGTTCCCAGCCGTGGGAGACAACCTTGACTTCCCCGACGGGTTCGTCTGGGGCACCGCCACCGCCGCCCACCAGATCGAGGGCGGCAACTGGAACAACGACTGGTGGGCCTGGGAGCACGACCCCGCCAGCGGATGCGCCGAACCGTCGGGCGACGCGTGCGACTCCTGGAACCGCTGGGAGCAGGACGTCGCCCTGGTGGGGGACCTGGGGCTGGACACCTACCGCTTCTCGGTGGAGTGGAGCCGCGTCGAGCCCGAGGACGGCGAGTGGTCAGCCGCCACGGTGGCCCACTACCGGCGCCAGTGCGAGGCGCTGCTGGCGCGCGGCATCGAGCCGACCGTCACGTTCCACCACTTCACGACGCCCCGGTGGCTGGCGGCCCGGGGAGGGTGGGAGGACCCGGCCAGTGCCGACCGGTTCGCCGCCTTCAGCGGTCGCCTCGCCGACGAACTCGGCGACGTCGTCCGGCGGGTGTGCACGATCAACGAACCGAACATCGTCGCCACCATGGGTTGGCTGCTGGGCATGTTCCCGCCCGGCAAGTCCGACCACGACCTGCGGCTCCGGGTCAACGACGTCTTCGTCGACGCCCACCGCAAGGCCGTCGAGGCCATCCGAGGGGCGGCCCCAGGGGTGCCGGTGGGCCTGACCCTGTCCATGACCGACTACCAGGCCATCGACGGCGCCGAGTCCCGGCGGCAGCGCGTGCTGCGGGACATGGAGGACGTGTTCCTGGAGGCGACCGAGGGCGACGACTTCGTCGGCGTGCAGGTCTACACGCGCATGCGCCTCGGTCCGGAGGGGATGCTGCCGCCCGAGGATGGCGTCCCGGTGCTCGACATGGGCTACGAGTACTGGCCCCAGGCGCTGGAGGCATGCCTGCGCCGGGCATGGTCGATCACCGGGGGTCGTGTGCCGCTCCTGGTGACGGAGAACGGGATCGGCACCACCGACGACGAGCAGCGCATCGGCTTCGTGCGGTCGGCGCTCGACGGCGTGCTCCGCTGCCTGGCCGACGGGCTCGACGTGCGTGGCTACGTCTACTGGTCGTTGCTCGACAACTTCGAGTGGGCCTTCGGCTACCGGCCCCGGTTCGGGCTGGTGGCAGTGGACCGCCGGACGTTCGCCCGTGAGCCGAAGCCCAGCGCGGCCTGGTTCGCGTCGGTGGCGCGGGCCAATGCCCTCGTGCCGTCACCGGCGTGACGGTCGGCGTCTCGGTCGTCTCGTCCGATGGCCGCTACCGTCCCGCTGATGATGGATGCCGACCTGCGGGCCAAGGCCGAGTCCGCCCGGGGCTTCCTGCCGGTCGACGAGGGCCAGGCGCTGTACGAAGCGGCGCTGGCCGTCGCCGTCGAGGGGCCGCTCCTGGAGGTGGGCGGCTACTGCGGCAAGTCCGCCCTCTATCTCGGCGCCGCCGCCCGGGAGCGTGGGCGGGTGCTGTTCTCGGTCGACCACCATCGCGGGTCCGAGGAGAACCAGCCCGGCTGGGAGTGGCACGAGCCCGACCTGGTCGACCCGGAGCTCGGCAGGATGGACACCCTGCCGGTGTTCCGCCGCACGGTCCACGACGCCGGCCTCGAGGGCACGGTGGTGGCGGTGGTGGGCGACTCGCCGGTGGTGGCGGCGAACTGGCGCACACCGCTGGCCCTGCTGTTCATCGACGGTGGACACGGCGAGGAGCCGGCCCGCCTCGACTACGAGCGGTGGACACCGCTCGTGGCCCCGGGCGGCACCCTGGTCATCCACGACGTGTTCCCGGACCCGGCCGACGGTGGCCGGCCGCCCTACGAGCAGATCTACCTGCCGGCCCTCGCCAGCGGCCGGTTCGCCGAACGCCGGGCGGTCGGTTCCTTGCGCGTGCTCGAACGGCTCACATCCCGAACTTGCCGCAATTGAGGTGGCTATAGCAGCGCTAACCGTCGCAAGTTCGGGTTGGTAGCGCTCTAGTCGCGGTCGATCGCGGCGGCGTCCTCGGCGTCCGCGTCCGCCTCGAACAGCGCCGGCAGCACCTCGTCGTGCCGGGTGAACAGGCCGCTCGCGGGCGAGGCGCCGGCGAAGGCGTCGGCCGCCAGGACCACCGCGGATGCCGTGTACGTGGAACGCTCGCCCACCGGGAACCGGGCCTCGTCCGGAAACACCGTGCCGGTCCAGTAGCGCCCGTCATCGGTGCGGTAGCGCTGGGCCCAGCGGAACAGCTCCACCGCTGGTCCCCGGTCGCCGACGGCCAGATTGGCCAGCGCGTACTCGCAGGTCTCGGCCACGGTTATCCACGGACGGTCCGAGACGCAGCGCACGCCGCAACCGTCCATGACGAACGCGGCATGGCGCTCGGCCAGCCGCTGGCGCCCGTCGGCGCCGGTGATCACCCCGGTGAGCACCGGGTAGTACCAGTCCATGGCCCACCGGTGCTTGGGGGCGAAGGCGTCGGGCACGTGGCGGATGACGTGGGTCAGGCGGGCGGCGGAGAGCTCCCAGTCGGGGCGCTCGTGGCCGAGCAGCTCGGCCAGGGCGATCGCACAGCGCAGGCTGTGGCACATCGACGACGATCCGGTCAGGAGTGCGAACGACCAGGGCGTGCCGTCGGCGTGGCGGGCCCACAGGATCTCGCCCCGCGGCGTCTGCAGATCCAGCACGAAGTCGATCGCCCGCTCGACCACCGGCCACATCGCCTCCACGAACCCGCGGTCGCCGGCGCACAACCACCGGTGCCAGGTTCCGGTGGCGACGTACGCGCAGACGTTGGCGTCGAGCTTGTCCTGCTCGACCCGGTCGGCCAGGTAGTACTGGTGCCAGGAGCCGTCGTCCCGCTGCCTGTCGACGAGCCACTGGTAGGCCCGCTCGGCCTCGGCATGGCGGCCGCCCAGCGTGAGCGCCATGGCCGCCTCGACGTGGTTCCAGGGGTCGGCGTGGCCACCGGGGAACCACGGGATCATCCCCGAGGGAAGCTGCCACTCCGCGATGGCGTCCACGGTCTGGCGCAGCTCGCGGGCCGTGACGATGCCGGGCACGTCGGCCAAGATCATGCGGCCGCCTCCCGACCGGGCGTGGCGTGGGCACCCGGCTTGCGCGCGTAGACGACGATGCTCTTGCCGATCACCGGCGTGAGGACCCGGTCGGCCAGCCGGGTGTACCGGTGCCACGGCTGGGTGCCAGCGATGTCCCACAGCAGCACCTGGTGGTACGCGCGGACGAGCGGATGCTGGTCGTTGGTGGGCCCGACGGCGCAACGCAGCCACCAGTACGGGGCGTGGATGCCGTGGGCGCGGTGGGTGTGGCCGGGCTCCAGCCCTGCGCCGTGCAACTTGGCGCGCAGCTCGGAAGCCGTGTAGATCCGGACGTGGCCGCCGTCGACGAACGGGGCGTGGTACTGGTCCGACAGCGCCCAGCAGAGCCGTTCGGCCAGCCACGCCGGGACGCTGACGGCCATCGTGCCCCCGGGACACAGCACCCGCGCCAGCTCGCGGACGGCGGCCTCGTCGTCGGGGATGTGCTCGAGCACCTCGGCGGCGATGATCCGGTCGAAGGACCCGTCGGGAAACGGCAGCCGGGTGGCATCGCCCAGGGTGGTGGCCCTGCCGCCCGGCGGCGGGATGTCGCCGGCCTGGTCCATCGCCGCCGCCATGGCGGCCACGTCCTTGAGCTCCGCCTCGTCGTAGTCGAAGGCGACCACGCGGGCACCGCGGCGCAACGCCTCGAACGCGTGCCGCCCTGCGCCACAGCCCAGGTCGAGCAGGCGGTCTCCGGGCGCGAGCCCGAGACGGTCGTAGTCGACGGTCAGCATCAGGCGGTCCGTCGATCGGTCGCCGATGCCTCGGCGGAGCGCGCGTGCTCCTCGAGGAGGATGCGGTACTGCTCGACGGTTCGCTCGGCGGTGTGACGCCACGACCACTGGTCGATCACCCGTTGCCGCCCGGCCGCGCCGACGGTCTGCCGCAGGCCGGCCTCGTCGAGCGCCCACCGCAGCTTGGCGGCCAGCGCGCCGCTGTCGCCCGGTGGCACCACGAGGGCCGTCTCACCGTCGCGGCCCACGACCTCCGGCAGCGCGCCCCCGGAGGTGGCCACCAGTGGCGTCCCGCACGACATTGCCTCGATCGCCGGCAGCGAGAATCCCTCGTACAGCGAGGGCACCACTGCGAGCTCCGCCTCGGCGTAAAGCTCGATGATCCGCTCGTCCGGCACGCCGGTCACGAACTCGACGTGGTCGTGGAGCCCGAGTTGGTGAATCACCTCGTCGGACCGCCCGCCGGGCTTGCGGCGGCCGATCACCACCAGGTGGGCGTCGTCGCGCTCCGTGCGCACCTTGGCCAGCGCCTCGAGCAGGTAGCTCAGGCCCTTCATCGCGACGTCGGCGCTGGCGGTGGTGATGAGCCGCCCCGGCACGGGCTCGACGCCGGGCAAGGGCCGGAACAGGTCGACGTCGACACCGACGGGCACGATGGCCATGCGGGTCCGGTCGACGCCGTGCTCGGCGGCGATGTCGTTGAACGAGTTCTCCGAGACGGTGATGACCCGCGGCAGCCGCCTGGCCACCCGGGTCTGCATGGCGGTGAACGAGTACCACCGGCTCAGCGTCAGCCGCCTGTACCAGGTGCGGGCGTGCTCCATCTCCAGCCGGCGGTCGACGGTGATGGGGTGGTGGATGGTGCCCAGCACGGGGAACCCGTCCCGCTGCATCGCCAGCAGGCCGTAGCCGAGGCACTGGTTGTCGTGCACCAGGTCGAAGTCACGGCGGCGCCGGTGAAGGTGCTGCCAGGCACGCAGGCTGAAGGCCAACGGCTCGGGGAACTGCCCCGCGGAGAACGCGGCCACCTCGACGAAGTCGGTCCAGCGCTTGAGCTCCCACAGGCCCGGCATCCGCATGGGGAAGTAGTCGTTGTAGATGTCGAGGCTGGGCAGTTCGACCAGCCGCACTCGCGGATCGACCACGGGATAGGGCTGGCCGCCCAGTATCTCGACGTGGTGACCCAGGTCGACCAGTGCCTTCGAGAGGTGGCGCACGTAGACGCCCTGGCCGCCCACGTGGGGCTTGCCGCGATACGCGAGCAGAGCGATACGCAACCGACGTTCCTCGGCATGCATTCCTGCAACCTTTCCGTCCAACTGACCGTGCGGTCAAGACCGCCGGCACTCAGCGCGGTCACCCACCACGGCCGCGGCCCGCCCAGTTGGAGGAGGCGTCGTGGTTACCGGCGGGTAAGCGTAGCGCTGTCCCGGCGGCGACCCCCTACCACCCGGGGGTATCGGAGAATCCGGGTCGAGCGCGGGCTAGTCACAGCCGGCCACCGTCGTCGTTGTCGTCGGTGGTCTCTGCTGCCCCGGAGGTTCTGGCGGGCACGTCGTCGTCGTCGCCGGTGCCGTCGTCGTGGTGGTGGGTCGTGCGGTCGTCATGGTGGTGGGCGGTGCCGTGGTCGTCGTCGCAGCCGTCGTCGCAGCCGTCGTCGGTGGCTCGGTCGACGGCGGCGGTGGCGGCGGCTCCCACTCCGGCTCCGGCTCTGGCTCGGTGGTGGGCGGTGCCTTGGTAGACGTCGTGACGGTCGTCGACGGCTCGGTCGTGCTTTTCGCCAACGTCGTCGTGGTGATGGCCGAGCGGGCCGGGTCGGCCAGGGTGAGCTGGGGATCGTCGGCATCCCCCATGCCCGTCGCCAACGCCACGCCGGCGATGGCGACGATCGCCAACGCCCCGCCGATGACGGCCGCGATCAGGCGGGTGTTGTTCCCCTCGCCCTGGTCCCCACCGGCGCGTGCATCCGTCCCGTCGCCTCCATCGTCTGCGTCGTCGCCGTCCCAATCGGACGGGCGCCCGCGACGGTGCCGGGACGGCGGTCCCCACAGGTCGGTCTCGCCGGTGGTCGGGCCCGCGCGCCGGCCGGCTGCCACCGTGGTGGCAGCGGCGGCATCGCCCCACTGCCCGACCGACTCGGTCCACTCGCCCCCGTGCCACGCGGCGGCGTGTCCCCCGTTGTCGTCACCGGCGGCGTCCCACGCCGGCTCCCAGACATCGTCATCACTGCCGTCCCACCCGCTGGCGTCGCCCTCGGAGGCGCCCACCTCGGTGCCGTCCCAGCCGGTGGCGTCGCCCTCGGCGGAGCCCCACTGGGTGCCCTCCCAGCCGGTGGCGTCCCCCTCGCCGGCACCAAGCTCGGTGCCGTCCCAACCGGTGGCGACGCCCTCGGCGGAGCCCCACTGGGCGCCCTCCCACCCCGTGGCGTCCCCCTCGCCGGCACCAAGCTCGGTGCCGTCCCAGCCGGTGGCGTCGCCCTCGGCGGCGTCCCACTCGCCGCCGTCCCAGCCGGTGGCGTCGCCCTCGGCGGCGTCCCACTCGCCGCCGTCCCAGGCGTCGGCGTCGGCGTCGGCCGGCCCGGCGTCCGCCAACGGCCCTTCGGGAAGGTCGTCCCACGGCGCAGCCGGCACCGCGCCCGGCGCCGGCGCGGGCCCATGCGTCGGACCCCCGGCGGGATCGGCGAACCATGCCGCCAGCGCGCCGACGTCGTCGCTCGGTTCGCCACCGATGGCGTTGCGGGCACCGGATCCCCGATCGTCGCGGGTGGCCGTGCCCGCCGGCGGCGGTGGGGGTGGCGGTCCGTCGCTGCCGAACAACGCCGCGCCGAGCGCCACCGTGAGCTCCGGGAAGGGGTCGGCCATGATCGGCAGGCCCAGGCGACTGGCGACGAGCTCGCCGAACAGCGGGATGCGCGACGATCCACCCACCAGCAGTGCAACGTGCACGTCCGCCGGCGCGAGCTCGGAGGCGGCGATCGTCTGGGCGACCACGTCGACCGCGGCCATCAGGGCCGGTCGGATGTCGCTCTCGAGGTCGGCGCGGCGGATCGGCACCCACGTTGACAGTCCGGGGAGCACCACCTCGACCGTCGTGTCGGGACTGGACGACAGCCACTCCTTCGCCGCCCGGCAGGCGACCCGCAGACGGCGGAGCGCCGCCATGCCCTCGACGTCGTCGCGAGGCACCCCCTGCAGCACGTGGCCGAGCTCGGCGTCGACGCGGGCGAAGACGGCATCGTCGAACTCCACGCCGCCGAGATCGGCCAGCCCGCCCGGGGGCCCTACGACGTCGAAGCCGTCGTGAGATCGGCGCACGATCGTGACCTCGAAGGTGCCGCCCCCGAGGTCGAGGACGGCAACCGTCGTGCCCACGGCGATCTCGACGTCGTGCGCGAGCTTGGCGACGGCCGCCACGGGGTGGGGGATCAGCTGCGCCCCGCCCACCGTGGCTCGGCCCACCCGTTCGAGCAGCGCCGGGGACCCGCCGGGGGGGAACAGCGGGTAGGTGAGGACGACGTCTTGCGGCCGATCGCCGTAGAGGCGGCGCACACGGTCGATGACGGTCTCCAGAAGCCCCTGGGTCAGCCGCGCCGGATCGTGTTGCCGCCCGTCGAGCGTGATCGGCTCGTCGTCCTGGAGGTGGGCGGTGACGTGGCGCGCCACCAGGGTGGTGTCGTAGAGCGCGCGATCGGCTGCGGCCTCACCGACGAGCAGCGAGCCGTCGGCGCGTTCCAGTGCCACCGACGGCATCGTCGCGGTGAGGTCGCCCAGGGCGCAGACCTCGAGCCGGGAACCGCGCCTGAGCGCGGCTGCGCTCGTGGTCGTGCCGAGATCGACCCCCAAGCTGTATGTC
>Ga0081538_10000091_pt1 | contig 88665 bp, 91 predicted proteins | sample TabmetS5T2R1_FD_71022 | JGI IMG/M metagenome (GOLD analysis project Ga0081538, IMG submission 71022) | Tabebuia heterophylla rhizosphere microbial communities from the University of Puerto Rico - S5T2R1 | ecosystem: Host-associated > Plants > Roots > Rhizosphere ... | reverse complement strand
GCGCCTCGCGCAGCCGCATGCTGCGCGTGGGGCTCGAGGAGCGCCGCCGGCTTGAGCGCGACCTGCACGACGGCGCCCAGCAGCGGCTCGTCTCGATGGCGCTCAACATGCGCTTGGCGCGCGACAGGATGCACGAGGACCCGGCCGCCGCGGAGGAGCTGCTCGACGGCGCCAGCTCCGAGCTCGACTCCGCCCTCGAGGAGCTGCGCGAGCTGGCCCGCGGCATCCATCCCGCGGTCCTCAGCGACCGCGGCCTGGACGCCGCGATCGAGACGCTCGCCCGCCGCGCTCCGCTGCCCGTCGAGCTCGCCGGCAACGAGCACGAGCGGCTGCCGGAGGCAATCGAGCTTGCAGCGTACTTCGTGGTAGCCGAGGCGCTCACTAACGTCGCGAAGTACGCGAGCGCTTCGCACGCGAGGGTGAACGTGGGCCGAGAGAACGGAAGACTTGTGGTGGAGGTGGCGGACGACGGCGTCGGCGGCGCGGATCCCGCAAGCGGCACAGGGCTGCGCGGCCTCGCCGACCGGCTGGCGGTGATCGAGGGGCGGCTGGAGGTCCACTCGCCGCCCGGCGGGGGGACCACGATCCGGGCGAGGATCCCGTGCGAGTAGTCGTGGCGGACGACTCCGTGCTGCTGCGCGAGGGCGTGGTCCGCCTGCTCGAGGACCGCGGCTTCGAGGTGGTGGCCCAGGCGGGCGACGCCGACGATCTCCTGCGCAAGGTGAACGCCCACAAGCCCGACGTCGCCGTGGTCGACATCCGCATGCCCCCGACCAACACGGACGACGGCCTGAGGGCGGCGCTGCGGATCCGCGCCGAGCACCCCGACACCGGCGTGCTGGTGCTGTCCCAGTACGTCGAGGAGGGCTACGCGCTCGAGCTGGTGGGCGACGCCGCCGACGGCGTGGGCTACCTCCTGAAGGATCGCGTGGCCGACGTGGAGCGCTTCACCGACGCCGTCAAGCGGGTGGCCGAGGGCGGCTCGGCGCTCGATCCGGAGGTCGTGGCCCAGCTCGTCGGCAGGGCCCGGCGCGAGGACCCCCTCCAGGAGCTCACGCCGCGTGAGCGCGAGGTGCTCGAGCTGATGGCGGAGGGGCGCTCCAACACCGCGATCGCCGAGCAGATGGTCGTGACGGAGCGCGCCGTCGAGAAGCACGTGACCTCCATCTTCGGGAAACTGGGCCTCGTGCCCGCCACCGAGGACCACCGCCGCGTGCTGGCCGTCCTCACGTTCCTGCGCTCCTGATGAAGCGCCGCAGGCGCTACCACGCCCGGCTCGGTGGGCGCGACATAGCCATCGACCTGGGCACCGCGAACACGCTGGTCTACCTGCGCGGCGAGGGCATCCGGGTGTCCGAGCCGTCGGTGGTCGCGGTGGACACCCGTACCGGGGACGTGCACGCGGTCGGCGAGGAGGCCCAGCGCATGATCGGGCGCACCCCCGCCTCGATCTCCGCCGTGCGGCCGCTCCGCCACGGGGTGATCACCGACTTCGAGACCACGGAGGCGATGCTGCGCCACTTCATCGGGCGTGTGCACAAGAGCCGCTTCGCGCACCCCCGCCTCGTGATGTGCGCGCCGTCCGGGATCACCGACGTGGAGCGGCGCGCGCTCGAGGAGGCCTGCCTGGCTGCCGGGGCCCGCTCCGTCCAGCTGATCGAGGAGCCCATGGCGGCGGCGATCGGCGCCGGCCTGCCGATCGCCGAGCCGATCGCGACGGTGGTGGTGGACATCGGCGGCGGCACGAGCGAGGTGGCGGTGATCTCGCTGGGCGGGATCGTCGTGTCGCGCTCGCTGCGGCTCGGCGGCTACGACTTCGACGAGGCGGTGGCCGGCTACATCCGCCGCCACCACCGCCTGGCGGTGGGGGAGACCACCTCCGAGTCGGTGAAGCTGGAGGTGGGCGGCTGCAGGCCGGACGAGAGCGACGACGTGACCCAGGTGCGCGGCCGCGACCCGGCCAGCGGGCTGCCGCGCGAGGCGGAGGTCACCAGCGCCGAGATGCACGAGGCGCTCGAGCCGCTCGTGATGGAGATCATCGACGCCGTCCGCGACGCGCTCGAGAACACCCCGCCCGAGCTGGCCGCCGACCTGACCCGCCGCGGGATCATGCTGGCGGGCGGCGGCGCGCTGCTGCGCGGCTTCGCCGAGCGGCTCCAGGCGGAGACGCAGGTGCCCGTGACCCTCGCGGACGACCCGCTCACGTGCGTCGTGCTGGGCGCAGGGCACGCCCTCGAGGAGATCGACGTGCTCGAGCGGGCCGCGCTCTAGGCGTCCAGCACCGTCAGCGCGTACATGACGATGCGCCCGCGGCAGACCCGGCGCATCTCGTCGACGGAGGGGTCTCCCCAGACCGACATCACCACGTCGAAGCGGCCGTCCTCGAACGGCAGCTTCGCCGGGTCGCCCTCGACCCAGTCGATCTCGACCATCGCGTCCGCCGCGCGCTCGCGGGCGATCGCAAGGAGCTCCGGCCAGGGCTCGAGCCCTGTGACCCGCGCGCCCAGCCGGGCCGCCGGGATCGCGGCGTTGCCCGTGCCGCAGCCCACGTCGAGCACCTCCATCCCGGGTTCCACCCCGGCCCGCTCGACGCACATCTCGCCGATCTTCTCCATCGCCTCCGCCAGCACCGCGTAGTCCATGGGCCCGCAGCATGCCGGTTACCCGTACTGCGTGTGTCGATTACGCCTTTAGGCTGCGCCGCATGGACTCGATCGTCACAGCCAAGGACGTCCGGCGCCGCTACGGCGAGGGTGCCACCGCCGTGGACGCCCTCGCGGGAGTGAGCGTCGACTTCGAGCGCGGCCGCTACAGCGCGATCATGGGGCCGTCGGGGTCCGGCAAGTCGACCCTGATGCACATCCTCGCCGGGCTCGACCGCCCCACGGGCGGGTCCGTGGTGCTCGACGGGGTCGAGATCACCGAGCTCGACGACGCCGACCTGACCAGACTGCGGCGCGACAAGCTCGGCTTCATCTTCCAGTTCTTCAACCTGCTCCCGGTTCTCACCGCGGAGGAGAACATCGTCCTGCCGCTCTCGATCGCCGGCGAGAAGCCGGACCGCGAGTGGCTCGGGCGCCTCGTGGAGACCGTCGGCCTGTCCGACCGCCTCACGCACCGGCCGGCCGAGCTGTCGGGCGGCCAGCAGCAGCGGGTGGCCGTGGCCCGGGCGCTGGTGTCGAAGCCGGCCGTGGTGTTCGCGGACGAGCCGACCGGCAACCTCGACTCGAAGTCGAGCGAGGAGGTGCTGCGCATGCTGCGCCAGTCCGTCGACGAGCTCGGCCAGACCGTCGTGATGGTCACGCACGACCCGGAGGCGGCCGCCTACGCCGACCGTCTGATCGTGCTGCGCGACGGCCTGGTGGTACACGACGGAAGCGCCGGCACGCCCGACGACGTCATCGAGCTGATGAAGGAAGTGGCGTGACCAAGGTCGCGCTGCGGGGCCTCGCGCAGCGCAAGCTGCGCTCCTTCGTGACGATGCTGGCCGTGCTGCTCGGCGTGGCGTTCATCGCCGGCAGCTACGTGCTCACGGACACGATCAACGAGTCCTTCGACGACATCTTCACCGAGGCCTACGCGGGCACCGACGTAGCGATCTCGCCGAGCACCACCGGACAGGGCGAGGAGATCGACCTGCCCCCCTTCTCAGCGGAGGTGCTGAATCAGGTGCGCCAGGTCGACGGCGTCGAGCAGGCGGCAGGCGGCATCTTCTCGACGATCCGGTTCGTCGACGAGGAGGGCGATCAGCTGAGCGCCGCATTCGCGCCGGAGTTCGTCACCTCGGTCGCCCCGGAGCCGTTCGAGACGCTCACCTACACCGACGGACGGGCGCCCCGGAGCGCCGCCGAGGTCGGGCTCGACGAGTCCACGGCCGACCGCGAGGACCTCGGGATCGGCGACACGCTGCGGATCGCCGGCCAGGCGGGGGTGAAGGATTACGAGATCGTCGGGCTCCAGCGGCTGGGCTCGACCTCCTCGGGCGGCTCGAGCACAGCCCAGCTGACCCTCGAGGAGGCCCAGCGCCTGACCGAGAAGGAGGGCGAGTTCGACGCGGTCTCGGTGGAGGCCGCGGAGGGCGTGCCGCCCGGGGAGCTGGCGCGCCGCATCGACCAGGTGCTGCCCACGCGCCTGACCGTGGAGACCGGGACGCAGGCGGCCGAGCGCCAGTCGGACGACATCAAGGACGACCTCTCCTTCTTTCGCGTCGTGCTGCTCGTGTTCGGCGGCGTGGCCCTGCTCGTGGGCAGCTTCCTGATCTTCAACACCTTCTCGATCACCGTCGCCCAGCGCATCCGCGAGCTCGGCCTACTGCGCACGCTCGGCGCCACCCGCGGGCAGATCCTGCGCGGCATGATCCTCGAGGCGGCCGTGATCGGCGCGGTGGGGTCGGTGCTCGGCGTCCTGGCCGGGATCGGCTTCGCCGAGGCCCTGAACGCGATGTTCAAGAGCTTCGGGATCGACCTCCCCAACACCGGCACGATCATCGCCACGCGGACGATCGTGGTGGCGCTCGTGGTCGGGCTGGTGGTCACCTTCGCGGCCGCCCTGTCGCCGGCCCTTCGCGCCACGCGCGTCTCGCCGATGGCCGCCCTGCTCGAGGCGGCCCTGCCGGAGAGCCGCCGCCACGGCCGCGTCTTCACCGCGATCGCCGTGCTGCTGATGGTGGGCGGCATCGCGCTCACCTGCCTCGGCCTGTTCGGCGGGCTCGAGTCGAACGCCGCCGCCGGCTCGGTGGGCGGGGGCGCGGTGGCCGTGCTGTTCGGCGTGTCGCTGTTCAGCCCGCGGCTCGTGCGCCCGCTGGCCTCGGTGGCGGGCTGGCCGCTCGAGCGGCTGCGCGGCATCACCGGCCGCCTGGCGCGCGAGAACGCGGTGCGCAAGCCCGGCCGCACGGCCGTCACGGCCGCCGCCCTGATGATCGGCCTGGCGGTCGTGGTCTTCGTGACGGTGTTCGCGGCCGGCATCAGCTCGTCGATCGGGAACGCGATCGACCGCAACTTCCAGGGCGACGTGGTGCTGACGCACACCGACGGCTTCTCGCCGATCAGCCCCGGCGCCGCGCGCGAGGCCGAGCAGGTGGACGGCGTGCGAACCGTCTCCTCGCTCAGCTTCGCGGGCGCCGAGTACGAGGGCGACGACATCCGCGTCTCGGCGGTCGACCCGGCCACCGTCTCGGACGTGCTGACGCTCGAATGGGAGCAGGGCTCCCCCGACACGCTGTCCGGGCTGAGCGGCGACGCCGCGGTCGTAGACGACGCCTGGGCGGAGAGCAACGACATCGAGGTTGGCGACCAGCTCGCGGTCCGGACCCCGCTCGAGCGCGACCTGACCCTGACCGTCGACGGCACGATCAAGGACAACGCCGACCTGCTCGGGAACCTGGTGCTGAGCGAGGACACGCTGCGCCGCGAGTTCGGCTCCCGGCAGCCGAGCATGACCCTCGTGGACCTCGAGCAGGGCGCCAACGCGGACCGCGTGCAGGAGCAGATCTCGGAGCGCGTGGAACAGCGCTATCCGGTCGTGGACACGCTCAACCAGCAGGAGCTGAAGGACAACCAGGAGGAGCAGATCAACCAGCTCGTCGGCTTCTTCTACGTGCTGCTGGCGCTGGCGATCGTGATCTCGCTGCTCGGAATCGTGACCACGCTCGCGCTCTCGATCCACGAGCGCACCCGCGAGCTCGGCATGCTCCGGGCGGTGGGGATGTCGCGTCGGCAGGTGCGGCGCCTCGTTCGCTACGAGTCGGTGATCACGGCGCTGATCGGCGCGATCCTCGGGACTATCCTGGGCGTGATCTTCGCCTCGCTCCTCGCCGTGCCGCTGGCCGACGAGGGCTTCGAGCTGGCCTACCCGATCGGCACCTTGTTCCTGCTGCTCGTGCTGGCCGCTCTGGCCGGGGTGCTGGCCGCCATCGTCCCGGCCCGCCGGGCGGCGAGGCTGGACGTGCTGCGCGCTCTCGCCTACGAGTAGCCTGCGCGCGATGCGGACGGCGGCGGAGCTCACCGAGCGCCTGCTCGACGGCGACAAGCGCGCTCTGGCGCGCGCCATCTCGCTCGTCGAGAACGACGATCCGGAGGGCTGGGCGCTCGTGCGCGAGGTCTATCCGAGGACCGGCCGGGCCCAGGTCATGGGCTTCACCGGGCCGCCCGGGGTCGGCAAGTCCACGCTGATCGGCCGGCTGATCGAGCACAGCCGGGCGCAGGACAGGCAGATCGCCGTCCTCTCGATCGATCCCTCCTCGCCCTTCACGCAGGGCGCGCTCCTCGGCGACCGCATCCGGCTCTCCGACCACTTCCTCGACCCCGGCGTCTTCATCCGCTCGATGGCCAGCCGCGGGTCGCTCGGCGGCCTGTCCGAGGCGACGCTCCAGGCCGCGCTCCTGATGGACGCCAGCGGGAAGGACGACGTCTTCCTCGAGACCGTCGGCGTGGGGCAGGCGGAGGTGGACATCATCGACCACGCCGACACGGTCGTGCTCGTGCTGATGCCGGGCAGCGGGGACTCGATCCAGGCGCTCAAGGCGGGCGTGATGGAGATCCCCGACGTGATCGTCGTGAACAAGTCGGACCACCCGCTCACCGACACCATGGTGCGCGAGATACGCGGCGTGCTGTCGCTGGGTCCGCAGGAGGGCTGGCGCGTGCCGATCCTGAAGACCGAGGCGAGCCGCGGCGAGGGGATCGAGGAGCTGGCCGCGAAGATGCACGAGCACCACGCCTTCATCCGCGAGGAGGGCACGCTGGCCGAGCGCCGGCGGCGCAACCTCATGAACGAGGTGCTGGCGCTGGCAGCGGGGCGGCTTCGGCGGCGGCTCGAGGCGCAGGTGCGCGACGACGCCTCGGTCCAGGAGCTGCTCGACGAGGTGGTGGCGCGCCGCCTCGATCCCGCGAGCGCCGCGGCGAAGCTGCTCGAGCGAGAGCTGTAGGCTCGTTCAGATGTCCCGCGCATACCGTCTCAAGAAGAGCGAGTCGGTCCCTGAAGGGGTGGCTCGCATCGCCCGGGGCCGCATCGACCACGCGATCGACGCGCTCGCGGACGCCAGCGAGGAGGGCGTGCACGAGGCGCGCAAGGACATGAAGAAGCTGCGCGCGCTGCTGCGCCTGGTGGGCGAGAAGAGGCTCCGGGACGAGGGCGGCTTCTTCCGCGACGTGGCCCGCGAGCTGGCCGGTGCGCGCGACGCGGACGTGATGCTGGCCACCGTCGCCGACCTCGAGAGCCGGTACGAGGTGGAGGTCGGTCCCGTGCGCCAGAGGCTCGAGGCCCATCGCCTGCGCACGACCGGCGGCGGGCGCAAGAGGGCGGCGAACACCGCGAAGCGGATGCTGAAGGAGGGCCGCGCGAGGGTCGACGACTGGCCGCTCGAGCGGGACGGCTTCGAGGCGTTCGAGGACGGCCTGCGACGGACCTACCGGCGCGGCCGGCGCGACTGGCGCGCCGTCCTGGCCGACCCATCGACCGAGAACCTGCACGAGTGGCGCAAGCGGGTGAAGGACCTCTGGTACCACCACTCGCTGCTCCAGGGGATCTGGAAGCCCGTGATGTCCGCGGTGGCCGACGAGGCGCACGAGCTCTCGGACCGGCTCGGCGACGACCACGACCTCGCGCTGCTGCTGGACTTCGGAGCCGAGGAGCTCGAAGCGGTGATCGTGGAGCGGCGCCAGGAGCTCCAGGGCGAGGCCCTCGAGTACGGCGCCCGCCTCTACGCCGACAAGCCGAAGGTCTACGTCCGCCGGATCGAACACTGGTCTAGACCAGTTCTGATACCTTCCTCCCGCTAGGTCAGCGAGAGGAGGAATCGGTGGCGAGGAGCAAGCTTCGGGCGCTGGCGGTCATGTTGGCCGCGCTGGCGCTGACGATCGGGATCGCGGCGTGCGGCGATGACGACGACGACGGCGGAGGCGGAGGCGGCGGCGGCGGCGGAGAGGGCGGGTCGATCGCCCTCCTCCTGCCGGAGACCAAGACGACGCGCTACGAGGAGCAGGACCGTCCCAACTTCGAGCGCCGCGTGAAGGAGCTGTGCGCGGACTGCGAGGTGATCTACTCGAACGCGGACCAGGATGTTGCGGCGCAGCAGCAGCAGGCTGAGGCCGCGATCACGAAGGGCGCCAAGGTGATCGTGATCAGCTCGGTGGACGTTGCGGCGGCCTCGACGATTGTCGAGCGGGCGAAGCAGTCGGACGTGGCGGTGATCGCCTACGGCCGGCTGATCCCGGACGCGGACATCGACTACTACGTCTCGATCGACCCGTTCAAGGTCGGCCAGCAGCAGGCGGAGGTCCAGATGGACGCCATCGAGCAGGAGGGTGGCCCAGACAGCCCAAGGATCGTCATGATCAACGGCGCCCCGACCGACAGCAACGCGAAGCCGTACAAGGACGGCGCGCGGCAGGTGCTGGAGGAGCGCGGGGCGGAGATCGTGAGGAGCTTCGACACGCCCGACTGGAGCCCCGACAGGGCGCAGCAGGAGATGGAGCAGTCGATCACCGCGCTCGGCAAGGACGGCTTCGACGCCGTCTACGTGGCCAACGACGGCATGGCGAGCGGCGCCATCGCGGCGCTCAAGTCGGCGGGCATCGACCCGGAATCGCGCTTCGTGACGGGCCAGGACGCGGAGCTGGCCGGCGTGCAGCGCATCCTCACGGACGAGCAGCTGATGACCGTTTACCAGCCGATCATCGACATCGCCGAGACCGCGGCCGAGCTGGCCGTGCCGATCGCCCAGGGCGAGGAGCCGCCGGCCGACCTCGCGACGGAGAAGGTCGACAACGGAGCCAAGCAGGTGCCGTCGGTGCTGCTCGACACGGTCGCGATCCAGGAGGACAACATCCAGGACCCGCTCGTCGAGGAGGGCTTCCTCGACGTGGCCGACATCTGCACCGGCCCGTACCAGAAGGCGTGTCAGGAGGCCGGCCTGCAGTGAGTCCGGCCGTTCTCGCGGTCGACGCAGGACAGACGGAGATCAGGGCCGCGCTCGCAGGCGACGGGCGCGGCCCGCGGACTTCGCCCGGGGTGCTCCGCATGGGAGGCCGGGTCGGGCCGGACGAGGTGGCCGCCGCCCTCCTCGCGGCGGTCTCCGAGCTCGGCCCGCTGCCCGAGCCGGTGCCGCCGGTTGGGGTGGGGCTGTCGGGGTTCGAAGCGGCGCGGGAGGACGATCTCCGGCGCGTCGGCGAGCTCCTGCGCGAGCGGCTCGCGCTCGAGCGCCTGGCGATCGCAAGCGACGGGCTGACCTCGCTGCTGGGCGCACTCGGACACGACGACGGCGCCGTGGTTGCAGCCGGCACCGGGGCGGTCGCCGTGGCGCGCCGCGGGGAACGGCTGGCGAAGGTGGACGGATGGGGCACGCTGCTGGGCGACGCCGGCAGCGGCTTCGCGATCGGACGGGCGGGCATCGAGCTCGCGCTGCGCGAGGCCGACGGCCGAGGCGGGTCGGCGGCGCTCCTGCGCGCCGCCGAGCGGCGCTACGCGCCGGTGCCGGACCTGTCGGAGGAGATCTACGCCGCCGAGGTGCCGACCCGGGCGGTCGCGGCGTTCGCGACGGACGTCGCGCGCGAGGCCGCCGCCGGCGACCGGGACGCCCTCGCGATCCTCGAGGAGGCGGCCCGCGAGCTCGCCGTGTCGGCCTGCGCCGCGCTCGATCGGGTGTTCGAGCCGGAGGTGGCGGCGGTGGTGTCGTACGCGGGCAACGTCTTCCGGGCGGGGCCGGTGCTGCTCGAGCCGTTCGCCCGCGCCGTGGCGTCGCAGCGACCGGGCACCGAAGTGCGCCCGCCCGCCGCCGACTCGCTCGCGGGCGCGGCGATCCTGGCCGCCGAGGACGGTCTGCGGCCGGTGCCCGGGCTCCTTTGGAGGGCGGCCGCGTGAGCGATGCCCTGGAGGCACTCCGCGGCGGGCTCGTCGTCTCGGTGCAGGCGCCGGAGGGAAGCCCGCTGGCGGCTTCCTCGCAACTGGCGGCGATGGCGCGCGCGGCCGAAGCCGGCGGGGCGGCCGGGATCAGGGCACAGGATGTGGCCGCCGTGAAGGAGGCCGTGGGTTTGCCGGTGATCGGCTTGCGCAAGCGGCGTGTCGAGGGCAGCGAGGTGTACATCACCCCGGCGCTGGAGGACGCGCGGGCGGTGGCGGCCGCCGGGGCGGACGTCGTGGCGGTGGACGCCACGCTGCGTCCCCGGCCCGGCGGGGTCACGGACGAGCGCTTCCTGCGAGAGCTGGCCTCCGAGCTCGACGTGCCGGTCCTCGCCGACGTCGACTCGCTCGAGGCGGGCCGCGCGGCGCGCGAAGCGGGTGCGGCCGCCGTCGCGACGACGCTGGCGGGATATACGGACGCGCCCGCGGTTTCGGGCGGGCCCGACCTCGCCCTGGTGGCGGCGCTCGCCGCCGAGCTCGACTGCCCCGTACTCGCCGAGGGCCGCATCGCCACGCCGGACCAGGCGCGCGCGGCGTTCGAGGCGGGCGCGTTCGCCGTCGTGGTGGGCACCGCCATCACCGATGCCGTCGCGCTCACGCGCCGCTTCGCCGCGGCCGCTCCGAGGAGCCTCCATGCGGCGCGGTGAGACCGACGGCCTCCCGCCCAGCCTTCCGGAGGGCCGCCCCAAGGGCGAGGCACTGCGCGAGATCCTCGAGGCGCTCGTGGCCTCGCTCGGCCCCGGTGCCGAGCTGCCCTCCGAGCGGGTGCTCGCCGAGCACTTCGCACTCGCCCGCATGACCGTGCGCACCGAGATCGACCGGCTGGTGACCGAAGGGCTCGTCTACCGGCTCCACGGGCGCGGCACGTTCGTGGCCGAGCCGCGCGTAGCGCAGGCGGTGCTCTTCAGCTCGTTCAGCGAGGACATGCGCGCCCGCGGCATGACGCCCGGGGCCGTGGTGCGCTCGCGCGAGATGATCGAGGCGGGGCCGTTCCTCGCGCGCTCGCTCGAGATCGCCGTGGGTGCCCCGGTCGCCGAGTTCGAGCGGGTCCGCACCGCGGACGGCGACCCGATGGCGCTCGAGCGCGTCTACCTGCCCGCCGAGCGCTTCCCGGGCATCGCCGAGGAAGACCTGGAGCACGCCTCGCTGTTCGAGCTGCTGGCGGGCCGCTACGACACCCACCTGAGCGGAGCGGACCAGCGTGTGGTGGCGGTCGCGATCGAGGCGGAGGAGGCTCCGCTGCTCGGCGTGGAGGAGGGCATGCCGGGGCTGCGCTTCCACACGCTCGCGCGCGACACGAACGGGGTTCCCGCCTACTACGCGACCTCCCTGTTCCGCGGCGACCGCTACGAGATCGAGCTGCGCCAGACCCGGGCGGACGAGGGGACGTGAGCGGCCGGCTGATGCGCGCCGACATGGCCGCGCAGCCGGAGGTGCTGCGCGGCCTGGCCGAGCGCCGGCCCGGCCTGGTCGCCGCCCTCGGCGGGCCCGAGCCGGCCGGGGTCGTGATCGTCGCGCGCGGGTCGTCGGACTACGCGGCAATCTTCGCCCGCTACCTGCTCGAGGCCGTCACCGGGCGACCGGTCGCGCTCGCGGCGCCGAGCCTCGTGACCCTCTACGGCGGCACCCCACGGCTGCGCGGCTGGCTCGCGCTCGGCATCAGCCAGTCCGGCAGGACGCCCGAGATCGTCACGGTCCTCGAGCGCTACGCGGCCGGCGGCGCCCGCACGGTCGCGATCACGAACGACCCCGACAGCGCCCTGGCCGCCGCGGCCGACGTGTCGATCGAGCTGGGCGCCGGCGAGGAGCGAGCCGTGCCGGCCACGAAGACCTTCACGGCCCAGCTCGCGGCGGTGGCCCTCGTGGCCGAGGCGCTCGGCCCGGTGCCCTGGGGCGAGGACGCGCCCGAGCGGCTCCCGGACGTCGTGGAGGAGCTGCTCGCCGACCAAGCGCCGGCGGAGCACGCGGCGGAGGCCCTCGGCGACTCCGACGAGCTGATCTCCGTGGGGCGCGGCTACCTGATGTGCGTGGCGCTCGAGGCGGCGCTGAAGCTGCGCGAGGCCACGGGCGTCCGGGCCGAGGGATGGTCGGCGGCGGACTTCAGGCACGGCCCGGTCACGGTCGCCCGCGGCGACATCCCGCTGCTCGCGGTGAGCGCGGCGGGGCCCGCCGCCGGCGACGTGGAGGAGCTGGCCGCCGCTCTCGAGCGATCCGGCACCCCCGTGCTCCGGCTGGCCGACTCGCCCGCGGCGGAGCTGCCCTACCCGAGCGGCCTCGCGGAGCCGCTCAGCGCGGTGCCCGCGACGATCCGCGCGCAGCAGCTCGCGCTGGCGCTGGCGATCCGGAGGGGCATCGACCCGGACGAGCCGCCGGGGCTGGGCAAGGTCACGGAGACGACGTGATGCTGCGTCGCGCTAGTTCGAGTTTTCCTCGTATAACAGGGAAAAGTCGAACCAGCCCCCTCGCACCCACCCTCTATTGCCGTCGTTCGACGGCGCTGGGCCCGCCGGCAAACGCCTCGCACCCACCCACAAGCGTCCGCACGGGCCGCAACTCGGAGTCGAGCACAGCCACATGCGCCGGCGCCCCCGGCCGCAGCACACCCAGGTCCTCGCGCCCCAGCAGCCGCGCCGGCGCGGTCGACGCGGCGTGCACGGCCTCCGCCAGCGAGGCCCCGCATGCCACCAGGTTCCGCACGGCCTCGTCCATCGTCAGCACGCTGCCGGCGAGCGTGCCGTCCGGCAGGCGCACGGCGCCGTCGCGCACCAGCACCGGGCGGCCGCCCAGCTCGTAGTCGCCGCTGCCGTCCATGGTCGCCTCGATGGCGTCCGTGACCAGGCAGAAGCGGCGCCCGGCCGTGAGGAAGGCCGCGTAGGCGGACTCGGCCGCCAGGTGGACGCCGTCGACGATCGCCTGCACCGTCACGTCGGGGCGCACCAGGGCCACGCCGCCGAGGCCGGGGTCGCGCGGCTTCCAGCGCCGGTGGGCGTTGTGGATGTGCGTGATCGCGCTCGCGCCGCGGTCGAAGGCCGCGTGGGCGGCGGGGGCGTCGGCGTCCGAGTGCCCGCACGAGACGACGACGCCCGCGCTCACCAGGCGCTCCGTCAGCTCGAGCCCGCCGGGCAGCTCGGGCGCCAGCGTCACGGTTCGCACGGGCCCGGCGCTCACGAGCCGCTCGGCGAGCTCCGGGTCCGGGGCGCGCAGGTGGGCGGGGTCGTGGGCTCCGGCCCAGAGCGGGGAGAGGAAGGGGCCCTCCAGGTGGACGCCGGTCACCAGCGGCAGGCCGGCGGGGTCGGCGGCAGCCTCGGCCGCGGCCGCGAGCGGGTCCGTGTAGGCCTCCACCGGCACGGAGACGAAGGTGGGCTGGAACGCGACTACGCCGGTGTGGGCCAGCGCAGCGGCGGCGTGCCGGTAGCCGGCCACGCCGCCTGTGAGGAAGTCGACACCGGCCACGCCGTTGATGTGCAGGTCGACGAAGCCGGGCACGGCCGTGCCGCGGCCGGCCGGACTCACGCCCACCTCCGCCACCAGCCCGTCCTCGATTGTCACGTCACCCGCGACGATCTCCCCGCCGACGAGCGCGGCCCCGACTCCGAGTCGCAAGCAATCCCCTTGCTGGTCTATACCAGCACCGAGTCTAGTGCCGCAACGCAAGAGTTAGGGTGCCCTAATACGATGCCCGGCCATGGCGGAGAGCGGACACCGCGCGGCCGGGGCCCTCGAGGTGTGGGCGGCGCGCGCCTGGAACGTCTTCAACGAGGGGCGGCCGTTCTCCATTCTCTACCCGCCGCTCGTGCTGCTCGCCGCCGCGCCGCTGGGCCTCGGCCCGGAGGGCTCGCTCGCCGTGGCGCTCTGCGGCGCCCTCGCCATGGCCGGCGTGCTCACCTGCTTCACGTTCCCGTTGCGCGGCCGCGCGCTGCTCTGGCTGGCGCTCGCGGCCTCGGTCCCGCTGCTCGAGCTGTGGCGCGCGCCCGCCCTCCTCCTCGGCGCGGTCGGGGGCTGGCTCCTCTTCACGGTCGTCGTCTGGGGCAGCGTCTACTACCACCTGCGCACCGGCGCGCCCTGGCTGAACGGGCTCCGCTTCTGGCGGCTCGTCCTGACCAACTCCGACCCGACGAGCGGGAACGCGCTGGAGCAGATCCCCAAGATGCTGATGGCGCTCGGCGCCGCGGCGCTCCTGGCCGAGGAGCCGGGCGCGCCCTCGGCGGCGCGCGTGGCCGCCGCGGCGGCCGTGGCGGCGCTGCTCGGCGCGCTCGCCTGGCGGGCCTTCAAGCGCCGGCGCCTTCCCCGGTATCCGGAGCGCGCGGCCTTCATCCGGGGCCCCGCGCCGGCCAGGCGTGTCTACGTGATCGTCGTGGACGGCTGCAACCGCGCCCGGCTCTGGCAGGCCCACACCCCGGTGATCGATCGCCTCGCGCGCGAGGGCACCGAGTACCTGAACGTCGAGCCCGCCTACCCGGCGCGCACGGTCGTCTGCTTCTCCTCGATGCTGACCGGCGCGACCCCGGCCGAGCACGGGATGCGCTCGAACTTCGTCGCCCGGCTGGGGGTCCGCCGCGAGTCCATCTTCGAGGTGCTCGAGCGGCACGGCGGGCGCGGCCGCCTGGTTGGCATCGCCCACCTGCTCGACCCGTTCGGCGAGGATGTGGTCCGCTCCGTCACCTCGGTCCAGCCGACCGGGAGGATCGACCACTCGCTGACCGCCGCGGCGCGCCGGGTGGTCGACGAGGAGGATCCCGACCTGCTCGTGCTCCAGCTGCTCGCGGCGGACCAGCTCGGCCACGTGCGCGGCGTACGCAACGAGGAGTACCTGGAGCAGCTGGCCGACACCGACCGCCGCGTGGGCGACTTCCTCGCCTTCCTCCACGAGCGCGGGAAGCTCTCCGGCGCCACCGTCGTCCTGATGGCAGACCACGGCCAGGGGCGGGGCATCGGAGGGCACGGTCACCTGGACTGGGGCGAGAGCCCCGTGCCCTTCGTCGTCTGGGGCGAGGGCGCCGTGCCCGGAGCCGTCAGCCGCGAGCCTCGCTCCGTCCTGGAGCTGGGCGCGACGATCGCCGAGCTGCTTGGCGTGGAGCGGCCGGCGGCGGCGCGGGGCCGCCCGCTCGTGCCGGAGCGCGACCCCGGGGTGGCCTTGGCCGGGATCGGGCAGGGCGGGCGGGGGGCGCGCTGCCTGGCGATCGTGCCCGCCTGCGACGAGGAGGGGGCCATCGCGGCCGTGCTCGCCGGCATCCCGCGGCGGGCCTGCGGCCTGGAGGTCGACCTCCTCGTGGTCGACGACGGCTCCGCCGACGGCACGGCCGCCATCGCCCGCGAGCACGGCGCCCGGGTGATCGCCCACGGCCGCTCGCGCGGCCTCGGCGCGGCGGTGCGCACCGGCCTCGAGACGGCACGCGACGAGGGCTACGCCGCAGCGGTGTACCTCGACGGGGACGGCGAGTACGACCCGGCCGACTTCGAGACCGTGCTCGACCCCGTGGCCCGCGGCCGGGCCGACTACGTCACGGGCTCGCGCTTCCTCGGCGCGCCGCGCACGGGAATGACCCGCCACCGGACGCTCGCCAACCGCGTCACCAGCGCCCTGCTCGGCACCCTGCTCCACACGGTCGTGACGGACGGCCAGACCGGCTACCGCTCATTCTCGGCCCGCGCCCTCGCCGCCGCCCGGATCCGGCACGACTACAACTACGCGCAGGTGCTCACGCTGTCGCTGTGGGGCGCCGGCATCGACGCGGTGGAGGTGCCGATCTCATACCGGCGCCGCACCACCGGCCGCTCGTTCGTGCGCTACCCGGAGTACCTGGTGCGCGTGGCGCCCGCGGTCTGGCGCGAGTGGCGCGCCTCCCGCACCGCGAGGGCGGCGAGCCCGACCCCGATGGCCGCCGCCAGCCAGTACGCCCAGCCGGCCTCGGTCCCGAAGAGCGGGAAGACGTCCTCGAGCGGGCCGAACGGCGCGTCCGGCCGCTCGGTCACGAACGAGCCGTCCCCCCAGCGGACGTCCACGTAGAGCCAGGCCGACGCCGCCAGCGTCAGGGCCGACAGGGCGATCCCGGTCCTCGGGGCATGCCGCAGCCCCCAGGCCACCAGCGGGATCGCGAGCGGCAGCGACGCCAGCAGGTGCCGCGGCGGGAACCAGAAGCCGAACATGGTGGGGGCGAGGAGGCCGGCCACGATCAGCTGGGCGCCGAGCGCCGCGGCGCACAGGCCGGCCGTGAGCTCGATCTCCCGCACGCCCGGCACGGCGCGCGCGAGCCGGTCGCGCAGCGAGCGCCACAGCCACCAGAGCCCGGCGAAGGCGAGCGCGAACACGGGCGCCCAGCGCAGCAGCCCGTACTCGCGGTCGATGAACAGCGCCACCAGCCGGTAGGCGCGCTCCAGGTAGCCGGCGGGGAATGAGGCGTCGGTGGCGGTCTCGCCCTCGACGTCGGCGGAGTAGGGGGTCGGCCCGCCGTAGAGGCCCTCGTTGATCCCCACCAGCAGCGCCACGCTGAAGAGGGACAGCTCGACCGCGCCCACCGCGAGCGTGCGCCTGCGCGAGCGCCACAGGACGCGGGCGGCGAACACTCCGATCACGAGCCCCGGAAGCACGAACTTCGTGCCGAGCCAGGGGAGCGCGCCGAGCAGCGCGAAGCAGCCGAACGCCGCCCGCCACCCGGGCCGCTCGTCGAGGCGCAGCGCCAGCAGCGTGGCCCCGGCGAGCAGCGCGCCGGCGGTCAGCTCCGGATAGACGGCGGTGCCGTAGGCGAGGAACGGCGGGCTGAGGCCGACCGCGACGGCCGCGCCCAGCGCCCACGGATCGGGCGCCACCCGCAGCGCCAGGCGGTACGCGAGCGCGATGGCCAGGGCGGCGACGGCCGCGAGGAAGAGCTCCACGCCCTCGGCGCCGCCGAGCGCGTAGGCGGGCAGGATGAACAGCGGGAAGCCGACCCCGTGCGGCTCGTGGAGGCGCCCCTCGGTCTCCTTGCCGTGCTTGTCGAGGTCGTACGGATAGAAGTCCCGGTACGCCCGCGCGGCGTACTCGTCCCGGACGTCGATGTCCCGGTCGTCGAGGAGCGACTCGGCGGCGAGCAGGTAATGCGGCTCGTCACCGCCGTAGTCGGAGTCGCCGAAGGCGTCCAGGCCCAGCGTGGCCGCGTAGGCCCCGAACAGGAGCAGCCAGAGAGCGAGGGTGCGTCTCAGACCAGCTCAGCCACCGCGCTCTGGTATATGCCCATCTGCCTGCCGATCTCCTCGCCGAAGGAGGCATGCACGAGCCCCAGCCGCTCGACGATGAGGTTCGCCCGCGTGAGCCGCTGCTCGAACTCCTCGTCGTGGTGGACGGCGTCGAGCTGCTCGTTCGTCCCGCGCAGGAGCGCGAAGCCCGCCAGGTCGCCGCCGTGGGGATCCAGCAGGCATACGTCGAAGCTCTCGATCCGTCCCTCCTGCTGCAGGCGTCCGTAGTACTCGATCGTCTCGTTGAAGACCTGGATCGCCTTCTCCTCGCGACCGCGCACCACCTCGCCCCATCCGATGAACAGTCCGGAATCGGCCATGGAACCCTCCTTTTTGGTTGGCCGCGCTCAACCTAACTCAGCAGCCGAGTGCGCGGGCGATCACCATCTGCTGGACCTCGTCGGTGCCCTCGCCGATCGTGAGGATCTTGGCGTCGCGGTAGAAGCGGCAGACCGGGTACTCCTCGATGTAGCCGTAGCCGCCGTGGATCTGCACCGCCTCCTCGGCTGCGCGCACGGCCAGGCGGCCCGTCTTCAGCTTCGCCTTGGCCGCCGTGAGGCTGAACGAGCGACCGGAGTCCTTCTCGCGCGCCGCCTTGTAGGTGAGGAGCCGCGCGGCCTCGATCTCGGTGGCCATGTCGGCGAGCTTCGCCTGGATCGCCTGGTACTTCGAGATCGGCCGGCCGAACGCGACGCGCTCCTTGGCGTAGGCGATCGCCTCGTCTAGCGCTCCCTGCGCCAGCCCCACGCCCATGGCCGACACGCCGATCCGGCCTCCGTCGAGCGTCTGCAGGAACTGCTTGAAGCCCTGCCCGGGGGGACCCACGAGATGGTCCTCCGGCACGCGGCAGTCCTCGAACGTGAGCGGCCGGGTGTCGGATGCGTTCCAGCCCATCTTCCGGTACGGCTCGCCGATCACGTAGCCGGGCGTCCCGTTCGGCACGAGCAGGTTCGAGATCTCGTCCTCGCCGGTCCGTGCCGTGATCGTCACGAAGCCGGAGATGTCGGTGCCGCTGTTGGTGATGAACTGCTTGGCGCCGTTGATCACCCAGTGCCCGTCCTCGCGCGCGGCGCGGGTGCGGGTGTTGCCCGCGTCGGAGCCCGCCTCGGGCTCGGTGAGACCGAAGGCGCCGAGCCGCTCGCCCGAGCAGAGCCGCGGCATCCAGGCCTCCTTCAGTTCCTCCGACCCGAACGCGTAGAGCGGCCAGGTGCCGAGACTCGTATGCGCCGCGACGGTGATCGCCACGGACGAGTCGACGCGGGCCAGCTCCTCGATCGCGATGGCGTACGCGAGGTTGTCTGCCCCGCCGCCGCCGTAGCTCTCCGGATACGGGATGCCCATCAGGCCGAGCTCGCCCAGCTTGGCCACGATCTCGTACGGGAAGCGCTTCTCGCGGTCGAGCTCCTCGGCCACAGGCCGGACCTCGCCCTGCGCGAAATCCCGGACGAGGCTCTGGATGGCGCGCTGCTCGTCTGTCAGGTCGAAGACCATGCGGGCGGTGATGCTATCCCGGGGCGTGTTTCAGTCCTGGCGGGTGTGGGGAGCAGCCACGTAATGCTCACCATCACCGACACCGCCGCGGAGGCCATCCGGGCCATCGTGGACAGCACCGACGTGCCCGAGGAGGGCGGGATCCGGATCTCGGTCGCCCGCCAGAACGGGGCCCAGGCGAGCCTCGAGTTGGCCGTGAGCGCCGCCCCCATGGAGGGCGACGAGGTGCTGGACGCGCAGGGCGCCCACGTCTTCCTCGACGAGCTCGCGGTCCTGGCCCTTGATGACAAGTTCCTCGACGCCCAGATCGAGGGCGGCGAGATCAGCTTCGGGATCGTCGAGCGCGACGAGGACGCGCCCGAGCCGCCGCTCTAGCCGAGTCAGATCACCCGGCGCAGCCGCCTGCTCATGGCGGCGCCGGACGTCTCGAAGATGCGGCACAGCTGCTGGAAGCAGCGGTCGGGGTCGGTGCGTCGCAGCCGCTCGTAGTGGCGCCGCACGAGGCCGGCGGGCATCAGGAGCGCGGCCGCGAACTCGTTCGCCTCGCTCTCCTCGGGCGGATAGGCGGGCCGCGCCGCGGGCGGGTCGGCCGGCTCCGGGTCCACCGCGTGGTGCCTGCACCACACCGTGCCCCGGTTCCGGTGGAGGCACCAGTGGCCCAGCTCGTGCCCGATCGTGAAGCGGCGCCGCGGCGGCCAGTCGCGCGCCTCCGCGGCGTTCACCCAGATCTCCCCCAGCGACGGGAGCAGCAGCCCCGACAGTCCGGTCGCGCCCGGCAGCTCCGGCACGCCGGGCGCGGCCGTCAGGTCGTCCACGTCCCGCACGAACAGGCCGAAGCAGGAGTCGGCGATGTCCTCGACCGGCACCGGCAGCGTGTCACCGTCCCAGATCCAGTCGGGCACGCCGGCCAGCGCGCTCTCGGCGCGCTGCTCGATGCCGCTCACGGCCCGCCCCTGAACAGACGGTCCACCTCGTCGAAGGGCTCCGGCGCGGTCTCCGCGTCCGGCGGCTCGGCGGGCTCGCCGTAGGTGGCCCGGGCGAACACGGCGCCCTCGTCGGCGCGCGGCGGTCCGGGCGCCGGCAGCTGCCCGGCCTTGCGCAGCCCCTCCGCGGTGTAGCCGACGATCCGCCCGAGCGCCTCGAGCACGGTGTCGGAGACGCCCCGCTCCGGCAGGAGCCCCTGCTCCATCTGGTGGTAGTAGAGGCCGACCTTCTCCTGCTGAGCCTGGGCGCCGAGCCGGGCCGCAAGCTGCGAGACGACCTCCGCGCGCCGCAGCCGGGCACGCCCCCGAAGCCGCGGGAGCAGCGATGGCCACAGCCCCGACGAGCCCGACAGCGAGCGCTGGAGCTCCTCGGTCACGGCGGCCGCCGCGGGGTCGTGCTCCCGGCGCTCCCGCCTCGGCGCCTCCTCCAGGAAGACGTCGATCAGCGCCGCCAGCAACGCGCGATCCCCCGGCGCGGCGCGCTCGAGGAACGGGCGCGGGTCGCCCGCGCCGGAACGCCAGGCCTCCTTGTAATCCGCGATCAGCCGCTCGAGCTCGTCCATTCCCTAATCCTGTCCCGCTTCCAGCAGCTCCCTGACGCGCCTCTGGAACCTGGATGCGATCTGGTGGACGTTGGCCTCGGTCATTCCCGCCCCGGCGAGGGAGGCCGCCTCGGCGGCGTTGTGGGGTCCGAGCACGTACAGGCGGACGACCTCCCCGTGCGGCCCGGGAAGCTCCTCCAGCGCCTGGCGCACGCTCTCGCGCGCGTGCAGCGCGTCTCCCTCGAACCCCACCGACGGCTCCCGGCCCCAGACCTCCTCGTCGCCGAGGTGCTCGCTCGGCAGCAGCGTCTTGTCCAGCCGCTGCTCGCGCGCCTCCCACCAGTCCGCGATGCGGCGCGACAGGATGGTGTGGAGCCAGGAGCGGAACTCGCCGACCGAGCGGCCGTCGAAGGCCGACGCGATCGCGCTGGCCACGGCCTCGGCGGCCACCTCCTCGGCGTCCGCCGCGGTGCGGAGCTTCAGCCGCGCGCGGTTCACGAGCACATCCCAGTACCCGTGCACGAGCACGCCGATGGCCGGTCGCATCGCGTCGTGCCGTCCCGCATCACGCGCGGCGCGCAGGTACTCGACGAGCTGCTCGTCGGTGAGTCCGGCGAGGACGTGTGCGGGCAGCTCTCGGAAATCCGGCAATGAGGCCGACAGGATAAGAATCGGGGACGATGCCCACCCCGCCGCGACGAAAGCTCGCCGTGCTCGCGTGCATGGACGCCCGGCTCGACCCGGCCCGCCTGCTGGGTCTCGAGGAGGGCGATGCCCACGTGATCCGCAACGCCGGCGGGGTCGTTACCGACGACGCCCTGCGCTCCCTCGCGATCTCCCAGAACCTGCTCGGGACCGAGGAGGTGGTGCTCATCGGGCACACGGACTGCGGCATGCTCGAGCTCTCGGAGGACGAGTTCGCGGACAGGCTGGAGCGCGAGACGGGCAGCCGCCCGCCGTTTCGCGCCCACGGCTTCCCGGACCTGGAGCAGGCGGTGCGCGACGGGATCGGGCGGATCAGGACGAGCCCGTTCGTCCCGCGCACCGACAGCGTGCGCGGCTACGTCTACGAGGTCGAGACGGGTCGCCTGCGCGAGGTCGGCTGAAGCGTCGCGAATGCCACCCCGGCCAGCACGATCGCCACGCCGGAGAGCTGGACCGCCGAGGGGGCCTCCGACAGCAGCAGCGCGCCAAGGAACACAGTGCAGACGGGCTGCAGCATCAGGAGTATCGATGTGAGCGCCGCCGGGAGGCGCGGCAGCGACACCGAGATCAGAAGCCAGCCGAGCACCTGTGACGACAGCGCCAGCAGCGCGAGCCAGGCATGCGCCTCGAGGTCCGGGGCGAAGTCGATGTCGCCGATCGCGACGCCGGCGATGGCGCACGCGATCGCTGCGACGAGCGTCGCGTCGAACAGCGGCCCGGCCGGGCGGCGGAGGTCGGCGTTCCCGTGGCGCAGGACCAGCAGGAAGACCGCGTAGGAGATCGCGGTCAGCACGCCGTAGATGACCCCGAGGAGCGGATCGTCCCCGTACGCTCCCGCGCCCACCACGCCGGAGATCAGCACGACCCCGATGAAGACGACCGGGATGGATGCAAGCGTCCGGTTCGCGGGCCGCTCGCCCAGCGCCATCCAGGCGAGCACGGCCACCAGCACCACCTGGATGTTCCCGAGCACGGTGGCGAGCCCGGCGCCCACGGCCGCGATCGAGTAGTGCCAGAAGATCAGGTCCGCGGCGAACAAGATGCCGGCGCCGAGCGTGAGGAGCCGCTCCCTGCGGGGGCGCGGCCCGTACCTGCGGCGCTCGATCCAGGCGAGCAGGCCGAGCACCGGCACCGCGTAGGCGCAGCGGAAGAAGGCGGACGTGGCCGGCGCGACCTCGGCAAGCCGCACGAGGATCGCGGAGAAGGCGATCACCAGGGCGCCCAGGACGCCGGCCAGGACCGGTCGCTCGTTCACGGGCTCCGAGAGTAGAGGGCGCCCGGCGGCACCCGGTTATCGTCCCGAGGCCGTGGATCGCAACACGCTCCTCTGGACGATGGTGGTCTTCTTCGGCGCCTCGCTGCTCTTCTCCACGATCCGCGACGCGTCCGACGGGAGCGGCGTGGGGGTGTCGCTCGCCGCGCAGGTCGGGGCCGGCCTGCTGCTCGTCGCCTTCATCGTGGTGGTGGTGAGGCGGCGGCGTTGAGGCCGGTCGACGAGCAGCGCATCCTCGTCACCGGCTCCACCGACGGCCTCGGCAGGAGCGTCGCTGCCGAGCTGGCGGCGCGGGGCGCCCGCGTGCTCGTGCACGGCCGCGATCCCGGGAAGGTCGAGGCGGCGGCGCGCGAGGCCGGCGCGGAGGCGGGCCTGGTGGCGGATCTGGGCGAGCTCGCCCAGGTGCGCCGGCTGGCCGGCGAGGCCGGCGAGCTCGACACGCTCGTGAACAACGCGGGCGTGATCGAGCCGCGGCGGCGCGAGAGCGCGGACGGATACGAGCTGACCTTCGCGGTCAACCATCTGTCGCACTTCCTGCTGACCGAGCTGCTGCTGCCGCGGCTGCGCGAGCCCGCCCGGATCGTGAACGTCTCGTCGATCGGGCAGGCGCCGCTCGACCTCGACGATCTGATGATGGAGCGCTCCTACGACGGCTACACCGCCTACGCCAGGAGCAAGCTGGCCCAGATCATGTTCACGATCGAGCTGGCAGGCCGGCTGGCGGACCGCGACGTCACGGTGGTCGCGCTGCACCCCGCGACGCTGATGGACACCAACATGGTGCGCAAGAACCTGGGCCGGCCGATGAGCTCGGTGGAGGAGGGCGTCGAGGCGGTGCTGCGGCTGGCGACGGACCCGTCGCTCGACGGCGTGAGCGGCCGCTTCTTCGACGGCACGCGCGAGTCCGCCCCGCACGCCCAGGCCCTGGACCCGGACGTCCGCCGCCGCCTGTGGGAGGAGAGCGAGCGGCTGACCCGTGCGGCGACCGACACCCCACCCTGCGCGCTCGGCCGAGCCGAGCGCTTCGGGCGTCGCTGGCTCGTTGACGGCATGAACGTGATCGGCTCGCGGCCGACCGGCTGGTGGCGCGACCGCCCGCGCGCGATGCGCGAGCTGGTGGAGGAGATGGACAGGCTGGGGGAGCCGGTGACCGTGGTGTTCGACGGCCGCCCGTTCGACCTGGACGGCGGCGAGTGGGTCGAGGTGCTGTTCGCCTCGCGCAGCGGACGCAATGCCGCCGACGACGACATCGCGGCGCTGGCGGCCGCGGAGGCCGGCGAGGAGCTGCGCGTGGTGACCTCGGACAGCGACCTGGCCGATCGGGTGCGGCGGAGCGGGGCCGAGGTGGTCGGAGCCGGGGCGTTCCGCGAGCGGCTGGACGGGCTGCGGTGAGCGGCTATCGCGTCGCGCTCACCGACTGGCTAGCGTGCGCCGCGCGCGGCGTTCGCGAGCCCGCACCCCAGGCCGCGCGTGCGCTCGGCGACCGGGTCGCCTTCGCCGGCACCGCCGGGCACGTGCTCGACTTCGACGACACCTACCTGCCCGGCATCGCCCACCTCAGCGCGCCGACGGCCCCGGCCGCGCTCGTCCTCGCCGCCGAGCTCGGTCTGAGCGTGGCTGACGCTCTCGCCTCCTACGAGGAGGGCTTCGAGGCCATGGGCGCCCTGGCCCGCGCGAGCCACCCGGCGCTGTACGACCGTGGCTTCCACCCGACCGCCGTCTGCGGCGCCGCGGGCGCGGCGGTGACCGCCGCCCGCCTGCTCGGGGCGCCGCGCGACGACGCCGTGGCCCTTGCGCTCCTCCAGGCGGGCGGGCTGCGGGCCGCGTTCGGATCGGACGGCAAGTCGCTCCAGGTGGGCCTCGCCGCCGCGGCGGGCGTGCGCGCAGCGCGGCTGGCCGCGGCCGGCGCCCGGGCGCCGCTCGCCGCCGTGGCGCGCGGCTGGGCGGAGGCGAGCGGCGGCACGTACGCCGAGGCCGTGCCGGATCGCCCTGCCGTCGACGAGAACTGGATCAAGGCCTGGCCCTGCTGCCTTCAGACGCACGGCGCCATCGAGGCGGCGGCGTCGCTGCGCGGGCGCGACGGCTCGGAGGCGCTCACCGTCACCGTCCACCCCGTCTCGCTGCAGGCCGCCTCCGTCGGGTCCGAGCCGGCGGACGGGCTCCAGGCGAAGTTCTCGATCCCCTACCTCACCGCCTACACCCTGCTGCACGGGCCGCCGGCCGTGGAGAGCTTCGAGGCCGTGGACCCCGCCGCCGTCGAGCTGGCGCGCGCGGTCGCGGTGCGCTCCGATCCCTCGCTGCTCGAGTCCGAGTTCGTGCTGGACGACGGCGACGAGGAGGTCGCTCGCGTGCGCGCGGCGCTCGGCTCGCCGGCGAAGCCGATGGACGCGGCCGCGCTCCGCGCCAAGGTGGAGGGGCTGGCGGGCCCCGAGCTGGCCGGCGCCCTCGACGATCCGGGCCGCCCGGCCTCCGACCTGCTCGCGCTCGCCGCCCTCTAGGCGCCGAGTGTCGACTTCGTCGGCGCAGGGCCGACAAAGTCGACAGTCGATGCGGGCGCGGGGGTCGCGGGGGTCGCCAGCCGCTCCTCCACCACCACGCGGCAGCCGCGCGCCGGCACCACGGTCACGTGGCGGACCTGGGCGCGCTCGTCCCGCGCGGACGCTGCCCTCAGCCGCACCCGCCGCAGCACCTCGCGCAGCACCACCCGCATCTCCACCTGCGCGAAGGAGGCGCCGATGCAGCGGCGCACGCCGCCCCCGAACGGGATCCAGGCGTACGACTCGGCCGCGCCGTCCAGAAAGCGCTCCGGGCGGAACTCGAGCGGCGACGGGTAGAGGTCCGGACGCCGGTGCACCGCGGCGATCGCGGGCAGCACGAGCGTGCCGGCCGGCAGGCGCCAGGGACCGAGCTCGATGTCGCGTCGCAACAGGCGCGCCACGTCGACCACCACGGGCCGCACCCGCAGCGTCTCCTTGACCACCGCGTCGAGGTACTCGTCGTCGTCGAGCGACTCGAGCAGCCGCGTCATGACCCGCGGGGTGCGTAGCAGCCGCTCGAAGGCCCAGGACAGCCCGGTGGCGGTCGTCTCGTGCCCGGCCGTGAGCAGCGTCATCAGCTCGTCGCGCAGCTCCACGTCGGTCATCGGCGCCCCGTCCTCGTGCCGCGCGCCCAGCAGCAGGGTCAGCACGTCGTCGCGCTCCGCGGAGGCGTCCTCGCCGAGCGAGCGCCGCTCGGCGATCTCGGCGTAGATCAGCTCGTCCACCGCCGCCACGGCCTTGCGGAAGCGCGCCGCCGGCGTGATCCCGCCCAGGTCGCGCTGCATGAAGGGCAGCCAGTCGAGCGGGCTCGACAGCTCGCCGAGCCGCGGGATGCGGGCCCGGAACAGGTCCATCCGCTCGCCGTCGCGCACGCCGAAGACCGCGCGCAGGATGACCTCGAGCGTGATCGCCTGCATGCGCGGGCGCAGGGCGAACGTGCGTCCCACCGGCCAGCGCTCCACCTCGGTTGCGGCGGCCGCGGCCATCACCTCCGCGTAGCGGCGCACGGCCTCGCCGTGGAACGGCGGCAGCAGCAGCTTGCGCTGCGAGAGGTGCCTTCCCTCGTCGAGCGTCAGCAGCGAGTGGTCGCCGAGCGCGTCGCCCAGCACCGTCGCGTTGGCAGCGCCCGCGTGGAACACCGTCGGATCGCCGGTGAAGACCTGCTTGATCAGCGCCGGGTCCGCGACGTACACGATGCGCCCGAAGAACGGGAAGTGCGAGGAGAACACGTCGCCGTAGCGCTCGCGGCGCTTCGCCATCCAGGAGTACGGCCCGGCCGTCACGCGCGCCGCCTGCAGCAGGCGCGGCATCCTTGGGCCAGGCGGGAAGCTCACAGGAAGGTTGTACCAGCCCGGTGCTAGCGCTCGCGCATGAAGTCGAGCATCGCCGCGTGCGTCTCGCGCGGCCGCTCGAGCTGCGGCACGTGGCCGCACTCGAGCTCCACGTGCCGGGCCGCCGGCAGCGCGCGCTCGACGTGCTTCATGAACGCGATCGGCACCAGCACGTCGTGGCGTCCCCAGACGAACAGGGCATCCGCCTCGAGCGAGCCAAGCCGGGACCAGAAGCCGTCGTCGCCGTGCGGCTCGTCGAGGTAGATGTTGCGGGCCGCCGCGTAGAAGGCGGCGCGGCCGCGCGGGGTGAGGTAGGCCCGCAGGAACTCGTCCACGCCGGCCGCCGCCCAGCCGTCGTTCGCACCGGGCACGAGCCGCCGCACGATGCGGTCGGTCACCGAGCGGGGCGCCACCTGCAGCAGCCCGAGCTCGGGGCGCAGCAGCCGCACCACCGGCGCCCAGCGGCGCTCGCGCAGCCACGCCAGCGCCGGGCTGAGGAGCATCAGCGAGCGCACGCGCGGGCGGTCGATCAGGCCGGCCTCGATCGCCACGCGGCCGCCCATGCTGTTGCCGGCCACGTGCGCGCTGTCCACGCCGAGCGCGTCGAGCGTGTCAAACGCCGTGCGGGCGAGCCAGGCGGAGTCGTACGGCGCGCCGATCGGCTTGTCGGACTCGCCGAAGCCGGGGAAGTCCATCGCGATCACCCGGTAGCGGTCGGCCAGCGCGGCCACGGTGGGGAGGAACGAGGCCTTGGTGCCGCCGAGGCCGTGCAGGCACAGCAGCACGTCCGGCCCGGCGCCCGCCGACAGCACCGAGACCTGGCCGCTGCGCGTGCGCAGGCGTTCGAAGGTGAGCCGCCCCTCCTCGGTCGCCCCGCTCGTGGCGGCGAGGAAGCCCACGCCGAGGTGAAGCGAGCCGCGCACGCGCAGCTTGCCGCGCTGGAAGGCCGCCATTCCGGCGCGCACGTCGCCGGCGATCCGCATCCAGGTGGCCGCGTCGGCCGTGATGGTGGCGTCCGGCTCCGTGCCGTCCCGCGCCGGGATCACGCGGAGGCGGCGGCCGCCGATCCGGGCGTCCCAGTCTTCGCCGCCTCGCACCCGCAGCCTGACGAGGGCTCGACCGCCCGGCACGTCGATCACGTCCGCATCCCAGCGTTCTGCCAGCGCTTCGATCCCGGGGGGAGCCGCGCTGGAGCTCGGCGAGGCGAGGGCCATTCCTCATCACATACCACGACGGGGGGCCGCCAACCCGAGAGTTTCGACGGACTCGAAACAAAAGATCGGCTTAACAAGGAAAACTTATGCCAAAGCCTTGACAAACCTTCTCGCGCTGAAGAGGATGCGAAATCGGTGAGAGGAGAGCAACCCGGGGCGCTCGGCTCGCTGCGCGAGTCGAACCGGGAGAAGGTGGTGAAGGCGCTGCAGACCCTCGGGGTCGCTAGCCGGGCCGACATAGCCCGCTGGACGGGGCTGTCGCGCTCGACCGTGTCGAGCATCGTCGCCGAGCTTCATGACGAAGGGCTGGTCGTGGACCGCCACGACGGCGGCCGGGAGGCCGCCGGGAGCGGTCGCCCGCCTGCCCTGATCGCGCTCGACCCCTCCGCGGGATACGCGCTCGGGATCGACTTCGGCAAGCGCCATCTGGCGGTCGCGCTCGCCGACCTGTCCCACGAGGTGCTCGGCGAGAAGTGGGTCGAGATGCCCGACGACTACGAGGCCGGCGAGGGGATGGCGCGGGCGACCGAGATGGTGGACGGCCTGCTCGACGAGCTCGCGGCCGACAAGGGGCGCGTGATCGGGGTGGGGATGGGCATCCCGGGCCCCGTGCAGACGACCGGCATGGTCGGCTCGTTCGCGATCCTGCCGGGCTGGGCGGGGACGGCGCCGCAGGAGCGGATGGCGGAGCTGCTCGGCCTGCCCGTGAGGGTGGGGAACGACGCCAACCTGGGAGCGCTCGCCGAGTCGACCTGGGGCGCCGGGCGGGGCTCGTCGAGCGTGGTGTACCTGAAGCTCGCCACCGGGATCGGCGCGGGGATCGTGATCGGCGGGCGGCTGTTCGAGGGAGCCGGCGGCACCGCCGGGGAGATCGGCCACACGACGATCGACGAGACCGGCGACATCTGCCGCTGCGGCAACCGCGGCTGCCTGGAGACCTACGCTGGCGCGGCCGCGATCGCCAGCCTGCTGTCGCGCAGCTTCGACCAGCAGCTCGACACCGAGGACGTGCTCAGCCGCGCGGCCGAGGGCGATGCCGGCTGCCGGCGGGCGCTCGCCGACGCCGGCCGTCACATCGGGGTGGCGGTGGCGAACCTCTGCAATCTGGTGAACCCCGAGCGGATAGTGGTCGGGGGCAGTCTGGGGCATGCCGGCGCCCTGCTGCTGGATCCGCTCAGGGAGTCGGTGAGCCTCCGCGCCATTCCGAGCGCGGGGGAGGACGTGTCGATCGTCCCCGGGGAGCTCGGCGAGCGGGCCGAGCTGCTCGGGGCCGTGGCGCTCGTCCTTCAGGAGGCGACCCTGGCCCAGGGGGCCCGGACGCCGGCACTGCAGGCCACGGAGACGGAAAGCTAAGGAGGAGGACACCCCAATGAAGGACAGACGCTGGAGCCTGTTGGCCGTCGTGATGGCGCTCGCCCTCGCGATGGCCGTCGCCGCCTGCGGTGACGACGACGACGATGACGGCGGGGGCGGTGGAGGCGGCGGCGACAGCGGCGGTGGAGGCTCGATCGCGCTGCTGCTGCCCGAGACGAAGACCGCCCGGTACGAGGCCCACGACCGGCCGAACTTCGAGGCCAAGGTGGAGGAGCTGTGCCCGGACTGCGAGATCCTCTACTCGAACGCCGATCAGGACGCGGCGCAGCAGCAGCAGCAGACCGAGGCCGCGATCACGCAGGGCGCCGAGGTCCTCGTGCTCGACGCGGTCGACGCAGCCGCCGCTGCCCCGCTCGTGGCTCGCGCGAAGTCGCAGGACATCCCGGTGATCTCGTATGACCGGCTGGTCCTCGACGCCGACGTCGACTACTACATCTCGTTCGACAACGAGAAGGTCGGTCAGCTCCAGGGCCAGGCCCTCGTGGACAAGCTCGAGGAGGACGGCGCCCAGGGCGACATCGTGATGATCAACGGCGCGCCCACCGACAACAACGCCACGCTGTTCAAGAAGGGCGCGCACAGCGTGATCGACGACAGCCCCTTCAACGTCGCGCGTGAGTACGACACGCCCGACTGGAGCCCGGACCGGGCCCAGCAGGAGATGGAGCAGGCGATCACCGCGCTGGGCAAGGACGGCTTCGTGGGCGTCTACGCGGCCAACGACGGGACCGCCGGCGGCGCCATCGCGGCGATGAAGGGCAACGGGGTCGACCCCAAGCAGATCCCCGTGACGGGTCAGGACGCCGAGCTGGCCGCGATCCAGCGGATCCTCGTGGACGAGCAGTACATGACCGTCTACAAGGCGATCAAGCCGGAGGCGGAAGCCGCGGCCGAGCTGGCCGTCGCCCTGCTGCGTGGGGAGGAGCCGCCGTCCGGGCTCGTCAACGGCGAGACGGACAACGGCATGAAGGCCGTGCCGTCGGTCCTGCTCGAGCCGGTGGCGGTCACGAAGGAGAACATCCAGGACACGATCGTCAAGGACCAGTTCTACTCGGTGGATGAGATCTGCTCCGGCCGGTACGCCTCGGCCTGCCAGGAGGCGGGCATCCAGTAAGACTCCGGGGTGGAGCCCGGCGGCGCGCCGCGCCGCCGGGCGATCCCGGGGAGCGAGAAAGGAGCCGGCGGAAGATGGAAGGGAAGACACCCGTGCTCGCGCTGGAGGGAGTCAGCAAGAGCTTCGGCCCGGTGCAGGCCCTCAGCGACGTGGACTTCCACGTCAACCCCGGCGAGGTGGTAGCGCTGGTGGGCGACAACGGGGCCGGCAAGTCGACGCTGGTGAAGACGATCGCCGGCATCCACCCCGCTGACAACGGACGCATCGTCTTCGAGGGCGAGGAGGTGCGCATCACCGGGCCGACGGATGCCGTCAACCTCGGGATCGCCACCGTCTACCAGGACCTCGCCCTGTGCGACAACCTCGACGTGGTCGAGAACCTCTTCCTGGGGCGCGAGAAGGGCCTCTTCGCCCTCGACGAGACCTCGATGGAGAAGCAGGCCGGCGAGCTGCTCGGGCGGCTCGCCGTGACGATCGTCGACGTGCGGTCGGAGGTCGGGACGCTGTCTGGCGGTCAGCGGCAGCAGGTGGCCATCGCGCGCTCTCTGCTCGGCGATCCGAAGGTGGTGGTCCTCGACGAGCCCACGGCGGCCCTCGGCGTGCGCCAGACCGCCCTCGTGCTGGACCTGATCAGGCGGCTCAAGGACGAGGGGCACGCGGTGGTGGTGATCAGCCACAACCTGGCCGACGTCTTCGAGGTGGCCGACCGCATCTTCGTGCTGCGGCTGGGGCGCGAGGCGGGCGACTTCCAGGCCCGCGACACGAGCGAGGAGCAGGTGGTCGCGGCCATAACGGGCGCCACCGGCGGCCGGGAGGCGGAGCGATGAGCGCCGCGGGGGGCGGCGCGGCCGCCGCCGCTGCCGAGCCCGAGGTCGCCCCGCCGCGGGCGGACCTGCTGCGCCGCTTCGTCCAGGGCGACCTGGCCGAGCTGCGCGTGGTCATCGCGCTGGCGGTGATCTGGGCGATCTTCTATGTCCAGGAGGACCGCTTCCTCAGCTCGGTCAACCTGACCAACCTCGTTCTGCAGGCCACGGCGGTGGGGCTCGTGGCCATCGGCATCGTGCTCGTGTTGCTGCTCGGCGAGATCGACCTGTCGGTCGGCGCGGTGAGCGGCCTGTGCGCGGCGATCATGGCGGTGCTCGTGGAGCAGGAGGGGTGGTCGCCCTACCTGGGGATCGCGGCCGGCGTCCTCGCCGGCACGGCGATCGGGTTCTTCCAGGGCTCGATCTTCACCCGCTTCGCCATACCGTCGTTCGTCGTAACCCTGGCGGGGCTCCTGGCGTGGCCGGGCGCCCAGCTCGAGGTGCTGGGCGAGACCGGGACGGTCAACCTCACCGACCCGAAGATCACCGGCCTGACCAACACGTTCTACAGCGACACGGTCGGCTGGATCTTCGCGCTGCTGGCCATCGGGGCTTTCGCCGCGGCGACGCTCCTGGGCCGCCAGCGGCGGGTCCGCGAGGGACTGTCCGCCACGCCGCTCGGGACGCTGGTGCTGCGGATCGTGTTGGTGGCCGTGGTCGTCCTGGTCGCGATCTGGGTGCTGAACGACGACCGCGGCCTGCCGCTCGCAGTCCTGATCCTCGTGGGCTTCGTGCTGTTCTTCTTCTACGTCACGACGCGCACGACGTTCGGGCGGCACATCTTCGCCGTCGGCGGCAACGCCGAGGCGGCGCGCCGGGCCGGCATCAAGGTCAACCGGGTGCGGGTGATCGTGTTCATGATCGCTTCGACGATGGCGGCGGTCGGCGGGATCATGGCCGCCTCGCGGCTGCTGGCCGTGAACCAGTCGTCGGGCGCAGGCGAGTTCCTGCTGCTGGCGATCGCGGCGCCGGTGATCGCGGGCACGAGCCTGTTCGGCGGCCGGGGGAGCGTGTGGCACGCGCTGCTCGGGGCGCTCGTGATCCAGTCGATCCTGAACGGGATGGACCTGCTCGGCTGGGAGACGGCGGTGAAGTTCATGGTGACCGGCGCCGTGCTGCTGGCCGCGGTGATGGTGGACGCGATCGCCAGGCGTCAGCGCGAGAGGGCGGGCCGCGTCTGAGAGCCGTCGCTCACTTGTCTCCATAGCGTCACCCAAGACGCACACGTGCAAGCCGCGCGGCCGTACGGTCGCGCGGCATGCGTTCGGAGACCGGACAGGCGACGGTGGAGTGGGTGGCGCTGGTGCTGGCGGCCGCGCTGGTGCTCGGAGCCGCCGCGGCGCTGGCCGGACGGGAGGACGAGCGCGGGCTGGGCGAGGCGGTGGCGAAGCGGATCCTGCGCTCGCCCGAGGCGCCGGCCCGCGCGGCTGGCGTCGACGTGGCCGGCCCGTCGCGCGACCTCCCGCCGCCCGCAGTCGCCGTGGGCGCTCCGCCGCCCGCCGCCACGCCGCGCGCGGTCGACGCCTTCCGGCGGCTCCGCGGCATCGAGGATGTCGCCAAGCACACCTGGATCTTCTGCCTCGGCTACAAGCGCTGGCGCTACGAGCTGGAGAACCCGATGGCCCCGAACGAGTCGCTCCCGCTCGGCGAGGCGTTCGACATCGTCAACGGGTGCCTCAACCCGTACGACTACCTGCTGGAGGACTGAGCGGTGCTCCCCCGCACCCAGCGCGTGGCGACGGCCCTGTGGGCGGGCATCGCGGGCGGCGCCGCAGCCGGCTTCGTTGCGCGCGATGTGGTCGGCCTCGGGCAGCCGCTGGTCGCGCTCGCGTGGCTGGTCGGCGCGGGGCTCCCGCTGCTCGGGCTCGCCGGCCGGGGCACCTCAGGCGACGAGCGCGGCCAGGCCGCCGTCGAGTTCGTCGCGCTCGTCCTCCTCGCCGCGCTCGCCCTCGGGGCGCTGGCCGCCTTCGGCCCGCGCTTCGACGGCCGTTCCTTCGGCGGTTTCCTCGCGTTCCACGTGGCCTGCGCCGTCAAGCCCGACTGCCATCGTGGCGAGGACCTCCTCGCCCGAGCCTACGGCCGGCGCGACGCCGGCCTCGTCCGCGAGCTGGCGCCCAACCTCGTGTACGAGCCCGGCGAGCGCCAGCTCCCGGTCGACTGGCGCGACTGCCGCCGCGTGGCCTGCGCGGAGGCGCCCGACGAGCGCGAGCTCGACGTGCACGTCAGCGACGCCGGCGAGCGAGCCACCGCGTTCACGCGGCTGGTCCGGCGCGGCGGGCGCACCTACCTCCAGTACTGGCTCTACTACCCCGACTCCAAGAGCGTGTGGGCCTCCTCCGACTGGTTCTGGGAGCGGGCCTGGGAGGCCGCCCGCCGCCACGGCCTCGCCTCGTCCACTCCCGAATACCCCGGCGCCCACCGCGACGACTGGGAGGCGTACGCCGTCCGCATCGACCACGACGGCCGCGCGTGGGTGAGGGCCAGCTCCCACGGGCACTGGACGGGCTGCAAGGAGAGCGCCTGCAGGAACCGCTGGGCGGCGCGCACCGGCTGGACCCGCGTCTCGCGCGGCAGCCACGCCGGTCACATACCGCTCCGCACCGAGCTGCGCCCCCTGCCGCCCGGACGCCCGCCGCCGCTGGTCGTCGCGCCGGGTGTCCCGGGCTCCCGCGTGCGCCGGTTGCCCCAGCTCCCCGGGCACGACCTCGACGAGCGCACCACCACCGGCGAGGGCCTCCGCCTGGTCCCGCTCGAGACGCTCGACGCCGCCCCGTACCGCCCCAGGGACGAGGGCATCCGGCCGCCGTGGCAGAAGGAGGCCTACTGGGACCCGGAGAGCGACGAGTCGTGACGACCGCCGGCCGTCTCCGCGCGCGCGTCCTCGGGAAGGCCCGGCGACGGGATGTCGATCTCCCTCACCGGCACCACCACGATGTCGTACACCTTCCACTCCAGGTCGAGCAGACGGTCGGCCAGCTCCTCCAGCCGGTCGAGCAGCTCGGCGCTGTCGGAGAGGGCCTCCTTCGTGGGCACCACCATCACCTCGCCGGTGAACACGTGCCCCTCCTCGCGCAGCCGCACCGCGCCCCGCTCCACCCAGTCGCACTCGTTCGCCGTCGCGTTCATCCGCTCGACGATCGGGTGGTACTCGCGCGCGTCGTGGCGGCGCGGGCGGGCGTCCATCAGGTCGTGCACCGCGGCCCGCACGTTCTTCCAGCCGTCGTGGACGATGTCCACCGAGATGAAGAGCGCCGCCACCGCGTCCGCCCACCAAAGCCCGAAGCCGATCCCGATGATCCCGACGATCGCGGCGCTGACCGTCATCCAGTCCGCCTTGTTCATCTGGGCGTCCGCGTAGAGGACCTTGTCGTGCAGGTCGTCCGCCAGGCGCAGCTTGGCCCGGCCCAGGAACACCGCGGGCAGGCCGCTGTAGACGAGCGCGGCGATCATGAGCCACCCGAGCCAGATCTGTTCGCCGAAAAGCTCGATCACGCCGATCGGCGGATGCTCGGCCCTCACCAGCTTGATGGCCGAGTCGATGAAGACGAAGCCGCCCATCACCAGCAGGGCCAGCGCGGCGAAGACGTACGCCACCGTCACCGCGCGGTGCAGCCCCCATGGGAACTTCTCGCTCGGGTCGCGCTTGCGCAGGCGCGAGGCGATCAGGAAGGCGGTGGGCGGCAGCAGGCTGAGCAGGTCCTCGATCCAGGCCGCCTTCATCGCCTGCGACTGGCCCAGCGTCAGGAACAGCAGCACTACCGCGCTGAGCATGTAGGCGAGCGTGATCCACTCGAGCCGGACGGCCTTTCGCTGCTGCTCCTCCAGCTCGCGGGGCAGCTCGAACTCCCGCAGCGGGTGGGCGTCCGTCACGGGCGCCCCTCCCGCACGAGCAGGCGCCGGATCTCGTCCTCCCGGTCGAGCAGGAAGCGCTCGAGCCGGACGAGGAAGGCGTTCTCGCCCAGCTTGACCGCCATCACGTGCTCCGCGGAGTCGAGCTCGGTGCCACTGTCGGCCAGGCGCAGGTCGTCGAGGAGGTAGTCGTGCACCGCGGCCGGCTCGCCGGCCCGCGACGCGAGGTCCGTGACCGGCACGACCCGCGCGTCGGTGCGCTGCTCGAGCAGACCCTCCTCCTCGGTCCCGAGCTCGACGGCCACCGGCACGCCGGCGAAGTCGTCGGGGTAGGAGCGATCGGCCGGCGCGCCGACCACGCTGCGCGTCTCGACGTAGGGCCGGGTGAACGCGACGTCCTTCTTCCAGCGCGATTTCGTGGTGAGGCCGGCCAGGATGAGGTCCACCTGCCCCTCCTTGGCCGCGTCCACGAGCTCCTCCTCGGACCCCGGCACCCATTCGATGCGCGCACCGAGGTCGCGGGCGAAGCGGCGCGCCAGCTCCACCTCGGCGCCGCCGGTGGGCTCGTCCCCCTCGAGCAGCACCCAGGGGTCCGACTCGGTCACGCCGACCCGCATCACGCCGCCCTCGACCCGGTTCAGCGTTCCGTCCGGGTCGCGCGGATACTGGCACCCGGCGACGGCGAGCGCCGCGATCAGGACGGCGAGGGCAAACCGGGTCACACCTGCGTTTACCCTGATCGGAGAGGCCAATGCGTTTCACAGGACCACCCTCGGGGGACCGGATGCCCATGAAGGTCGGGCTGGTGCTGGGTGCGGGCGGGGTGCTCGGAGGCGCTTGGCTGACCGGCGCCCTTCACGCCGTCGCCCGCGAGACGGAGTGGGACCCCGCCAGCGCCGACTACGTCGTTGGCACCTCGGCCGGCTCGATGATCGGCTCGCTGCTCGCTGCGGGCGTGCCGCCCTGGTTCATGGTCGCCCACTCGCGCGGCGAGTCCTTCGAAGGGTTGAACGGCCCGGACGGGCGGCCCGCCGCCGACGCGGACCGCGCCGCGGGCGCCGTCTTCCGCCTCCACCGCGGGCTCCCGGCGATCGGGCCGGGCTCGCTCCGCATGGCGTTCACCGCGATGTCGAACCCGCTCAGGCACACCCCCTTCCAGCTGATGGCCGGCTGGCTTCCCGCGGGGATGATCTCCACCGACGCGCTCAAGGAGGTCGTGGGCCGCGCCGTGCCCGGACGCTGGGTCGAGCACCCGAACTTCTGGGCCGTGGCCTGCGACTACCACACCGGCAAGCGCGTCCCGTTCGGGCGGACAGGCACCCCGCGCGCGCAGATAGCCGACGCCGTGGCCGCCTCCTGCGCCATCCCCGGCTTCTACCGCCCGGTGAAGATCGGGAGGCGCCGCTACGTGGACGGCGGCGTCTGCTCGGCGTCGAGCCTCGACCTGCTGGCGGGTCGCGGCCTCGACCTGGTGATCTGCCTCAACCCGCTGTCCGGACCGGCGGGCGCCCTGGTGGACCCGCGCGAGTGGCTCGGCGCGCTGAGCCGCGGGGCCAGCGGCCGGCGGCTCGCGCACGAGCGCCGCAAGGTGCGCCGCTTCGGCACGGAGGTGGCCGTGATCGAGCCGACCGCGGAGGACATCCGCGCGATGGGCCGCAACATGATGAGCGCGTCGCGGCGCCAGCAGGTGATCGAGACGGCAGAGCGGACGGTGCTCGAGCAGCTCCGCTCGCTCGAGCTCCAGGCGCTCCTGAAGGACCTGCCGCGCGGCGAACCGCACAAGATCCGCCGCCCGGACGGGCCGCCCTCGACCTGGCCGCCCATGACGGCCGCGAGCCCCGGGGAGGAGCGCGCGGCTTGAACGTCGCGGCCCTGGCCGCACGAGCGGCTGGAGCAATCGCCGAGCAGGCCCAGCGCAGAGTCCCGCCCGCGGACCTCGACGAGCGTGATCCCGACTTCATACGCGAGGACCTCCCCGGGCTCTGGATGCTCGCCAGCCTGTACTTCCGGGCCGACGTCCGCGGCCTCGAGCTGATCCCCGAGGAGGGGCCCGTGCTGCTCGTGGGCAACCACTCGGGCGGGAACCTGACGCCCGACACGCACGTCTTCACGCTCGCCTTCAGCACCTACTTCGGCGTCGAGCGCCGCTTCCACCAGCTCGCCCACAACCTCGTCCTCTCGATGCCGGGGCTCGGTCGCCTGCGCAAGTACGGCACGGTGGCGGCCACGCCCGAGAACGCCGAGCGGGCGCTCGACGTGGGCGCCGCCCTGCTCGTCTATCCGGGCGGCGACTACGAGGTGCACAGGCCGAGCTGGGAGTCGGCCCGGGTCGACTTCGGCGGGCGCAAGGGGTTCATCCGGCTGGCGCAGCGAAAGGGCGTGCCACTCGTCCCCGTCGTCTCGATCGGCGGGCAGGAGACGGCCCTCTTCCTCAGCCGCGGCGAAGGCCTCGCCAGGCTGCTCGGCCTCGACCGGATGCTTCGCCTCAAGGTCCTGCCGCTGTCGCTGGCGCTGCCGTGGGTGGTCAACGTGGGCGACATGCTCGGCCACTGGCCGCTGCCGGCGAAGCTGACGATCCAGGTGCTGGCGCCGATGGACGTGACGGACATGGACGTGGACGAGGCCTACGCGCGGGTGATCGACCGCATGCAGGCGGTCCTCACCGACCTGCAGCGGGAGCGCCGCCTGCCCGTCCTGGGATGAGGGTCGAGAAGACAGCCGCGATCGACGCGTCGCGCGAGGAGGTCTGGGCGCGCATCGCCGACCCGTGCGCGTACCCCCGCTTCGTGACCGGCGTGACACGGCTCGAGCGGAAGAGCGAGGAGCCGGAGCAAGGGCTCGGAGCGCGCTATGCGGTCCGCTTCCGGGTGGGCTCGGCCGACGTGGGCGGACTGGTCGAGATCGTCGAGTTCGACGAGCCGGCCGACCTCGCCTGGACCAGCGTGACCGGCATCGACCAGCGACTTCGCTGGCGGCTTCGCGAGGAGGACGACGGGACCACCCTCGTCACGCTGCGACTGGCCTACGACGCCCCGGGCGGCGTCCTCGCGACGCTGTCGGAGCAGGTGTCGCGGCCCATGGTTGCGCGGAACCTCGAGCAAACGCTTCACAATCTGCGCTCGGAGATCGAAGGAGGATCGGACGAAGTGAGCGAGCAGGGAATGAGCATGCCGGCCCGCGTGGCGTACACGCTGGGCGGCGTGAAGATCCTGGCCGAGGCGGGCGTGGTCAGGCCGATGCGGCCCGACCGCGCCCTCAAGGTGCTTCAGACGGTGATGCGCTGGGGCCGCAGCCCCGCCGCGGGCGTCATCTCGCTCGCCAACCGCTTCCCCGACGAGACGGCCATCGTCGACGAGCTGGGCACGCTCAGCTACTGCGAGGTGCACGAGCGCTCGAACGCGCTGGCCCACTCGCTGTCGGACGCCGGCATCGTGGAGGGGGACGGCGTGGCCATCATGTGCCGCAACCACCGCGGCTTCATCGAGGCGACCGCGGCGCTCTCGAAGCTCGGCGCCGACGCCCTTTACCTCAACACCGCCTTCGCCGCGCCTCAGCTCACCGAGGTGGTGGGGCGCGAGAAGCCGAAGGCGATCGTCTACGACGAGGAGTTCGGCGAGCTCCTCTCCGAGGCCGCCCACCGCCGCAAGCGCTTCATCGCCTGGCACGACTCCGACGACCTGGACGACCCCACGCTCGACGAGCTGGTGGCCGCCGGTGACCGGACGAACGTGGTGCCGCCCGAGCGGGAGGGGCGGGCGACGATCCTGACCAGCGGCACCACCGGCTCGCCGAAGGGCGCGGCGCGCGCCAACCCGCAGTCGATGGACCCGGTGGTGTCGCTGCTCTCGAAGATCCCGCTGAAGTCACGCCAGGTCTCCCACATCGCCGCGCCGCTCTTCCACTCCTGGGGGTTCGCGCACTTCTCGCTAGGCCTCATCCTCGGCACCACGCTGGTGCTGCGGCGCAAGTTCGACCCCGAGGCATGCCTCGCCGAGGTGGCGCGGCACCGCTGCCAGACGCTGGTGGTGGTGCCCGTGATGATGCAGCGCATCCTCGACCTGCCCGAGGAGGTCCGGTCGAGGTACGACGTGTCGTCGCTTCGGGTCGTGGCGGCGAGCGGCTCCGCGCTGCCCGGCGACCTCGCAACCGAATGGATGGACGCCTTCGGCGACACGCTCTACAACCTGTACGGCTCGACCGAGGTGGCGTGGGCGTCGATCGCCACTCCCGCCGACATGCGCGCGGCGCCCGGCACGGCGGGCAAGCCCCCGCGCGGCACCGTGGTGAAGCTGTACGACGAGGAGAAGCGCGAGGTGCCGCCCGGCGAGACCGGGCGCATCTTCGTGGGCAACGAGATGCTGTTCGAGGGCTACACCGGCGGCGGCTCCAAGGACGTGATCGGGAACCTGATGGCCACCGGCGACGTCGGGCGCTTCGACTCGGGCGGCCGCCTCTTCGTCGAGGGCCGCGACGACGAGATGATCGTCTCGGGCGGCGAGAACGTCTTCCCGAAGGAGGTCGAGGACCTGCTGTCGCGCCACGAGGCCGTGGCCGACGCGGCCGCGCTCGGGGTGGAGGACAAGGACTTCGGCCAGCGCCTGCGCGCCTTCGTGGTGCTCGAGCAGGGCAAGAAGGCGAGCGAGGAGGACCTGAAGGGCTACGTCAAGCAGAACCTCGCGAACTACAAGGTCCCCCGCGAGGTCGTCTTCCTCGACGAGCTGCCGCGCAACGCCACGGGGAAGGTGCTGAAGCGGGAGCTGGCCGAGATGGACGTGGAGAAGAGCGAGGCGTAGAGCCCGTTTGCGGTCCCGCGCCCCGGGTAGGCCCCCGGCAGCACTCAGACCTACCCAAGGAAGGGGGAAGCGAGATGCTCACGGCTCATCGCAGGCTGGTCTGCCTGGCCGTGGCGATCGCGACGCTTGCAGTGGCGTCGATCGCCGCCGCAGCTGTGGATCCTCTGGTGCAGGTCACCGCCGGTCCGAGTCCGTTCGCGCCAGGTTGCGAGGGCGCGCCGCAGAGCGGCACGGTCTATCCCGGAGGCGAAGTCGAGCCCTGGGTGGACGTGAACCCGGCGAACAACGACAACATCGTCGGTGACTGGCAGCAGGACCGCTACTCGAACGGCGGCGCCCGCGGCAACATGAACGCCTTCTCGATGGACGGTGGCGATACCTGGACCACCCCGCCGGTCAGCGCGGCCCCGAACACGGGGCAGGCGAAGTTCAGCCGCTGTACGGGCGGCAACGCTGCCAACGGCGGCGACTTCGAGCGCGCCACCGACCCGTGGGTGTCGTTCTCGCCGAACGGCACGGCACACCAAGTGGCGCTGTCGATCAACGACACGAACGTGGCGAACGCGGTCTTGACCTCGCGCTCGTTCGACGGCGGCGCGAACTGGGAGGACCCGGTCGTCGTCAAGTTCGACAACCGGGCGACGATCTTCAACGACAAGGAGACGCTCACCGCCGACCCGCAGGACTCCGACCTCGTCTACGTCACGTGGCAGCGCATCGTGGCTCCGAGCGAGCGCGCGAGCTCGCGGGCGGCTGAGCGGTCGCCTGCGTTCAAGTCGGTGGCCTGGTTCGCGAAGTCCGAAGACGGCGGGGCGTCGTACGACGCCAGGCCGATCTTCGACCCGGGCCGCTTCAACCAGACGATCGGCAACCAGATCGTGGTGCTGCCGAACGGCGACCTCGTGATGGTGTTCAACTGGATCCGAAACGTCCGGCAGCGCGCGAATCGCGGCTTCACCGCGGCGGTCCTGCGCTCCACGGACAAGGGCGAGACCTGGTCGCGGCGGCCGATCGTGGTCGACCGGATGTTCACCGACGGCGTGCGCGACCCGGCCGACGGCCACGACGTCCGGACCGGCGACCTGATCCCGCAGATCGCGGTCGACGAGGAGAGCGGAGACCTCTACGTCGTGTGGCAGGACGACCGCTTCACCGGCGAGGAGCAGGTCGCATTCTCGCGCTCGACCGACGGTGGCCGCACCTGGTCGCCGGCGGATCGCATAAGCACGGTTGGCGGCGTGAACCAGGCGTTCCTGCCGACGGCTCGCGTCGCGGATGACGGCACGGTGGCCGTCCAGTACTACGACTTCCGCATGGACGACCCCGACACGACCCCGCCGCTGACCACCGACACGTGGCTGCTCCGCTCGGAGGATGGCGGAGACACGTGGACGGAGGAGCGGATCGGCGACACCTCGTTCGACATGACCAACGCGCCGGACGCGCTTGGCTATTTCGTCGGGGATTACGCCGGGCTCGACTTCGCGCCAGGCGGCGCGGACCCGGGCTTCAAGCCGTTCCATGTGCGGGCGAACGATCCGCTCGACCCGCTCAACCGCTCGGACGTGTTCGCCACCACAGCCAGCACGCAAGGTCCATAGGACGAACGGGAGGCGCCGCGCCGCTCCACGGCGGCGCGGCGCTTTCCCGAGTAGCGGCTCCCCTTTCCGGGTACCCGGCGGTCGTACCTTCGAGGAAGGAGACCGATGAGCACTGGGTTGATCATCGCAATCGTCGTGGCCGCACTGATACTGCTCGCGCTGTTCGTGCTGCTCGGCCGCAAGGGCCGTGAGCGCAAGCTCGAGACGCGGCGTCACGAGGCGCGCGAGATCGGACGCGAGGCCGAGGTGAGCAGGGCGCAGGCCGACCGCACCCGGGCCGAGGCCGAAACGCAGGCCGCCGAGGCGCGGCGCCAGGACGCGCTCGCCCGCGAGCGGGCTGCGGAGGCCGACGAGCAGCACCGCGAGGCGCGCGAACGCCACATCGAGGCGGCACGCCGCCATCCGGACATGGACGAGGACGAGGCGGCCGCCGAGTTCGACCGCCGGCACGCGGCCGGCGCGGGCACAGCCGGGACCGGCACGGGCCCGGCCGGCGCCGAGACCGCCGGCGGCGGCGAGGCCGTCCAGCACTACGAGCGCACGGAGACGCCCGAGGAGGAGCGCGAGCGCCGCTTCGAGCGCAACGAGGAGGGCGAGGTCGTGCGCGACGAGACGTATCAGGAGCCGCGCCGCTAAGGAGGGAACCGGGGGCTCGCGCCCCCGGACCCCCGCTTAGATTGGCCGGCCGCCGAGCACTCGGCGGACTTACCTCAGCCGCACACCGGCCAATGCTGCGAGCCGTAGCGGCTCAGGAGCAACCAGGCACGCCACGTCTGCTCGTAGCGGGGCGCGGCGGCCGGGTCGCCCGTGCCGCCGACGACGTACCAGGTGCGCACCGAGAACTGGTACATGCCGCGATAGGCGCCGCCGCCTCCGATGGCGCGCGGGTTGTTGCGGGACTCGCACCAGGCGATGCTCCGCAGGCTCTGCTGGCCCCAGCGGGGCACGGCGCGGCGCACCTTGAGCATGAACATCGCGTTGCGGCCCCGGCGCGTGGTGCGCGTGAAGCGAGCCCAGCGGCGCTGCATCCGGTGGATGGAGCGGCGCAGCTCGCGCTTGGTCGGGGGCCTGGTGCTGCCGTCGGCTGCGCGCACCTGCGGCAGCAGGTCGCGCCCGACATAGAGATCGTGGCGCTGCAGACGGCTCCGCCAGCGCTGGTAGCCGGCGCGGAAGCGCTTCGGCGCCTGACCCGCCACGGACGCTGACGCGGTCCGGTCGGTCTCCGCGTCGGCGACGGCCGGCGTCGGGATGGCCGGTACGGCCACCGCCGCCGCGCACGCACAGAGAGTGATGAGCTTGCGCATGCGCGTCAGCCCCCGCACACGGGCCAGTGGCCGGCGCCGTCACGGGCCAGCAGAGCCGCGGCACGCGCGTCCTGCTCGGCCTCGGGCGCCGCGGCCGGGTCTCCCGTGCCGCCGACCGATGCCCAGGTCTCGTAGGTGAACTGGTACTTGCCGCGGTAGAGGCCCCCGCCGCCGATGGCGGTCGGATCGCCGCCGGACTCGCAGGCGGCGATCGCCTCGAGCTGCGGGCTCGCGACGGAACCGCCCGGCACGCCGGCCGGAGCCGCCGTCATCCGCTTCAGCACCTCGATCGACTTCCGCAGCTCGGCCCTGGTGGCGGAGCGGACGCGGTCGTCGTCGGTGGCGACGCCCCGGCGCAGGATGTTCCTGCCCGGCTCGCCGCCGCGGCGTTTCGCCTTCTCGTAGAGCTTCTGATAGTTGCGTTGAACGTCGGCCTCGGGCAGCCGCGACGCCGAAACGAACGCGTCGGTGTCCGAAGCGAACATCTGCTGGATTGGACGGCTCTCCGCCGCCGGCGCGGCCAGGGCCACGCTCGCCGCGCATGCGCACGCGACGATGGCTCTCCGTCGAGACAGAGAGATCACCTCCGGGGTGAAACTGCCCGGCCAGGGCGCCACGGCGCCGCCAGGGCTTGCCGTGTTCGCGCGTCTCTCCCCCCCTGCACGCGAACAGGGCCGATTTCCGGCTTACTCGGTCACAGTAGCCACGCGAACCCGTGGCTAAACCGTTGTGTGATCCACGTCACACAACAAGAAACGCGCTGAAAAAGCCTGGAAACCTCTAGGAAGCCGCTCTACGAGCGAGCTCGATCAGCATGCGGGTGCCGAACCCGCTGGCGCCCTTGCCCACGTAGTTCCGGGTCATTCCCCAGGCCGTTCCCGCGATGTCCACGTGCACCCAGGGGCGCTCGTCCACGAACTGGCGCAGGAACTCGGCCGCGTAGTTCGAGCCCGCCACGCGCGCGTCGGAGGAGTTCTGGAGGTCGGCGTAGGTGCCCTTGGTCAGCTCGAGGTACTCGGGATGGAGCGGCATGCGCCAGCCGATCTCACCGCTGGCATCGCAGGCGGCGGCCACGCGCTCGTACCAGTCGTCGTCGTTGGCCCACAGGCCGGCGTGGGTGTGTCCGAGCGCGACGAGCACGGCGCCGGTCAGCGTCGCGATGTCCACGATCCGCTCGGCGCCCTGCTCGACCGCGTAGCACAGCGCGTCGGCCAGGATGAGGCGCCCCTCGGCGTCGGTGTTGTTGACCTCGATGGTCTTGCCGTTCATCGCCGTGACGATGTCGCCCGGCTTGACCGAGTGGCCGCTCGGCATGTTCTCGGTCGCCGGCACGACGGCGGTGAGCGTGAGCGGCAGCCGGAGCGCGGCGATCGCCCCCGCGGCCTCGAGCACGGCGGCGCCCCCCGACATGTCGAACTTCATCTCCTGCATCTTCGACGAGGGCTTGATCGAGATCCCGCCCGTGTCGAAGGTGACCGCCTTGCCCACGTACGCGAGGTGGGGCCCGGTCGCATCCGGGGGCCGGTAGCGCAGGACGATCAGGCGCGGCTCGGTGTCGGTGCCCTGCGCCACGGAGGCGAACGCCCCCATGCCGCGGGCCACGATCGCCGCGCGATCGAGCAGCTCCACCTCGAGCGTGTCGTGCTCGGCGGCGATCTCGGCGGCGCGGTCGGCGAGGAATGAGGGGGTGGCGACGTTGGACGGCAGGTTCTGCAGGTCACGGGCCGCGTTGGCCGCGCCCGTGGCGATTCGCGCGCGCTCCACCTCTTCCTCGTCGACGGCCTCCCCCGTAACCTCGAGCGACTCGAGCCCGTCGTCGTCGTCGTCGTCCGACGACGACTTGAAGCGATCGAACGAGTACAGCTTGAGCAGGGTGCCCTCGACGATCGCGCCGGCCACGCCCGCGCCCGCGGGAGCGGCGAAGGACAGCGAGACGGCGCCGAGCTCCTTCGCCCGGCCCGCCGCGGCGGCGGCGGCCACCCGCGCCTTCTCGGGGTCGAGCTCGTCCCGCTTGCCGAAGCCGGCGATCAGCACGCGCCGCTGGCCGCCGCCGGGCGCGTCCTCGTGGGCGACCGCAACCTTCTTCAGGCCGGGCTTGGCCTCACCGAGCTCGACGAGGCGCTGCAGGCGCTCGTCGGCGAGCGACTCGTCCTCGAAGAGCGCGACCACGCGCGTGTCGGCGGCCGTCTCCTCCGGAGCGCCTTCCCTGGCCTTTACCGCCACCTGCCGCATCGAGCGGCCAGTCTAGCCCGAGCAACCCCGCGCATCGAAGGAGGTCGGGTCCGCCAGGTACTCGCCCTCGGGGTAGTACTCGCCCATCACCGCGCGCTCGGCGCCGGGCTGCGGCACGTTCTGGATCGCCTCCGCGAAGCCCGCGACCGGCAGCATGTGCCGGTAGATCAGGAGGCCCTGCGGCTGCGGCCCCCACTCGATCCAGGCCACACCGCATTCCGGCCGGGCGTTGGCGGGCCGCTGCTCCGCCGTCGAGACGACGACCGTGAACCGTCCGTCGGCCCCGACCGGGATGCGCTCGTCGCGGACGCAGTCGATCACGCGCTGGGTGGCGGGCTCGTACTGGCAGAAGGAGAAGTAGCGCAGCTGCTCGAGCGTCGGCGCGCGGCCGCGCAGCACCAGTACCTCGCCGAACCCGCGCGAGGTGCCGGTGAACACGTAGGCGATGTCCCGGTTCGCGAAGAAGCCGGGCCCGTCGCCGCAGCGCTCGCGGGCCTGGGGGTGGAACGCCTCACCGTCCTCGTTGTCGAGCAGGATGTCGATCGCCGAGCCGCAGAGGTTCTCGAACAGCCGCCACTGCGGCGGGTTCCGGCCCGGGTAGCCGTTGCCGTCGTCGGTCGGGTCGGGCAGCGCCGGGCCGCTGGGGGTGGGGAGGTAGGGCGCCTGCGTCTCGCGGCAGGCCTCGACGCCCTGAGCCGAGCCGCCCGCCGGTCCCTCGAGCGTGACCCGCGGCAGCGGGACCCCGCCCTTCGCGTCGCGGCCCGGATCGGGCACGTAGACGCGGTACCACAGCTGGCCGGTCGGGGAGTCGCCGGTGTACATCGTGTTCGGAGCCGGGTTGGCCGGCCTCGGCCCGACCTCCACGAGGGCGGTATAGGTGCCATCGGGATTCGGCTGGATCTCGAAGTCGCTGAGCGCGTCGATCGGCCTGCCGGCCGGGTCGTACAAGTTCCAGGAGAAGTAGCGGGCGAAGGGGTAGTCGCCCTCGATCCGGATGCGGGTGCCGGGCGCCGCGACGTACTGGGTGGACCAATACACGGCGTTCGTGTCGAGCGCCAGCACGTTCGTGGTGGTGTGGTCCAGCCGCGCCAGGGCGAACTGGCAGGTGAGATCGACGCCCTGCGCTTGCGCACCCCCTGGGAACAGGCCGAGCGCAACCACCGCGATCAAGACCGCGCGCCGCATCGTACGCGCATCAATACCCGGTGGATAAGGTTTTCGATCCCTGCCAACAAGGAGACCTGACCAGATGCCCAAGACCGTGATCCTCGGCGCCGCCCGCACCCCGTTCGGCAAGATGGGCGGCGGCCTAGCCTCGCTCGACGCCACCGACCTCGGCGGCACCGCCATCGCCGCCGCGCTCGACCGGGCCGAGGTGGCTCCCGAGCAGGTCGAGCACGTCGTGTTCGGGCAGGTGCTCCAGGCCGGCCAGGGCCAGATCCCGAGCCGCCAGGCCCAGATCAAGGCGGGCATCCCGAAGGAGGTCTCCTCCGAGACCGTCAACAAGGTCTGCGCCTCCGGCCTGCGCTCGGCCGGGATGGTCGACCAGGCCGTGCGCGCCGGCGACCTCGACCTCGCGGTCGCGGGCGGCATGGAGTCGATGTCGAACGCGCCCTACATGCTCAAGCAGGCCCGCTTCGGCTACCGAATGGGCGACGCCAAGGCGCTCGACGCGATGGTCCACGACGGCCTCACGAACCCCTTCACCGGCAAGCACATGGGCGAGGAGGCCGACGAGGTCGGCGAGGAGCTCGAGATCACGCGCGCGGACATGGACAGGTTCGCGCTGCGCTCCCACGAGCTGGCGGTGCAGGCCACCGACGAGGGCAGGTTGCCCGAGGAGATCGTGGCCGTGACCGTCTCCTCCAGGAAGGGGGACACGACCGTCGAGGTGGACGAGGCGCCGCGTCGCGAGTCGAGCCTCGAATCGCTCTCCAAGCTGAAGGGCGCCTTCCACAGGGACGGTGCGCACACCGCCGGCAACGCCCCGGGCGTGAACGACGGCGCCGGCGCGGTGGTGCTCTCGAGCGACGAGTGGGCCAGGGCGAACGGCCGCACCCCGCTCGCCACGATCGTGGCCCAGGCCGCCGTGGCCGACGAGTTCCCCTACCTGGCCCGCACGCCGGCGAACGCCACGCAGGCGGCGCTCGAGAAGGCCGGGCTGTCGGTCGACGAGATCGAGCTGTTCGAGATCAACGAGGCGTTCGCCTCGGTGGCGCTCAACTCCATGCGGATGCTGGGCGTGGACGAGTCGAAGGTCAACGTCAACGGCGGCGCGATCGCGCTGGGCCACCCGATCGGCGCCAGCGGCGCGCGCATCCTGATGACGCTCGTGAACGAGCTCAGGCGCCGCGGCGGCGGGCTCGGGGTGGCGGCGATCTGCTCCGGCGGCGGCCAGGGCGACGCGGTCATCGTCGAGGTAAATGGCGGCTGAGCCGCAGGGCGCAGCCTTCTTCGATCTCGACAAGACCCTCATCGAGGGCTCTAGCGCGCTCCATTTCGCACGCGCGGCGTACAAGCACGGCATGCTGTCCCGCCGGCAGCTCGTCCGGGGCGGCTGGGCGAACCTGAAGTTCCGGATCCAGGGCTCGACCGACCAGAGCACCGACGTCCTCCGCCAGCGCATCCTCGACACGATCGCGGGCCAGCGCGTGGTGGACCTCCAGCGGCTCGGCCCGGACGTGCTGGCGGGGATCCTGCCGCTGCTCTACCGGGAGGTGCTCCAGGAGGCCTTCGCCCACCAGGACGCCGGGCGCCCGGCCTACATCGTCACCGCGGCCTCGCAGGAGCTGGCCGACGTGCTGGCCCACGTGCTGACCTTCGACGGCGGCATCGGCATGCGGTCGGAGGTGCGCGACGGCGTCTACACCGGCGCGCCGGCCGGGCCGTTCACCTACCGCGAGGGCAAGGCGGAGGCGATCCGGGAGATCGCGGCGCGCGAGGGCATCGACCTGGCCGAGTCATACGCGTACTCCGACTCGGAGTCGGACCTGCCGATGATGCGGGCGGTCGGCAACCCCGTGGCGGTCAATCCGGACGCGGCGCTGGAGCGGGTGGCGCGGGCGGAGGGCTGGCGGATCATGCGCTTCGACAGGCTCGGCCCGCTGCTCAAGATCGGCGGCGCGCTGGCGGCCGTGGCGCTGCTCGGAGGCGGTGGCGGCTACGCCTTCGCGAGGACCCGGCGCCGCAGTCGCTGGCGTCCGAGCCTCACGTAACGATCGTCAGCCGCCGAACAACACATATGGCAGTGCCCGCGACCGTGATCAAGTTCCCGGCAACCGACCTTCGCTTGAGCGCGGAGAACGTGCTGCGCGGAAACGACAACGGCGGGTACACGGTTCCGTCGCGCGCCACCTATCCGCACCAGTGGAACTGGGACTCGGCGCTGGCCGCGCTGGGCTGGGCCGAGCTCGAGCCGAGCCGGGCGTGGCGCGAGCTGGAGACTCTGGCGGGGGCCCGCGACCGCCAGGGGATGGTCCCGCACATCGCGTTCCACAGCCGCGTGCCGGACCGGGTGCACGGCCGCCTGCGCGGCGCCCTGACGAGCGTGGCGCGGCCCTACGCGCGCTACCTGCCCGGTCCGCGCTGGTGGGGGCGCCGGCTCAGCGTGGACGGCAGGCGCATCTCGGGGATCACGCAGCCGCCGGTGGCGGCCACCTGCATGCGGCTGCTGTTCGAGCGCCACCCGGACGAGCGCCGCGCCCGCGGCCTGCTGCAGCCGCTGCTCGGCTGGCACCGCTTCCTGCTCGAGGAGCGCGACCCGCGCGGCACCGGCGAGCCGGTGCTGATCCATCCCTGGGAGTCCGGCCGCGACAACGCGGTGGAGTGGGACGGGCCGCTGTGGCGCGTCCTGCCCGAGGTCACGGTCGTGCACCGGCGCGACACGCACTCCGTCGACGCGGCGGAGCGCCCCAGCGACGAGCACTACCGGCGCTTCCTGACGCTGGTCCGGCGCGGCACGCGCGTCGAGTGGGCCCAGTCGCGGCTGGCCCGGGGCGGGGCCTTCCGCGTGCTCGATCCCGGCTTCTCGGCCATCCTCGCGCGGGCCTGCGCGGATCTCGGCTGGCTCGCCGAGCAGCTCGGCGAGGCCCGCATCGCCGAGGAGAGCTGGTCGGCCTCGGCGCGGGTGGCGGACGCGCTGCGCTCGCGCACGGACGCGGACGGGCTGATCCGCCCGGTCGACATGACGGACGAGAGGACCCTCGAGGTGACCAGCGCGGGCTCGGCTCTGGCGCTCCTGTCACCGGGCCTCGAGCGCTCGCACGTGGACGCGGTCGGCGAGCTCGTGACGAACGGGGTGCTGGCCTCGCCGTACGGGGTCCGGTCGCTCGACCGGACGCATCCGGAGCGCTCGTCGCGCAACTACTGGCGCGGCCCGGTCTGGGCGAACGTCACCTGGCTGTCCGCGCTGGCCCTCGAGAGCCACGGCGATCGGATCTCGGCGGCGAAGCTTCGCTTCCGGATGATGGAGGCGATCGAGGGTGGCGGGATGCGCGAGTACGTCGTGCCCGACTCCGGCCGCGGACTGGGCGCGCGCGACTTCGCCTGGACGGCCGCGCTCTGCCTGCGCGAGCTCGGCGCGGCCGGGGCCGCTCGCGGCGAAGCGGCCGCCTGACACGTTTGTCGCCCGGTCGTCGGGTACTGAACCGTCATGGCCTCAGCGCTCAACGCAGCGGTCGCGTTCATCGCCCAGGCCGAGCCCGGCGGCCGGGGCGGCAACCCGGACGAGTCCATCGGGCTCGTCACGATCCTCGTGATCGCGGCCCTGGTGCTGGCCGCCGGCCTCCTGGTGGCGTTCGTCTTCTCGCGCGGCCGCGCGCGGCGCCGCTCGCTCGAGCGGCGGCCCGACCGCGGCGGGCACGTCGGCCGCGTCAGCCAGATGCGCAGCAACGACTGAGCTGGACGCGCCGCCCGCGCGTACCCCCGGCATGAGGCTCGGCTTCGCCGTCAAGGTCCTCGGCCAGGGCGGTCTGCCGTCGCACGACTCGCGCCGCTGGCAGTCGGGGCCGCACCTGCGCGTGTCGCTGGAGCGCCTGCGGGCGATCCTCGACTACCTCGACCGCCACGACATCCGGATGTACCGGATGGCCACCGCGCTCGCTCCCTACGCGAGCCACCCGGAGCTGCCGCGGTTCCATGGCCAGGTGGAGGAGTGCGCCGATGAGCTGGGGGAGGTCGGCGCGCTCGCCCGGCGGCTCGGCATACGCCTCTCCACGCACCCCGGGCAGTACACGGTCCTCAACTCCGAGGCGCCCGAGGTGCGGGCCGCCGCGGTCGCCGAGCTGGACGTGCAGGCCGCGCTGCTCGACGCGATGGGGCTCGGCCCGGAGGCAGTCGTCGTGCTTCACGTGGGCGGTGCCGCGGGTGGCCCTGCGGCGGCCGCCGACCGCTTCCTGGCGGGCTTCGAGGTGCTCGGCGAGCGCGCCCGCGCGCGGCTCGTGCTCGAGAACGACGACCGCCTGTTCGGGGTCGGGGACGCCCTGGCCCTCGCCGAGCGCGCAGGCGTCCCGCTCGTCTTCGACGTCCTTCACCACCACTGCCACGATCCCGATGGCATCGACGAACGCCAGGCGCTCGAGCTCGCCCTCGCCACCTGGCCGGCCGGCGTTACGCCGAAGGTCCATTACTCGTCCCCGCGCCTCGACGTCGGCGAGCGGCGCCGGCGCGTCGGGAGGCGCGTGGAGCGCACGCCCGTGCTTCCGGACCCGCGCCTTCACGCGGACCTGATCGATCCGATCGCGTTCGAGCAGTTCGTGCGGCACACGGCGGCCGGGCTGGACCTCGACGTCATGCTCGAGGCCAAGGCGAAGGACCTCGCCCTGCTCCGCCTTCGGGATCAGCTTGCGGCGCGCGGGGTACGCTTCGAGTCGTGGCCACGACCGACCGCCCCCTAACGGACGCTGAGCGCTGGTTCCGTGAGCGCTTTGCACGCACGCCGCAGCGCGATGCCCTGTTCACGACGCTGAGCGGCGAGCCGGTCGATCCCCTCTACACGGCCGCGGACCTGCCGGAGCCGGAGGCGATCGGCTTCCCGGGCGAGTTCCCCTTCACCCGCGGCGTGTACCCGTCGATGTACAGGGGCCGGTTGTGGACGATGCGCCAGTTCGCGGGGTTCGGCACCGCGGAGGAGACGAACGAGCGCTTCCGCTACCTGCTCGACCACGGCCAGACGGGGCTGTCCACGGCCTTCGACATGCCGTCGCTGATGGGGCACGACTCCGATCACCCGCGCTCGGAGGGCGAGGTGGGCCGCGAGGGCGTGGCGGTCGACTCGCTCGACGACATGGAGACGCTGTTCGCGGGGATCGACATGGGGGCGGTCTCGACCTCGATGACGATCAACGCACCGGCGGCGGTGATGCTGGCCTTCTACGTGGTGGCCGCGGAGCGCCAGGGCGTCCCGCCGGAGCGGCTGGCGGGCACGATCCAGACGGACATCCTGAAGGAGTACATCGCCCAGAAGGAGTGGTGCTTCCCGATCGATCCGGCCATGCGGCTGGTCACGGACATGGTCGAGTTCTGCGCCAGGCGGATGCCGCGCTGGCATCCGATCTCGATCAGCGGCTACCACATCCGCGAGGCGGGCTCGACCGCGCAGCAGGAGCTGGCCTTCACGCTGAAGGACGGCTTCACGTACGTGGAGCAGGCCCTCGAGCGCGGGCTCGAGGTCGACCAGTTCGCCCCCCGGCTCAGCTTCTTCTTCAACGCCCACATCGACTTCTTCGAGGAGATCGCCAAGTACCGGGCGGCGCGGCGGATCTGGGCGCGCGAGCTGCGGGACACCTACGGGGCGACCGACGAGCGCAGCATGCTGATGCGGTTCCACACCCAGACGGCCGGTGTTTCGCTGACGGCCCAGCAGCCGCTCAACAACGTGGTGAGGACGGCGACGGAGGCGCTCTCGGCGGTGCTCGGCGGGACCCAGTCGCTTCACACCAACAGCTTCGACGAGGCGCTCGCGCTGCCGACGGAGGAGGCGGTCAGGGTGGCCCTCCGGACCCAGCAGATCATCGCCCACGAGACCGGCGTGGCCAGCACGATCGACCCGCTCGGCGGCTCCTACTTCGTCGAGGCCCTGACCGACCGGATGGAGGAGGCCGCCTACGCCTACTTCGCCAAGATCGACGAGCTCGGCGGGATGGTGGAGGCGATCAAGCAGAACTACCCGCAGCGCGAGATCGCGGAGGCGAGCTTTCGGCTGCAGCAGGAGATCGAGGCGGGGCAGCGCATCGTGGTGGGCGTCAACCGCTACCAGCAGCACGACGAGCGCCAGCTCGAGATCCTCAGGATCCCGGCCGAGCTCGAGCGCAAGCAGATCGGCCGGGTCCAGGCCGTGCGCGCCCGCCGCGAGAGCGCGGCGGCAGAGAGCGCGCTCGCGGAGCTGCGCGACGCCGCGGCGAACGACCGCAACCTGATGGAGCCGCTGCTCGACTGCGCCCGCGCCCACTGCACCGAGGGCGAGATCGTCGAGTCGCTCCAGCGGGTGTTCGGCACCTACACCGAAACGCCGGTCTTCTAGCCCAACTCTCGTCCAGCCAGCGCACTTCCCGCTCACGCGCGCGCGGGCCTCGCCCGATGCACGAACTACGCGTGTGAGGCCCGTGAAAACCTTCATCCTCCCCGCCCTCGCGAGCCTGGCCCTGCTTTGGCTCGCGCCCACCGCCACCGCCGCCGACGAGGTGGGGGACGCGGGCGATCTGCCGGCGACGGCGCAGGACCTCACCGGCGCGCCGGTCGACAGCATCCGGGGCGAGCTCGCCGGGGACACCGACGTGGTCGACATGTATCGGCTCTGCCTCGACGGCGGCGGCAGCTTCTCCGCCTCGACCGTCGGCGAGAGCTCGGTCGACACCCAGCTCTTCCTCTTCGACTCCTCCGGCCGCGGCGTCTACGCGAACGACGACCTGCTGGAGAACGTGGTCAAGCAATCGCTCTTGCCCGCCGGTCACCCCCTCACCCCGTCCGCGCAGGGCGAGTACCTGCTGGCGGTGGGCATCTACAACCTCGATCCGCAGAGCGCCGGCGACCCGATCTTCCCGGCCGCGACCGAGGTCGTGGGCCCCACCGGGCCGGGTGGCGGCCGGCCCGTCACCGACTGGGGAGGCCGGCCGGACGACCCCGGCGGCTACACGCTCACGATCACCGGCGCCCAGTGCGCCCCGGGGGACGACACCACCCCGCCGACCATCGACCTGCGCAGCCCCCCCGACGGCCTGCAGGTGCGGCCCGGCGATCCGGTCGTGGTCGACTTCTCGTGCGCGGACGCGGGTGGCTCGCTGCTCGCGTCCTGCGAGGGCACGGTTCCGAACGGGAAGATGCTCGACACGTCCGTGCCCGGGCCCGTGGGCGTGACGGTCACGGCTCGCGACAACGCCGGCAACACGACCTCGGTGACTCACACGGTGCAGGTGGTTCCGCTGGACGTGGTGCCGCCGTCCATCGACATCCTGGCGCCGCTCGACGGCGCCGTGTACCTGCTCGACGAGGAGGTGTGGGCGCACTACTCCTGCAGCGACGGGGACGGCACGGGCGTCGCGTCGTGCGCCGGGCCGGTCCCGGTGGGCGGGCGCGTCGACACCGGCTCGGTCGGCCCGCATGAGTTCACCGTGCACGCGACCGACAACGCGGGCAACGCGGCGTCCGCCACCTCCCGCTTCAGCGTCGTGTACGACTTCGACGCCTTCCTGTGGCCTGTCCGCAACCGGCCCAAGTCGAACACCTGGATAGCGGGCGTGCCCGTGCCGATCCGGTTCGAGCTGGGCGGCAACCAGGGACTCGGCGTGATCGAGGAGGGCTGGCCGCAGGTGGCTGTCGTGGACTGCAAGTTCCACGAGGAGCCCGAGGCCGGCGAGCCGGCGCGCCACCCGCGCTGGTTCCGCGAGCTCGTGTACCGCCGCCGGAAGCAGCGCTACGTGTTCCTCTGGAAGACCGATCGCCGCTGGGCCGGCACCTGCCGCCAGTTCATGCTGAAGCTGAAGGACGGCACGGTGCGCCGCGCCGACTTCAAGTTCGTCCGGCACGGGCCGCGCGAGCGGGACGACGACGACTAGCCGAACCAATTGCAGGGCGTCTGCGTATAGGTAGGCTGATGCCCGCATGACGCGCCTGGCAGGGATCACGACGATCTACGCCCTGATCGCCGCGCTCGTGCTCGTCGCGCCCCTGTCGGCGGCCGACGAGGTCGCGCCGCCCACCCCCGCTCCCGCCGGTGCCGCGGCGCCTCCGGGGACGACGTCCGAGCCCGCCGCGCCGGCCCAGCCGGAGGCCGAGCCGACCACGCCGGAGGCCGAGCCCCCCGCGGAGGAGGCCGCTCCGGCGCCCGCAGCCCCGGCTCCGGCTCCCGCCGACGCTCCCGTTGCGCCGCCTGCCGAAGCGCCCGCATCGCCGCCTGCCGATGCCGTCGCGACTCCGGCCGCGGAGCCCTCGCCGGACCGGAAGCGCTCCCGCGACGGCGCGCCGCGCGCAACCGCCGCCGCCGACACCTCCGTGACGATCCGCGACTTCGATTTCGCCCCCGCGTCCGTGACCGTGGACGTGGGGGACACCGTCACCTGGAACAACGAGGGCCCCACGCCCCACACGGCCACCGCGGACAACGGCAGCTTCGACACCGGGATCCTCGACGACGGCGAGAGCGGCTCGCACACGTTCGAGCAGGCCGGGACGTTCCAGTACTTCTGCCAGCCCCACCCGAACATGCGCGGCACGGTGACCGTGCGCGCGGCGAGCACCGGCGGGGACGGCGGCGGCGGGGGCGGCGACACCTCGGGCGCCGACAGCGGCAGCGCCACGGACGACGGCACCGCCTCGGACGACGGCTCCGGCGCCGCGCTTCCGGCCACCGGCCTGGACGCCGGCGGCCTCGCCGTGCTGGGCCTGATGACGCTCGCGCTCGGCGCCTGGCTGCGCCGGCGGGCCTCCGCCGCCGGATAATCTCCGCCGCGTGAACAGCCGCAAGATCCGAGTGGTCGTGGCCAAGCCGGGCCTCGACGGGCACGACCGGGGCGCGAAGATAATCGCCCGCGCGCTGCGCGACGCCGGCATGGAGGTGATCTACACCGGGCTCCACCAGACGCCCGAGCAGATCGTCGAGACCGTGCTCCAGGAGGACGCCGACGCGGTGGGCCTGTCGATCCTGTCGGGCGCCCACATGACGCTCGTGCCGCGGATCGCCGAGCTGCTGAAGAGCGAAGGGGCCGAGGACGTGGTGCTCGTGGTGGGCGGCACCATCCCGAACGACGACATCCCCGAGCTGAAGGAACTCGGCGTCGCTGAGGTGTTCACCCCCGGCGCGCCCGTGCAGGGGATCATCGACTACATCAAGCAGGCAGTCCCGGCCTGATGTCGCCTCGCCTCACTCGCCGGGGCTTCGTGGGAGCCGCGGCGGGCGCGGCGGCCCTCGGCAGCTCGTCCTGCTCGATCGACTCCTCGTCGGGGTCGTCGGGCGACCGGATGAACGTGCTGCTCCTGATCGTCGACTCGGTGCGGCCCGACTTCGTGGGCTGCTACGGCGCGCCGCAGGTCCAGACGCCCAACATCGACGCGCTGGCCGCCGACGGCCTGCGCTTCAACCGCTTCTTCCCGGAGGCGATGCCCACCGTGCCCGCGCGGCGCACGATCTTCTCCGGTCGGCGCATCTTCCCCTTCCGCGGCTGGGAGCGCGCGCCCGACCTGGGCCGCGGCCCCGGCGCGGCCCCGATCGAGGACCTCGGCCAGACGTTCACGAGCGCGCTCCGCCGCGCGGGCTACTGGACGGGGTCGGTGAGCGACAACCCGTTCGTCGCCCACACCCGCTCCTGGAGGCCGTTCCGGCTCAGCTTCGACCGCTACGTGTCGGTGGTCGGGCACAGCGGCTTCCGGGGCGACCCCGAGACGGTCACCGACGAGCAGCTCGAGCGCTGGCTGCCCGAGGGCCTGAGCTCCGACGACCGCTACGTGGAGGGCATGCGCAAGTACCTCGCCAACACCGGCTACGGCGAGGACGACTCCGAGTCGAACGCCGCGCGGGTGTTCGGCGAGGCCGCCAAGCTGCTCGACGAGGCGAAGGACAACCAGCCGTTCGCGCTGGTCGTGGACTCGTTCGACCCGCACGAGCCGTGGAGCCCGACCCGGGAGTTCGTGGACATGTACGCGGCGCCCGGCTACCGCGGCCCGAACCCCGGCACCGCTCGATACACCCGCTGGGAGACCTACCTCGACGAGGACGAGCTGCGCCAGATGCGCGCCGTCTACTCGGCGGCGCTCACGATCACCGACAAGTGGCTGGGCGACTTCCTCGCGCAGTTTCGCGAGCGCGGCCTGGACGAGAACACGGCCATCGTGCTCCTCAGCGACCACGGGATCCTGCTCGGCGACCGAGGCTGGACGGGCAAGATCGCCCAGGAGCTCCACCCCGAGCTGATCCAGGTGCCGTGCGTGATCGCGCATCCGGAGCGGCGCGCAGCGGGGGAGACGAGCTCGTGGTTTGCCTCGACGCACGACATCGCGCCGACGCTGCTGTCGATGGCGGGCGTGACGCCGCCCTCGGGCGTGGACGGCGTGGACCTGTCACCGCTGCTCGACGGCGAGGAGCCCGCCGAGCGCCCCTTCGCCTACGGCGGCTACTTCAACCACTTCTTCGTGCGGACCGACCACTGGTCGTACGTCGCCGACAACCGCGGCGACCACCGCGAGCTGTACGACCTGACGCTCGACCCGTTCGAGCTCGAGGACGTGGCGGCGCAGAACAGGGACGTGCACGAGGAGCTGCACGCCCGGCTGGTCGAGACGATCGGCGGCCTGCCGCCCTACTACGAGGGCGAGGCGATCGAGCCGGTCAAGCGGTAGGCCTCCGCGATCTCCTCGGCGGCGGCCCGCATTTCGGCGATCCGCTCCTCGCCGAACCGCTCGGCCCACTCGTTCTCGATCTCGGCGAACAGGCGCCGGCCGGTCAGGGCCGCCTCACGGCCGCGCTCCGTGAACTTGATGATCTTGGCCCGCCCGTCGGCCGGGTCGGGTGCCCGCGCGACGTAGCCGAGCTGCTCGAGCTCGGCCACCGCCTCGCCCACGGCCTGCTTGGTCAGCCTGGCGCGCTCCGCCACGTCGGTGAGGCGCGAGCCGTTGTCGAGGTCGACGAACCCGAACACGCAGCCGTGCCCCTCCCGCACATCGTCGAACCCCGCCTGGGCCATGCGGCGGAACAGATCCTGCACGGCGAGGGCCTTCACCTGCGCGAGGAGCCCGGGGAGAGGTCGCCAGTCGGTCTCAGACATTCGTAAGGAGACTTGATAAGGTCGCTTGACTTATCCGTCAGGTTGCTTTATAAACCCGCCTGACCAAAGTGTATCGGAGGAATCAAGACATGCATCGCAAGTGGTGGACGCTGGCAGCGGTCAGCGTCGCGACGTTCATGCTCCTGCTCGACATCACGGTGGTGAACACCGCGCTGCCGGCGATCGAAGCGGACCTCGGCGCGAGCTTCACCGAGCTCCAGTGGGTGATCGACGCCTACACGCTCTCGCTCGCCGCGCTCGTGCTGACCGCCGGCGTCCTCGCCGACCGGCTCGGCCGCAGGCGCGTGTTCGCGTGGGGCCTCGGCATCTTCACGGTTTCCTCGCTGCTCGCCGGCCTGGCGCCTGACCCGACCTTCCTCAACCTGGCCCGCGGCCTGCAGGGCGTGGGCGGCGCGGTCATGTTCGCCGTCTCGCTGGCCCTGATCGCCCAGGAGTTCAAGCCGGGCCCCGAACGCGGGATGGCGATGGGCGTCTACGGCGCGACCATCGGCGTGTCGGTGGCCTTCGGTCCCGTCGTGGGCGGCGCGCTGGTCGAGGGGATCGGCTGGGAGTCGATCTTCTTCCTGAACGTTCCGGTGGGCATCGCCGCGATCGCGGTGACCTACTCCAAGCTGGCCGAGTCGCGCGACCCCAACGCGTCGCGGATCGACTGGGGCGGGCTCGTCACGTTCTCCACCTCGCTGTTCCTGCTCGTGTTCGGCCTGCTGCGCGGCAACGAGGAGGGCTGGGGCTCGCCGCTGATCGTCGGGCTGCTGGGCGGCGCCGCGGCTCTGCTCGCGCTGTTCCTCCTGATCGAGACGCGCGTCAAGCAGCCGATGCTGCCACTCCACCTGTTCAAGAAGCCCGCCTTCACCGGCGTGCAGCTCGCCGCGCTGGCGGTCTCGGCGTCGATGTTCGCGCTGTTCCTGTACCTCACGTTCTACCTCCAGGGCTACCTGGGCCACGAGCCGCTCGAGGCCGGGCTGCGCTACCTGCCGTTCACGATCGTCAACTTCTTCGTGGCGGCGGCCACGGGGGCGCTGATCTCGAGGGTCCAGGCGCGCGTGCTCCTGAGCGCGGGCCTCGGTATCACGGGCATCGGCCTCCTGCTGATGGGCGGCCTCGACCCCACCGACGAGTGGACCGCCCTGCTCGGCGGCTTCCTGCTCGGCGGCGCCGGGGTGGGCCTGATCAACCCGGTGATCGCCGACGTGGCGGTCTCGGTGGTCCCGAAGGAGCAGAGCGGAATGGCCGCCGGGATCAACGACACGTTCCGGCAGGTCGGCATCGCGATCGGCATCGCGGCCTGGGGAGCGATCTTCCTGGGGCGTGGCGCGGCCAAGGTCGAAGAGGTCGCGGCGGGCACGCCCGCGGCCACCGGCGAGCGGCCCCGGCAGCTCGTCGAGGCGGTGTCCTCGGGCAACCTCGACACGGCTCTGGCCTCCGTGCCGCCCGGCCAGCGCGACACCGTGGCGGACGCCGCCCGCGAGGGCTTCCTGGCCGGCCTGAACGAGATCGTCATGCTCGGCGGGATCCTGTCGATCGCCGGTGCCCTGTTCGCCCTGTGGCTGGTGCGCGAGCGCGACATCGAGCGCTCCGAGCCGATCGAGGCGATCGAGGGCGAGGCCCTCCCCGAGCCCGCAGCGGCCTAAAGGGGGTCAGACCCCTTGAGTCCACCACGCTCAAGGGGTCTGACCCCTCCCCCCGGGGGGAGGGTCTGACCCTCCCCCCAGGGGGAGTAGATTGACTCGTCAGTCAAGGGGGTAGGTACAATCCCGCGGCCCGGCGGGGCGGGCGTCCGTTCGCCCCGCCTCGGATAGCCAAAGGAGAAGCCTTCCCGTGAAGATCTGCGTCCTCGTGAAAGAGGTGCCCGATGCCGCGGTCGAGAAGCGCATGGACCCGAACTCCAAGCGCCTCGACCGCTCGGGCGAGAAGAACCTGAACCCCTTCGACACGCACGCCATCGAGGCCGCCATGCAGATTCGCGAGGGCGGCGCGGTGGACGTCGACGAGATCGTCGCCGTGACGATGGGCCCCGAGTCCGCCTTCCGCGCGCTGCACAAGGCGGTGTCGCTGGGCGCCGACCGCTCGGTCCACCTGACCGACGACGCCCTCGCCGGCTCGGACGTCTGCGCCACCGGTTACGCGCTCGCGAGGGTGCTCGAGTCGGAGTCGCCCGACCTCGTCCTGCTCGGCCAGCAGTCCGACGACGGCGAGTGCTACACGATCGGCGCCGTGGTGGCCGACCACCTGAAGATGCCGTCGCTGACCCAGGTGATCAAGATCGACGTGGAGGGCGGCAAGCTCCGCTGCGAGCGCCAGGCCGAGTACGGCTACGACACGGTCGACGTGGAGATGCCCGCCGTGATCTCGGTGGGCGACGCCATCAACGAGCCCCGCTACCCGTCGCTCAAGGCGATCATGGGCGCCAAGAAGAAGCAGCTCGACACGAAGTCGGCCGGCGACGTCGGCATCGAGGGCGACCGCGTCGGCGAGCAGGGCTCGCGCACCTCGGTCCTCGCCGTAAACCCCCCGGCCCAGAAGGAGGCCGGGGAGATCATCGAGGACGAGGACACGAACGAGACGGTCGAGAAGATCGTCAGCTGGCTGGAGGAAAGGAAGCTGCTGGCATGAGCATCCTCGTCTACGCACTGCACTACGAGGGCGAGTTCAACAAGAACTCGCTGGGCGCGGTCTCCGAGGGCGCGAAGCTGGCCAAGGAGCTGGGCGGCGAGTGCGCCGCCGTCGTGGTCGGCGACGGCGACGACCTGAGCGACGACCTCTGCTCCTCGCTCGGCAAGTACGGCGCTACGAAGGTCTTCCGGGCCCGCGCGCCCGAGGGGCTCGCGCAGCCGGTCGTCGACGTGATGGCCAAGGTGATCCAGGAGAACGGCTTCAAGTACGCGCTGTTCGGCGGCGGCCTGCTCGGCTTCGAGATCGGGGCCGGCCTCACCGCGCGCCTGAACGCCGGCGTGACCATGGAGGTCACCGCGGTCAAGGCGCAGGACGGCGGCCTGGTCGCCGAGCGGCCGATCCTGCAGGACTCCGCCGTGGTGGACGTGGGCTACGTCGGCGAGCCCGGGATCATCATCGGCCGTCTCAACGCGTTCGACATCGCCGAGGGCGGCGAGGGCTCGGCCGAGGTGGTCGACGTGGACGTGCAGCTCGAGGAGCACTCGACCAAGGCCGTGATGGTCCAGCGCGGCGAGCAGCGCGGCGCCGACGTGAACATCGAGGACGCCGAGATCCTCGTGGCCGGCGGCCGCGGGCTCGGCAAGGCCGAGGGCTTCGAGCTGGCCGAGGCGCTCGCGGAGGCGCTCGGCGGCGCGGTGGCCGCCACCCGCGCGGTGGTCGACGCGGGCTGGTACCCGTACGCGGCCCAGATCGGCCAGACCGGCAAGACGGTCGCGCCGAAGCTGTACCTGGCGGCCGGCATCTCCGGCGCCATCCAGCACAAGGTCGGCATGCAGAACTCCGAGAACATCGTCGCGATCAACAAGGACCCGAACGCGCCGATCTTCGAGTTCTCCGACCTCGGCGTGGTGGGCGACCTGAACAAGATCCTGCCCAAGCTGACCGACGCGGTGAAGGCCAAGAAGGGCTGATGAGCACCGCCCCCGTCGAGTTCCCGCCGCCGGTCGACTCCGCCAAGGAGTTCGTCGGCCCGCCCGTCGATCCGGAGGACGAGCGCATCGAGGTGGGCGTCGTGATCGTCGGCGGCGGGCCGGCCGGGCTCGCCTGCGCGATCCGGCTGACCCAGCTGCTCGCCGAGGACGAGGCGCTGATGGAGTCGCTCGGCGAGGTGCCCGTGGCCCTCGTCGAGAAGGGCAAGACGACCGGCTCGCACCTGCTGTCGGGCGCGATGATGAACCCGTCCGCGATGCAGAAGCTGTTCCCGGACGTGCCGGAGGACGACTGGCCGACGTTCGGCACGGTCGACACCGACGCCGTCTACCTGCTGCCGAACGGCAAGCGGGCCATCCCGCTCAAGCCGACCCCGCCGCCGTTTCGCAACCACGGCAACCACGTCGTCTCGGTCGCCCAGCTCGGCCGCTGGCTCGGCGAGAAGGCCGAGGAGGCCGGCGTGTACGTCCTCGCCGAGACGGCCGCAGCCAAGCTGCTCGTGGACGACGGCCGCGTGGTGGGCGTGCGCTCGGGCGACAAGGGCCGCGGGCGCGACGGCGAGGAGCTTTCGAACTTCGAGCCGGGCTCCGACCTGATTGCCAAGGCCACGGTGCTGTGCGAGGGCACCCAGGGCCACCTGACCGGAGCGGCCATCCGCCACTTCGAGATCGGCTCCGAGGACCCGCAGCAGTGGGAGCTCGGCGTGAAGGAGGTCTGGGAGGTCGAGAAGCCGCTCGACCGCGTGATCCACACGATGGGCTGGCCGCTCCGCTTCGCCGCGAAGTACCGCGAGTTCGGCGGCTCGTTCATCTACCCGATGGGCGAGGACAGGATCTCGATGGGCCTGGTGGTCGGCCTCGACTACCGCGACGCGCGCTTCTCCGTGCACGACGCGCTCCAGGAGCTCAAGTCGCACCCGCTGGTGGCGGACCTGATCGAGGGCGGCAAGCGGGTCGGCTGGGGAGCGAAGACGCTGCCCTCGGGCGGCTACTGGGCCCGACCTACGCAGCTGTGGGCGCCCGGCATGGCCATCTGCGGCGACGGCGCCGGCATGGTCAACGTGCCGACCCTGAAGGGCGTCCACTACGCCATGCACGCGGGGATGTTCGCCGCAGAGTCGATCTACGAGCGGCTGAAGGCCGGCGGGAGCTGCGACGACCTGTCGAACTACGCCGCCAAGGTCGAGGACTCGGAGATCGAGCAGGACCAGTACCGCTCGCGCAACATGCGCCAGCCGTTCGCGAAGGGCTTCTTCGTCGGCGGCGCGGTGGCGAACATGATGGAGATCTCGGGCGGGCGCTTCCCGCCGGGGCGCTGGGCGACCCACGACGACGCGACCGTGGACGTCTTCATCGGCCCCGAGCGCGACTATCCCAAGCCGGACGGCAAGAAGTACTTCGACAAGCTGTCCTCGGTGTTCGCCAGCGGCAACGCCACGCGGGACGACGCGCCGAACCACATCCGCATCCAGGAGAAGGTGCCGCTCGAGGTCGCGCTGATGTGGCAGAACATGTGCCCGGCCCAGGTGTACGAGGTTCCCGAGGAGGAGCTCGACGGGAACGGCAACGCCGAGGTGAACGTGCAGATCACGCCCTCGAACTGCATCCAGTGCGGGGCGATCACGGCGAAGGGCGGCCGCCTGACTCCGCCCGAGGGCGGCGACGGCCCTAACTACCAGGCGACCTGAGCTCGAGGTACTCCGCCCGGGCGGCGAAGCTGTCCGCCATCTCCTCGGTGAGCTCGTCGCGGAACTCCTGGCGGTAGGTCGTGTCGGTGAGCACGGCGATCGCGTAGTAGAGGCCCGCGAAGGCGGCGATGCCTGCCGACACGCGCAGCAGCGCCTCGGTTACCTGGAGCGGCTCGCCGAACAGCGTCAGGCGAACCAGCACGTCCTGGCGCTCGACGTCCCAGGCCTCGCGCACGTCGGCGCCCACCGCGAGGGCGCCGAAGACCACGAAGAACGCGCCGATCGCGAGGCTCACCACGAGGATCTGGAGCGCCTGGCCCACGAACATGACGAGCCCGACGTTGAAGCGCTGGGGGGTCTCGAGCGGCGGGCCGGCCGACCCCGCGCCCTCCTCGAGCTGGCGCACCTCGCGCGGAAGCTGGGCCGCCACGAACACGCTGCCGGCCAGGACGAACAGCACCCCGACCAGGATCAGGAAGGCGTCCGCCATGCGCGAGAACACCTGCCACATCTCCGTGTTGATGAACAGCACGAGGGCGAAGACGAGCAGCAGCGGCACCGCGCGCGAGATCACCGACAGCGACGCGGCCAGCTGCTCGAACAAGCGCGCGCCGGTCCAGCGGACGATCGCGAACAGGCCGTAGCGGATCACCCCGAACGCGACCGCCAGCAGCACGAGGTTGGCCGCCGCGGTGGCGAGCGCGCTCCCCCACTGGCCGCCGAAGATGAGCGGCAGGGCCGCCGGGACGAGCACGAAGGCGGCGAGCTCGAGCGCGCCGACGTCCTGCGGCAGCGACCAGAACGGCCGCCCGCGGAGCAGGTTCAGTAGGCCGAACGCGCCGAGCAGGATGGCCAGGCCGCCGAGCGCCGCACCCACGTTCGCGAGCACGGGCCAGTCCAGGTCGATCGCGCCGAGCATCTCGCCGATGAAGACCAGCGCGAACAGCGGGGCGGCGCGCGTCCAGACGTCCTCTCGCGCCGAGTAGTCCTCGATGAAGAGCGGGAGGCCCGCCCGCCGGAAGCGGCGTTCGTAGTCGGCGAGCTCGGCCACGCGCGTATTTCAAGGGGGGAAGCGGACGGCTTCTCCCGCCGCAGCCGCTAGCTTGCCGCCATCCGCTACCCGGGACAGCATCCTCGCCGCGCCACCGTCGTGGGCGCCGGCTCTTTCGGTACCGCCGTCGCGGTCCTCCTGGTTCGCGCGGGCGTTCGCACCACGCTGCTCGCCCGGACCGTCGAGCAGGTGCACGAGCTGGCCTCGTCCCGGCGGAACGAGCGCTACCTGCCAGGCGTGGAGCTGCCGCGCGAGCTGAAGGTCCGGGCGCTCGGCGCGAGGGACGACCAGTTCTCGCGCCCGGACCTCGTGTTCCTGGCCGTCCCGTCGAAGGGACTCGGCGAGGCGCTGGAGGAGCTTCAGGCGCTCGGGGTGTCGCAGGACGCGGGGGTCGTGTCGCTCGCGAAGGGCCTCGTGGGGCCCGACGGCACGCCGCCGGCGGTGGCGCTCGAGATGGCCTTCGGGGCCCAGCGGGTGGCCTGCGTGGGCGGCCCCGCGCACGCGCGCGAGATGGTGGAGACGGGCGCCGGGCTGGTGTGCGCCTCGCGCTCGGAGGTCCTGGCCCACCGCGTGGCCGAGACCTTCCAGCGCTCGGGAGTGGTCTGCGAGGTCTCCGACGACCCGGTCGGCGTCGAGCTCGCGGGCGTGGCGAAGAACGCCGCGGCCGTGGCGGTCGGCGCCACCCAGGACCAGGGCCTGAACGCGGCCGGCATGGCCGCCGCGGACATCTTCCTCGAGGTGCTGGCGCTCGCCCAGGTGACCGGCGGGCAGCCGCGCACGTTCGTGGGCCGGGCCGGCACGGGCGACCTCGTGGCCACGGCGCTCGCGCCCAGCTCCCGCAACCGAAGCGCCGGCGAGCTGCTGGCGCAAGGCGTGCCGGCGTCGGAGATACCGGAGCGGATCGGGCAGGCGGTGGAGGCGCTCGAGACGGTCCGCCTGCTGGCCCACGCGCTCGAGCGGGCCCGGCTCGAGGCGCCGGTCGTGACCGCCCTCGCCCACCTGATCGAGGGGTCCATGCCGCTGGAGGACTGGATCGCGATGGTGCGCGCCAAGCAGCCGCCGCCGGCCCGCTTCAGCAGGCCCCGCACCTGGTGGGTGCGGCTGCGGGATTGGTTCCGGCGGTGGCGACTACACTCGAACCAGACATGAAGCCCGACATCCATCCCGAGTACGGACCGTCGCACGTGCGCTGCACCTGCGGCAACGAGTTCTGGACGCGCTCCACCAAGCCTGAGCTGCACGTCGAGATCTGCTCCAACTGCCACCCGTTCTACACGGGCCGCCAGAAGCTGGTCGACACCGGCGGCCGCGTCGAGCGCTTCCGTCGCCGTGCCGCGCGCGCGGGGCGCAACTAGCTGCCGCAACTCCCTGCCCTCAGGCTTGTTCTGACGGGGCATGCTCGCCGTGCCCCTCATGATCCTGGCCGCCGCGCTCCCGGCGCAGCCCGCGACGGTCAAGGTCGTGGACTGCTCCGTTGAGGAAGCCTCCGCCGCGTTCTATGCGCGCATGCGCCCCGTGGCGGGGAGCGACCGGATGTGGATGCGCTTCACGATCCTCGAGCGCCAGGCCGGCGGCTACGAGCCGCTCCGGGCGCGCGGGCTGTCGCGCTGGCACCGGTCGAAGCCGGGGGTCGCCGCGTTCGGCTACCGCCAGACGGTGCGCGGTCTCCAGCCCGGCGGCGCATACCGCGCCCAGGTGAGCTTCCGCTGGTACTCGGCGGACGGCACGCTCATCGAGCGCACCCGGCGCACCTCATCCGCCTGCCGCCAGTACGACGACGTGCCCAACCTGACCAGCGCGGTGCTCGGCTTCGAGCCCACCAAGGTCCCGGGAATCGTCCGCTACCAGATGCGGATCTCGAACGACGGCTCCGCGACGGCCGAGGACGTGGAGGCGCAGCTCAGCGTGGACGGCGCGGTGGTCGACACCGTCACGATCGACTCGCTGGAGAGCGGCGACAGCCGGGAGATGGCGGTCCTCGGGCCGGCGTGCACGCGCTCGGTGTCCTCGACGGCGGACCCCGACGGGGTGATCGTCGAGTCGTCCGAGGCCGACAACAGCCACACGGTCAGCTGTCAAGCCTGAGGCACCGCCGCCGATACCATCCGTGAAGTGAGCGCCCGCGAGGCCACCAAAGACGCGCCGATCGGCGGGCAGGCTGTGCTCGAGGGCGTGATGATGCGCGGCATCTCGGTCTGGGCCGTGGCCGTGCGCAAGCCCTCGGAGGAGCAGCTCGCGGCCGGCGGCGCCGACTCGAAGGAGGGCGCCAAGGGCGAGATCGAGGTGATCTCCGAGCCGCTCGTCTCGTGGACGAAGCGCCACCGCCTGCTGCGGCTTCCGGTCGTGCGCGGCGTCGTGGCGCTGGCGGAGTCGCTCAAGATCGGCTTCCGCGCGCTCGGCATCTCGGCCAACGCGCAGATGCCGCCCGACGAGGCCGGCGAGAAGCAGGAGATCGGCGGTGGCGCCTGGGCGGGCACGATCGTCTTCGCGCTGCTGTTCGCGATCGGCCTGTTCTTCCTGCTGCCGGCCGGCCTCACCAACATCTTCTCCGACGAGATCCCCAACTCGATCGTCTTCGTGGTGATCGAGAAGCTGGTCCGGATCGCGATCTTCCTCGGCTACCTGTGGCTGATCTCGCGCATGCCCGACCTGCAGCGCGTGTTCCAGTACCACGGCGCCGAACACAAGACGATCTCGTGCTACGAGGCGGGCGAGGAGCTGACGCCGGAGAACGCACAGAAGTTCTCCCGCTTCCACCCCCGCTGCGGCACCAGCTTCCTGCTGCTCGTCATGATCGTGGCGATCGTCGTCTTCGCGCCGCTCGGCAAGCTCGACTGGCACTGGCTCTTCATCTCCCGCGTGCTCGGCATCCCGATCGTGGCCGGGCTCGCCTTCGAGCTCATCAAGTGGTTTGGCAAGAACCGCACCAAGCGCTGGGCCCGCGTCCTGATGTGGCCCGGCATGCAGCTGCAGCGCCTCACGACGCGCGAGCCCGACCTCTCACAGCTGGCCGTGGCCATCGCGGCGCTGCGGGAGGTGCTCTCCGTCGAGAACCCCCGTGCCGCCTCCGAGGAGGACAAGGTCGGCATGGAGGTCGTTGCCTAGGTTTCGGATTCGGTAGTCCGGATAGGCCCATTTCATGGGCGCCGTGCTCCTCACGGGCGCCACGGGCTTCGTAGGGAAAGAGATCTTGGACCGCCTCCTGTGGCGTGGGCGGCGGGTCTACGCACTCGTGCGCGCAGAGAACGACGACGCCGCCGCCGAGCGGCTGTCTCGCCATGCCAACCTGTGCCCGGTGGCCGGCGACATCGAGGAGCCTGGCCTGGGCCTCGCGCCGGACCTGACCGAGGACATCAGCACGGTCATCCACTGCGCCGCCTCCGTCTCGTTCGACCTCTCGCTCGAGGACTCCCGCCGCGTGAACGTGGAGGGCACGCGCAACGTGCTCGACTTCGCGCGCCGCGTCCCGGGGCTGGAGCGGCTCAGCTACGTCTCGACCGCCTACGTGGCCGGCGAGCCGCGGCGGCTGTTCCAGGAGGACGAGCTGGACGTGGGGCAGAGCTTCCGCAACCCGTACGAGCGCTCGAAGTTCGAGGCAGAGCGGATGGTGCGGCGCCGCGGCGAGGGCCTGCCGCTCCAGATCCTCCGGCCGAGCATCGTGGTGGGCGACAGCCGCACCGGCCGCACCTCCTCCTTCAACGTGCTGTACGGGCCGCTCAAGGCGTTCGCGCGCGGCACCATCCCGGCGATCCCGGCACGGCGCTCCTCGCCCGTGGACATCGTGCCCGTGGACTACGTCGCCGACCGCACCGTGGAGCTCGCCGAGGAGGGCCCGGACGGAACCTTCCACCTGGTTGCCGGCCGCAACGCCACTACCGTGGGGCGGCTGCTCGAGCTCGCCTCGGCCCAGTTCGGCCGCAAGCCTCCGGCGGTGCTGCCGCCGGCCGCGTACCGCCGCCTGCTCCATCCGTGGCTGCGGCGCAAGTACCGGGCGCTGCGGCGGATGGAGGTCTACTTCCCCTACTTCGCGATGCGCGTGCGGTTCGACGACCGCCGCCTCGGCCCGGCCCCGCCGGTGGAGGGCTACTTCCACCGCCTGGTCGACTTCGCGGAGCGGGCACGCTGGGGTAGCGCAAGCTCAGCCTGAGAAGTTGCCCCAAATCGGGGTCTTGCAACGACTGTCGCAAGCTGGTAGACAGGTCGGTACATCCCGTTCCCCGCTTGGGAAGGTCGACGACCATGTGCCTGGCAATCCCAGGCCAGATCATGCAGGTCGTCGACGACGCCAACCGCCTGGCCCAGGTCGACGTCGCCGGCGTAAAGCGCACCATCAACATCGGCCTGCTCGATGACGCCGGCCCCGGCGATTGGGTGTTGATCCACGTCGGCTTCGCGCTGTCGCGGGTCGACGAGGACGAGGCGCTCGCCACGCGCGAGCTGCTCCAGGCCATGGGGGCCGAGTACGAGGCCGAGCTCGAGGAGCTGAAGGCGAGCGTGATCGAGTGACCGACTGCCACGGCGACGAGCGCTGCATCACCTGTGGCGACGTGGCCGTGGAGATGACGGTGCTGCGCGTGGACACCGAGCGCGACCTCGCGCTCTGCGAGGCAGAGGGCGAGCGGGAGACGGTGGAGATCGCGCTGGTCGGCCCGGTGGCACCTGGCGACGCCCTCCTGGTGCACGCTGGGACCGCGCTTCAAAGGACGACGGCGTGAGGTTCGTCGACGAGTTCCGCGATCCGGAGCTCGGCAAGGTGCTCGCCGGGGAGATCGTCTCGACGGTCGAGCCCGGCCGCCACTACAAGGTGATGGAGGTCTGCGGCGGCCACACGCACTCGATCTACAAGTACGGGATCGACGATCTGCTGCCGGAGAACGTGGAGCTCGTCCACGGCCCCGGCTGCCCCGTCTGCGTGATCCCGATGGGCCGCGTGGACGACGGCATCGCGATCGCCCGGCAGCCCGGCGTGATCTTCACCTGCTTCGGCGACATGATGCGCGTGCCCGGGTCGCAGGGCAGCCTGCTCGACGCCAAGGCCGAGGGCGCCGACGTGCGGATGGTCTACTCGCCGCTCGACGCGCTGCGGATCGCGAAGAACAACCCCGACCGGGAGGTCGTCTTCTTCGCGATCGGCTTCGAGACCACGGCCCCCTCGACCGCCCTGACGCTGAAGCGCGCCCGCGCCGAGGGCGTGCCCAACTTCTTCTGCATGTGCAACCACGTGACGATCGTGCCGCCGCTGCGCGCGCTGCTCGACTCGCCCGACCTGCGCCTCGACGGCTTCATCGGCCCCGGCCACGTGTCGACCGTCGTGGGAGCGCGGCCGTTCGAGTTCATCCCGGCGGACTACGGCAAGCCCGTGGTGATCTCGGGCTTCGAGCCGCTCGACGTGCTCCAGGCGATCCAGATGATCCTGCGCCAGCTGGCCGACGGCCGCTGCGAGGTGGAGAACCAGTACAGGCGGGTGGTCCCGTACGAGGGCAACTTGCGGGCGCTCGAGATCATGTCCGAGGTCTTCCGGCTGCGCCCGCACTTCGAGTGGCGGGGCCTGGGCTTCATCTCGCAGAGCGCGCTGGCGCTCACCGACGCCTACGCGGACCTCGACGCCGAGCGGCGCTACGACGTGCCGGGCGTGCGGGTGGCCGACCCCAAGGCCTGCCAGTGCGGCGAGGTGCTCAAGGGGGTCATAAAGCCGTGGGAGTGCAAGGTGTTCGGGACGGCCTGCACGCCGGAGCGCCCGATCGGCACCTGCATGGTCTCCCCGGAGGGCGCCTGCGCCGCCTACTACAACTACGGCCGCTACGCGCGGGAGCGGGAGGTCGTGTGACCCCGGAGACAACGCGTGAGGAGCGGATCCTCGGGATCATCGAGACCGCGCGCGCGAAGCGCCCACGCTTCCGGGACGAGCAGATCACCATGTCGCACGGCGCTGGCGGCAAGGCCACCCAGTCGCTGATCGAGGGCCTGCTGGTGCCGGCGCTCGAGAACGACGCGCTCGCTGCGCTCGGCGACGCGGGGATGGTGCAGGTGAACGGCACCAGCCTCGCCCTCACCACCGACTGCTTCGTGGTGAGGCCGCTGCGCTTCCCGGGCGGGTCGATCGGGGAGCTGGCGGTGAACGGGACGGTCAACGACCTCGCCGTGACGGGAGCGCGGCCGCTGGCGCTGAGCCTCTCCCTGGTGCTCGAGGAGGGGCTGCCCGCCGGCGAGCTGCGGCAGGAGGTCGAGGCGGTGGCGAGCGCGGCCGAGCGCGCCGGCGTCCAGGTAGTGACGGGGGACACCAAGGTCGTGGAGCGCGGCCATGCGGACGGGATGTACGCCTGCACGAGCGGCATCGGGGTCGTCGACCCAAGGGCCTCGATGTCGACGGCCGCGCTCCGCCCTGGGGACCGGATCCTCGTGTCCGGCCCGATCGGGGAGCACGGCACGGCCATCATGCTGGCGCGCGGCGAGTTCGAGCTCGAGGCCGAGATCGAGTCGGACACGCGCTCGCTGTGGCCGGCGGTGGACGCGCTGCTCGAGGAGGCAGGCCCGTCGCTGCGCTGCATGAGGGACGCCACGCGCGGCGGCGTGGCCTCGGTGCTGAACGAGCTGGCCAGGGCGTCGCACGTGGCGATCCTGGTCAGCGAGGCGGCGGTGCCGGTGAAACCGGCGGTGGCGGGGGCGGCCGAGCTGCTCGGCATCGACCCGATGTACGTGGCGAACGAGGGGAAGCTGGTGGCGTTCGTGGCGCCCGAGGCCGCGGACGCGGCGCTGGCGGCGCTGCGCTCCGTGGAGGGCTGCGAGGAGGCGGCCGAGATCGGGGAGGTCAAGACCGAGCCGCCCGGGATGGTGCTGGTGGACACGGCCTTCGGGGGCCGGCGGGTGATGGACCTGCTGGCCGGCGACCCCCTGCCGAGGATCTGCTGATGCACGAGCTGTCGATAGCCGAGGGAGTGGTAGACGTGGCGCTTCGCCACGCGCGAGGCCGGCGCGTCACCGCCGTCGAGCTGCGGGTGGGCCACCTGCGCCAGGTGGTCCCCTCGGCGCTCCGGTTCGCGTTCGAGCTGGTGGCACAGGGCACCCCGCTCGAGGGCGCCGAACTGAGGATGGAGGAGGTGCCGGCGGCCGGTCGCTGCCGGAGCTGCGGCATGGAGACGCGGCTGCCCGACCTCCCGCTCCGCTGCCGCGCCTGCGGCGGCTGGAACGTGGAGGTCACGCGAGGAGAGGAGCTCCTGGTGGAGTCGCTGGAGCTCGAGGAAGAACTTGTCCCGACGAGCGGAGGGTGAGATGGAAGCGACCGCGCAGGGCGTAGAGGAGGTCCACATCCTGTGGATCTCGGAGGGGATGAGCTGCGACGGGGACTCGGTGTCCGTCACCGCGGCCGCGCAGCCCAGCATCGAGGAGGTCCTGCTCGGCGCCATCCCCGGCCTGCCCAAGGTGCACCTGCACAACAAGGTGCTGTCGCCCACGCTCGGGGGCGAGGAGTTCCTGAGGCCCTTCCGGGCCGCCGCCAACGGGGAGCTCGACGCGCCATACGTGTTCGTCATGGAGGGCTCGATCCCGAACGAGAACATCAACGGCGAGGGCTACTGGAGCTCGTTCGGGAACGACGAGGCGACCGGTGAGCCGCTCACGATCCCGTGGTGGGTCGACCGGCTCGCGCCGGGCTCCTTCGCGACCGTCGCAATCGGCACGTGCGCGACCTACGGCGGCATCCACGCCATGGCCGGCAACCCGACCGGATGCATGGGGCTGGCCGACTACCTCGGCTGGGACTTCCGCTCGGCCTTCGGGGTCCCGATCGTGAACGTTCCGGGCTGCCCCGTCCAGCCCGACAACTTCATGGAGACCGTGACCTGGCTCCTGTACCAGGCCGCGGGAATGGCGCCGATGATCCCGCTCGACTCGGCGCTGCGCCCGCAGTGGATCTTCTCGAAGACGGTGCACGAGGGCTGCGACCGGGCCGGCTACTACGAGCAGGGCGACTTCGCGAAGGACTACAACTCTCCGAAGTGCCTGGTGAAGGCCGGCTGCTGGGGCCCGGTGGTCAACTGCAACGTCCCCAAGCGCGGCTGGATGGGCGGCCTCGGGGGCTGCCCCAACGTGGGGGGCATCTGCATCGGCTGCACGATGCCGGGCTTCCCCGACAAGTTCATGCCGTTCATGGACGCGCCGCCCGGGTCCGCGGTGTCGACCACGTTCACCGGCAGCTACGGCAAGGCGATCCGGAAGCTGCGCGGCATAACCAACAAGACGGTCAACAAGGAACCGAAGTGGCGGCACAACCGCGCCGAGCTCACCTCGGGCTACCAGCCGAAGGAGTTGCAGCATGGCCGTTCGTGAAGAGATAACGCCCGAGGCCGGCCAGGTCGTCGACATGGCCTGGGACCCGATCACGAGGATCGTCGGGAACCTCGGCATCTACACCAAGATCGACTTCAAGCAGCGCGAGGTCGTGAGCTGCAAGAGCACCTCGTCGATGTTCCGCGGCTACAGCGTGTTCATGAAGGGCAAGGACCCCCGCGACGCGCACTTCATCACCAGCCGCATCTGCGGTATCTGCGGCGACAACCACGCGGTCTGCTCCCAGTACGCGCAGAACATGGCCTACGGGGTGAAGACGCCGCCGCTGGGCGAGTGGATCGTGAACCTCGGCGAGGCGGCGGAGTACGTCTTCGACCACACCATCTTCCAGGACAACCTGGTCTTCGTGGACTTCTGCGAGCAGATGGTGCGGGAGACCAACCCGAGCGTGCTGGAGAAGGCCGAGAGCGCCGAGGCCCCGCGCGGCCACGTGCACGGGTATCGCACGATCGCCGACATCATGCGCTCCTACAACCCGTTCACGGGCGAGACCTACCGCGAGGCGCTCGTGATGAGCCGGATCACGCGGGAGATGATCTGCCTCATGGAGGGGCGCCACGTGCACCCCTCGACGATCTACCCGGGCGGCGTGGGCACGGTCGCGACGCCCACGCTGTTCACCGACTACCTGACCCGCCTGCTTCGCTGCCTCGACTTCATCAAGAAGGCGGTGGCGATGAACGACGACGTGTTCGACTTCTTCTACGAGGCCCTGCCGGGCTACGAGGAGGTCGGGCGGCGCCGCGTGCTGCTGGGCTGCTGGGGCGCGTTCAACAACCCCGCGCACGTGGACTACGACTACCGCAACATGGACGCCTGGGGGAACGAGATGTTCGTGACCCCCGGCGTGGTGGTGGACGGCGAGCTCCTGACCACCAACCTCGTTGACATCAACCTGGGCATCCGGATCCTGCTCGGCAGCTCCTACTACGAGGACTGGGAGAACGAGGAGACCTTCGTGGAGAAGGACCCGCTCGGGAACCCCGTCGACAGGCGCCACCCGTGGAACCAGACCACGATCCCGAAGCCGCAGAAGCGCGACCTCGAGGGCGGGAACTACTCGTGGGTGATGAGCCCGCGCTGGTACGACGGCCGCACCGGCGACCACCTGGCGCTCGACACGGGCGGCGGCGCGCTCGCGCGGCTGTGGGTGACCGCGCTGGCGAACAAGGTCAAGACCCCGTTCGTGCAGGCCACGGGCGACGGGGTGGACATCACGCTGCCGCAGACGCCGGACACGCCGGAGGCCAAGCTCGAATGGCGCATCCCGCGGTGGTCGAACGCGATCGAGCGCGACCGGGCGAGGGTGTACTTCATCGCGTACGCCGCTGCGATGGCGCTCCACTTCGTGGACCAGGGGCTGAACGAGGTGCGCTCGGGCGTCACGAAGGTCTTCGAGGACTTCGAGGTCCCGGACGAGGCCATCGGCTGCGGCTTCCACGAGGCGGTGCGCGGCGTGCTGTCGCACCACCTGGTGATCCGCGACGGCAAGATCGCCAACTACCACCCCTACCCGCCGACGCCGTGGAACGGCAGCCCCACGGACTCCTACGGCACGCTGGGGCCGTACGAGGACGCGGTCACCGGCCAGCCGATCTTCGAGGAGAACGGCCCGGACGACTTCCGCGGCATCGACGTCATGCGCGCCGTGCGGAGCTTCGACCCGTGCCTGCCGTGCGGGGTGCACATGTACCTCGGAGGCGGCAAGGTGCTGAAGCAGACGCACTCGCCGATGTTCGGATGGAGCAACTAGTAGCGCGCGTCGAGACGCTGCTCGAGGAGGTAGACGAGAGCGGCGAGGAGCTGGTGCAGGCCCTCCTGGCGATGTACGGGGAGGGCCTCCGCCGGATCCTGGAGCGGGCGGACGGGCGGGCCCTGGCCGAGGACGAGCTGGTCTCGCATCTGCTCCTGCTCCACGACCTCCATCCGGTGCCGGTGGAGGAGCGCGTGAGGGACGCGCTCGAGAGCGTCCGGCCCTACCTGGAGTCGCATGGCGGGGACGTCGAGCTCGTGGAGGTCGAGGAGAGCGTGGTGCGGGTGCGGCTGCACGGAAGCTGCAACGGCTGCCCGTCGTCGACGATGACCCTCAAGCTCGCCATCGAGGACGCGATTCAGCGCATGGCGCCGGAGGTGGAGCGCGTCGAGGCCGAGGGGGTGTCGGGACCGAAGCTCCTCCAGCTCGAGGTGTCCGACTCGGTGCGCGGCGACTGGGAGACCGTCGGCGGTCTGCCGGAGCTCCGAGCGCGGAGCACGCTCGTGAAGGAAGTGGCCGGCATCCCGCTGCTGTTCGCCGCCCTCGACGACAATTTCTACGCGTTCCGCCCCACGTGTCCCGGATGCGGAGAGCCGGTCGACGCCCTCGAGTGCGCCCGCTGCGGGCTGACGTTCGACCCTCGCCGCGCCGGGCGCTGCCTGGAGCAGCCTCAGCTCTCGCTGGAGCCCGTGCCGCTGCTCACAGACGACGCCGGCATCGCGAAGGTGGCCGTGGCGTGACGACGCTGAGGGACCTGGCCCGCCAGGCGACGGTCGAGCAACAGCAGGAGCTCGAGCGCTGCGATCTGTGCGGAGAGGCGATTCCCGCGAATCACCGCCATCTGCTCGACCTATCCAGCCGCGAGCTGCTCTGCGCGTGCCAGGCCTGCCGGCTCCTGTTCGAGAGGCCGGCCGCCGGAGGCGGCGGGGCCCACTACCGGCTGGTCCCCGACCGCCGGCTCAGGCTCGACGACTTCGTGATGGACGACGTCGCCTGGGCGCGGCTGCGCATCCCGGTCGAGATGGCGTTCTTCTTCCACTCGAGCGAGGCCGGGAGGGTGCAGGCCTACTACCCCGGCCCGATGGGGGCCACCGAGTCGCTGCTCGAGCTGGGCGCGTGGGAGGACCTCGTGCGGGACAACCCCGTGCTGGAGACGCTCGAGCCGGACGTGGAGGCCCTGCTCGTGAACCGCGCCCGCGGGGCCCGGCATCACCTGCTGGTCCCGATCGAGGACTGCTACCGCCTGGCCGGCCTGATCCGCACCAGGTGGCGGGGGCTCAGCGGCGGGGAAGAGGTCTGGAAGGAGATCGACGCTTTCTTCAAGGAGGTGGACGGATGGCAGGCATAAGGGTGGGCAAGCCCGACGTGGCGCCCGACCTGGCCGCGCACACGCCCGGGGTGATGCAGGGCAACGCGCGCGGGAACTACGAGAAGCAGGACGGGCACAAGACGGACGGCCGCTCCACGGCCAAGCGCTCCACCGGGGTGAACCCGGATGCCATGGAGCCGATCGACCCGAGCATGCCGAACCTCTCGCCGGGATAGATGCAGACGTTCTCGATCGAAGACGGCGGCGTGCTCCCGCATTCGGCGGTCCCCACGCTGCGCTTCGAGCTGCGGGTGGAGAGCGACGAGGAGGTGCGCGCGCTGTCCCTCGGCGTGCAGGTGAGGATCGCCGCGACGCGGCGCACCTACTCGGACGCGGAGGAGGAGGCCCTGCGCGAGCTGTTCGGCAGCCCCGAGCAGTGGGGGCGGAGCCTCCAGAGCCTGCACTGGACGAACCTGACCGTGCAGGTCCCGGCGTTCAGCGGCAGCACGCTCGTCGACCTCCTCGTGACCTGCACCTACGACCTCGAGGTGACGGCGTCGAAGTACCTGAGCGGGCTGGACGGCGGCGAGGTGCCGCTCGAGTTCCTGTTCGGGGGGACGCTCTTCTACGGAGATCCGCTCCAGGTGCGGCCCATCTCCTGGAACGCGGAGGCCGAGTACCGCCTCCCGGTCTCGGTCTGGCGCGAGATGATGGACCGCTTCTTCCCGAACAGCGCCTGGCTGCGGGTGGACAGGAGCACGTTCGACCGCCTCCACGCCTACAGGGCCCGGAACGCGCACCTGAACTGGGACGACGCGCTGGAGGCGCTGCTCAGCTGATGGACGCGCTGCGCAAGATCGCCGACGCCGTGCTGTACGAGGGCTACATCCTCTGGCCCTACCGGCGCTCGGCGCTCAAGAACGCGCGCCGCTTCACGTTCGGGAGCCTGGAGCCGGGCGACCGGATGCGGACGGAGGTCCTGGTGGAGGGCGGGTCGGTGGAGGTCACCGTCCGTTTCCTCCAGGAGGTGCGGCGCCAGCTCTACGAGCGCGGCGAGCCCGTGGACGAGCTGACCGTCGACGGCGAGCTGCACCTCTCGTGGGACGAGGCCACCGAGCGCGAGCTGTCGATCGCGGCACCCGGCCGCCTGCCGGTCGCCATCGCGGCCGGCCGGGTGGAGGAGCGGCTCTCCGAGGAGGCCTCGGTGGTGCGGAGCTGGGGCTCGCTCGAGGGCGAGCTGACGGTCGAGGTGGAGCCGCTGCGCCCGGGTCTGGCCCGGGTCTCCGCCGAGATCTCGAACGGGACGCCGGAGGACGGCACGTTCCTCTCGACGCACACCATCCTGCGCGTGCGCGACGGGGCCTTCGTCTCGTCGCTCGATCCCGAGGCCGCCGAGGCGTGCCGCAACGAGGGCACCTGGCCGGTGCTGGTCGGCGAGCCGGGCGAGCGCCACACGATGCTGTCCTCGGCGATCATCCTCGAGGAGTACCCGCGCGTGGCCCCGGAGAGCCACGGCGACTTCTTCGACGGCGCGGAGATCGACCAGCTGCTGACCCTCAACGTCCTCGGCCTGACCGACGAGGAGAAGGCCGAGATGAGGGCCACCGACCCGCGCGCCAGACAGATCCTCGAGCGCACCGAGGGCCTCTCGCACGAGGAGATCATGCGCCTCCACGGGGTGCTGAGGCGATGAGGACGGTCACGGTGTCGGGTGTCGAGGTGGGCCGCGGGAGCCGGGTGGTGCTGCGCCCGCGGGCGGGCGCCGACATCTTCGATCGGGCGATCGCGGGCAAGGTGGCCGTGGTCGACCGAGTGGACGAGGACATGGAGGGCATGGTCCAGCTCGCGGTCGTGGTCGAGGACGATCCGGGCCGGGACATGGGCGAGATCCGCCAGCCCGGCCACCGCTTCTTCTTCTCGCCCGAGGAGGTCGAGCCACTCGCCGGCCAGGAGCAGCCCGCCGTGCGGGTGCTCGTGGCCGGGATCGGCAACGTCTTCATGGCCGACGACGGCTTCGGCGTCGAGGTGGCGCGCCGGCTGGCGGAGCTCGACTGGCCCGCGGGCGTCGACGTGGCCGACTTCGGCATCCGGGGGATGGACCTGATGTACGCGCTCGGCGAGGGCTACGACGCGGCGGTCTTCGTGGACGCGGTCCCGCGCGGCGAGCCGCCCGGCACGCTGTCGCTCATCGAGCCGGACCTCGACGGCGGCGGCGAGACGATGCTCGACGCGCACGGGATGGACCCCGTGAAGGTGCTGGCGCTGGCGCGCCAGATCGGCACCGTCCCGGAGCGGATCCTCGTGGTGGGCTGCGAGCCGGCCGTGCGGATGGGCGGCGACGAGGACGAGCTGGTGGGCGAGCTGAGCGAGCCGGTGCGGGCGGCCGTTCCGGCGGCGGTGGAGATGGTGGAGACCCTGGTGGAAGACCTCACACAAGGAGGATCACGATGACCAAGCTGGTGGCCCTGGCCGCGGCGGCCGGGATGGGCGCGCTCGCCTACTCGCAGCTGCCCGAGTTCAGGCGGTACCTGAAGATCAGGCAGATGTAGTGCATCGCACCAAGGTCAGAGTGGTCGAGGACGCCCTCGACGCGAACAACACCATCGCCCGCGCCAACCGGGCGGACTTCGACCGTGAGTCGGTGCGGGTCGTGAACCTCATGAGCGCGCCCGGCGCGGGGAAGACCACGCTGCTCGAGCGGGTGCTTCCGGGGTTGCCCGCGGCGGTGCTCGAAGGCGACGTGCAAGGCTCGTTCGACGCGGACCGGCTGTCGCTCCTGCACGTGCCGGTCGTGCAGCTCAACACCGGCAACGGCTTCGGCGGCGAGTGCCATCTGGACGCCAACATGGTCCGGAGCGCGCTCCCCGAGATCCCGCTCGAGGAGATCGACCTCCTGGTGATCGAGAACGTGGGGAACCTGGTCTGCCCCGCCGAGTTCCGCGTCGGCGAGGACGCGCGGGCGATGATCTCCTCGGTGACCGAGGGCGAGGACAAGCCGCTCAAGTACCCGCTCATGTTCCGCGCCTGCGAGCTCGTGGTCCTAAACAAGATCGACCTGCTGCCGCACGTCGACTTCGACGTCGAGCGCTTCTTCGGCAACCTCGACCAGGTACATCCGGGCGTCGAGCGGATGGTCGTGAGCGCCCGCACCGGCGTGGGCGTGGACGGGTTCCGGGACTGGCTGGCGAACGTCGCGGACGGCCGCGGATCGATGTGATCGCCGAGCTGGGCACGCGGTTGGACGAGCTGCTCGCTGCCCGCACGACGGCCGGCTCGACCTTCTTCGAGCGCGAGGCCGAGCGGATCGCCCGGCTCTGCCACAGCCTGGCCGAGCGGTTCGCCCGCGGGGGACGCCTGGTGGCGCTCGGGGAGTCGCCCCAGGCGCGCTCCGACGTGCGCCACGTGGCCGTCGAGTTCGTGCACCCGGTGATCGTCGGAAAGCGCGCGCTTCCCGCGATCGGGCTGTCGCGCGAGGGGGGCTCGCTCGAGCGCCAGGTCGACCTGATCGCACGGCCGGACGACATCGCGATCGGCTTCGACGCCGGTGCCCGGGAGGCGCTGGCGCTGGCGCGGGAGCGCGGCTGCCTCACGATCGCCTACGAGCCGCTCGGGGCGGAGTGGGAGTTCGAGCTGCCGAGCGACGATCCGTTCGTGCGCCAGGAGCTCGTGGAAACGCACTACCACCTGCTCTGGGAGCTGTGCCACGTGTTCTTCGAGCACATCTCGCGGAGCGGCCGGGGCGCCGGCGCCTCGAGCTTCCTGTACCCGTTCCTGGGGGAGCGGGAGGAGGAGGTCGGGTCCGTCGTGGAGGACGTGCGCGGCTCGGTCCTGATGAAGGCGGACGACGTGGCGCGGCTGCGCGAGCAGACCTTGACCGAGAACCGCGAGCAGCTGATCGCCGCCGCGGAGGCGCTGAGGGCGAGCGGCGCGATCCTCGCGCTCGGGAACGGCGGCTCGGCCACCGACGCGATGGACCTGGTGGCGGACCTCCGGGCGGCGCCACAGGGCTGGCCGCCGCGGGCCGCGATCGACCTGACCGAGGACGCGGCGATCCTCACGGCTGTGGCGAACGACGTCGGCACGGCGGCCATCTTCCAGCGCCAGGTGATCGCCTACGGCCGGGAGGGCGACGCGCTGGTGGCGCTCTCCACGAGCGGCGGGTCCGAGAACGTGCTGGCGGCGCTGTCCGAGGCCCGGCGGCGCGGAATGATCACGGTGGCGCTCGTGGGATACGACGGCGGCCGCGTGGCCGCCGAGGGCCTCGCGGACCACGTGATCGTGAGCCGCTCGGAGCACATCCCGCGGATCCAGGAGGCGCAGGCGAGCGCCTACCACGCGCTGCGGGAGCTGGTGGAGGCGGCGTGAGCGAGCCGGTCCGCGAGGAGACCGGCAGCAGCCTCGCGCCGCACGAGCTGGCACACGCCGCCGTGCGAGGGACCGTGGCGGCGATGGCGATGACCGGCATGCGGGCCTTCACGCAGAGCGTCGGCATCGTCGAGCAGACGCCACCGCAGGCGATCGTCAAGCAGCGCGCCCGCGGGCTCATCCGGCGCGTCCCGAAGGGGCACCGCCGCGCCGCGGTGGAGCTGATGCACTGGGGCTACGGCGCGGGCGGCGGTTTGGTGTTCGGCCTCCTGCCTGACGAACTGCGGCGTCGCGCCTGGGCCGGGCCGGCGTACGGGTTGGTGGTGTGGCTCGGCTTCGAGGTGGGGCTGGCTCCGGTCCTGGGTCTCAAGCAGGCGTACCAGGTGCGGCCCGTCGAGCGACTCGCGTTCGCCGCGGACCACCTGCTGTATGGCTTCGTCCTCTCGGAGACGCGCCGACGGCCGCAAGAGTGACCCGTGTCCGAGCGCGGGTCGTGGGGACCGTCCAGGGGGTCGGCTTCCGCCCGTTCGTCTACCGGCTCGCGGGCGAGCTCGGGCTCGCCGGCTGGGTGCTGAACGACGAGCGCGGCGTGCTGCTCGAGGTGGAGGGCGAGCCCGGCTCCGTCGAGCGCTTCCTGCGCAGGCTCTCGGACGACGCGCCGCCGCTCGCGGTGGTGGAGGGCGTGACGACGGAGGAGCTCGAGCCGGCCGGCGCGGCCGGGTTCGCGATCGTGGCGAGCGAGCGCCACGGGCAGGCGGACGCGCCGGTGTCGCCGGACGGCGCCACCTGCGACGACTGCCTGCGCGAGCTGTTCGACCCCGCGGACCGCCGCCATCGCTATCCGTTCATCAACTGCACGAACTGCGGTCCGCGCTTCACGATCGTGCGCGGCGTGCCGTACGACCGGCCGCTCACCACGATGGCCGGCTTCGAGATGTGCGCGGCCTGCAGGGCGGAGTACGAGGATCCCGGGAACCGGCGCTTCCACGCCCAGCCCAACGCGTGCCCGGACTGCGGGCCGTCGCTGTCGGGTCCCCTGCCGGTGCAGCCGCTGCTGGCCGGTGCCATCGTGGCGGTCAAAGGCTTGGGCGGGTACCACCTCGCCTGTCGTTGCGATGACGAAGCCGCGGTCGCGAGGCTCCGCGCCCGGAAGCACCGAGAGGACAAGCCCTTCGCGTTGATGGCGCCCGACCTCGGTGCGGCCCACGCGCTGGTCGAGCTGAGCCCGGCCGAGGAGGAGCTGCTGACGAGCCGCGCCCGCCCGATCGTGATCGCCCGGCGGCGGGCGGACGCGGCGGTCGCGGACTCCGTTGCTCCGGCTTCGCCCGATCTCGGGGTGATGCTCCCGTACACGCCGCTCCACCACCTGCTCCTCCACGACGTCGAGCAGCCGCTCGTCATGACCAGCGGCAACGTCTCCGACGAGCCGATCGCGTACGAGGACGAGGAGGCGTTCGAGCGGCTCGGCGGCATCGCCGATCTCTTCCTGACGCACGACCGGCCCATCCACATGCGGACCGACGACTCCGTTGTGAGGGGCGGGGTGGTGCTGCGACGCTCGCGTGGCTACGTGCCGGACAGCGTGCCGCTGCCGGTCGAGGCCGCCCGCCAGATCCTGGCCTGCGGCGCGGAGCTGAAGAGCACGTTCTGCGTGGCGAAGGGCCGGCGCGCCTGGGTGAGCCATCACATCGGCGACCTCGAGAACTGGGAGACGCTGCGCTCGTTCCGGGAGGGGATCGAGCATTTCCAGAGGGTGTTCGCCGTGGCCCCCGAGGTGGTGGCGCACGACCTGCACCCGGACTACCTGTCGACGAAGGAGGCGCTGGAGCGGCACGGCGTCGAGCACGTGGGCGTGCAGCACCACCACGCGCACCTGGCGGCGTGCCTGGCAGAGCACGGCGAGCACGGCCCCGCCGTGGGCGCGATCTTCGACGGCACCGGCTACGGCCTCGACCGCACCGTGTGGGGCGGCGAGATCCTGGTGGGCGGCCTGTCCGGCTTCGAGCGGGCCGGCTCGCTCTGGCCGGTGCGGATGCCGGGAGGCGAGCGGGCGATCAGGGAGCCGTGGCGGATGGCATGCGCATGGCTCGACGACCCCGAGACGCCGCCCGGCTTGCAGGGTCGCGTGGACCCCGAGCGCTGGCGCCAGGTGCACGCCCTCGCGCGAAGCGGAACGGCCTCGCCGGTGACCTCGAGCATGGGCCGCCTGTTCGACGCGGTGGCCGCCCTCTGTGGCCTGCGCACGGAGGTCAACTACGAGGGCCAGGCGGCCGCCGAGCTCGAAGGGGTCGCCGAGCGCAGCGAGGAAGGGGCCTACCGGATGCCGCTGATCGAGGGCGCGCGCCGCGCCGGCCATCCCGCCGCCGCGCCACCCGCAGGCGCCACGCCTCTCGACCTCGCCCCGCCTCCCGACCTCGGCCCGCCGGGCCTCCTCCTCGACGCGCGCGAGACCGTCCGGGCGGTCGTCGGCGATCTCTCGGCCGGGCCGGCCCTCGTCAGCGCGCGCTTCCACAACACGGTCGCCGCGACCGCCGCGGCCGCCTGCGCGCGGGTCGCGGGCGAGCGGGGGCTCGATCTGGTCGTCCTGTCGGGTGGGGTCTTCCAGAACCGCATCCTGCTCGAGCGCACCTCGGCCGCCCTCGACTCCGCCGGGCTGCGGGTGCTCGTGCCGCGGCGGCTGCCGCCGAACGACGGGGGCATCTCCTACGGCCAGGCAGCAGTCGCGGCCGCGCTGCTCGCGGACGGGGCCCTACCCTCTACGAGGTGATCGAGCAGCTCGTCGAGCAGATCGAGAGCCGCTTCGCGGAGCTCTCGCAGCAGATGGCGGACCCCGACGTGATCGGGGACCAGCGCCGCTACGCCGAGGTCGGGCGCGCCTACCGCCAGCTCGAGCCCGCGCACGCTCTCGCGCTCGAATGGCGCCGCACCGCGGACGACGCCGCCGGCGCGCGCGAGCTGCTGGCGGAGGACGGCGACGACCCGGAGCTGCGCGAGATGCTTCGCTCCTCCGAGGAGAGGCTCGGCGAGCTGGAGGAGGAGATCCGGCTCGCGATGGTCGAGCCCGACCCGAACGACGAGAAGGACGTGATCGTCGAGATCCGGCCCGGCACCGGCGGCGAGGAGGCCGGCCTGTTCGCGGGCGACCTGTACCGGATGCTCACCCGCTACGCCGAGCGGCGCGGGTTCAGGCCGGAGCCGCTCGAGCTCGGTGACGGCCACTACACCTTCGCCGTCAAGGGCCGCGGCGCGTACAGCGTGTTCAAGTACGAGGGCGGTACGCACCGGGTGCAACGCGTGCCGGAGACGGAGTCGCAGGGCCGCATCCACACGTCGACCGCGACCGTGGCGGTCCTGCCGGAGGCAGAGGACGTGGACGTGCAGATCGACCCGAACGAGCTCCAGATCGACGTCTACCGCTCGTCCGGTCCCGGCGGCCAGTCGGTCAACACCACCGACTCGGCCGTGCGGATCACACACAAGCCGACCGGGGTCGTGGTGTCGATGCAGGACGAGAAGTCCCAGCTGCAGAACCGCGAGAAGGCGATGCGGGTGCTGCGCGCGCGGCTGCTCGAGCGCGAGCTCGCCGCGCAGCAGGCGGAGCTCGCGGCGGCGCGGCTGGCGCAGGTGGGCACCGGCGAGCGCGCCGAGAAGATCCGCACCTACAACTTCCCACAGGACCGGGTGACCGACCACCGCGTCGGGCTGACCAAGGGCAACCTGCCGGCCATCCTGGCCGGCGAGCTCGACGGATTCACGGCGGCGCTGGAGGCGGAGGAGAAGCGCCGCATGCTCGAAGTCACGGCGGCTTGAGGGCGGGCGACGCGCTCGACGCCGCGGTGCCCGCGCTGGCGGCCGCCGGGTGCGAGACGCCGCGGCTGGACGCCGAGCTGTTGATCGCCGATGCGCTCGGCGCCGATCGGTCTGTGCTGCACGCCTCGCCCGATCGGGCAATAACGGGTGCACAGGCGCGGGTCATCTCCGAGTTCGTCCGGCGCCGGGTCGCGCGGGAGCCGGTGGCCTACATCCTCGGGCGGCGCGGTTTTCGGCGGATCGAGCTGTTGATCGATTCGCGCGTGTTGATCCCGAGGCCGGAGACCGAGCTGCTGGTGGAGGCGGCGCTGGAGCTGCCGTCGGGGTCGCGCGTGCATGACGTGGGCACGGGCTCGGGGGCGGTGGCGCTGGCGCTGCTCGACGAACGGCCCGATCTGGTCGTCACCGCCTCCGACGCCTCCCCGGCCGCCGTTGACGTCGCTCGGGCCAATGCCGCGCGGCTCGGGCTGTCTCTCGAGGTGTCGGTGGGGTTTGGGCTGCCTTCGGGCAGTGAGGGGGGTGGGTTCGATCTCGTGCTTGCGAACCTTCCATACGTGCGCGAGGACGAGTGGGACGGGCTGACGCCGGAGATCCGGCGCTACGAGCCACGGTCGGCCCTGGTCTCCGGCGAGGACGGCCTTGACGCGATCCGCTCGCTGGTGGCCGGCGCTCCGCGCGGGACGCGCCTGGCCCTCGAGCACGCGCCCGGCCAGGCGGCCGCGGTAAGGGCCCTCTTGACGGGCGCAGCCACCCTCCGCGACCTGGCCGGCCACGAGCGGGTGACCGTCGGAGCGGCCCCATGACCGGACGCTATCTGCGTTTGCCGCGCATATCGCGGTCAATGCAGATCGCGCGGGTGGCGGGGCCGTGACGGCGGAGGAGGTCGCGGCGTTCGAGCGCATCATCGCGGCCGGCGGGGTGGCGCTCTTTCCGGCCGACACGGTGTACGGCTTGGCCACGGACCCGGAGTCGGCCGAGGGCGTCGAGCGTCTCTACCGCCTGAAGGGGCGCCGGCCGGACCGGCCCGCGGCGGTGATGTTCTTCGAGACACAGGCCGCGCTGGAAGCGCTGCCCGACCTGCCTGCCGACACCCGCAAGGCGGTGGAAGCCCTGCTCCCCGGCGGAGTCACCCTGTTATTGCCCAATCCACGGCGCCGGTTCCCAATGGCGTGTGGACCAGGCCAGGACGTGCTCGGCCTCCGGGTGCCGAGCACCACGGGCGCCCTGCGCCAGATGGCGCGACCGGTGCTCCAGTCCAGCGCCAACCCCACCGGCCAAACAGATGCGCGGCGCATCGAAGACGTGGACGAGCGCATCCGCGCCGGCGTCGACATCGTCCTCGACGGCGGCGATCTTCCCGGCACCCCGTCGACCGTCGTCGACCTCACGGGCTACCACGAAGACGGGCGCTACGAGATCCGCCGTGCCGGCGCGGTTTCGGGCGAGGACATCCGGAGGGCCCTGGTACGGTCCTCCCGATGAGCGATCTCAGCCCGGACTACTTCACCAAGCCGATCGCGGACGTCGATCCGGAGATCGCCGAGGTGCTCCGGAACGAGGCCGCCAGGCAGGAGGCGACGCTCGAGATGATCGCCTCCGAGAACTTCGTCCCGCAGGCGATCCTCGACTGCCAGGGCTCGGTGCTCACCAACAAGTACGCCGAGGGCTACCCCGGCAAGCGCTACTACGGCGGCTGCGAGCACGTCGACGTGGCCGAGCAGCTCGCCATCGACCGCGCCAAGCAGCTGTTCGGCGCCGAGCACGTGAACGTGCAGCCCCACTCGGGCGCCCAGGCCAACTCGGCCGTGTACATGGCGCTGCTAGAGCCGGGCGACCGCATCCTCGGCATGAAGCTCGACCATGGGGGCCACCTCACCCACGGGATGAAGATCAACTTCTCCGGGCTCTACTTCGACATCGTCGCCTACGGCGTCCGCGAGGAGGACTCGCGGCTCGACATGGACGAGCTCCAGCAGGTCGCCGAGGACGCTCGGCCCAAGCTGATCCTGGCCGGCTGGTCCGCCTACCCGCGCCAGCTCGACTTCCAGCGCTTCCGGGAGATCGCCGACTCCGTCGGGGCGATCCTCATGGCGGACATGGCGCACTTCGCGGGTCTCGTGGCGGCCGAGGAGCACCCGAGCCCGATCCCGTACTGCGACGTCGTCACCACGACCACTCACAAGACGCTCGGCGGCGCCCGCGGCGGCATGATCCTCTGCAAGGAGGAGTACGCCAAGAAGATCAACTCCCGCGTCTTCCCCGGCCACCAGGGCGGCCCGCTGATGCACGTGATCGCCGGCAAGGCGGTCGCGCTCAAGGTCGCCCAGACCGATCTGTTCCGCGAGCGCCAGCGGCGCACCCGAGTCGGCGCGTCACTCGTGGCGGAGGAGATGGTGGCCGCCGGGGTGAACGTGCTCACCGGGGGCACGGACGTGCACCTCGTGCTCGCCGACCTGCGGGACTCGGAGCTCGACGGCCAGCAGGCCGAGGACCGCCTGCAGGAGATCGGAATCACCGTCAACCGCAACGCCGTGCCGTTCGACCCGCGCCCGCCGGCGGTGTCGTCCGGACTGCGGATCGGCACGCCGGCGCTCGCCACGCGGGGTCTCCAGGCAGACGACTTCCGCGAGATCGGCCGCGTGATCGGCGAGGCGCTCACCGGCGGCTTCGACGACGCCAAGCGGTCGGACCTGTCAGAGCGCACCAGGGCGCTGGCCGAGCGGTACCCCCTGTACCCCCAACTCGCGCCGGCGGCCGTCTGACGCTCTTCGAGCTCGAGCACGTCTCGCTGGCCCGCGCGGGCCGGCCCGTGCTGCGCGACCTCAGCCTCGCCATCGAGCCGGGCGCCACCGCCGTCCTCGGGCCGTCCGGCTGCGGGAAGTCCACGCTCCTCAGGCTCCTCAACCGGCTGGCCGATCCGGACGAGGGCCGCGTGCGCTTCCACGGCGAGGACGTGCGCGAGCTCGATCCGCTCGAGCTCCGCCGCCGTGCCGTGCTGGTGCCGCAGCTGCCCGCGCCGCTGCCGGGCACCGTGGCCGACAACGTCCGCTTCGGCCCGGCCCTGCACGGCGAGCAGGCCGACCCGGCCCGCCCGCTCGAGCTGGCGGGCCTCGACCCCGAGTACGCCGACCGCGATGCCGGGCGGCTCTCCGTCGGCGAGCAGCAGCGCGTGATGCTCGCCCGGGCGCTTGCGCTCGACCCGGAGGTGCTGCTCCTCGACGAGCCCACCGCGGCGCTCGACGAGCGCTCCAAGCACGGGGTGGAGGAGACGCTCGCCGCGCTCCCGTGCTCGACGGTGCTCGTCACACACGAGCGCGCCCAGGCCGAGCGGCTCGCGCAGCGGGTCTTCGAGATGGCGGCATGAGCACGGTCGACATCTCGCTCACCGACGTGGCCGCCAGCCTGGCGCTGATCGCGCTGGCGATCGGGGTCTCGTACTGGCGGCGGGCGGAGCTGGAGCAGGACCTGGCCGTCGCGGTGCTGCGCTCCTTCGTGCAGCTCACCGCAATCGGCTACGTGATCCAGGCGATCTTCGACTCGGACAGCCTCTGGCTGGTGGCCGCGCTGCTCGCCGTGATGGTGGGGTTCGGCGCCTTCACCGCGCGGTCACGGGCGAAGGCGGTGCCCGGCGTGCTCGGCCCGCTGGTGCTCGCGCTGACCGCCGCCGCGGCGATCACGCTCGGCCTGGTGCTCGCGCTCGGGGTCTTCGAGGCGGAGCCGCGCTACCTGGTGCCGGTAGGCGGAATGGTGATCGGGAACTCGATGACCGCGGCGGCCGTGGCGCTCAACCGGCTGGCCGACGAGGTCCACGGCCAGGCGGGACTGATCGAGGCGATGCTCGCGCTCGGCGCCAACTCCGGGCAGGCGGCCCGCGGCCTCGTGACGCGCAGCCTGCGCTCGGGGATGATCCCGTTGATCGACTCCACGAAGACGACCGGCATCGTCTTCTTCCCGGGCACGATGGTGGGGATGCTGGTGGCCGGGGCCGAGCCGATCGACGCCGTGCGGCTCCAGCTCATCCTGCTCTGGGTTCTGCTCGGCAGCGTGGCGATCGCCGCGCTGATCTCGGTGTCGCTGGGCTACCGTGGGTTCTTCACTCCCGCCCACCAGCTGAAGGAGCCGCCGGCATGAAGCCTCGCCTCCGCGGGGTGTCGCACCAATGGGCTTTCGTCTGCTCCCTGCTCACCGGCACCGTGCTCGTGGCGCTGGCGCCAACCGAGGAGGCCACGGTCGCGGCGGCGATCTATGCCGTCACCGTCGCCGCCCTGTTCGGCACGAGCGCGCTCTATCACCGCATCACCTGGGCGTCGCAAGGCGCCCGCCGCTGGATGCGGCGCCTGGACCACTCGATGATCTTCCTGCTGATCGCGGGCACGTACACGCCATTCGCCGTGCTGGTGCTCGACGGGACGCTCGCCACCGTGATCCTGGTGCTCGTGTGGGCGGGCGCCCTCGGCGGGATCGTGCTCAAGCTGGTCTGGATCGACGCGCCGAAGCCCCTGATCGCCGCAATCTACGTGGTGCTCGGCTGGGTGGCCGTGGTGGCCTTCCCCGCGCTGCTGGACGAGCTCGGCCCCGTCGGCACCGTGCTGGTCGCGACCGGCGGACTGCTCTACACCGCCGGCGCCGTCGTCTACACCCTCCGCCGGCCCGACCCGATCCCGGCCGTCTTCGGCTACCACGAGGTGTTCCACGCGCTCGTGATCGCGGCCGCCGCGCTCCAGTACGCCGTGATCGCCTTCTTTGTGCTGCCGGGCGCCTGAGTAGTCTGCGGCGGGATGGACGAGCTCGATGCCCTGTGGGCGTTCGTCGTCGCCGCCGTGGTCGCGTTCGCCGTCACGCCGCCGACCGCGCGGCTCGCAACGCGCCTGGGGGTGCTGCACTACCCGCGCGACCGTGACCTGCACGACCGGCCCGTGCCCGGGCTCGGCGGTCTCGCGATCCTCGCCGCGACGCTCGTCGCCGCGCTGCTCTTCCTGCCCCCCGGGGAGGAGACGCGCGGCATCCTGGGCGGCGCGATCGCCATCGCGCTGATCGGCGCCATCGACGACACCCGCCCCGGCGGCCTCCATCCGCTCGTAAAGCTCGCGGGCCAGTTCGCCGCCGCGGCGATCCCGGTCTGGTCGGAGGTGCGTGTGGACAACCTGACGCTCCCGTTCGTCGACCCCATCGACCTCGGGAGCTGGGGCTATCCGCTCACGCTCATCGGGATCGTCGCGGTGATGAACGTGGTGAACTTCACCGACGGCGCTGACGGCCTCGCCGCCGGTGTCTGCACGATCGCGGCGGCCACCTTCGCGATCATCGCCCTGTCCTTCGAGGGCTCCGACCGCACCGCCGCGGGAATACTGGCGGCGCTGACGGCCGGGGGCGCGGTGGGCTTCCTCTGGCACAACTTCCACCCGGCCTCGATCTTCATGGGGGATGCGGGCTCGAATCTGCTCGGGTTACTGCTCGCGTGCGTGGCGATCCAGGGCGTGCTGAAGACCGCCGCGGTCGTGGCCCTTTTCTTCCCGCTGCTGATCCTTGCCGTGCCGGCGCTGGACGCCACCTTCGTGGTGGCGAAGCGGATCAAGTACGGCCGCCCCGTCTACTCGGCCGACCGCTGGCACTTCCACCACCGCTTCGCGAACATCGGCTTCTCGCAGCGGCGCACGGTGCTCTACCTGTACGGCTGGACGCTGTCGCTGGCCGCGCTGGCGCTGGCGATGCGCTTCGTCCCCTACTCCGAGGACGACGGGACGCTCAACCCCGGCTGGGCGCTCGTGATCGGGGCCTTCGCCCTGGTGGCGCTGGCGGCGAGCGTCTACCTGGTGCTCGTGCTGGAGATCCTGAAGTTCAAGCGCTTCCGCGAGCGCGAGCTGCGCCGCCAGGTGGAGACCGGCGAGATCCCGGCGCTGAGCGACCGCGAGATCGAGCACGAGATCGAGCGCGAGGTCGAGACGGGCGAGTTCGAGGCGGTGCGCCGCCCCGAGACCGGCGAGTTCGAGGCCGTGGGCCGCGACTAGCGCCCGCCCGCCACGCCGACTGTCGACTTCGTCGGCCTCCGCGCGACAAACTCGACACTCGACGGGGGAAGCGGCGTCAGAACAGCGAGGGCTGCTCGGGCGGCGGCGCCGCCATCTCGGGCTCGGCGCCCTCCGGCTCGGCGGTG
>Ga0081538_10000090_pt1 | contig 88729 bp, 91 predicted proteins | sample TabmetS5T2R1_FD_71022 | JGI IMG/M metagenome (GOLD analysis project Ga0081538, IMG submission 71022) | Tabebuia heterophylla rhizosphere microbial communities from the University of Puerto Rico - S5T2R1 | ecosystem: Host-associated > Plants > Roots > Rhizosphere ... | reverse complement strand
TGCAGGTTGAGGCTGTCAGCCTTGTAACCAACACGGCTTGGTCAAAGCCGAATGGCCCGCCCGCCCATCGGCTCACTCACCCGCACAACACGAGAAAGTGCGAAAGTCCACTGTCAGCACCGCGGCCGATCAGGCTCCGGCAACGGTCACGCTGACGGTGTGCCAACCAGTCGCGCCATCGGGAAATGGCGGGACCCGCTCCTCCTGCTGCGTGTGGCCAGTCGCGTCAGTGGCTCGAGCCCGCAGCTGATGAACACCTGGTGTGGCGTCCCACTCATAATGCCACTGGCGCCAGGTCATCGTGTTGAGCTGCTCAGCGAGCCGCGCTTGGACCCACGGCCCGTCGTCGACCCGGACCTCAACCCGCTCGATGCCCCTTGTCTGCGCCCAGGCCACCCCTGCCACCGCCACCCGGCCAGGCTGGAGCCGTGAGAGTCCGCGTGGCACATCGATCCGCGACTGAGTCTTGATCGGCGCATGCTCAGCCCATCGACGCCGGACCCAATACTGATCGAAGGCCTCAAACGTCGTGAGCTCGATCTCAGACAACCACTTCGTGGCTGAGACATATCCATACAGGCCCGGCGTGACAAGGCGGGCGGGGAAGCCATGCTTAAGCGGCAACGGCTCGCCGTTCATGCCGATCGCGATGATCGCATCGCGACCGTCGAAGGCGGCCTCGACGGGAAACCCGCACGTGTAGCCGTCTACCGACCGCCCGACGATCTGCGTCGCAGCCGCCTTGACGCCGGCCAAGCTCAGGACATCGGAGAGGCGGACCCCAAGCCAGCGGGCATTGCCTACGAGCCCGCCACCAACCTCGTTGGAGACACACGTGAGGGTGATGTCGGCCTCGATGAGCTCCATGGCTTGAAGATCAGCGAAAGACAGCTCAAGCGGGTTATCGACCATCCCAGTCACCCGTAGCCGGTAGCTCTCGGCGGGGACGCTCGGGACCTGTAACGCCGTGTCAATGCGGTAGAACCCGGCATTGGGAGTCACAAACGGCGTCATGCCCTCAACGTCGACCGCAGCGGCGGCGGGGATCGGCGGGAGCCGGCGGACCGGAGGCGGCAGCACGACCTGCGCGCGGCTGGCGGCAGCGCTCATGCGTTGCTGCAACAGGCGGCCCGCCGTACCGGCAACTGCCGCGAGGACCGTAACGGCACCAGCGGTCCGCATGAAGCCCCGGCGGTCGCCGCCTTGGCCGGTGCGCCCTGCCGGCACAGAAGACGGCTGCGCCAAGGGCGCGAGCAGGAGGCGGAGCGCGATGACCCCGGCGGCTGTGGCCACTAGGCCCGGAAGGAGCGCGGCACCGGCAGCACCGCCAGCCGCCTGATTGGCGGCGGCGGCCATGCCGATCACCCCCAAGGCAATGACGCCCCCAGCACCAAGCGCGAACCGGCGCGCCGCAACCACGCCAACGGCGGTCGCGAAGCCCGTGAGCGCGATGCCGATCCCCACGAGCAACGCCACCTTGTCGTTGGTCCCGAAGACCGCAATCGCGAACTCCTTCATCCCCGCCGGCACCACGTCGATGATCTGGTCCCCTACCGCGATCACGAGCGACCGGGCGCCTGGAACGATCCCAGCGACCAACTCCCCGACGGCGATCGCGGCCCCAGCAGTCAGGACACCTGCGAGGGCGGCCCATCCGCCTGGGGGCTTTGGGCGCATATGCGTACTCGTGGAATCCATGCTGTTAAACGGTTCGACGCCACGAACAGGCAGGATTGGACTGGTGGCCGGGCGCAGCCTACGTCGAGCCGATTCCCCAGAATGGCTCCGCTCAAGGGCTGCCTGCTAAACTCGGGCGCGAACCCCCATCCGCCAGCGGGCTCTTCGCATGAGCCGGCGGCACTGTCCCCAAGTCATAAAACTGGGCCAAAGCCGTCCCTTGGGCGCAGCCCACCGTTCCCACCAGCGGCCCGAGGCCCAAGGATAAAGGTGTCGTCGTGGACGGCAATATTGCTATGAGCTTCGAACCATCCGGGGAGATCATCGAATCACCTCGCACCCTCTCCCCTCGCTCTTCGCGATGGGAAGACTACTGGCGCAACACGCTCCATGACGATAAACCGCGCGAGGAGTGTGGAGTCTTCGGGATTGTCGCTCCAGATGAGGATGTCGCGAACATCACCTATTTCGGCCTATACTCGCTTCAACATCGGGGCCAAGAGTCAGCTGGCATCACCGTCAGCGACGGCACTGAGCTCCGCACCGTCAAGAACGTTGGCCTCGTAGCCCAAGTGTTCGATGATCCGAACCTGCTCGAAGACCTGCGTGGTGACCTCGCGCTGGGGCACACCCGTTACTCCACAACAGGCGAGAGCAATCTCGCCAACGTGCAACCGATGGTGTACGAACACTCCCAGATTGGCCCTATTGCGATTGCACACAATGGCAACTTGACAAACTACCAGCAGTTGCGCCAGGAACTCGAAAGCGACGGTGTGGTCTTTGACAGCAGCTCGGATACTGAGGCCATCCTGAAGCTCGTTGGAAAGACGCCCGGGCCGGACATGAAGGCCGTGCTTAGCCGCGCGTTGCCGAGATTGAAGGGCGCGTTTTCTCTTGTATTCCTGACTCGTGACTCGATCATAGGAGTTCGTGACACCCTCGGGGTGCGCCCGCTTTGCATCGGGCGGCTAGAGAACGGTGGATACGTCATCGCCAGTGAAACCTGCGCGCTGGACACCATCCGCGCGAAGCACGACCGTGATGTTGATCCAGGCGAGGTCGTGATCATCGATCGCCATGGCATAACCGGATTCATCCCACAGACCCCCTGCCGCAAAGCAACCTGCATGCTCGAGTTCATCTACTTTGCGCGGCCAGACTCGGAGATAATGGGGCGTAACCTGTACGAGGCACGGCGCCGGATGGGTCGAGAGCTCGCCCGTCAGGATCTGCGGGATCCTAAGCCCATAAGCGCCGATGTAGTAGTCGACGTGCCTGAGAGCGCCACGCCCGCGGCTCACGGCTATGCAGAGGAGCTAGGTATTCCATTCCGGCAGGGCGTCATCAAGAGCAGGTACATCACTCGGACATTTATCCAACCGGCCCAATCCTTGAGGGAGGCCGGCGTAAGGCTCAAATTTAACCCTGTGCGCCCAGTATTGGAGGGCAAGCGGGTGGTCCTTGTTGATGATTCAATCATTCGGGGTACCACCAGCGTGCCGCTTGTTTCCTTATTACGCACAGCTGGAGCCCGTGAGGTGCATGTTCGAGTCGCGTCGCCGCCCATCCACCACCCCTGCTTCTTGGGCATCGATATCGGCAGCCGTGAGGAACTCTTGGCAGTGGGCCGTTCCGAAGAGGAGATCTGCGAAATCCTGGGGGCGGATAGCGTACGCTACCTGCAAATGGACGGACTCGTCGAAGCGGTAGGTCACGCCATCGACAACTTCTGCCTCGCGTGCTTCAACGGCAAGTATCCCGTGACTTCGGAACTCTTCGCACAGGCGGAGCAGTAAGCAGAGGCGGGCGCTGGTACGCGGAGGATAGAGGCCCACAAAGACGCGTGGGAGGCATGCTCGGACGCCGCTGATGCGATCGCGCCGACGGACGCGACGCCGGTGGAGGGGTGGTCGGTGTGGGGATCGGTGCAGTTCGTCGCCGCGACTGCCGCCGTTCGCGGAGGTGACGGCGCGGGCGCGTGGCGGCTGCTGCGTGACGCGCAGGCCGCTGCCGAGCGGGTTGGTCCTGGGCGTAACGACTACTGCCAGGCGTTCGGGCCGGCGAGTGTTGTGGCGAATGAGGTTGGGGTCGCGTTAGAGCTCGGCGATCTGGTTGAGGCTCTACGGCTGGCTGACACGGTTGATGTTGAGGATATGCCTACGCGCTGGCGGCGCGCCCGGTTTTTGATTGATGTGGCTCATGCGCGTTTTCTTCGGCGGGATGACGCGGCTGCGGTCATGGTGTTGTTGGAGGCGAAGCGTCACGGCTCGGGGGTTGTTCGCTATAGCGTGCTTGTCAGGGAGATGCTCAGGGCGCTGCTGAAGCGGGAGCGGAAGTCGCGCACCCCGGGGCTGCGGGAGCTGGCGGAGCGGGTGGGCGCAAAGAGTAGAAACCTGTTACTACGCTCCTGAACTGGCGAGATCACCGATGGCGAGAGGCGCAGCCTGTGGCGCGCCCGCCAGCGGCGCGCCCGCGACGTATAGGTGGCCGCCCGCAGCGACGACCGCTGTCACCGTCGTCGCCAGCCTCCGCGCCAGCCAGCCCCTGTTACGCTCGGGCGCCGAAGCGTAGCGGGAGGGCGACGGGGCCGTACATGCCGATGTGGGGCCGCCAGGTGATCGGGCCTGCCAGCTCGAGCGTGCCGAGCCGGGCGGCGAGGATCGGCAGGGCCTCGCGCATCTCGACGCGAGCGAGCCACGCTCCCAGGCAGTAATGCATCCCTGCGCCGAAGCTGAGGTGCGCGGGCCGCTCGGCGGTGATGTCGAACGCGGCGTCGCCGAAGACGCTGCGCTGGCGGTTGGCGGCGGCCACGAAAAGGATCACCAGGGGTCCCCGCGGGGATGGCGAGGCCGTTGAACTCGACGTCCTCCACCGCGGCCCGGGTAACGACAGCACCGACCGGGTTGACACGCATGACCTCTTCGACGGCGGTCACCGCCAACTCCGGCCGAGCAGCCAGCAGTGCCCACTGGTCGGGATGCTCGGCGAACGTCGCCATCGCCAAGGCCAACTGGTTGCGAGTCGTGTCTTGCCCGGCGAACACCAGGCCCACGATCATCGTCCTCAGCTCTTCCGTGGAGAGCTGGTCCCCGGCCTCCTCGACGGCGATCAACGCGGAGAGCAGATCCTCGCGAGGCTGCCGGCGACGCGTGGCGATCAGCTCGTCGCAGCACGCGTACAGCCCGGCCAACGCCGCCTCGACACGGTCAAGCTCTTGCGCACCGGTGATGCTGAACCCCAGCCCGAGGTCAGCCGACCACCCGAGGAACTGGTCGAACTCGGACGCCGCGATGCCGATCAGCTCGCCGATGACCCATGCGGGGTAGAGATCGGAGAACGCCGTCATGAACTCGCATTCGCCCTGGTCCGCGAACGCGTCGATCAGCTCATGGGCCTTGGCCCGCATGAAGGGCCTGAGCCAGTCAACGCCGTGACGGGTGAACGCCTTGCTCACGAGGCGGCGCAGCCGGATGTGGTCCTCACCCTCAAGGGAGAGGATGAACCGGCTCAGCCATTCCTTGAACGGCCCAGACGTGACTCCCATGGCGATGACGAAGTCCAAATCGGCGGGTTTGAGCCGCCGGTCCCGCAGCAGCGCCGCGCACTCGTCATAGCCCAGCACCGCCGGCCCAGTTGGTGTGCGCGCGTACCAACTGGTCTTTGCGGCGGCCAGCACCTCGGGTGCGTCGATGCGGAACGCCGGGTCCAAGGTGTCGAAGAACGGAACGTCAGTATGTTGGGTGATGGTCATCCCGTAAGACCTCCCCGGGTGGCTCCAACCGTCGCCACTGTAGGCAGGGAGCGCCGAACCGCAGGAAAAGGCGACCGAGCCGAAGATGCCGCTGGCGGGACCGAGAGGTCGGCGGCCACTCCCGGCTCACGACGCTGCACGGCAGGCTGATCCTGCCCTGCCCCAGCGCCGAGGCCCGCCTGATCCCCGTCCCCGGAAACGACGCGGGCGGTAACAGGCTCCCCCAGACACCCGACAACCAGAGGAAAACGAGGTAGGGGGACAGAGCCGGGACGGGGATTCGAACCCCGGACCTGCTCATTACGAGTGAGCCGCTCTGCCGACTGAGCTATCCCGGCGGTGTTCTGACCTGTGACCTGCGGTGTGGCGCGCGTGGCGTGGAGCGTGGCGCTGGTACAGCATAGAGCGTGCCGAGGGCTCTGGGAGCGCTGAGCCCGGCACGCCGAGGATCTGCGCGCTGCATACCTCAGCCCTGCGGCGTGGCTGGATCGAGATCGACCGCGAACAGCTGCGAGCCGTTGAGGTCACGTAACCGCACGGTCATCACCTGGGTATCCCCCGCAACCGTGACCTCGCCGAAGAACTGCAGACCGTCGGGCGGGCCGAGACCGTCACGGTCAGCGCCTTTCGCGAACATGACCTGGGGACCGAACGTCGCGTCAAGCTCTTTCACGGTGCCGGTGCCAGCATGGATCGGTCCGGACACGAACTCCCAGAACGGGGTGAACTCACCGGCCGTCGCCCTGCCGGGGTCGTAGTGGTGCGCAGCCGTGTAGTGCACGTCCCCAGTCAGCCACACCAGATTGGCGATCCCACGTTGGTGCACGTGTCGCAGCAGGTCGGCGACCTCCAGCTCGCGGCCGAGCGGCGGCCCACCGTTCTCGTTCGCGATGGCCTCATAGCGCATGTCGCTGGATACCACCACACCGAGCGGCATGTCACAGGCCATCACCTTCCACGTCGCGGTTGACCGCTCCAGCTCCCGTTTCAGCCAGGACAGCTGCTCCCGCCCGAGGATCGCGGTCTCAGCGCTCGGCGACGGCTGCACGTTGGCGGCGTTAGGGCCTCGATACGTGCGTAAATCAAGGAAAAAGATGTCGAGCGCTGGCCCATAGCGCACCACGCGGTAGATCCGCCGCCCGGGTGGCGCCTCCCGCAGCGGCAGGTAGTCGAGGAACGCCTGGCGGCCTCGCCGCGCCAGCACGTCGACCTCGCGGACGGCGTAGCGGTCGTCGTCAAGGACCCGGCCAGGCCACCAGTTGTTCGTGACCTCGTGGTCATCCCATTGCGCGAACACCGGCACCTGCGCGTTGAACCGCCGAAGCTGCTCATCCATCAGGTTGTAGCGGTACTGGCCCCACAACTCGTCGAGCGTCTCCGCCACTTTCGCCTTCTCAGGCGTCACGATGTTGCGCCATACCCTCCCGTCGGGCAGCACTCTGCGCTCCTCCAGCGGCCCGTCGGCGTAGATGGTGTCCCCAGAGTTGATGAAGAAGTGCGGATCGGACTGGCGCATGGCCTCATACATCCGCAAGCCCCCGAAATCAGGATTGATGCCCCAGCCTTGGCCGCAGGTATCGCCGGCCCACACGAGACGGAGGTCGTGCGGCTGGGTTGGCGCGGTGCGCAGCTGGCCGACGACCGGCTCGCTGCGGGCGCCCCGGTCTGTCTCGAACGACACCCGGTAGAACACCTCCGCGCCAGCCGGCAGCCCGCTGACGTCGAGCTGCGCGGTGAGGTCGGTCGCCGGGGTGGCCATCGGGCCGGTGCGGGTCTCGGCACGGGTGAACGACTCGGTGGGTGCGATCTCCACGATCATGCGTGAGGGGCGGTCGGCGCGCGCCCAGATCACGGCGGAGTCCACGGTGACGTCTCCGCTTTGGACCCCATGCGTCAGGCTGGGCCGGTCGCGGCGGACGCACGCGGGCAACGCGGCCCCCGCGGTCACGAGGGCGGCGCAGCGCAGGAGCGTTCGCCGGGTCAGCATGCCGCCAGGTCTACCCGAGCCGGGTAAATGGCCGCCGACACCGCGATGAACCTCATCCGGCTGGCCATCAGTGGAGATCAGCGCTGAGGTGGAACGGCGTGTCAAGAGATCGGGGTGTGCGGCACAGGAGGTTAGGTAGCGAACGTGAACCGGGTCGCGTCATCAGGGAACTGCGACCAGGCGAACCCCCAGGCGGGGCTGAGCCGCCACAGCCCGCTCTCGTCCCAGCTGCCCGACCCCGGGGCGTAGCCCAGGTCGTGGTACTTCGTGAAGGCGGCAGCCAGCCGCTCGCCGAGGTCGCCGGTCGGTGTGACCAGATGTGAGCTGCCCTCTAGCACGACCGCCTGCTCGCCGTCCTCCAGGTGCAAGACGGCTGCCGGGTTGGCCTGGAGATTGCGAGCGTGGCGCGTGGCGGGGCTGCCGTCGTAGTACCAGGCCTCGTCCAGCCAAACGCCCCAGCGTGGCACGACGTGTGGGCGGCCATCAGGACGCGTGGTTGCTACCCAGTAATGGTGTGCCTGCTCAAGGCGAGCCCTGACCGTGGCCCAGGAGATCAGCCTTGTCGCCGTGCCGTACCCCTCGGGCAGCGCGAGCGGAGATGCGGTCGGCTCCACGAATCGCTCCTCTCTTCCAAGACCGAACACCCGGGGACGCCAATCCGCCCGGCCCGCCCGGGCGCCACACTCCCCGCTTGTGGCGGTACTGCTACTGAATGCGCCATCGCAGGTGGTTTGCGGTTGCGACGCGCGCTCTCAGCGCATGAGCACGGCGAGGGTACAGCCGATACATATGGACAGGGAAGCCATGCCCGGTGTGGGAGCGGCACACAGCGTACGCGAACTCGCTGGGCTGGAACACCTCGTTGCCAGCGCTTCTTTGGAGGAGGATCCGTCTTGGCCGGTGGTTTCCTATGGTGAGAAGGCAAACGGCGGGGAGGATCCGCAAGCTGCTGGTCGCGAACCGGGGTGAGATCGCTATCCGGGTCTTCCGGGCGGCGAACGAGCTTGGGATCCGCACGGTGGCGATCTACTCCCGGGAGGACCGGTTCTCCCTGCACCGCTTCAAAGCCGATGAGAGCTACCTCGTTGGCAGGGAGCAAGAGCCCGTCCGGGCCTATCTGGGGATCGAGGATATCATCCGGGTCGCGGGTAAGGTCAGCGCCGACGCCATCCACCCCGGCTATGGCTTTCTGGCGGAGAGCCCCGACTTCGCCGAGGCGTGCCTGCGCGAGGGCATCGTCTTCGTTGGCCCGCCGCCCCAGGTCATGGTCAAGCTGGGCAACAAGGTTGAGGCGCGAGCCCTCGCCGAGTCGGCGGGGGTGCCGGTGATGCCCGCGACTGGGGCGCTCCCCGACGATCCACGCAAGGTGGCGCGGCTGGCCGAGGAGCTTGGCTTCCCGCTCATGGTCAAGGCGAGCTGGGGCGGCGGCGGGCGCGGGATGCGCGTGGTGCGAAACCATGGCGAGCTCGCCGAGCAGGTCGCGGCCGGCCGCCGGGAGGCGCGCGCGGCCTTCGGGAACGACGAGATCTTCCTCGAGCGGCTGGTCGAGCCAGCGCGGCATATCGAGGTTCAGGTGCTCGCCGACCGTGACGGCAACGTCGTGCACTTGTACGAGCGGGATTGCAGCGTCCAGCGACGCCACCAGAAAGTGGTGGAGGCGGCGCCGGCGGCCGCGCTGGACGACCGCCAGCGCGCAGAGCTTTGTGATGCGGCGGTCCGGTTGGCCCGCGCGGCCGGGTACCAGAACGCTGGCACGGTCGAGTTCCTCATGGACGCCGACTCGGGACGGTTCTTTTTCATCGAGGTGAACCCGCGAGTCCAGGTCGAGCACACGGTCACCGAGGTGGTGACCGGGATCGACATCGTCAAGGCGCAGATCCGGATCGCTGAGGGGGCGTTGATCGGCGCTCCGGGGAGCGGCGTGCCAGCGCAAGGGGACATTCACCTGAACGGCTACGCCATGCAGTGCCGGATCACCACAGAGGATCCGGAGAACCGGTTCATCCCCGACTACGGCCGGATCAACGTCTACCGCGGGGCGACTGGCTTCGGCATCCGCCTGGACGGCGGCACCGCCTACTCCGGCGCCGTGATCACCCCGTTCTACGACTCTCTGCTGGAGAAGGTCACCGCGTGGGCGCCGACGCGCAAGGAGGCGATCCGCCGCATGGACCGCGCCTTGCGTGAGTTCCGGATCCGGGGCGTGAAGACGAACCTCGCTTTCCTCGAGACGCTGATCAACCACCCCCGCTTCCGCTCAGGCGAGGTCACCACCAGCTTCGTCGACGAGACGCCTGAGCTCTTGCACTTCGCCCCACGGCGTGACCGGGCCACCCGCCTCCTGTCCTTCCTCGGGGACGTGCTGGTGAATGGCAACCCGGAGGTGGCCGGGCGTCCCGCGCCGGGCCGCGTGCCAGCCCCCCAGGTGCCGGACGCCCTCCCCCGCTCCCCCGAGCGTGGCAGCCGTGAGCTGCTGGCCGAGCTTGGCCCCTCCGGCTTTGCCCAGTGGATGCGCGCACAGGAGCGCCTCCTGCTCACCGACACGACCTTCCGCGACGCGCACCAGTCGCTGCTTGCCACCCGTTTTCGCACCTACGATCTGCTCGCGCCTGCACCGGCCTACGCCCAGTCGCTCACCGGGCTGCTCTCGCTCGAGGTGTGGGGCGGCGCGACCTTCGATGTCGCGATGCGCTTCCTTAAGGAGGACCCCTGGCAGCGGTTGCATGCGCTCCGCGAGGGGATGCCGAGCATCTGCCTGCAAATGCTGCTGCGCGCGTCGAACGCCGTCGGGTACACGAACTACCCGGACAACGTGGTCCGTTTCTTCGTCGCCCAAGCGGCTGAGGCGGGCATCGACCTGTTCAGGATCTTCGACTCGCTCAACTGGGTCGAGAACATGCGCGTGGCGATGGACGCGGTGCTGGAGAGCGGCAAGCTCTGCGAGGCTGCCATCTGCTACACCGGCGACCTCACCGATCCGTCCCGCGACAAGTACGATCTCCGCTACTACCTCGACCTGGCGCGGGAGCTTGAGGCGGCCGGCGCGCACATCTTGGGCATCAAGGACATGGCTGGGCTCTGCAAGCCCGAGGCCGCGCGGAGGCTTGTGAGCGCCCTGCGCCAGGAGGTGGGTATCCCGGTCCACTTCCACACCCATGACACCAGCGGGATCGCGGCAGCGAGCGTCCTGGCGGCGGCTGAGGCGGGGGTGGACGCCGCTGACGCGGCCATGGACCCGATGAGCGGGTTCACCTCGCAGCCGAACCTCGGGTCAATCGTCGAGGCCCTGCGTGGCAGCCCGCGGGACACGGGACTGCCGCGCGAGCCCTTGGCGGCGATCGGGGCCTACTGGGAGACCGTGCGCCGCTACTACCTGGGATTCGAGAGCGACCTGCACGCGGGCACGGCCGAGGTCTACGAGCACGGGATGCCAGGGGGCCAGTACACGAACCTGCGCCAGCAGGCGCGCGCGCTGGGCATCGAGTCGCGCTGGCGCGATGTGGCGCGCGCCTACGCTGAGGTCAACGACATGTTCGGCGACATCATCAAGGTCACGCCGACGTCGAAGGTCGTCGGGGACCTCGCCGTCTACATGGTCACCAATGACCTCACGCGACAGGACGTGCTCGACCCCAAGCGTGAGATCGCCTTCCCGGAGTCGGTGGTGAGGTTCTTTCACGGTGACCTTGGGCAGCCCCCTGGCGGCTTTCCCGAAGCGCTCCAGCGCAAGGCGCTGAAGGGGGGGCAACCGCTGCAGGTGCGTCCGGGCGAAGCGATGCCGCCCACCGACCTCGCGGAGGCGCGCGCTGAGCTGGAGCGCAAGATCCGCCGTTCGGTCAGCGACAACGATCTGGCCTCCTACCTGATGTACCCCAAGGTTTTCATCGACTTCGCCGAGCACCAACACGCATACGGCGACGTGAGCGTCCTGCCGACACCTGCTTTCTTCTATGGCCTTGAGCGTGACGACGAGCTGGCGGTCGACATCGAGCCTGGCAAGACGCTGATCATCCGTTTTCTCGCGATCGGCGAGCCCGACTCCGAGGGCCGGCGGGTGATCTTCTTCGAGCTGAACGGCCAGCCACGCGAGGTGAGGGTCGTTGATCGCGGCATTGCCTCCATGGCAGTGGCCCGCCGCAAAGCCGAGGAGGGCAACCCCATGCACGTTGCCGCCCCCATGCCGGGGATGGTCTCCAGCCTCCAGGCCGCCGAGGGGCAGCAAGTCCAGCGCGGCGACCGGCTCCTCTCGATCGAGGCGATGAAGATGGAGACCGCGATCTTCGCCGACCGGGACGGCGTGGTCGAGGAGGTGCTGGTCAGCGCGGGAACCCAGGTTGACAGCAAGGACCTCTTGCTCGTGCTGCGGCCCGCGGATCACCGCGCGGGCATCGAGGCAGTCGCCGAGGGGTAGGCAACCCTCCGGCGAGGCGGGCGCCTCGGCAGCGCCCGGTTGGCCGGCCAGCAACGCCTGCGGCTGCGGGTTTGGGCAAGATCCGCCAGGTACGGTAAGCCCCAGATGTCATAGCGTCAGGGGATTGCCGTCATACGGCTGATTCGCGTGGGGGGTGTGAGGATTCTGGTGAGCGTCGCGGGGCTCAAGCCGCGTGGTGACCCACGGCTCGAGACGCCCGGCTGGGATCCTGAGGTCAACGACCGCGCGGCGCGTCTTGCAATGCGGCTCCTCGCCATTGCCAACATCGCAGCGTCACTTTGGTACTTCGCCTGGCTGCTGCAGATTAGGCACGCCGGCCACCCGGGGCTCTACAGCCTGCTTGTCGTCGCCGAGCTGTTCAACCTCACCCAAGCGGCCGGGTTCTGGTGGACCTGCGCGGTCCAGCGCGTGCGCGCGCACCTGCCGCCACTACTTAACGCTGAGGTTGACGTCCTCATCCCGGTGTGCAACGAGCCAGTTACGGTCGTGGAGCCCACCGTCGTTGCCGCCACCAGGCTGCGGGGCGCCTCGGTGCGGGTCTACCTCCTCGACGATGGCCCCGATCCGCAGATGCAAGCCCTGGCCGCCCGGTGTGGAGTGCACTACATGACCCGCCCCGGCAACGCCGGAGCGAAGGCCGGCAACATCAATCACGCGCTGGCCCGCACCAGCGGGGAGTACGTCGCGGTGTTCGACGCTGACCACGTCGCGGACCCACGATTCTTCGAGCACACCCTCGGGCAGCTCACGGACGAGCGAGTCGCGTTTGTGCAAACGCCCCAGTACTACGCCAACAACCGCGATGGTGGCGTCGCCTCGGCGTCGTGGGCGCAGCAGGCGCTGTTCTTCGGCGCGATCGCGCGCGGCAAGGACAGGTTGGGCGCGATGTTCTGCTGCGGCACGAACGTCGTGTTCCGCCGAACGGCGCTCGAGTCGGTGGGCGGCTTCCCGGAGGAGTCCATCACTGAAGACTTCCAACTGTCGATCCGGCTGCATGAGCGTGGCTGGAAGTCGGTGTACGTCCCCACCGTGCTCGCGCGCGGCCTCGGGCCGCCCGACATGGCCTCGTACGTGAGCCAGCAGCAGCGCTGGGCCCGCGGCTGCCTGTCCGCGCTGCCCGCCGCGGCGCGCGCGCGGCTGCCGTGGCGGCTGAAGCTGCAATACCTCCTGTCCGCCATGTTCTTCCTGACAGGCTGGACCCTCGCGGTCTACATGTCGCTCCCGGTGATCGCCATCCTGACCGGTGTCTTGCCCATCAACGTGGAGACCGCTCACGAGTTCTTGCTGCGCTTCGGGCCCTACTGGAGCCTTACGCTGCTCACCGTCGCGGTGGCCGGCGGGAGGGCGTACACCGTCTCAGCGCTCACGCTGGCGTCAACGACCTTCTGGGTCCACGTGGCCGCGTCGCTGAGCGTGGCCTTGGGCCGTCGCGGCGGCTTCGTCGTGACCCCCAAAACAGGGGCGGGCACGCGCCAGCCGCGTGCGGTGGCGCCCGCGCTCGCCGCCATCGCCGTGCTTGCGGGCTCCACCGCCTACGGCGTGGCCGTGAACCTCAGCCCAGCGCTGATCAGCAACGCCGCGTTCGCCCTCGCGCACATCAGCGTGCTGACGGCCGGTGCCTGGCCCGCGCTGCAGCGCGGGCGCCAGGTGGGGACCGAGCTTCCCGCCGAGGAGCCATCCCGGGAGCCGGCCGCATGAGTGAGCCGGACCGCCCGCGCGCGTGGATCCGCCGAGCGACCGCCGCTGCCCTCGCGGCCATCCTGGCCAGCGGCGCTGCGCTGGCGGCCTGGCTGATCGTGGTCCGGCCTGACGAGATCGAGGTGGCTGTCGCCGAGTTCTTCGACCGCTACGTCGCCACCGACGGCCGAGTCGTGCGCCATGACCACGGTGACACCGTCAGCGAGGGCCAAGCCTACGCGCTGCTGATGGCCGTCGCGCTTGGCGACAACCGGCGCTTCGCCCGCATCTGGGACTGGACCCGCACGCACCTCCAGCGCCCCGACGGCCTGCTGTCCTGGCAGTGGGCCGATGGACAGGTACGCGACCCTCAACCCGCCGCTGACGCTGATCTTGACACCGCCCATGCGCTCCTTCTCGCCGCCGAGCGTTTTGGCGAGCCCGCCTACCGGCTAGAGGCGCTGCGCATCGCCAAGGCGATCCGCGAGCACGAGACGGGCGCCGCAGGCGGGCGGCCGATCTTGGTTGCCGGCCCCTGGGCGAGGCAGGCCGGGCTGCTGGTCATCAACCCAAGCTACTTTCACACACGGGTCTTCCAGCAGCTCGGGGCGGCGACAGGCGACGCATGGTGGCAGGCGTTGTCAGACTCCAGCTATGACCTTGTCCAAGCGCTGCTGGCGCATGGGGGGCTGCCGCCCGACTGGGCGGTCGTGGACGCTGCGGGGACCGTGAGCCCAGCGGGCGCGCCTGGCGCGCCCGGCGCGCCTGGCGCGCCCGGCGCGCCCGCTCGTTACGGTCTGGACGCCGCCCGGATAGCGGTGCGGTTCGCGGTTGCCTGCGACCCGCGGGGGCAGGAGCTGGCCGCATCCCTCTGGCCAACGTTCCGCCCCATACCGCCGGAGGCGATCCGTATGGAGTATGACCTTGGTGGGACACCAACCACTGACCTCCGCCACCCGGTCATGCTGGTGGCGGCTGCCGCGACCGCGCGCGCTGCGGGAGATCATGCGCGCGCCACCCAACTCCTCGACGAGGCCAAAGCGCTCGGTGAGCGCGTGCCGACCTACTACGGCTCGGCGTGGATCGCGCTTGGCCACATCATGCTGGCCTCCGACCGGCTCGGGGGCTGCCCCCCTCTCCCGGCATGACCGTGGCAGACATGTGTGGGAGCTGCCGGTACGGAATGGGCGGATGCCGCTCGCGCGGCAGGCGCCGCTCGGCCTGACGCCTCCCGCGCCTGGCCCTCCTCCAACGCGTACGCGATCACCTGGTCGAGATCAAGCTCCTCGCCCTTGCCGAGGGTGGCGATGTACGAGGCCTCGCCGAGAGCCTGGCGGGCCTGTGCTGCGCACCGCCGGTGGAATGCGGTGAACTGCGCCGAGGCGAACAGCGGCCTGCCGACAGTCCGCCGCGCCGCGTGGGCTGCGCCGAGCAGCCGCGCCGCGCGCTCGTGCCCGCCGCCTAAGCCCGCGAACCAGGCAAGCGATTCGCAGGCCGTGGCGATGCCAAGCCGGTCGTTGAAGGCGTGATTGAGGCGCAAGCACCGTTGGGTCTCAGTGATGGCGCTGGGCGTGTCACCGTAGAGCCATAAGGCGAGACCGAGCGCCCATAGCGCGTTGGACAGCGCCCAGGGCTCTCCCTGCGCTTCGCTGACCTTGCACGCTTCCTCGCAGGAGGAGATGGCGCGGTCGAGATCGCCCAGGAGGCAGTACGTGAACCCGAGGTGGGCAAGGCTCGTGATCGCGAGCGTGCCCAGGTCGCCCGCGGCGCGGTGCCGGGCGGCGGCCTCCTCAAGCAGGGCGCGCGCCCGCGGCGGATCGTCATCCAGCAGCGCGGCAACCCCTGCCATCTGAGTGAGGTACGCGAGAGCGCTGGCGTCATCAAACTGGCGCGCCTCCGCGAATCCCTGCTCCAGCAGGGGGGTCGCTGCGGCAAGATCCGATTGGAGCATGGCAAGGACCGCATTGACCCAGAGAGCCTTGGCGCGATCTCTGCTGGGCCGGTGATCGAGCTTCAGGGCTCGGTCCAGCCAGGACCGCCCCTCGCTGAAGAGCCCTTGGGGGATCCACAGCGTCCACAGGGTAGCGGCCATCCGCAGCCCGTCCCGCGCTTGACCGGGAGTGGCAAGCGAGTAGTCCAACGCGCTCCGCAGGTTGGACTGCTCACGCTGCAGGCCTACGAACGAGTCAATCTGGTCGGCGCAGCGCGCCACCTCCGCCTGCGCAGCGACGTGCAGGTACCAGTCCCGGTGCCGCTGGCGGAGCACCTCGGTCTGGCCAAGCTCAGCCAGCCGCTCGGTCCCGTAATGCCGGAGCGTCTCCAGCATGCGGTACCGCACGATGCCGGCGTCCTCCTCCCGGAGCAGGACGGACCTGTCGACCAGCCCAGCCACAAGCTCAAGGATCGCCTCCTGGTCAAGCTCCTCCCCGCAGCAGACGTTCTCGGCCGCATCCAGGTCGAACGCTCCGGCGAAGACCGAGGCCCGCGCCCACGCCTGCTGCTCCTCCGGCGAGCACAGCTCATGGCTCCAGGCGACAGCGGCGCGTAGCGTCTGATGGCGGGGCAGCGCCATCCGGCCGGGCGCGCGGAGCAACCGATAACGGTCGGCCAGCCGCTCCGTGATCTGGTTGACCGACAGGGCGCACAAGCGGAAGGCCGCCAGCTCGATGGCGAGCGGGATACCGTCCAGCCGGTGGCACAGGCGGGCGACCGCCGCCCGGTTTTGCGGCGTGATCGCAAATCCAGGCACGGCGGCGGACGCCCGCTCAGCGAATAGGGCCACAGCCTCGTAACGGGTGATGTCGCCAGCTGGCAGCGGGCGCTGCGGGTTCGGAGCCGAGAGCGGGGGCACCACCAACGTGTGCTCCCCAGGCACGTTGAGCGGCTGGCGGCTGGCTGCCAGGACGCGCAGCCCAGGAGCGGCGCGCAGCAGCGCCTTGAGCAGGCCAGCGCAGGCTTCGGTCAGGTGCTCACAGTCGTCGAGCACGAGCAGCAGCCGCCGGCTTGCTAAGTGCTCGGCAAGGGCGTCGAGGAGCGATCGGCCCGCAGGAGCGGGCACGGCCAGCGCGCCCATGACTGCGGGGACGACCGCATCTGGATCCTGCAGGGCAGCCAGGTCGACCAGCCAGACGCCATCCTCGAATGCCGGTTGCATCTCGGCGGCGACCCGTAACGCCAGCCGCGTCTTCCCGACCCCGGCGACCCCGGTCACCGTGACCACCCGGGCTACGGACAGCAGCCGTTTGCCCTCGGCCACCTCGCGTTCCCGGCCGACGAAGCTCGTCATCTCAGCGGGGAGGTTGCCAGTGGCGGCGGCCGGCTGGGGATCAGGAGGGGGAGGGAGCAGTGCGGGGAGCGAATGCTCCGTGGCCGTGACCACCGGCGGCGGGCTCGGTGGTATGAGCGAGGCCTCACCGGCGAGGATGGCGCTCTGGAGCCGTTGCAGCGCGGGCCCCGGCTCCACACCAGCGTGATCGATGAGCGTCCGCCGCGCGTCCTGGTAGCAGGCGAGCGCCTCGGCCTGGCGGTCACAGCGGTAAAGCGCCAGCATGAGCTGGCCCCACGGCCGCTCCCGTAGCGGGTACTCGGTGACGAGCGCCCGAAGGGCGCCAACGGTCTCCGCGTGCCGGCCGCTGCGCAGCTCGGCCTCGAAGAGATCCTCCTGCGCCGCCAGCCGCAGCTCCTCCAGCCAGGGAGACTCGGCCTGCCGCAGTGGATCAGCATCGATATCCGCGAGGGCCGGCCCCCGCCACAGCGCCAGCCCATCCCGCAACCGGTTGGCTGCCTCGCGCGCGTCCTGATCAAGCAGCGCACGCGCCTCGGCGACGAGACGTTGGAAGCGCAGCAGATCCAGCCCATCCTCTGGGATACGCAGCAGGTAGCCGGGTGATCGAGTGACGATCACCCGGCCAGCGTCATCGGGGCCAGACAGGGCTGGAGTGAGCAGGAGCCGGAGCCGCCGAACGTAGTTCTGCACGGTGACTCGAGCGGTGCTCGGCGGCACCGGGCCCCACACCTGGTCGATGAGCGAGTCAGTGGGAACGACCTGGTTGGCACGGAGCAAGAGCGCCACCAAGACCGCACGCTGTTTGGCGGCGGTGACCAGCACCAGCCGCTCCCCGTCCCAGACTTCGAGCGGGCCAAGTATCCGAAAGTCCATTGGCTTCTTTGGATTCGCGATTGTTTGTCCCGGATGGATAAGCAGCCTCGCCAGTCTCCGCTCCACAGCGAGGCGCCCACGCACCCCCAGCGTCTAACACCAAGATGAGATCCCACATGCCGCAATAGATACGCTGTCAGGGATTTCCCTGACAGCGGTCGGCGGTCTCGATGCGCCTGTGGGCTGGCGAGCCTGGCCGCTACCGCCTGGCGGGCGCGTCAACCCAAGGGGAGGAACCACTCGTCGGGGTCCGCGGGGGCGATGCCCCGCTGGGTGATGGCGTCCATCAACGACGCGCCGTTCCACGAGCGCCAGGACTCCGGGGTGACGGCGATCGTCACGTCGTCAGACTCCTCGAAGAACGAGCCAAGCGCCTGGCTGCCCGCCGCCGTCAGGTAACGGTCGTGGAGCCGGGCATTGATCGCGCGGGACCGCTCCCCGCGGACGATCTCGGCGGTGCCCGAGGCCGAGACCCAAGATGCCTGGGTCTCAATGGTGACCGTCGCCTGTGGTCGCTCCTGGACGTTACGAGCCTTGCGCGTCGTTGACGACGTCGCCATGAAGAGCCGGCCGTCCTCGAACAGGTACCAAATCGGGACCAGATGGATAGAGCCATCGTTGTTGAGGGTCGCGAGGAACGCGACGAGCCGCCGGCTCAACAACTCAAGCTCCGCGTCGCCCAACCCTGCTTGGGTCGGATCCACCGGCTGGACCATGATGACAACCTCCACGGCGACTCTGGGTACCGTGCCCACGTGGCCTTGGCCGTCGGCGGCTGGCCGTGTGCCGCGGGCGTTGCCGTCAGGGTACACCCCGGGGGCGTGACGAGAGACGCGGCGAGGCTCGCCTCAACCTGGCTGCTGGCCACACAAGTGGATCCAATACGCTGCTGGATGACCACAGAAGCACAGAGCGGAGTGAAAAAACACTAAGCTAGAAGATGCGATCCACGCTTCATGGAGTGCATTTCACGCGGGATAACCTTAAACATAGGAGTAGCAATGGAAAATAGTGCCGTGCATGGTTATGGTGAGAAAAATGGGTGCAATCCGTGGCCGCCGCAGCCTTTGAACACCTATAGCCTGCGCGGGCCACAGGGCGAGCCGGCAGCAAGCTATTGGACCATCGACCCATGCAAGGTTCCCTGCGTCATCCGGATCTGCCCAAACCTCACCGCGCTGACCGATGACCCCGGCAACCCGTGCTACTTTCCTGATTACCCCCAAGATCAAGCAACGGTTGAGGCTGAGATCCAAGAGCTACTCGACCTCGCCCAGCTGCGCGACGACCCCGAGGCGGTCGCCAGCAACGAGCCAGGGCGCAGGCGGCTCGCCCTCAGCCCGTTCCTGCAGCTGCGCCCGCCGCCGCTCGGCGCGGTCTTCAATCGCCTGCGCGCTGAGGATGAGCCTGTGGTCAGGACCGGTCGTGAGCTGGCGCGCTGGTTCGAGATGGACACCCCTGGCCTCAGCCACCGGCACGCGCTGAACTTCCTGTTCCCCACCACGGGATGGTCGCCGCCCTTCCAGGCGTTCGTGTGGATGGCCCTCGACGTGACGATCTACAGCTCGGCGCTGGCCTCCTGGCATTACAAGTGGTTCACCCAGCGGGAACGTGTCCGCTATCGACCGCGCCCCATCGAGGTCGACTACCGGGTGAGTGTGCTGTACAACCGAGCCCCGAACGCGACCCAGTCTGGCGACGGCGCCCCACTTCCAGGGCCGACCCCATCACCTGGCACGCCCCGCCACCCGTCGTATCCCTCCGGCCATGCCACCGTGGACGCGGCGGCCAGCGAGATTCTTTCGTTTTTCTTCCCCGACTACACCGCAGAGTTTGACATGTTAGCCGACAATGCCGGTATGGCTCGCCTATGGGCTGGTATCCACTACCGCTCCGACCATGAGCAGGGCATGCGCCTCGGCCGGTGCGTCGCCCGGCAAGTTATTACACAACTGCAAGCCGGCTGCATCTGCCCACCTGATCCTTGCAACCCACCCGACCCGTGCCAGCAGCCACCCACCTACGAGGAGCTGCTCCAAGCCGCTGAGGAGTTCCGTGAGTGCTGCGAGCAGAAGAACAACCACAAGGATGACTAGGCTGCGACAATCCTCATAGCCGGATTCGATGCCGCTCCAAGCATCATCCCTCCACCAGAGAGGGAAAGCTTCGAGCGGCATGTTCCCGGAGACAGTACGGGATTGTCGCGTCGATAAACGTTCTCCCCACCAGCCCGTTGCCGCCACGAGCGGCGGTCCACTCCTCACGCTGGGACGGATCCATCGCGAGGCGGGGGAAACCGGAAAATGTTCTGCAGTCAGTGCCGAGGTTCGCGCGTGTCGTGACCGCCCAGAGCACATCCTCCTCCGAGGTGATGTTAATATCCTCGTCCGTGAAGATAATTAGCTCGACAAAGGCGTGGTACTCGAATATCCGTCGCGCGATGCGAGCGATCCAGCTGTCTGCATCCGGTGAGCCCTTCCGGACTTTGGCAATTAGGAGCAACATCCCACCGCCCGCTGGCGAAAAATACAGGTCGCGTATTATTCTCCACTCGTGGCTGTTATCAGACAACATGACAGATAAGGCTCCGGCCAGCCCCAAGATCGTAGATTGCTCCCGGCCAGGCCCAATGACCGCTTGATAGAGTGCGGATTCCCTCATCGTCATCGCGGTGACGGTGATCACTGGGAGGTCGGTCCTCGCAGCGCCGTCATAGCCAAGGAACTCTGGTAAGGAGACATTCGGGCCGCGCCCGCCGAGGCATTCGTCCGCTACGGTGCCGTCGAGGTATCCCTCTAACACGATCTCTGATTCGGCCAGCACCAATGTAGGTTGGCTCACTGCCGGCGCCAGCACGATCGGTTCGCCGGCCAGCGCTCCCGCAATATCCAGCTTGGTGATCCCCTCCGAGAGGAATTGGGTGTTCAGGGCAGACGCAATCATCGCCGCGGGCGGAGCACCGATGTTGATCGAGACAGCCAATCGTCCGCCCCGCGCGACCGTCTCTTGATACATTGCACGGAGCCGCCTGCTCGGCACCATCCAAATCGTGAGATGTGTACTGTCCAGAACGAGCATGCGATGAACTGAGAGCGCGATTTCGCCACTCTCCGGGTCGTGAGCGTACACCAGGCCGGCGGTCAGATACGGGCCGGCGTCCCGGGGAGTCGCCTGAAGGATGGGCAAGCATGCGAGATCCACATTCGCGGTTTCCGTTTGGTCCTGGCACGAGGGCCGCGCGATCTGCTCCGGCGCCTGGCAAGCCATGAGCAGGCGTTCGATGGACTCACGGTCCGCGTGGTGAGGCAGCCCTGGGAGCCAACTGCGCACGCGGTCTCGATCGCCGTAAAGCCCGAGCACCACCGGCGCGGTGGCGTTCTCCACGTTGGTATAGAGCACCACATCTTCGCTTCGTGAGAGGCCATTGGCCGGGATACCGCCATAGCGGGCAGCGAAATCGCCTGCGACAGCGGCTCGGGAAAGAGACTGGGCGCATAGGTGATAGCGCTCGGGAGTACGTTTTTTGGTCATCGCGAGCGCCTCGCGGAACGACAATGCGGGGGTTTCGCTCATTGAGCGCCTCCTCTAGCGTGCCGGTGGCGTGCAAAGTCACTCATCCAGCTCTCCAACCGCTCTGCGCGCAGCAGCCCTGTGCCGATCAGCAGACCTTTAAAACCCGCGGTGATCAGTTGGGCAGCGACCTCCGGGGTGTCAATGCCGCTTGCGCTGACCGGGCAACGCGTCCCGGTTCGCCATGTAGAGGAAAGCAAGGACAGACTCCGGTTGACATTCCCACGGTCACGCTCCCGTTGCCGGATGTCCTTATTATTGACCGCGACGACACAGTCCTCAGCGTGGACAATAGCGTTAAGCTCCTCCTCACTCACTACCTCCACAAAGGGCGTGAGCCCGTGGCGCAGGCTGATCCCGATCAAGCGTTGCAGCAGAGTCCTCGGCAGGATTTGAGCCGTCAGCAGGATCGCCGACGCGCCCATGGCTCTTGCGCGAATGACCTGGCTCTCCTTCGTGATGAAGTCCTTTTGCAGGATGGGCAGCCTGGTGAGACGGGCGGCATCACGCAGCATCTCATCGCTGCCACCGAACCAGCGGCCAGTGACAACAGAGAGGCACGGAGCGCCAAGAGCATGATAATCGGCAATGATCTCCGGCAGCGAGCGGTCCTGGAGCAGATCCTCACCGTGAGCGCTCCGCTTCTTGATCTCCATGATCACGGGCGTCGGGGCGCTCAATATCGCATCAATGAAGTGACGCGACATAGTCCCATTCCTCGCGTTCACAAGCCCCCCAAGCCCGGCTGATGGCGGCAATGTTCCCTGGGTGGAGCCGTCCGTCCGCGCCGCGTGCGTTCGTGTCGACGTCGATACCAAGAAAGCGGGGGTGGCGGATCAACGCCCGGTATTCATGAGCATTCCGAGAAGAGATGCCTCCGGCCAGAAGCGATGGCCGGGCAAGCCGCTCGACGAGCGACAACGCGACCTCAGCGTCCAGCGATCGACCCGTGCTGCCCACCCGGCCCTCTTCCGTCACCGCATCGAGCAGGAAGACGTCGACTCCCGCCTGCTCATAGGCACGGATCAACGGCTGCTCGACGCAGGAGCGCCCCCGCACATGCAGGACCTTAATGATCTTGACCCCGTCGGGTAACGCGTCCTTCAACGCAAGAACGACGCGTGGCATCTGGTAGCCGTGCAGCTGGATCCAGCCCACATGGGACCTCAACACCACTTCACACAGAGCCTGAGCATCATTCAGGAACGTCACGAGGACAGGTTGAAGACGCTGCGTGGCGTGGCTCATCGTCACCAACCATGCGAACTCAGCAAACGGCATGTTCGCGTGCCCACCGTCAACTCCATACCAGAGGCCGACGAAGTCGACCGGAAGGCCGCCAAGCAGGTCAATATCGCTCTGCTGGGTTGCTCCGCATACTTTGATCCACATCACTTAAACCTTCATGTGGGACGTTCCATGGGCGCTCACGCTATTAAGCCGCGGCCTTGCGTCTCTGCATCTTCACATCGGCCACCATCGAGCCGCTCGCGAACGTACATGATCCCTCGAAGAGCTGGGGATGACCTTTTTGGAGCCCATCGATGACCTTGTCGTAAGGGAGGTCGCGGAACTCGCCATGCATCCTCATAAACTCCATATACTTTTGCCCCTTCTCATCATATGGATGATGGAGGCTGTCGGTGGCACCATCGAACTCCAAAGGCGCAATTCCGTACAGCCGGCAGAGCAGCTTGTTGAATACTGGAGTCGCCTTTACCCACCGACCGTCCAAGTAAATTGATACGAGGCAGTGATAATGGAACACGTCGCCGCCAAGAAGCTCTTTCAACCTATCTGAGGCCATATGATTACGGACATCAGTCAGGACGAGACGGCTGGGGATTCCAACGGCTCGGACAGCAGCCGCGTAAAGAATTGACTTGTGAATGCACATGCCCTTCTTCTTGCGAAGGATCTCGCTCGCCCGTAACCCTCTCCGAGACAGATCACTGCCGTAGATCTCATAGCGAATACCGTCGCGTACAGCATAGTAAAGCCGTACCGCTTTTTCCTTAAGAGGCATGCTGTCGTCGGGTACCACTTGTTGGACGAACTCCTGAATAACTGAAGAGTCATAATCCAGAAATTCGGTTACTCGACACGCCTCAGGGATCTCCGTGCTCATGGCCATTTCAGCCTCCGTTTGTGTCTTGTGCCTGTGCTGCAGCCGTCCGGAACGCGAGACCGAGCATCGCGGCGATCCGGTTTCGTTGGGTCTCAGACGTACCTGAGTAGATCGTCCCCGCGACTGCGTTGCGCAGATCCTTCTCAAGGCCATACTCTGCCATATAGCCTTTTCCACCGAAGATCTGTATCGCCGCCATGGCGGACGCCACATTGCTCTCGCTTGCGAGAAGCTTGCTGATCGCGATATCAGTAGTTACGTTCTCATGATTAGAGAACCGCCAGGCCGTATCGTACAGCCATTTGCGGGCTGTATCCACCCCGATCCTCATATCAATGATCTTATTAGAGACCGATTGGAAGGAGCCGATCGGCTGACCGAACTGCGTCCGCGTCTTGGCGTATTCTAGGCAGCGCTCAAGGCGATGCTGCATCTCACCTACGTTGATAATAAAGGAGCAGAGAATCTCCCACTTCATCACATAGTCAAGGATGAGAAAACCAGCACCAGACCTGCCGATTACATTTTCCGCTGGAACCCTGCAATCATCGAAAAATAGCTCACACAGCGGGGAGGTCCGCAGCCCCATCTTGTCGATAGGTTGGCCGATGGTAAATCCGGGGGTGCTCCGCTCCACGAGGAAGGCAGTCACCCCCCAGGGCCCCTGTCCAGGTTTGGTACGCGCATACACCGCGAACAGATCCGCGACTGGACCGTTGGTGACGAAAGTTTTACTCCCGTTGAGGATGTAGGAGCCACCTTCGACCGTCGCCATGGTGCGCATGCTCATGGCGTCTGAGCCACTCTGCGGCTCAGTGATCGCATGGGCGCCGATCGAGGCGCCGTCACAGATGCGGGGCATGTAGCGCTCCTTGAGATCGGCAGAGCCGAAGCGATGGATAGGAACGCCGGTGCTCGCGATATGCGTTGAAACAGAGAAGTTGAGGCCACCGTCTCGGCAGCCGTAGCCCAGTCCTTCGAGGATGTACATCGTGGTCAGCAAATCCTGACCTAAGCCACCCCATTGTGCATCAAAGGGCAGGCGCAGGATCCCAGACTCACGGACTAGCTCCCATTTGTCTTTAGGGAACACGCTGTTCCGGTCTTGCTCAATGTGGTCTGCGCTGAGCGCCTCATGCCATTTGCTGAAGGCTTCCCTCAACGCGCGTTGGTCGTCATTCCACACTCTCATGATCGCACTCCTGATCCTATGAGCTAAAGCCAGCACTCGGTGGCTACACCTTATTAATAATGGGAGGGCTCCCCTGGCTTTAGGCTGTGGTGCTCGTCCCCTTTGAGCGCTGGCGCGAACAGGCACACCAGCCGCAAATCATCCTCGGGCGATGCAACTAGGTAGTGAGTATCATGCAAATCAAGCGCGTACATAGTGCCCGGCTCGATTACATGGACATTACCATTGACGTCAATGACCTCGCCTTTGCCTGCGATACAGTAACAAGCCTCCAAGTGGTTCTTGTACTCAATCAGTGATCGAGTCCCTGCTCGCACGATAGTATCGGTCAGTGAGTAGCCCATCCCGTCGGCTTCCAACAGAAACCGGCGGCTCAAGCCATTACCCCACTCAACAGTCTTCACCTCTGACAGATTACGGACGATCATCTTTTCCTCCTCAGTGATAGTGTTGTTATCTACGTGACCATTGCAGAGATCGACTGCTTTGGTCCTGTAAGCTCAAGCAGGAAGTCATAGAAATTACCGACTACATCACCGCCGTGAGCGAGCGCCTGCTCGACGCAGGAGACGGCTGAGCTGCCAACGATCGCGGCGTCCGCGCCGACCTCCCCCAGTGCACGGATATGAGATCTGCTCTTGACGCCGAATCCGACGGCAATAGGAGCCTTGGTCATACCGCGTAACGCGTGTATCACCGGTGACAGCGCGCGGTAATCAGGTGGGGGAGCGGCTCCGGTTCTGCCGTAGTACGCCACTAAGTACAGATAGGCAGAGGCATGACGCCCCGCTTCCTCCAGGGTGTCCACTGCCGAGCTGGCATAGCAGGTGGTCACGATCGGCTGATCGAGATGATGAGCCATCTCGTAATACTCATCTCGTAGCCTTGGCGGCAGGCCATGGATGAGCAGGGCGTCGGACCCGGCGCTTTGCACTCTGCTCAAAAACTCTCGAAGAGGAAGCGCCTTGACCGTATAGCTCCAATCAGCCAGTAACGCGATCTTCAGGTGTGAAAGCTGAGGGCGAATGGCCTGCACGAAGGCCAAAACCTTGTCCAGATCTGCGCCGTGTTCAAGCGCCCGGCGGGCCGACCGCCTGATGACGGGCCCGTCACTGACTGAGTTTGGGAACGGCACCGCAAGCTCTAGACAGTCCACCCGGCAGGCATCTAGCACGAAGGCCAGATCCCCCAGCGCGTCGAAGGGCGGGTCGCCGGCGTTCAAGAACACCGCGAGGCCGGGCTCGCCCGTGCGTCGCTCAGCAAAGAACTCAGACACCATGGTGTACCTACGATGCTCGACGAATGGAGAGAGATTCCGCATGATCGCGGATCCGCTGGATCAGGCGTATTGGGTCGCCTCGCTCAATCGCGTTGGCCGCTCGCCGAAGCGCTTCCGACCAGTCGCCGGTCACACCGCAGGCGATGGCGAGGGCAGCGGCGTTGAGGCAAATACTCTGCGTTGCGGCAAGAGGGCCATGACCAGCCAGAAGCGTCATAAAGTGATTGACAACCGAGGCACCATCCACAGCCTGCCTCAAATCGTGTAGCGACCCAGCAGCCAGCCCAAGCGCATTGGGCGTCAAACTGATGCCGTCCTGCCTCTCACTGTGATAGATGAGGTTCTCCTCAAAGCTGATGAGCTCGTCTACTCCGGCGTTGTTGGAGCAAATCCAAACCCGCTTCCGGGGGTCCTGAGCTGCGAGATGCCGCAGCGTGGGCAGCAATGCCGGGTCAGAGACACCCGTAATTTGGGCGGATACCGGCACGACCGCGAGGAACGGCCCGATGCGATTGAAGAAGCGCCCCAGCATCCTCATGTCAAGAGGAAAGATGCTCTTGGCGAGGAGCATCACCTCTACCGGGTAGACAAAGCTCCCCGCACAGGCGATCCCGAAGCGCTCCAACATCTGTTCCGTTTGCTCGTATGAGGTGGTTAGAGGAATACCTAGCTGTTCAAGCAGATCGATGGAGCCGCAGCGGCTTGTATACGCTCGTGAGCCTGTTTTAATGACTCGAGCGCCAAGCGTCGCAGCGACAAATGCCGACGCTGTGGAGAGGTTGAATGTGCTCGGCCCACCACCAGTTCCGACAATATTCACCGTCGCGCGGGCTAGTGATCTGGGCTTCTCACTCCGCTCCTTAAGGGAGGTCAGAAGTGCGCTCACGGACGCATCGTCGGGCATCCGCGTGGACAGCGATGACACCAGCGCGACCGCCTCACCTCGCCGCAGCTTGCCGCAATGGAGGCGGTCCCAGAAGGACCGCCACATCTCCTCGTCAACCGGGTGGTCCCGATTGACGAGGGCGCCAACGACATCATGCATAGCTAACTCGTCTCTACTGATTGCGCTGCGCTCTCGATGAATGAGCGCATCGCGTCGACGGAACGGAAGTTCTCTGGAGCGATGTCAATCCCGTCGATGCCGATCTCAAACCGATCCTCGATCCAAGCGATGACCTCCAACAGCCCAAGGCTGTCGATAACACCGTTGGCGAGGAGGTCGTAGTCCGAGTCGAGCTGCTCCACGGAGACATCGGGAAGAAACGTCTCAACGACGAACTCCTTAATTGTTTGCGTGGGATCCATTTGGTGCTCCTTTCGTGTGCATATACTTGATGCGGTTGCGATCAACTTTGCCTGTAGACGTCTTAGGCAAAGCTGTTTCCACGATGTTGATCGTCGAGGGGATGGCAGTTCGGGGCAATCTGCGGGCGCAATGCTGACGAAGAGCCAGGCTGTTCAGAGCGTCCGATTGGTCTCTCCGAACCACAGCATGGAGACGGTTACCGGCTTTGTCGTCAGGAATGGCGACAACAGCGGCTTCAAGGACTTGGTTGTGCTCCAGAATGACCCGCTCGACTTCTTGTGTATTGATCCGAACCCCACGGACCTTCACGTAGAAGTCATTTCGGCCTTCCAGAGTGATGGAGCCATCATCGTGACGGCGTACCAGATCACCGGTACGAAAGTATGTCCGCTGGCAATGGCCGTCAGGACATGGCACAAACTTTCCACCATTGAGCGCGCTATTGAGATACCCGCGCGTCTGGAATGGCGTCCACACGATCAACTCGCCCGTCCCCGGGCCATCGATGATGTGACCGTCTTCCGCCACGATCAGCGCCCGTACTTCAGGAAGGGGTTGACCGATAGGCACTTGCTCACTCAGGGACGCCTGCGGGATATCGACCTCATGAATAAAACTATCGTTAGTTTCCGTGCAGCCGTAGACATTGTAGAAGCGAGCGTGCTTGAACAATTCTGGCAAAGCTCTGAGCACTTTCAACGGCATTCTGTCGCCGGTGAACATCACATGCTCAACGCCGCCAAAATCTTGAGCGCCATTCTGCGCTTCATCCATAAGCAGCCGGTACAGCATCGGAACCGCATAAATGATGTGGATTTCGTTTGCCGTAAGCAGCTCAACAAGGTAGGCGGCGTTAGTTGCTTGGCTCGGGTCGACCAACGCCACGCATCCCCCATATTTAAGGGTTGCCCAGATGTCAAGCAGGCAGAGGTCAAAGTTCAACGGCGCATAGTTGAGCACGGTCTTGCCAGCTCGAATGTCGAACTGTGAACCAGCCCAATCCGCGAAGCGGTCAATCGCGCTGATCGACAATGGCACGATCTTTGGCAGCCCGGTCGATCCAGAGGTGGTCAGCATGAAGGCAATGTCGTCCGGGTGAAACGGAGCCGGCCGTGCGAGCCTCTGAGGGGCCGCTCCCCTGCTCTCGCAGCTCACGACGTTGGTGACCAAACCGGCAAAAGACGCCTTCGGGTCCGCCTCTGGGGAGAGCACATGGCTGCAACCAGCTTGCTCAAAGAGCTTTTGCAGCGTCAGCTCGCCTAAGTCAATCGAGGGAATCAAGACCTTACGCTGCGCCATTAGGCACGCGAGGATCAGCGCGATCGACTGTGGCGATTTCTTCGCCAGGACGCCAACCGAGCTTTGCTCGGGAGACTCGAGCTGGCGAAGCTGCGCATACGCCGCAGATGCCATCTGATAGAGCTGACCATAGGTGATTCGCTCTTGATGCCAGAGCAGCGCTGGAGCGGCCGGTTGCCGGTGCGCTTGCTCGACGAAGCCGTCCAGCAGGGACCGATATGGCGCTGCGATCGAGGTCGCCGAGTTGTCTTGAGTCAACATGCGGGAAATCGTAAGGCTGGCTGTTAGCAGGCTGACTCAGAAACGCTAGCGCAACTGACTCAGACTCTTAAAGCGCAGTTAGCGTTCTATTAGCGCGGGCCTTGCGTGGGCAGCAGAGCGTTAGCGAAATCGCGAAACTCATACCTAGAGGTAATGACACACAATCGCCCGGGTGGGCATCCGCGTGAGCGATGGAAGGATCTGGCATGAGGCTGGTTGTTGGCATCACCGGGGCCACTGGCGCAGTGATCGGAGTGCGGATCCTGCAGGGGTTGCGCATCCTCGGGGTGGAAACCCACCTGGTGCTCAGCCGCTGGGGGCGCGCGACGCTGGAGATGGAGACAGACCTGCGCGCGGCCGAGGTGTACGCCCTCGCTGATCAGGTGCATGGGCACGGCGACCAGTCCGCGCCGATCTCCAGCGGCTCGTTCCGGACCGACGGGATGATCGTCGCGCCGTGCAGCATGAAGACCTTGGCCGCCATCCGCATTGGCTACGGCGAGGGCCTGATCCCCAGGGCGGCGGATGTCACGCTCAAGGAGCGGCGCCGGCTCGTGCTTGTCCCCCGTGAGACGCCGCTCTCCGAGATCCATCTGGAGAACATGCTGGCGCTGTCCCGTATGGGCGCGGTCATTGCTCCTCCCGTGCCCGCCTTCTACAACCGCCCGGAGACGATCGACGACATCGTGACGCATATTGCCGCGCGCGTGCTCGACCAGTTCGGCTTGGAGCTCCCGCAAGCCCAGCGGTGGACCGGACCGCTCACCTGCAACCCACGTCACGACCCTGCTTCGGTGGTACCCCTGCCGCGGCCCGGTGCCCGGGAACACGGATATGCCGCAAAGTAATGTGGTGACGGCCAGGCCAGCCCTTAATTACCGTGCGGGCGCGGAGCATCGCTGCTGGTACGATAAGCCCTGGGAAGACATCGGCGTCGAGCCCAGAACGTTATGCGGGAACTGCTCAAGGGAGTGGGCGTGGCGTTGCTCGTGACGAGCGGCAGCAAGCGGCATCTCGCGAATTCCTCTTGCGGGAGCAGGGGATGAGCGCAACGGCACGCATCGTCTACGGTGCGGGACCCTGGCCACGCGACATCGTGAAGTGGCGCCTCGGCGATCCAAGGCTTGCGCTCTCTATTCTGGAGTTGCATCTCAAAAGCCCCGAGTGGATTCATCACCGGCTCCATCAGATTACATTCCACGACGACACCACCGTTCGGCACTGCTTCACGGTAGACCTCACCGTCCCGCCACAAGCCCCCCCACTTCGCGTTTTTCAAGCCCAAGAGATCAGGCTGCTCCCCCTTGACCTCCTGCGCAAACAGAACCTCGTCAATTTTGAGATCTGCGATCAAGAAGGTCAATCCCTCTCATACTTTACCCGCATTCAGCTTGGCAGCCTTACCAGCGTCATACTGATCAAGTACGCGGAAGGGCTCCTGGACGAGCCGTTGCCCGACGAGATTGTGATGTTTATCCAGAAGCTCGCGGCTCGTGACAGTGCCAATGCCCAAGCCTCACAAGACACTTGGGCCAATATGACGTTTGCAAATCCAAGTGTTCAGGCCGTCAAGGACCGCCTCAGCAGGATGGTGGAGTTTACCTCCATCTTAAAACGATTCATAAATAATATAATTCTACTTACACCCACCAATGCCCCACCTGGAACGCGCCTAAAGATGCGCTATTGTCTCGATGTTCCTATTGAGCCATTCCTCGAAGCAGAGCCTGAAGAGGGTCTTTTGGAGAAACTTGGGTGGCGCTCCACGCATATCGACTTCCCGCTCCAAGCAGCCGCTGATACTGAAATCTATCACTTTGAGGTAGAGGACCCCCCAGGCGTTGACCTGGCAATGGCCGCAATTCTCGAGTATCCAGAATCCGCCAACGGGAGCCCCCAAAGGCCGATTATCCGCGACTGGCAGCCAGGAGGATTGCCGCGGTTAAATCTCCGTGCCGTCGGAGTGCAACAGGGCTCAGTTGTTGCGGCGCGCGTCGACTTTCGCTCTAGCCGTCAAGGCTGGCTTCCCCGCTTCATGGCCTGCTCATGGGTGGTGGCGTTGCTGCTGCTCATTGGCGCATGGCGCCTGCCATACATGCTGGACCTTGGGAGACAAACCGAAGGGACAGACCCCGTAGGGGTCGCTGCGGCGGTGTTGGTTTTTCTCTCCGGCGTGATGGCGACATTGTTGGCCAAATCAGATGAGCACGGCCTGACGCGCAAGCTCCTGTCCCGCCTACGTCTCCTGGCATCCGTTACCGCGGCGCTACCCGGGGCTGCTGTTGCCGCACTGCTTTTCATCCCTCCTGGTCCACTGCGCTGGACTTGGTTGGGGCTGGCAGTGGGCGCGCTGCTCGCAGCCATACTCTCGACCATCAGCTATGCCTTTCCCAAAATCCCTAAACCCCTTATTCCACTCGAAGCCTTGACATGAGCCCTAAATTCATCTAAACTAGTAGGTTAGTGGACGACATGATTCAGGATACTCTCACTGATTGGCTAGCGAAGTGGTGTAAGAGGCGCTCGTCAGTTATCGTGTTGTACTCTCCTATTGGAGAACGATTCTCAGCAGATGAGGGCTGGACCTCAGCAGCACATGAGCGGGCGTTAGCGGGCTGTGAGCACGCCTTAGAGCGGGTTGGAGGCGCGTTCTTTCCTGAGACCATTCCTGGCCTCTCCACATAACAAATGCCTTTTTAGATGCGTTTAGCCACACCCGAGCGCGTGCAACTCAAGGAAGAGGGCTTCGAGGGCAAGTTGGGGCTGGGCATTACGCTCAAGGCTGTCGCGGGTCGAGCGCACCAGGTCAGCGGCCCGGAGCAGGCGGGCGCAACCGATGGTGGCGTCTTCGCGGAGCGCCTCGGGGGTGTCGCGGTGGATGGCGTCGGAGATCTCACCACCAACAGCGACAAGGAGGCAGTCGCGCAACCACGAGGTGAGATCGTCCAGCGCCGCTTGAAGGGTTGACGTCTTTGTCTCCCGCTCCTCGCGCGTGGCGAGGGCCTCGACGTGTCGGGCTACCGCAGGGGGGACCTCGTCACCGTACCCCGCGGCGAGCGCCGCGAGCGCGGTCTTTCCCTCTTCGCGCCGCGCGGCGACCTGGCGGCGGACCACCTCGTCCAGCTCGCGGGCGAGCACGAGGGACGCGCCCGGCCCCTCCTGCCGGAGTCGCCCAAGGATCGCTCGGCTCCGCCGCAGATCATCAAGTCCGCCCGGTCGAGCGAAACGGCGCAGCGCAACCGGGGAGCCCATAGACGCGCGGACCGCGAGATCACAGTCCCCGTGATTGGTCAGCCCCAGCCGGACGGCCTCGGCGCGCAGCTGCTCCGGCTGCCAAGGCGCGAACCGCACCATCCGGCAGCGGGACAGGATCGTGTCGGGCAGCTCATCGGGATCGGCGAGATCGAGCACCCATACGGTTCGCGCGGGCGGCTCCTCCAAGGCTTTGAGGAACGCGTTCGCCGCAGCCTCGTTCATGCGGTCGGCGTCGACGATCCGCAGCACCTTGAACTGACCCTCGGTGATCGTGCGGAAGGCGGTCGCCAGCCAGGCGTCGCGAACGTCGTCGACGCGGTGGAACGCACCGGTCCGCTCGAACTGGACGTAGGCCGGATGGACGCCACGCAATGTCCGGCCACAGGCCGAGCACACGCCACAGGGTCGCTGCTCGGTGCTGGTGACCTCGCAGTTCAGCGCCGATGCCAGCGCCCGGGCGGCCTGGTCCTGCCCCACGCCAGCTGGCCCGACAAACGCCCACGCGTGCCCGACCTCCCCGCGGCCGGCAGCGCCGCGCAGGACCGAGACCGCGCGCTCCTGCCCTGGCAGGCTCCAGGGATCTGTCCTCCAAGGGTCTGTCCCCCAAGGGTCAGTCATCGAGGAGCCGCCGCGGTCGGCAAGGGCAGCCACGCTGAAAGGCTCTGGCGTATCTCCGCGGCCACCGTCGCCTGATCTGCGACCGCATCGACCACGACAAACCGGTCGCGGTCAGACCGGGCGAGCTGGCGATATCCCTCGGCCACCCGGCGGTGGAAGTCGAGATCCTCACGCTCCACACGATCCCTTGTCACGGGGGGGCTCCCCCCGTTGTGGCGCGTTTCGGCGCGGCGCAGCCCTTCCGCAGGGTCAAGATCGAGCAGTACGACGACATCGGGAAGCAGCCCGCTGACCGCCCAGCGGTTGATCTCAGCGACCGCATCCTCACCGAGCCCGCGCGCGTGGCCCTGATAGGCGAGCGAGCTATCAATGAACCGGTCACAGATCACGGTCGTTCCAACCTCTAGCGCGGGCCGGACAACCTTCTCGACATGCTCAGCGCGGGCGGCGGCGAGGAGCAACGCCTCGGTGCGGCTCTCCATGTCCTCGCCGTCAGGGTCGAGCAGCAGGGCACGCAGCCGCTCAGCGACCGGGGTGCCCCCGGGCTCGCGGGTGACGACCACCTTGTGCCCCTCACCCTCGAGGGTCTCTGCGAGGGCCCGGGCCTGCGTCGATTTGCCTGAGCCCTCAACCCCCTCGAAGACAAGGAACAGCCCACGTTTGCGCGCCGCGTCATCGGTGGGCAGACGGACGATGCGCTCGGGCTGCTCGCGCAGCGCGCGGTACATGCCACGGGTCGCGGTGACCCCGAAGAAGAGGCCGAGGAGCCCGCCCAACAAGATCGTGGCCCGCACACCGGAGATGCTGGCCCCGCGCTCGGCGATAACCAACCCGACCGTCCCCACCGTGCCGGCAAGGAACGGCCCGAACCCGAGCGCGGAGAACAGCGCGACCCGGGAGCCGGTGTAGAGCGTCGCGAACGTGCGGGCGCGCGTGTCGTCCTGGGTGTGCTCGTGGAGGAGCGTGTAGCCCTGGACGATGCCGAGCCCCGCCGCAGCGCCGAGGAGCACCCCGAGCCCAAGCACGAGCGGGAACATATCGCTCGGCACGAGCGCCATGCCCGAGGCGATCCCGCCGGTAGCGGCAAGGCAGATCGGGAACAGCCGCTCTTTCGGGACCCGCCGGTTCGCCGGCCTCGTCGCGGCGAGCCCGATCGCGACTCCGGTGCCGACCGTGGTCATAAGCGTGAACCAGTCGGCGCGTGGACGCCCGAACTCAGGCACGAACTCCGGGCCGAGCGCGACGACGATCCCCGCGCCGAACGCCACACCCACAACGCCGGTAATCAGTGCGCGGATGAGTGGGAAGTCGCGGATGAACGCGAGACCCTCGCGGAGCTCCGCGGTGAAACCGGGGCGCTCATCTGCCTCGGCGTGCCCCGGCCGCCTCTTCGGCAGGGCGAGGCGCCCCATCAGCACGGCGCTCGCGAGGTACGTGGCCGCATCGACGAGCAGCACGACCCGTGCCGGGTCAATGCCAAGCCCAGCTCGCTGGAGCAGCGCCGCCACCGGCAACATCGCAGTCGCCGCCACCGCGCCGAGCGGGAGCGTCCCATAGGTGGCTAGGAGGTTGAGCTGGTTCGCCTCAGTCAGCTCGCTGCGGTCGACAACAGCCGGCAGCGACGCGTCCTTTGCCGCCGCGAACAGCAGCGAGAGGCACTCGACCACGAACGCGAGCGCGAAGATCGCGGTGAGGTCGCGAGAGAACGCGAGCGCGGCGAAGAGCACACACCGCGCAACGTCGGTGAAGACGACAAGATCACGGCGGTCGTACCGGTCGGCGAGCACCCCCGCGATCGGGCCCACGAGCAGGCTCGGAGCCAGGCGCGCCAGCATGACGCCGCCCAGCGCGAACAGGGCGGGCCGTGAGCCCGCCTCGAACAGGGACGCCACCAGGATCTGCAGCGCGACGAACCCCATCCAGTCGCCGAGGCTCGACGCCAGCGTCGCCGAGAACCACAGCCGGTAGTTGCGGCTCCGGAGGAGCTGCCGGTACGCGGAAGTGTCCGCGCCGACAAGCCTGCCGGTCCTGGCCTCGGCCCTCCGGCCGGGGGTCTCCCCCCGGGCTCCCCTCCGCAGATCAGCACCCTCCATGGAAGGTGCAGCCTACTGGCATGATCGGAGCGTTGCCGGGAGGTGCCCTCAACGTGCCGCGGTGCCCTCCGTGCGCGGAACCCATTCGAAGGGCTCGACGCGGGGTGGATCCGGCTCGACCTTCACCTTTGCCTCGCAGTGAGCGCAGATGCCGACGGGGCTCTTCGCATTTCGCCGCGGTGGCTTGAGCGGCCCGCCGCAGTTCGGGCAGCCTCTCGCGAGCGGCTGGGTCCACAGCGCGAAGTCGCAGCCGGGGTAGCGGTTGCAGCCGTAGAACGGCTTGCCGTACCGGGACGTCCGCTCGACGAGCTGGCCCTCCCCGCACTTCGGGCAGCCGAACCCGATCCGCCGCTCCACGTTCACGATCCCTTTGCAGCCGGGGTAATCCTGGCAGCCGTAGAAGGGGCCGAACCGCCCCTCGCGCCGGATCATTGGCTTGCCGCACTCAGGGCAGCGAACGCTCTCGTCGGGCTGGAGCTCCTCAATCGTCGTGACATTCCCGCGCGCGTCCAAAGGCAACGTGCCCTTGCAATCGGGGAACCGGACGCACGAGGCGAACCACTGGCGGCTCTTGCCGGAGAACACCTTCTCGACTGGCGAGCCGCACTCGGGGCAAGTCGCGCCAGAGAGCGGGATACGGGGGCGCTCCGGCTTGCGCTCAGCGATCCATCCGTCCACCTCGCTGAGGAACCCCGACACCACCGGGCCCCAAGCCTCACGGCCAGTCGCGATGTCGTCGAGGCCGTCCTCCATCCGTGCGGTGAACGAGATGTCGACGATCTCAGCGAAGTGCTGCTTCAGATAGGCAGTCACGACCTCCCCGAGTGACGTCGGGATGAACCGCCGGCTCTCTAGCCGCACGTAGTCCCGGTTCAACAGCACCTGGATGATCTGGGCATACGTCGACGGCCGCCCAATCCCAAAATCTTCCAGCGCCTTGATGAGGCTTCGCTCTGAGTAGCGCGGGGGCGGGTCGGTGAAGTGCTGCTCGGCCCGCACGTCGGCCAAGCGGAGGGTCTGCCCGTCGGAGAGGTCGGGAAGGGACGTGGCCAGGACCGCCTCATCCTGGCCACGATCATCCTCGTCACGGCCCTCGGCGTAGACCCGCAGGAACCCATCGAACCGGAGCACCTGGCCACTCGCGCGGAACCGGATCTCGCCAGCTTGCGGATCCCCGCCCCGCGGCGACCCCGCCGTGCTGGCCCCCGGGTCAGTCCCCACGATGTCCGCGCGCAGCGTGTCGAAGGTCGCCGCAGCCATCTGCGTCGCGACGGTGCGTTTCCAGATCAGCTCGTAGAGCGCCCGTTGATCCCGGTCAAGATGGTCGGCGAGGGAATCGGGGCGGCGGAGCACGCTGGTCGGGCGGATCGCCTCATGCGCCTCCTGCGCGGCCTTCGCCTTGGTCTTGTACCGCCGCGGCTCGTCGAGGGCGTAGGGCTGGCCGTACTCGGACCGCACCAACCCGCCGATCTCGCTGAGGGCGGTCGTCGACAGGCTCACCGAGTCGGTGCGCATATAGGTGATGAGGCCGACTGCCCCCTCCTTGCCGATGTCGATGCCCTCGTAGAGCTGCTGGGCGAGCCGCATCGTCTTGGCCGGCGAGAAGCCGAGCCGGGACGAGGCGTCCTGCTGCAGCGTCGAGGTCGTGAATGGCGGCTTGGGGTTACGTCGCGTCTGGCCGCGGGTCGTGTCGACGACCGTCCACGACGGCACGCTCCGCGCCCGGGCCAGCAGCGCGTCAGCAGCAGCCTGGTCGGCGATGACGAAGGATTGCGCTTTGGCCTCGGTGGCGCGATCCTCCAGCTGCTTCGGTGTGGTGACCCGCTGCCCGTCCACGCGGTACAAGGCGGTGGCGAAGTGGGTGCCCTCCCGGTCGAAGTCCCCATCGATTGTCCAGTACTCCGCCGCGGTGAACGCCCGGATCTCGTCCTCCCGATCGCAGATCATCCGCAGCGCGGCTGACTGCACCCGGCCAGCCGAGATGCCTGAGGCCACGTTGCGCCACAGGGTCGGCGACAAGCGGTAGCCGACGATGCGGTCAACCGCCCGGCGGGCCTGCTGGGCATCGACGAGGCGGTTGTCGATCTGGCGTGGCTGACGGAACGCGGCGAGAATCGCGTCACGGGTGATCTCGTCGAAGACAACCCGGTTTTGCTGGCTGGTGTCGATGCCCGCGACCTCGGCGACGTGCCAAGCGATCGCCTCGCCCTCGCGGTCAAGGTCGGTGGCGAGGAATACCCGGTCCGCGCCCTTCGCCGCCTTCCGGATCTGGCTGGCGACCTTTGCCGATCCCTTCGGGACCTCGTAGCGGAGGCATACCTTGCCGTCGTCAACATCGATGGCGAAGTCGCTACGCGGCAGATCGCGGATGTGCCCGATCGAGGCGAGGACCTGGTAGTCCCCGCCAAGGTACTTTTCGATCGTCTTCGCCTTCGTTGGCGACTCGACAATTACAAGGTTTCTGGCCATCAGGTCGTTGGAATCCCTTCAGCGCGGCAGGAGGTTTAGAGGAGTTTCCCCGACAGGACTGTACGCACTCCCTTCCCCGTGGATAGCACGCCAGCCAAGCCCGCGCACCTGGCCGCTGGGCAGTAGGCCCGGCGCCAGCAAGGCTGAGCCGAGCGAGCGCAGCGCAATCTCGCATGCGGGGCGGCCAGTCATTTGCGCGGTGGCCGCTGCGTATAGGCCCCACCGCCTCCTCCTCGAAGTGGCCGGTCAGCGCACGGCGCAGCCGGGCGACATCGCCCGCCAGCCTGATCGAGCACGCCGAGGCGGCTACAGGGGGGCGAGGCCCCAGCCGTACAGCCAGGTCACTCCCTCACGGCCCAGCGGGTCAGGCCGGCGCTCGACCTCGATGTCGGTATAGCCAGTGTCGAGCAGGAGGGCGTGCAGATCTTGGGCGGTGACCGCGATGGCCCAGACCATGCCGGCCGGCGGATCCTCGACCAAGATGAGGTCGCTCGAGCCCTCACGGAACGTGATAAAGATCGGGCCGCACCGATGAACTCGGCGGAGCTCCGCAAGGGCGGAGCGGATCTGCGCGCGGGGCAGATGCTGGAGAGCGGCGGGGGCCCAGACGCCGTCGAACACCCGGTCGCCAAAGGGCAGGCGGCGGAGGTCCCACTGGGCGAGCGAACTCCTGGGGAACAGCAACTTCGCGAGCTGCACCGATTGATGTGACAAATCTCCCGCCACGACCCTCAGCCCCTGGTCGCGCAGCCACCGCAGGTCGAGCGCCGGCCCACATGCGACATCGCAGACCCGCGCGCGCCGCCCTGCCATGCCCGCAAACTTCCGCACCGCGTCGAGTGGACGCTGGTCCCGCCACGCCTCGTGGTAGGCCGCCGCGGCAGCGTCGTACGCGTCGACGGTCTGGGCGATGCGGTCCACCTGGGCAAGGCGCTCCATGGCTCCCCCTCCATGCGCACGAGGTCGCTCATCTTATGCGGCACCCAGTGCCCACAACCAAGTACGTGGCTTCAAATATTCAGTTTTACCTCTCCAAAAGCTTGTGTATCCTCCCTTGCAGTGCAGGATGTTCCCCAGTCAAAGTCGGAGCGTGAGCTGCTCAAAACGCTCTACCGCCTCACGAGGGATGGGTCGGAGGCCCAGACTGGCGACCTGGCTGAGGCGCTGTCCGTCACGCCGGGGACGATCACTGGCGCGGTGAAGCGGCTGGCCGAGCGCGGCATCGTCGATCATCGCCCCTACCGCGGGGTTGAGCTGACCGCCACGGGGCGACGGATGGCGGTCGCGACGATCCGCCGGCACCGGATCGTCGAGCGCTTCCTCGCCGACATGCTGGGGTACGCGTGGAATGAGGCTGACCGGCTGGCGGCGACATTCGAGCATTGGCTCCCAGCCGAGGTTGAGCAGCGCATGTACCAGGCCCTGCACCGACCGGCTACCTGCCCGCACGGGTTCCCGATCCCGCCGCCGGAGGTCGCCGAGCTCCCACCGGAACTCCCGCCGCTCTACGAGCTGGAGCCCGGTGACACCGCGATCGTGGCAGTGCCTGGATCCACGGACGACGATGTCGTCGCGTTCCTCGAGACGCTCGGCGTCCGGCCCGGCGTGCGCGTCGAGGTCCGGGAGAAACACCCCTTTGACGGCCCCATCGTGCTCTCCGTTAACGGGCACAACCGGACGTTGAGCCACAAGCTCGCGCAGCTGATTTACGTGCGAAAGGAGATCGCGGAATGACTGCTGTCCTCGCCGCTGAGGGTGGGTTCCAAGAGTTCACCTTAGGGGGCGCCGAGTATCTCTGGCTGTACTTCTCGGTCGCCTCGGCGGTGCTCGCGCTGGTTGTCGGGTACGTGCTGCGTTGCGGCGTGCTCGCCGCTGACCAGGGAACCGATGAGATGCAACGGATCGCCGCGGCGATCCAGGAGGGCGCTGCCGCCTTCCTGCGCCGGCAGTTCCGCACGATCGGGATCATCGTCATCCCCGTCGCCGCGCTCGTGTTCTTCTCCTCGACCGCTGTGCTGCGGCCGGATGGGTCGCAGGCGTTAAGTTTCGCTGAATCAGGCGCGTTCCGGACATTCGCGTTCCTCCTCGGCTGCCTCATGTCCGGCCTCACCGGCCTGATCGGCATGAGCCTGGCCGTACGCGGCAACGTCCGCACCGCAGCCGCAGCCCGCAGCGGATCCCTGCCCGCAGCCCTGCAGGTCGCCTTCCGCAGCGGCGGCGTGGCCGGAATGTTCACCGTCGGCCTCGGGCTCCTCGGCGCCACACTCATCATCCTCGCGTTCACCAACACCGCCTCGGCGATCCTCATCGGCTTCGGCTTCGGCGGCTCCCTCCTCGCGCTGTTCATGCGCGTCGGCGGCGGCATCTTCACCAAAGCCGCCGACGTCGGCGCCGACCTCGTCGGGAAAGTCGAGCAAGGAATCCCCGAGGACGACATCCGCAACCCCGCCACCATCGCCGACAACGTCGGCGACAACGTCGGCGACTGCGCCGGCATGGCCGCCGACCTGTTCGAAAGCTACGAGGTCACACTCGTCGCGTCGATCATCCTCGGCGTCGCCGCGTTCAACTCCATCGGCGCGAACCCCGCCCTCGGGCTGATCTTCCCCGTCATCGCCCGCGCCATCGGCGTGCTCGCCTCGATCGTCGGCGTCTACATGGTCCGCGCCACCCCCCACGACCGCACCGCCATGGCGCCGATCAACCGCGGCTTCCTCACCGCCGGCATCCTCACCGTAATCGGCACCTTCCTGGTCGCGCAGTTCTATGTCCACAACCTGCGCGTCTTCTGGGCCGTCGTCGCCGGCCTCGTGCTCGCGCAGATCACCAGCCACCTCACGGAGTACTTCACCTCGACCGAGCGCGCGCCGGTCCGCGAGATCGCCGAGTCCGCCCGCACCGGCCCCGCCACCACCATCCTGTCCGGCATGAGCACCGGGCTCGAGTCCTCAGTCTGGGCGATCGTGGCCATCGCGATCGCCATCGGGACCGCGATCGCGCTCGGCGGCGGCAACCTTCAGTTCTCGCTCTACCTCGTCGCGCTCACCGGCATGGGCATGCTCGCGACCACTGGTGTGGTCGTCTCCGAGGACACCTACGGCCCCGTCGCCGACAACGCTGCCGGCATCGCCGAGATGTCCGGCGAGTTCGAGGGCGCCCCGCAGCAGATCATGGTCTCCCTCGACGCGGTCGGGAACACCACCAAGGCCGTGACCAAAGGATTCGCGATCGGCTCCGCGGTGATCGCCGCGGTCGCGCTGTTCGCGTCGTTCGTCGAGACGATCGCCACCGAGCGTGGCATCACCGCCCAGGGGAGCGCGCTGTTCAACGCCGTCCAGATCAACGTCGCCAACCCGGCCACGTTCATCGGCCTCTTGGTCGGCGGGTCGATCGCGTTCCTGTTCTCCGCGCTCGCGATCCGCGCCGTCAGCCGCACCGCCGCCACCGTCGTCGAGGAGGTCCGTCGCCAGTTCCGCGAGCACCCAGGGATCATGAGCTATACCGAGAAGCCGCGGTACGCCCGGGTGATTGACATCTGCACCAAAGCCTCGCTGCGTGAGCTCGCCACCCCGGCGTTGCTGGCCGTCCTGGCCCCGATCATCATCGGGTTCGGCATCGGCGACCTCGCGCTCGGCGCGTTCCTCGCCGCGGTCATCCTGACCGGCCAGCTCATGGCGAACTTCCTCTCCAACGCTGGCGGCGCCTGGGACAACGCGAAGAAATACATCGAGGAAGGCCACGAAGGTGGCAAAGGCTCCCCGGCGCACAAAGCCGCAGTGATCGGCGACACCGTGGGCGACCCGTTCAAAGACACCGCTGGACCAGCGCTGAACCCGCTGATCAAAGTCATCAACCTGATCTCCCTGCTGATCCTTCCCGCCGTCATCCGCCTAGAGGCCAACACACCCGCCCGGATCGGGATCGTGGCCGTCTCCCTCATCATCCTGGGCAGCGCGATCGCCCTGTCCAAACGTAAAGCCGCAACCCTGGCCTCCCCATCCCCAACAGCCGTCCCCGCCAGCAAAACCACCTAAAGACCGCGCGAGGGGCTCGCGCTGGCCGTCAGGCCCACATCTGGGGATGCTGCCGGCCCCGATAAAAGGAGCACTGGAGCGTGGCCTGATCAGGCCGGCAGCCCATCCGCAGCGCGAGATCACGCCCCTCCATATGTCTGGACGGCTACCTCGCCAGCTCGATACAGTTATCTGTATGAAGACGACCCTAAATCTGGACGATCAGCTGCTCCGCGAGGCGAAGAAGCTCGCGGCGGAGCGCGGCGCAACGCTGACCAGCGTGATCGAGTCTGCCTTGCGGGACGCGTTGGCCATGGCCGGCACTCGCGAGCCCAAGCCTCTCCAGCTGCCTACGGTTAAGGGGAGACGCATCCCCGATGTCGACATGAGCGACCGCGACGCGCTCTTCGAGCGTATGGAGGGACGGCGTTGATCGGCATCGACACGAACATCCTCATCTATGCCCACCGGGCCGAGTTCCCTCAACATGAGGCTGCGCGGGCCGTGGTGCAGGAGCTTGCGGAGGGGCCCAGCCCATGGGCATTGCCGGTGTTTGTAATCGGCGAGTTCCTCCGCGTTGTCACCCATCCTGCGGTGCTTGACCCCCCCACCGATCGCGACACCGCCTGCGCCGTCGTGGACGCCCTCCTAGCGAGTCCCAGCGCCCGGTTGCTCGTCCCGAGCACGCGCTTCTGGTCGATGCTGCGCTCGGCCATCGAAGAGGGGCGCGTCCTCGGCAACGGCATATTCGACGCGCAAATCGTGGCCATCTGCCGCGAGCATGGCGTGGACATCCTCTTGACGGAGGACCGCGGGCTCCGACGCTTCACCGGCATCCGGGTCCAAGGGCTCTAATGGCCATGCCGGGACATTCCCTTTGGAGCCGCTGAGGATTTCGTTTCGGGCGCTGCTCACTCGGCGGTTTGTAGGCCGATTTTGAAGCTCATATGAACTCGCATCCCTTCCCCACGCACAAACCTCACGTCATCCGCGAGCTCTCGGATCAACACGATGCCGAGGCCGCCTTCTAGGGTCCAATCGCGGTTGGGAACGAGGGGTAAGGGCTCAAATCCTGGGCCCGCATCGACGATCGTCACCTCGAACGAGCTGTTGCCTGTTGGGCCGAACTGCAGGATGACTGGCTTCAGCTCCTGGTGGCGATGGTGAGCCTTGATCGCGTTGGTAGTGGCCTCGCTGACGGCAATCTTCAGATCCTCAAGGCGCTCATCAGCCATACCGGCCTGCCGCGCGACAGCCGTCACCACCAACCGGGCCAGTCCCACGTACTGGGTATCGGCTGGGAGCTGAAGCTCGACCTGACCGGTCACTCGATATCCTGCAGCGCCTCGTCGATCGTGTCGTAAATGGGAAAGACCTTAGTCAGTCCGGTGATCCGGAAAATCTTGTAGATTCGTTCCTGGTTGCAGACCAGTGCGAGCTGGCCGTCGTGTGAGCGTACCCGCTTGAGGCCGCCAACTAGCACACCAAGTCCTGTTGAGTCGAGAAACTCGACCTTCGCCATGTCAATGATGATTTTGTAATGACCTTCGCTGATCAAGTCAACCAGGCGTTCACGCAACTTGGGGGCGGTGTAGACATCGATCTCTCCACCGACCTCAAGAATCGTGCGGTCTCCATCCTTGCGATGCTCCAACGTCAGATCCACTCCGGCTCCCTAGCTGGTACGAGGGGCGCGCTCCCCAGGTCTTTGATGCTGCCAACGTACCAAGGTTCTGCCCCTCTGCCCCCACTGGGACGGTCGAACGGGTTCTCCCCGTGAGACGCGTGGGCGAAACCTTGGCGACCGTAGAGCGCGCTTGGCGACTGCGATCGTAACGGATAACAGGTGATTGTGGGCGGTTCAACGGCGGAGCTGCAAGCCCACCCCGGCGGCGATGACCATCAGGAGCAGGCCGCTGGCGACCGGCAACAGCAGCTGGCGGTCGCGCAACCGGGACTGGACCACCGCGATCGTGCTGGCGCCTGGCTCCCGCTCGTCCTCTGCTGCGCCCCGCGGCCCCGCGCTCTGCCGCCCCACTTTCGGGTAGGGAAGTGCCCGATGAGAGATGTCATCTGAGAGGGGCGGCAGCGTGGGCGTGCGCGGCCGGGAGGCCGCCTGCCCGGCCGCACGGGCGGAGGGCAGGCGCGGGCGGGGAAGAGTCAGGATGCCGGGAGCCTCGCCAGCCGCAGCCCGCTGCGACGGCCTGCCCCTCAGGGCAGGCGTGGGCCGGCGCCGGTCGATCGTGACTGGCGCGGAGGCGGTGGCCAGCTGGCCGCCCTGGCCATCCCAACGGACCACTCGGATGCGGTACTGCCACTCGCCTGGCGGCGGAGCGTCGAGGATATGTGTGTCATCGGGGCTGGAGGTCGAGGCGACGACCGCCCAGCTCGTGCCGTCCGCGGAGCGCTCGACGTCGTAGCGGACGAAGTCGGGGAGCTGGCTCTGCCGCCAATCCACCTCTACCTGGCCGTTCGCCGTGCTGCGGACGGCCACCCGGGTGGCCGGTGGCGGAACCTGTAACAGGATCGCGTGGCCGCGCCACTCGGTCCACTGCTCACCTGTGCTGGTAAGGACCTTGGCCCGGGTCTGGACGTCGTACACGCCGTTTGGCATCGCCTGGCCGTCAAGCACCCACGAGGCGCTTGGGTTCATGCGCGAGCCCCACTTGCTCCGGCCGGCGCTGACCGACCCAGCCCGGTGGGCAAGGACTCCACCTTCCCCGAACGGCCACCCGTCACGGAGGAACCTGATGGCCACCCCTTTTACTTGCTCCCCCTCCGCGGCCTCCACAAACACCGCGAGATTTAACGGCCCATCCACCAGCGCCTCTGCCGCGGGGCTCGTCACACCCCAGTTCATGACGGCCGCCGCTGGGGCTGCCGCCATCACCAGCCCGAGGCAGGCCACCGCGATGCGTGCACGATGGGGCGGGCGAGTCACGTCCTGCTCCCGGTCCTGCTCCTGGTCCTGCTCCTGGGCGGATGCGCAGGTGGGGCGATGCTCGTCGCGCGCGTCAGCGCGGCGCGCAAGATCAGTCGCTGGCGGGCCGACCCCTTCGGATGGCAGGTCGTCAGGGTAAGCATCGGCGTGGCGGTCGGCCCGACGACCCCCCAGTCATCGGGCGCAGTGATCCAGCAAGCGCCGCTCGGGCAGCCCGTGAGCCCGCGGGGGTGCTCGACCACCCGGTAGGTATGAGTCTGCAGCGGGGTCTCAAGCTCGATCAGGTCGCCGGCTTGCAGCATCTCCAGCTGGCCGAAGGGCTTGCCGTAGGTGGTTCGGTGCCCCGCGATCGCGACATTACCTTTCTCGCCGGGCAGAGGGGTGTTCGGGTAGTGCCCAGCGCCAGCTCGCAGCGCCTCCGGCGATGTGCCCTCGACGACGATCGCCTCCACACCGATCGCCGGGATCCGGATCCGCGTCAACGGGTCGCCAACTGGCACGGCACGCTTGAGGTATGCCTGGCGGAGCCCAGGAGCGGAGAACCGGTCCTCCAACGGCCGCTGCACCATCCGGCGGGCGTACATGTCAGTGACGAATGGGTACAGGACCATCCCTGCGCCGACGACGAACAGCAGGAGCGAAAGCGTCGCCAGCGCCGCCCGGCCCGCGGGCCGGGTCCGCAACACGTGGAGCCTCCAGGCGAGCCGGCTGCGCGGCTGCCGCTGCCAGTCCCTCATCCACTGTGTCCGTTCGCCCTGTATCGCCTGAAAATCTAACGCATACGGGCACTGGGGCGGGCCGCAGCCGTGGCATGCGCGCGGAGCGGCGGCATGAGCACGCGCGCGAACCCGTGGCGCGGCTGGACCTCGACCGTCACCCGAACACGGAACGGCCATCCGTCAGCGTCCACGCCGATCAGGCGAGCGCCGTTCGCGGTCGCCACACGCGCGGCCTCGCGCTCGGGCTCCCCTTGAGTAGTCGGGAGTTGAGCAATCGGGAGTTGAGCAGTCGGGAGCGCCTCCCCGTGCCCGCTCATGCCGCTCACGAGCGGCGACGCCCCCATTGCCGCGAGCGCCGCGGCATCCGCCGCCACCCGCGCCCGCGCCGCAGCCACCCCGACCCCGGCCGCCGCGGTGATCATCGCCACCGCCAGCGCCGCGACGATGAGCCCCCCAACGACGGCCACCAACCCCACGGCGCCCTCATCGCGCCGCGGGGAATGCCCGGCCGCCAGGCCGGGCATTCCCCGCGGGAGGTGGGGAGTGAGTCGCTGGGTCCACAACGCTCGTGTCGTGGACCCAGCGCACCGCCACAACAGTGGCGGTCTCATGGCGCCTCTGCGCGCATCGTGGCTTGAGCGGGCAGCCAGACGGGGACCCCGAACGCCGCGAACGCTCTGCTGCGTAGGCGGAGGCGGGCGGTGATGAGGTCACCAGGCGCCCAGGCGCCTGATGCCGGGACAAACGTGATCTCGACCGGGCGGCGGCCAGCTGCGCCGCGTGCCGCCGCCCGAGCGGCGTCGGCGTCAGACACCGCAGCGGCCCGAGCGGCCTCGCGCGCCAAGCCCTGGGCCGCGACGAGATCGGCAGCCATGACGCCCGCATGCAGGATGAGCGCGAGCAGGAGCAGGACGGCGGGTACGACCAGCGCAAACTCAATGGCCTGGCTGCCGCGCTCACCGGGAGCGCCACCCAGAGCGCTCAAGCGCCGGTGGCCCCACTCAGGAGGCGCTACGCGAACCATGACTGGGCCCATTGGGTCATCCCATTCGTCACGGTATTCAGCAGCGTGGCGAGGAGGCCGCCCCTGAGCAACGCGACGAGCGTGCCGCAGGCGACAGCGGCGACCGCGCCAAGCATCGCGTACTCGACGACCTGGGCACCGGACTCGGCATTGTCACAAAGCATGCGCAGCCGGCTACGCAACACGCTGGCAGTGTGCCGTAAGGCGGGTAGGAGATGGGTGAGTTGGGGCATCGCGGTTCCTCCTCTAGGTCTGGCCGGCGCCGCCCAAGCCGGCGAGAGCCGCCCACAACAATGGCGGGACGGCTCCCAGCACGAACGCCGGCAGCGTCAGCAACGTGGTGGGGAAGACAAGTTGGAGCTCGACCTTTGCGGCTGCCTCCTCGGCAGCCGCGCGCGCGTCGGCGCGCAGGTCGGCGGCAAGCCTCCGCAGGGCAGGACCGGCCGGGGCGCCCCAACGCTCGGCGGCGGCGAGGGCGGCGCCAAGGCTCGCGAGGGGGGTGCCGGCGAACGCCGCCTCAGCGGCCCACCCGCCAGACAGCCGGCGCCCCGCGGCGGCGAGCACGGGCCGGGCGGCAGGTGGCGCGAGCGGGGCCACGGTGGCCACCGCCAGCGCGGGAGATAATCCGCCTGCCAGGGCCACGGCCACAAGCTCGATCGTCTCTGCCGCCCCGCCTGAGCGGGAATCGCCAGCGAGTGGGTCGGCGTCGGAGGCCGCGCGGCCGGCAGCGCCCACGATCCGCCGTGACCAACGATGGCTGGCGACCACGAGAGCGACCGCAAGGCCGCCGGTGACCATACCCGGGACGGTCGCGTAAAAGCTGAGCGCCTGCGGGTCAAGGAGCACGAGCAGCGCCCAGAGCAGGCAAGGCAACACGGCAAGCACCAGCGCCGTCCCCCGCGCCTGCGCGGTCCGCACCCGCAGGAGGCGCCGCAGCGCAGCCGCTTCCCGGATGCTGCCGAGCGCCTGCTCGACCCCGGTCAGCGCGCCCGCGCCCGCGCGCTCGGCGACGCCAAGCGCGCGGACGAGCAGGTCCGCGGCAGGATCGCCGGTGTCGACATCGCCTGCGACCTGGGCGAGCGGCTGGCCCAAGCGCGCCGCGCGGGCGACCGGCGCGAGGATCCCCTCGCCCGCGCACTCCCCGAGCGCGGTCGCGGGCGACGCGCCCGCTGACAACGCGGCGCGCAGCCCGACCAGGACGCAAGCCTCCAGTGCTGTCCCTGCCGGGGGTGCTCCTAGCCTCACCCCTGAGATCGCCCTTGGGAGCACCCCTGGGATTCTCCCTGGGATCCCCCCTGGAATCCCCCCTGGGGCTCGAAGCCTCCTCACGCCATTGCCCACGCTTATGACCACGATCGCCTCCGCCAGACATCACGGGCGCGCAGCGGCCCATCCCCGCCACGGGGGGCGATCTCAGCGACCTGCACGACGCCACGCTGCCCGCACGGCCCGCGGGATAGGACGACGAACAGGTCCATGCCGACCTCGATCTGCGCGCGTGCCGCCTCCAGCGGGAGGCCGGCGAGAAGCGCCATGCCCTCCAACCGGACCAGCGCCTCGCTGGCGGCACGGGCGTGCACGGTGGTCATGCAGCCCTCGTGCCCCGTGGCGAGCGCCGCGAGCACATCGACCAGCTCCACGCCCCGGACCTCACCGACGACAATGCGGTCAGGGCGCATGCGGAGGGACTGGCGCACAAGGTCGCGGATGGTGACCTCACCCGCAGCCTCGGCGTTCGGTGGGCACGTCACCAGGCGAACGACGTGAGCGCAGCGCGGTCGCAGCTCCAGCGCGTCCTCGATCACGATCACCCGCTCGCTGGCGGGAATCTCACTGAGCAGCACGCCGAGGAGCGTGGTCTTGCCGGTGCCGGTCCGGCCACAGCAGGTGATCACCCGCCGGTCCGCCACAGCGCCGCGCAAGAGTGCGGCCACCTCGGGCGGGACCGCGCCCGAGGTGGCGAGGTCCTCCCAGCTCGGCTGCATCGGCGCGAACTTCCGCACGGTCACGACCGGCCCGGCGGGCGCGAGCGGCGGGAGCAGGGCGTGGAGCCGGCTGCCGTCGTCCAGGCGCGCATCGACGAACGGGCGCGCGCGGTCGAGGCGGAGACCGAGCGGTCCTACGACCCGCAGGACGGCTGCGCGGACGGCCTCAGCGTCCGCAAACCGCACCGGCGTGCGCTCCAGCTGGCCCGAGCGCTCGACCCAGACCTCGCCGGGGCCGTTGACCATCACATCGGTGATCTCGGGGTCGCGGAGCAGCGCCTGGACAGGGCCGAGGCCAGTGAGCGCGTCAGCGACCTCTCGCACGGCAGCGGCAAGCGCCTCTGGAGCGAGGAGCACACCCTCCTCACGGACCGCGCGCGCGACAGCGGACCGGATGGCAGCCATCCTCGTGGACCCGTCGGTAGCCTCGGCGACCCCAGCGTCATCGGCGACCCGCCGACGCACACGGTCCAAGCAGACGGACGCCACTGAGCCCACCGGGGACATTCCTGGCGCTCCCCTCATGCTCACCGCCCTGCCCTCCCGAGCGCCGCCCGCAGCGTCTCCAGCCAGGCGCCGGGCAGGCCAGCCGGCACGCGGCCGGCGACGCCTGCCCTCGCGACGCGGGCAGACCCCGGCAGCCAGGCGAGAGGCGGGCGGCCGAGGCGGTGGCGAACGCCAGCTTGATCGAGAGGGCCGTCACCGACCACCAGGACCGGAAGGTCGGCGGGCTGCCCATCAAGCGCGCCAAGCCCGGCGTCAGGCCTAGCGCATACAAGGTCAGCGCCAGCGAGCTGGCGTGGCGCACGCAGGTCGACGACGACAGCCTGGACTGGCCACCCGGCAACGCCCCCGATCGCCGCGCCACCACCGCCCAGGACCGCGAGCCCGTTGACGCCAGGGATCGGACGGGCCAGGCCGGTGACCTCCAAGGCAGCGCTGGCCTCGTCGAGCTGCCCCAGCTCCGGCGCTCCAGGCCCCGACCAGTGCCCAATCCCACAGAGCCGGAGCAGGTCCTCGTCGCCCACCACGAGCGTGGCGCGGCCCGACCAAGCGAGCAGCCCGCCAACAGCCAGCGCAACAGTCGACGTGCCAGCTCCCCCGCTGCACCCAGCGATCCGCAACACCTTGGGACCCGACCCATTGCACGGCGTCGCGTGGACCCGTAACGGCGCCTCAAGCAGCCGAGCGCGGTCGTCGGGCCAGGCGATAACGTCGAGCGCGCCGCCGAGCAACGCCGCGCGGGCTCCCTCAGCCCGGACCGGCCCCTCGACGACGACCACGCATGGCCTGCCAGCGCTCGGCGTCGTAGTGAGCTGGAGCACCGGCGTGAGCGGTCCTGTCGCGCTGACCACCTGCCAGCCGGCCTCGACCTCAACAAAAGCGGCGACCTCCTCCCCCAGCCTGCCGGGAAGGTCCACTACCACCGGAAGGTCTTGCAGTCGCATTGCGCTCCCCCAGATCACGGTCCGCTGTCGGTTGTTCGACGGTACGTCCTGCCGTAACCGTGGAAAGGTCTTATTTCGCAACCTGTGGATAACGGTTCGCTGGAGCGTTCACGGCCGTGCACCCGCCTGCGTTACCCTTACCTCGCATGCCTAAGCCGCTGCGCGCCGCGTTCTTCGATGTCGACCGCACCGTGGTGGCGCGCTCCTCGACGCTCGCGTTTGGCGGGCACTTCTACCGGGAGGGGCTGATCTCGCTCACGGCGGCGTTGAGGCTTGCCTCCCTGCAGCTCGCCTTCGTGCGGCTAGGCGCGAACGAACGGCAAATGGAGCGCGCGCGTGCAGCGCTGCTGGAGGTCACACGCGGCTGGGAGGCAGAGCGAGTGCGGCGGCTCGTTGAGGAGACGCTCCAGCAAGTCATCGGCCCGCTGATCTACGCCGAGGCACTCGATCTCTTCGCTCAGCACCGGGAGGCCGGGCACGAGCTGTACCTGGTCTCCTCAGCAGGTATGGAGGTCGTGCGACCGCTCGCGGAGTACCTCGGCATTCCCCATGTCATCGCCACCCTGACGGGCATTGACGAGCGCGGGCGGTACAACGGAACGCTTGCGTTCTACGCGTACGGGAGGCACAAGGCGGTTGCGATCGTTGAGGAGGCCGACCGCCGCCACATCGACCTTGCAGCGAGCTGGGCGTACTCTGACTCGATCACCGACTTGCCGATGCTTGAGGCGGTCGGGCACCCTGTGGCGGTCAACGCTGACCGCGTGCTCCGCGCCATCGCCCGGGAGCGGGGATGGGAGATCCGTGACTTCAACCGCCCGGTGACGCTGCCCAGGCGGCTCCCGAGGCCACGGGCCGAGGTCCTAGTGGGCGCCGGAGCGCTCGGCGTCGCCGCGTTCGCGAGCTGGAGAGTTCAGCGTAACCTCGTCAGCGTCAGCGCGCGAGCGAGCGGGCACCGCCCCACCAGGGCGTTGCGGGGCAGGCACCCGCCCGCTAGTACCGCTTCCGCACGGCCAGGATCATGTCGACATACCGCACAGTGTCCGAGTACATCCCACGCTGCCGGATAGACGCGTACCCCTGGTAGTACGAGCCAAGCGTGAGCCGTATGTCACCGCCGGTCAGGTCGTAGAGGTAATCAAGGAAGGCGACGCCGGCCTCGACGTTGTCCGCAGGGTCATGAAGGTCAAGCGGCCTCCCGACGACATGGCGCGACACGAACCGGCCGGTGTCGGGCAGGACCTGCATGACGCCGAAGGCGCCAGAGTCGGAGACGACGCTGTTGCTCCATCCGGACTCGACCATCGCGACGGCCTTGATCATCCCGGGGCTCCAGCCGTAGCGGGCGGCCGTGCGCTCAAGCAGCGCCTTGACGTGTGACCGTGAGGCGGCGGGGCGGGGCCTAGCCGCGGGGATGGTGAGCCGCTGCCCGCGGATCAGGCTGTTGGCGCTGCGGAGGTTGTTGGCCTTGACCAGGCTCGCCACGCTCACACCGAAACGCCAGCCGATGGTCGACAGCGTGTCGCCTGGCCGCACGACGTACGTGAAACCGGCCTGTGAGCCCGCTCCTGTCCTCGATCCTGCCCCAGGGATCTCTAGGCGCTGGCCAGCGACAATCCGGTTGGGATCGGAGAGGTCATTGGCCTGGGCAAGCGCGGTGGCGCTCACGCCAAAACGGTGGGCGATGGCTGAGAGCGTGTCACCTTGACGGACCGTGTAGTGGGCGAGTCCAGAAAAACCCAGCGCACCGATCGTAAGCGCAGTAACAAGCGGGCGAGGCGGGTGCACGGCAGCTCCTTGGCTGTACACCGTGTGCGCCCAATACTCGTGCGCACACAGAACTGGGGAAGGCACGACCTCTTGTGGACCGTGTGTTCGTGTGCGCTCACGGTAACCGCAGATGTCACCCTTAGCAACAGTTGACCGCTTTTACGTCACCGGCGGTCTTTGGTCAGTAGTAGTCGCGCTGGAAGCGGATGCCCTCGTCGTCCGCCTCGATCCAAGTCGACCGTGGGAGGTCGTTCCATCGCCGCCCGCCAGCGGTGAAACTAACTGTCCACTCCACCGCGAGCGTGGAGCCGTCCTCGGACTCAAGCATCCGCTTGGTCGTGACGTCGAGGTGCTCGCGGGCCTGCAGCCATGAGTTCAGGTATGCCTGGATGAGCTTGCCGGTCTCGTGTGGCGGGTTCTGCGGCTCAAGCCAGACCGCGTCGGGTGCGTACACATTGAGCAACGCCTCCGTATCTTGCTGCTCAAGCGCTCCGCTGAGCTCCTCCCAAAGCTCCCGTGCCCGGCCCATCTGCCCTCCTGCTCGCTTGCGCTCCGCGCGCACCATACGCGCAACGAAACGATATCCGGGCCGGCCAGCACGGGGCGAACCCCCGCTGCCCGTGGGCTCCTACAGGTACTGCCCCATACCCTGCTGAGGCCGCTGGGGGCTAGCGCCAGGGGGGAGGCCGCGCATCTGCTCGAGTTGGTGGCGGGCCATGGCCTGCTGCTGAAAGATCGCGGCTTGAATCCCTTGGAACAAGCCCTCAAGCCAGCCGATGAGCTGCGCTTGGGCAATACGGATCTCGGACTCGGTGGGCAGGCCCTCGTCGAACGGCAACGTGAGGGCGGTCAGCTCCTTTTGAAGGTCGCCGCTAAGGACTCCGCAGAGCTGCTTCAGCGCGCGCTCGTGAACGACCTTGAGGCGCTCGCGGCCAGCCTCGTCGGTGGGGGCGCTGCGCACCTCCTCCTGCAGGCCGCGCAGCATCACCGCGATACGCATGAGCTTTCCAGGATCGGTGACGCCGTTGTGCTCCTCGGGCGCGTCCTGGGCCTGCGTCATCCCTGGGTCTTCCGTCATGTCGACATGCTACCTGGGCTCTTCAAAAGAGCGCGGAGGTCAGGCGTGGGCGGAACGTGCGGACAAGCTCGTGCTCGTCGCCCAGGACGCGGAAGATCTCGAGTACCGCAACCCGGGCGTCCTCACGGGTCTTGGGATCACGGGCCGCCGTGATCAGCGTCTCAAGAGCCTCACGATGCACGCCGCGCGCCGCGAGCGCACGGCCGAGCGCGAGCCGGGCCTGGGCGTCACCCGCCTGGACCTGAGCGCGAAGCCGGGCGATCGTGTTCTCGTCGGCGGCTGCGTCTGACAGCCGGACTTGGGCGAGCATGCGAGCGGCCTCGGCATCGCCAGACAGCCGCTCAAGCAACGCGATGGCCTCCCCGGCATCCTCCGCACCACGGTCGAGCAGCAGCCGGGCCAGCGCCTTGGCCGCGGTGGGATGGTCGCGTTGCACGGCGAGGGCCTGGCGGAGCACCGGCTCGGCCTCAGCGGGTGCGAGGGTCTGCGCCCGGGCGACCAGCCGATCGGCCTCGGTTGGCGCGAGCGCGGCGAAGAACCGCTCGACGGCGGCTTCAGGCTGGACGCCCATGAACTCAGCGGTGACGCGACCGCCCGCGAACGCCTTTACCGCGGGGATGCCCTGGATCCGCAGCTGGCGGGCGAGGGTGGGCGCCTGGTCGATGTTGACCTTCACCACATCGATGTCGCCGGCCCACCGGGCCGCGGCTCGCTCGAGCAGCGGCGAGAGCTGCCGGCACGGCCCGCACCACGGTGCCCAGAAGTCGACCACAACCGGGCGGGTCTGGCTCGCCTCGATGACATCGGTCGCGAACGTCGCCTCGGCCACATCACGGATGATGGTGGTGGTCTCAGTCACTGGCGTCATGTCCTCTCGTCCTGGCAGTCGCCTTGGCAGTCAGGCGTCTAGAGTGCCAACGATAGAAGGCGCCGAAACCTTCCCCTTGACCCTCGAGGTGGACCGGCCAGGGGGACGATCCTGCGCTGCGCTCGCGGGTACCGTTACGTGGAGGGCGGGGGTGGTGGAGTCAGGTGGACGACAACCCGTCGAGGAGGCCTGGCGATGCGGATCCAATCAGGGCAGCTTGTGCCACTGGGGTACGGGAAGTACGTCCGCTCCGACGAGGTAGTGGCGGTTGAGCCGATCAACGAGGGCAGAGGGCCGCGCCAGCGGTCGCTCGTCTGGGTGCGGGGGCTCGCAGAGCCCCTCGTGGCCTCCCGCGCGGACCCGTCGATCATCGACGACCTAGTCACCCCCACCGAGGAGGCGGCCCGGATGCGGGGGCTGCGCGACGCGCTGGCCCTTCTCGTCGAGGACCTCGAGCGCCTCCCCCCGCTGCTTGCCCGCCTGATCAAGCAGGAGACGGCGCTCGACCTCGATGAGCGGATCACCCAGGCTCGCCGTGCCCTGAGGTGACCCCGTCAGGCGCCCTCGACGGCGGCTTTCAGGCGGGCGAGGGTCTGGCGCATGCCGTCTTTGAGCATCGCCGTCCGCTGCGCCTTGCGCTCCTCGGAGGCGCCCTCTAGCGCAGGCGCGGTGGTCAGTACCTCGAAAGACTCGGTCACCCGGGTGCCCATGCCGTCGGCGTTCAGCGTGTAGGTCCAGCGCGTGTACTTCACCTCGGCGCTCCCGGCCTCGAAGGCGAGCCGTCGGCCGGGCTCAGCAGCGGTGATCTCACAGAGCGTCGACCACTCATAATCACCCAGCCGGTTGTGCCCGGTGAACGTCGCCCCGGGGACGGCCTCCGCGATCTCGTTGCTCCACTCGCACGCGTAACACTCTGGGCTGAGTCTCCCAAGCTGGGTGACATCGCTCAACACGGCGTAGACCTGATCGGGGGGCGCGTCAATCGTGACGCTCGCTGATCCGCGCATACCCCACACGGTACCGGAAGCCCCTACCGGGAGCAGGGCAGGTCAAGGTGAACGGCTACCGGTATGCCCGGTGACCGTACGCGTCCCGCCGCTGGTCCTTTCCGGCCCTGGACCCGGCATAAGCTGGCTCAGACCGACCGACCAAGCGAGCGCTGCGCGATGACCAGGATCGAGGAGACCCAACTCCCGGGCGTGGGAATGCTGCACTCGTTTATCACGAAGCCGGGCACGCGGGTGGGGGTGCTCGCGCATCGCTCCGGCTATCGGGAGCTCTTGGTGTACGACGAGCAGGACCCGGACGCCTGCCGGGTCAGCGTCCGGTTGGATGAGGACGACAGCCACACCTTGGCCGAGCTGCTGGGCGCGGCGCAGTTCGCGGCGCACTTCGCACAGCTGCAGCAATCGGTCGAGGGCTTAACGCTCGACTGGTTGCCAGTGCGGCACAACTCGGCCTGCGCTGGCCGCGAGATCGGGCAGACCCAGCTGCGGCAGCGGACCGGGGTCTCGATCGTCGCCGTTGTGCGGGGCGACCAGACCGTCCCAGCGCCTGGCCCGCAGTTCCGGCTGGAGGCCGGTGACACCGCGGTCGTCGTGGGCACGGCCGAGGGCATCCAACAGGCGGTCATGCTGCTGCAGGGACCGTAGCGATGGTGGCCGCCGCAGGGAGCGAGGCAGCGCTGCGGCTGGTCGAACTCGGTGGGATCGTCGTCGCGCTCGCGCTGCTGGCCCGGCTCGCCAACACCGTAGGGCTCTCCCCGATCCCTTTTTACCTGCTCGCCGGCCTGGCATTCGGCGAGGGTGGGCTGCTGCCACTGCGCTTGAGCGAGGGCTTCGTCGAGGTGGGCGCCGAGCTGGGTGTGGTGTTGCTGTTGTTTATGCTGGGTTTGGAGTACACCAGCAATGAGCTGCGGGCCAGCCTACGCGCCGGCTGGCCCGCCGGGCTCGTCGACCTCGCGCTGAGCTTCACCCCCGGGCTGGTCACGGGGCTGCTGCTGGGCTGGCAGCCGCTGGCCGCCGCGCTGCTCGGCGGCGTCACCTACGTCTCCTCGTCGGGGGTCGTCGCGAAGGTGCTGAGCGACCTCGACTGGCTCGGCAACCGGGAGACCCCGGCTGTGCTCACGGTGCTGGTGATCGAAGACCTCACGATGGCCGTCTACCTGCCTGTGGTCGCCGCGCTGCTGGTCGGCGGCAGCCTGCTCGCTGGCCTGGCGTCACTGAGCGTGGCGCTGGTCGCGGTCATCGCTGTGCTGCTCCTCGCGCTGCGCTTCGGCGAGCCGGTCAGCCGCGTGATCCACAGCCCGTCCGACGAGGTCGTGCTGCTGACCGTCCTGGGACTGGTGCTGCTCGTCGGTGGGATCGCCCAACGCCTGCAGGTCTCCAGCGCGGTCGGCGCCTTCCTCGTCGGCATCGCGCTGTCCGAGCCAGTCGCGGAGCGCGCCCGGGCGCTGCTCGGCCCGCTGCGTGACCTGTTCGCGGCGGTGTTCTTCGTGTTCTTCGGCCTGCAGGTTGATCCCGCCGCGATCCCGCCCGTGGCGGTGATCGCCATCGGCCTCGGCGCTGTGACCGCCGCGACCAAGGTCGCCGCCGGATGGTGGGCGGCCCGCCGGCTTGGCGCGCGGAGCCATGGCCGGTGGCGCGCCGGCGCCATGCTGATCCCCCGCGGCGAGTTCTCGATCGTGATCGCTGGGCTCGGCGCTGGCGTGAACACCGAGCTAGGCCCGTTGGCGGCCGCTTACGTCCTGCTCATGGCCGTGCTCGGCCCCTTGGCTGCGCGCATGGTCGACCCGCTGGTGAGCGCGGCGCACGCGCTCGTGGGCTCAAGGTCGCCGAAGTTGCTGAGCAGCAGGCCTGAGGAGCGGGCAAGGCGGGAGGCGGCGCCAGAGCGCCGTTGATCCGCGGGTTGACGATGCCACGGGGAGCTACCACTTCCGGTAGGGCAGGAACTTGCCGTTGTAGGTGATCTGGACACGGTCGCCCTTCGGGTCGGCGATCCGTTGGAGGTCGATGTGGAAGTCGATCGCGCTCATGATCCCGTCCCCAAACTTCTCGTGGATCAGCGCCTTGATCGTCGTGCCGTAGACCTGGGTGATCTCATGGAGGCGGTAGATCAGCGGGTCGGTCGGCACAGTCGCATCCAGCGAGCCCTTCATCGGGAACTCTTGGAGCGCCTCCGCGACCTCGTCGTCCAGTCCGAGCAGCTTGACCAGGCGCCCGGCCTCGTCCGCGTCCATCTGCGCCTGGCCATAGATTGCCGCCGTCACCCAGACCTCATGCCGGCCGACGGCATCGGCGATCTGCGCGAACGTCAAGCCCTGCGCCCTCTTCGCGGCGAGAATGCGCGCAGTGGCGTCGTCACGGTCCATCGTGTCTCCTTCATTCAGTTGAGCGCGATGAACACTGTGCCGTCTTCGACGGCGACGCGGTAGGTGCGCACGGGTTTGCGGGCTGGCCCCTGGCGGACCTGGCCGGTGCGGACATCGAACACCGCGCGGTGCCACGGGCATTCGAGCAAGCAGCCGGTGCCCAGCCGGCCCTCGCCGAGGGGGCCGCCAGCGTGCGAGCAGTCGTGGTCGATGGCGTAGAACCACCCCTCGTGGTTGACGAGGGCCGCGAGCCGGTCGCCCACCCGTACGGTCATGACTGCGCCAGGGGGCAGATCCGAGACGGCGGCGACGGCGGCGAAGGCCGGCTCCATCAGGCCACCGCCAGCGGCAGAACTCGGCGAGCGGCCTGCCCAAGGCGGGCGAGCTGGTTGTCCTCAGGCTCGGGCCCTGGCTCCCACAGGCCGGTGAAGACCGCCCCGATCTGCGCTTTGAAACCCTCGACGCCGACGCGGTTGACGGTCTGGGACAGCGTCTCGCCGCGGTCGCGGAGCGCCTCCCACACCCCGATGATCGCCTCCGTGATCGAAGGGACATCGACCTCAGTGATCCGTCCCACGACCTGGCCGAGCAGGTCGGCGCGAAGGTCGCCGCCAAGCCACACCTGGTAGCCGAGCCGGGTGATGCCGTTGATCGTCACCTTGCCACCGGAGAAGCCGACGTCTGCGATCTGGTGCTGCGCGCAGGCGTTTGGGCAGCCGGAGATGTGCACCCGCAGCCCGGAGTTGCGTACCAGCAACGGGTTACGCAGGAGCTGCGCGCCTACGGCCTGCGCTGGGGTGATCGCGAGCGCGCACACGGGGCCGCCGGTGCAGACCCGCACGTCGGTGGACTGGTCGGCGCCCTCCAAGCCCAGGCCGAGGTCCGCAAGCCGCGCGCGGATCGCTGGCACGAACTCCAACGGCACGTGGCGGAACATCGCGTTTTGGTTCTTTGTCAGGTAGAGGCGCTCGTCGCCAAAGGCGTCCGCGAGGTCAGCGAGGGCGCGGATGTCCTCGGTGTCCAGATCGCCCAGCGGCACGTTCACGGTGACCATCGCCACGCCGGGGACGCGTTGGGGGCGGACACCGCTGCCCCACCCGCCCTCCGGCGCGCAGGCGAGGACCTCAGCGAGCGAGGACGACAGCGGCGTCGACAAGGGGGCCGGCGGCGGGTAGTCGCGCTGCAGGGCGCGGGCGTACGCCGACTCGAACAGGTCGAGGAATTGGTCCTTGCCGAGGCTGGCGACCAGGAACTTCATCCGCGCCTTGTTCGGCTTGTCGAAGTTGCCGTACGTGGTGTAGACCTCGATGAGCGCGTCGGCGGCGGCCAGGACGGCGGCGCGCGGGACGAAGTCGGCCGCCCTGAACCCGATCGTCGGCACTGACTTGCCGAGGCTCCCCCCCACCCACAGCTCGTAGCCCAGCTCGCCGTCGCGGATGACCGAGACGAACCCCGCCTCATTGACCTTCGCGTGCTCGCGGCACGCCTCGCAACCGCCGAAGAGGAAGTTGAACCGCGAAGGCAGGCGCCAGTTGAGCTGAGGCGTCTGCCCGAGGATCCAGTCGGACACCGCGCGAGCATCTGGGTAGCAGTCGAAGGGCTCATCCAAGCTGACGCCTGCGTCCGCGCAGGACATCACCCCGCGCATCGTGTGCCCGCATGCCGAGCGGGTCGTGAGACCGAGCGCCTCGACTCGGGCGAGCACTGTGGTGACGACATGGGCGTCGATGTGGTGGAGCTGGATCTGCTGGCGAGCGGTGAGGTGCAGCCAACGTTTGCCGTACTGGTCAGCGAGGTCAGCGAGCCCGCGGGCGGCGTCGGTGGAGACCCGCCCGCCCGACGTGCGGACACGGATCATGAAGACCCCAGGCTGGGTCTGGGCGCACACGCCGTGGGTCTTTAGCGCGTAGCGCTCCTCAGGGCTCAACCAATCGTCGCCGTCGGTGGTGAGGCGATCGAGATCTACCGGCAGACCGGCACGTTTCGCGGCGGGAATGTTAGGGGCGGCCATGGTCGCAGGAGATCAAGCGGAGGTTTCCTGCCATGGCGAGGTGTGTTGAGGATGTGTTACGGCTACGTCGTCCATGTGCCCCTGATCCGCGCGAGGCCTCGCGGGGATCAGGGGCCAACGGCGCGAGGCCAGGAACTCGTGACGAGACGCGAGGTCATGCCGGGGTCAAGGGCTCGGCTCGGGCGACCGTGCTTGCGACTGCGGCGCGCGACGGCACGTCGAGCTTTGAGAAGATGCGGGACAGGTGGGTCTCGACCGTTTTGGGGCTTACGACGAGCAGCCTGGCGATCTCCCGGTTGGTATGGCCTCGGCTGACCAGCTCGGCAACCTGCAGCTCTCGCTTGGACAATAGGGACAGATCCTGCTTTATGGGTACTGGTGAGGCGTCGGTAAGCATGGTGACAGTCATTCGCGTCACTCCTTAATCGCCCGAGGTCGCCGCGCCTGCGCTTCGCGCAAGGGGTGGGGTCATGGCGCACGCCCTAGCTGCGGGGTCTCCCCCGCCTGTCTGGCCACACTTCTCATCGCGATCCCATCGCGCTGTGCCCAGCGGAGCCGCGGCCCTTACGCCGCCATTGTGCTGACCGGACGTTGAGGATTTCATCAGGCCTCTCCCTTCATTGTGCTAAGGGACAGCCCTACGTAAGGGTTAAGGGCTCACGTTGACATGGCCGCCGTCGTGGGTCTCAGGGTTAGCCCTGCAGAGACCCGAGCGTCGGTGTGCAACCATCCGCCCGTGGCCATCACCGTGTTGATTGTCGATGATCATCCTGGCTTCCGCACCCTGGCCCGCGCGCTGCTGGAGGCAGAGGGCTATGCCGTGGTGGGGGAGGCGCCAGACGGCGCCTCTGCCCTGATTGCAGCGGCCACACTGAAGCCTGAGCTCGTGCTGCTGGATATTCAGCTCCCTGACCGCGACGGGTTTGAGGTGGCCCAGCAGCTGAGGGAGCAGGCCGCACCACCACAGGTTGTGCTGATCTCAAGCCGGGATGCGTGCGATTACGGGCAGCGCCTCACCACCTGCGGGGCGCAGGGCTTCGTCGGCAAGGGCGAGCTGTCTGGCAAAACGCTCACCGAAGTGCTGGGAGGAGGAGGATGAGGCGCTCTGGGCTGGCTGCTCGCCATACCTGGCACGGAGGTGGGCTCCTGTGGCATCCGGCATCCCCTCACCCTGGCCACGCGAGGCCGAGAGGACGAGACGAGGCGCCTCGCGAGGGCGCTGTCGAGCTGGCGGCCAAGATCATGACCTTGGCCATCGCGTACTTCGCTACCGCGAGGTTCGGCCTCACCCTGGCCTCCACCTCGTTCGCTTCTGCGGTGTGGCCAGCGACCGGGGTCGCAGTGGCGGGCTTGGCGCTCTTCGGAGTTCGGGCCTGGCCAGGCGTCGCTATCGGAGGATTCCTCGCCAGCCTGTCGTGCTGCGGGACGGCTGCTGCGGCGGCGGCCACCGTGGCTCAGGTGTCAGCCCCAGTGGCGGCTGCCGCGCTGCTCAAGGCATGGGACTTCGACTCCGCGCTGGACAAGCTGCGCGATGTGCTCGCGCTGATCGTCCTTGCTGGGGCGGTGAGCATGACCCTGAGCGCCACGATTGGCACGGTCGCCCTGCTGGCGAGGGGCGTGGTCACGACAGCCGACTGGCCGCTGGTGTGGTTGAGCTGGTGGATCGGCGACGCCATGGGGATCATCGTCGTCGCCCCTTTACTGCTCACGGTGGGGGCTGCTGCTCGATCTCGCGCTCACCCGTTCCGGCGCCATACAGCAGAGGCGGTCGTGCTGCTCGTGGCTACCGCCTTCGCTGCCCGTGTGTTCTTCAGCGGGAGCCTGCCGCTTGCCTTCTTGATCTTCCCTTTTAGCCTGTGGGCGGCGCTGCGGTTCGCGCTGCTGGGGGCAGCCGCCGTGAACGTCCTGGTGACGGGGGTCACAGTCTGGACAACGGTGCATGGGTACGGCCCGTTCGCCCAGATGCCGCCGACAAAGACCTTGGTGTTCCTCCAGTCCTTCAACGCGAGCGTCGCCATCACCTCCCTTGTCCTCGCCGCCGTCACCCAGGAGCGCAGGCGGGCGCTTGAGGAGGTGCGGGCCTCACGGGCGCGTATCGTAGAGGCGGCTGATGCGGAGCGGCGCCGGGTGGAGCGCAACTTGCACGACGGCGCCCAGCAGCGCTTGGTCTCACTGTCGCTCTCCCTGCGGCTGGCCGAGATGCAGCTGGAGTCCAGCCCCAACCCCGAGCTGCGGACCACCCTCACCGAGGCGTCTGCGGAGCTGCAACGCGCGCTTGCCGAGCTGCGGGAGCTGGCCCGGGGGCTTCATCCCTCCATACTCACCCAGCAGGGCCTATGCGCGGCAGTGGAGTCGCTGGCGGAGCAGGCCCCGCTGCCGGTGAACGTGGTCATTCCCCCCCAGCGCTACCCTGCCGCGGTCGAGACGACCGCCTACTTCGTCGTCTGTGAGGCGTTGGCGAACGTCGCGAGGCACGCGCGGGCGTCTGCGGTGACCGTCAGCGTCCAGCACGTTGAGGGGAAGCTGATCGTGGAGATCGTCGACGACGGGGTTGGAGGCGCCAACCCCACGTCCGGATCGGGTCTGAGCGGGCTCGCCGACCGGGTCGCCGCGCTCGACGGACGGCTCCAGATCACCAGTCCCCCAGGGCAGGGGACACGGGTGCGGGCAGAGATGCCGTGCGGCTGATCCTTGCCGACGACTCGGTCCTGCTCCGCGAGGGCCTAGCCAGCCTGCTCCAGAAGGCCGGATTCCAGATCATCGGGCAGGCCGATGACGCGGCCAAGCTGCTCCATCTCATCCGCAGCGGCCCTCCCGATGTGGCGATTGTCGATATCCGCATGCCGCCCTCATATACGGACGAGGGGTTGCGGGCAGCCCACGAGATCCGGGCTGAGCACCCCGACGTGGGAGTGCTCGTGCTGTCCCAATATGTCGACACTGGCTACGCGGTCGAGCTGCTCTCCCAGGGCGCGAAAGGCCTTGGCTACCTGTTGAAGGACCGTGTCTCAAACCTGGACGACCTCGCCGACGCGGTGCGGCGAGTCGGCGCTGGCGGCTCGGCCATCGACCCTGAGGTCGTCACCCGCCTGCTCGAGCGCAAGCGTCAGTACTCCCCCCTCGAAGGCCTCACCCAGCGGGAGCACACCGTGCTCGGCCTGATGGCTCAGGGCCGGTCGAACCAAGCCATCTGCGAGCGCCTCTTTGTCAGCCCCAAGACCATCGAGGCGCATATCAGGAGCATCTTCACCAAGCTGGGGCTCGCCCCCGCGGTCGAGGACCACCGCCGGGTGCTTGCGGTCCTGACCTACCTCCGCTCCCCTGACTGAGGTCCTGAGGTATGGCTCCAGGCCCAACCGGACCCGAGACCGGGTGATAACCGACCGCCTAATAGCAGTTTTACTTCAATTTGAGGGAAAACCGCATCCCCACGCACCGCATCGAGCGCGCTCCGGTCGCTGGATTCCGGCTGAAGGGCCGGCGCCCACAGCCTGAGCCTCGTCGCCGACGAACCACTCGTACACCATCTCGCGACTTTCGGATCAACCGTAAGGTTACGGTGCTCGACCCCTTGGGCGGGGGGACGCGATGATTACCTTTCAAGCAAGGGTCGTGCATGAGCAACCGATTGTTCGCGTATGGAACGCTTCTGGTTCCTGCCGTGGTGCACGCGCTCCTTGGCCGTGTGCCGGAATGCCTTGAGGCGACCCTTTGGGGATATGCGCGCGGCCAGGTGGCCGGCCAAGCGTTCCCGGGCATCGTCGAGGCTGGAGAGGCCGGCGTCGTTGGGCTGTGCTACTCAGGAATATCCGCTCAGGAGCTGGAGATCCTCGACACGTTCGAGGGTGACCTCTACGTCCGTCGCGTTGTGCGCGTCGAGGGCATTGACGGAAGCGTGAGCCCTGCGTTTGCCTACGTGATCCGGGACCGCGCAGCCCACTTGGTGCAACGCGATCATGAATGGGAGTTGGATCAGTTCATCGCCGCCTTCAGCGCCGAGTACGTGCGGCGCTGCGCCGCCCTCCGCCGCATGTATGACGCAGTTAGCTCCGCTGGCGACGATGGGCCCTCTTGTGACGATGCGGGTAGCCTCTCGACGCGATGACTATGCCACCGCCTTGGGAGCCGCTCACCGTCGACGCCTTCTTCACGTCGTGGCCGATGGCGGCAGAGAAATGCGAACTCCACGACGGCGTCGTGGTCTGGTATGGCGCCTTCAATGAGGACGATCGGCAGGCTGCCGAGCGCGCCTTCCCGGGCCGCGTGGCGGTGCTGGCCGAGGACGGCGCGATCGAGCTGCGACCAGGGCCGCAACCCACAGGCCCTTAGTTCTCCCAACTGTAAGTACAGTCACGGATCGAGGTGCGAGGAGCAACACCGCGAGCGCGGAGGCAGGCGCAACCGAAGCGATGCGTACTTACGGGCGGGTGCGCTTAGATAATGAGGGAACGATGCCGCCGGTAACCGTCGAAGCCGTAAGCGGCCAGACCCGCCTGCTGTCACATTCCTCCGAATCCAGAGGAATGTGACAACTAGCCTTGCCTGGCTCAGCCTGAGCCGCACCTTTCCTCTGCATTCGGAGGAAAGGTGCGGTTTCTGCGGCCCGCGGCGCGATGACAACCGGGATATTGCTCCTAAACCCTAACCCGATGGCAACAGTCCGCGACTGGCTCCGCAACGTCGCTCGGTCAATCTCGCCTTTGGAGCATGGCACAGGAGGCTTCTGACGCAGCCGAGCATCTACGAGCAGATCAGTGGCGGCCCCTAGGCCGAGGCCATGGTGGACCTCTTCTACGAGAGGGTGTGGGCCGATCCGGCGCTCGCGGGGTATGCCAGAGGCATCGACCGAGCGCGCCTCAAGGCCTCCCAGCGCGCGTTCATGACCGCCGCGCTGGACGGAGTCGGAGCGGTGCAACGTGCGGGCGGGCTCCGGTCTGGGGGCCGTTGACGCCACGTTCCAGCAGCTTGTCACGCACCTGATGGCCACGCTGAGCGAGCTGGGTGTGGACGAGGGCACCATCAGCGAGATCGCAGGCGGGCTGGCGCCGCTGCGAGCGGATATCGCCGCTGGGGCCATCGACGGCCCCTGAGCGCACACCTCCTTGAGCGCGGTTCGATCAGACCAGCCCGCGGGAGTAACCTGATCCGCCTTCGCCCAGGAGGTGTGGCTATGGACCGCGCGAAGAGGATCACCCCGAAAACGCCGCCCGCACGATCCGGCCCGGCGCAGCCGGCCAGCGGCAAGGGCTTGGACATGGCCGAGCTCTGGCGCTCTATCGCGGCGCAGATCGCCTTATGGCGTGGCCGTCGAGAGCTGTCACAAAAGACGCTGGCCCAGCTGGCGGGCCGCTCACCGTCGTGGCTGTCCAAGGTCGAGCGCGGCGAGCGCAAGTGCGACAGCCTGGAGGCGCTGTGCAACCTAGCCGCGGCGCTGGGCGTGTCGCCTGCCGCGCTCGTCAGCTTTGACGCCCCAGCCTCTGCGGCCCCAGTGCCGCAGGGTGGCGAGGGCGCCCGGCGGGGGCCGTCAGTCGCCGTGGCAGGGTGGGCCAAAGGGGTGAAGGCGTCGCTGGACGCGGTCAACGGCAACCTGCGGCGCCTGGAGCGTCGCGTCGCCCAAATTGCGGAGACGGTCGCCTCCCAGAAGAGCGAGTTGCCGGCCGATCCGCTTGACGGCGGTGGCACCGTGGCAGGCGAAACGACCGCGATAGCGTGGCTGGTCGTTGCCGTTGAGGGAAGGCCGGTGTTAGTGCCGATGCGTCTGCCTCGACGGAAGCTCCTGGCGGCTGGTGGTGCCACCTTGCTTGGGGAGCTGGCCGGCAGCCTAGACCCTAACGAGCTTACTCGTATCGCGGCCGCGATCATCGAGCCCACCCGGACCGACCTGCCGGTTGTCGGGCATCTGGAGGCGCTGCTGGCGCACTATCGCAGGTTGGACGATGTGCTCGGGCCGCGCCGCCTGCTGGTGCCGGTACGAGCCACGGGCGACCTCATCGACCACTTGCGCAAGGACGCGTCTCCGCCGGCGCATAAAGCGTTGCTGTCACTTTCGGCGCAGTACCAGCAGGCCGCCGGCTGGCTGTATGAGGACAGCGGGGACTATGTGATGGCGGAGCGCGCGTATAGCGAGGCAATTGAACGCGCCACGGAGGGCGGTGACCTAGCGTTCGCCAGTTACGCATTGGGGCGTAAGAGCCAACTGGCGCTCAGGCAGGGACGAGCTAAGAAGGCGGTTGAGCTTGCTCAAGCAGCTCGGCAAGGCGAGCACAGGTTGACTCCAGCGGTTCAGGCTTGCGCCGCGAACTGGGAGGCTCGCGCCTGGACGCTCAAGGGTGATCGCAGCGAATGCCGACGCAAGCTGGACGAGTCTGGAGGACTGCTCGCCGCTAGCGTGGAACAGGGCAGAGCCGAGGAGCCGCCCTGGATCTACTGGTTCGTGGAGGAGCAGCTTGCGGCTACTCGAGGCGAATGTTTCACCGACCTCGGCGACGCTGGTCGAGCGATCGAGGTCCTTGAGCGCGTGATCCCCGCGTTGCCGGCAGAGCAGGTGCGTGATCGTGCCAACTTCCAGGCTGGCCTGGCCATAGCGCACGCGCGTGACAACGATCCTGAGCAGGCCGGCGTGGTGGGGTGCAAGGCGGCGCGCGTCGCCAAGAGAACTGGCTCCACGCGGGTGCTCGACAAGCTGCGTGGCCTGTATGCCGAGCTGAGCGCATTCAAGGGCGTGCAGTCCGTAGAGGATCTCGGTGACCTGTTGCGATCAGCAGCCTCCGCCGACGTGGTGGGCGAGGAACGCCAGTAAGGCTTGGGTATACATAACGTTTGCTGATGGGCTGGGCGGTTTAGGCTGCCAAAGTGGCGGTCACCGAAGAGGCGTGAGCGCGCAAGCTCAAGGCCATGCCGCCGCTGTCAGACGAGCGGCAGCGGCACGCGTCGACAGCTTGAGGCGCAGGCGTCGGGTCACCTCACAGTCCCCACCAAACGTAGAAAACGCTTGGCGGGACTGATCCAACCTGCTACGATACAAACATACGTTCGAGCTAGTTGGGGGGTGGGGGTCATGGGCGAACTCAGATCCGCAGTCGACGCCCTAGCCGCCCTCGACCTCGACGACCTCGACAACACCACACTGGGCGAGCTGATCGTAGAAGTGTCACGCCAACGCGACCGGTTGGACGGGCTGTGCCACCGGCTGGTCGGCGAGCACGACCGGCGCCTGGCCTGGAAAGCCGACGGCGCCCGCTCAGAGAAACACTGGCTAGCCGACCACTGCCGCATGAGCCCAGGCGAGGCCGCGTCGCGGGCGAACACCGCGCGGAACATGGACCGGCTGCCTGAGACCGCCCAAGCGTTGGCTGACGGGACGATCAGCGCAGGGCAGGCCCGGGTGGCGGCGCAGGCCGTGCGGGATTTGCCAGGCGACGCGCTCGCCGGGTTGGACCAGCTAGTGGCTGACAGCGGGGCGGGCACTGACGCGGCCGGGCTGCGGGCTGCGGTAGATGACTACGCGCACAGCGTGACCCCTGACAGCCTGGCCGCGCGGCAAGAGCGGGCGCGGAGAACCAGACGGCTGAACGGCTCTAGGACCGCCGACGGCGCGATCAGCCTTGAGGGCCGGTTTGACCTGGTCGACGGGGAGACCGTGCTCACCGCCCTCGCGCCATTAGCCGCGCCGCGCGGCGAGGACGACGACCGCACCCCAGAGCAACGCCGCGCCGACGCGCTGGTCACTTTAGCCAAGATGGCGTTAGACGGCGGCGTGCTGCCAGAGACGGGTGGGGTCCGCCCGCATGTCACCGTGGTCGTGGACCTGCCCACCCTGCTGGGCCAACCGGGCGCCCCAGCCGCGCAGCTCGACCGGCTCGGCGCGATCTCAGGCGACGCCGCCAGAAGGCTCGCCTGTGACGCGGGGGTGTGCCGGGTCATCACCAACGGCCGGTCGCAGATCCTCGACGCCGGCCGGACCACCCGCACCGTCACCCCCGCCCAACGCCGGGCGCTGGCGGTCCGCGACGGCGGGTGCGTGAGGTGCAGAGCGCCGATCGCCTGGTGCGAGGCTCATCACATCGTGTTTTGGCTGGATCTGGGTCCGACCGATTTGGACAATTTGTGCCTGCTGTGCTGGGGGTGCCATAGGGACGTGCACGAGCGGGGGTGGACGCTGATCCGCGGCCCGGACGGCCACTGGACGGCACGCCCACCATGATCCTCAGACCCGGACCAGGCCTGCCGCAGGCCGCCGCCACACACTGGCCTGCGGCAGGACGGCGGCAGCAGCACGTCAAGGCTCGCCAGCGTCCCCGCTGGACGGTCAAGCGGTGGCCAGCAGCTTGGCCTCTGTCCGGCAGCCGGGCCTGGCGGCCTTGCGCAGCTCACTGGCCCGCGGTCGGGTGGGACTTGCGCGAGTGGCTTGGACGTCCACTGTGACAGCCACCCCGGCGCCCGGGTATGGCCGGGTCGGCCAGCCGCCTCAGCGCGGCGAGCGGCCCTACGCCGATCTCGGCCAGCCCTTACGCACGGTTGGCACAATCTCCCTCGGCGGGCGGCCTGCGTCGACCCCGTGGCCACTACGCCTACGTCTCTCGTCTCCGTCTTTGGGTCTCAACGTTATTGATGCGCAAATCCTAAGCGCTCTGCTCAGCGGCGCGTGACTCAGGGGCACGGCGCACCGTGATGCCAGTGGGTACTCCCGTGCGCCGTGCGCGTGGCGAGGGGCCATAGCGTTGCTGGCATTCCATACCAGACGTCAGACCGAGGAGCGATGACCGATATGAGCTTGACCACGCAGTGGCGTTGCAAGGCCGCGTGCATCGGCCAAGATGTTGAACTCTTTTTCCCCGTGGGCACCAGCGGCCCCGCCCTGGACCAGATCGAGCAGGCGAAAGCGCTCTGCCGGCGCTGCGACGTTATTGCGGAATGCCTTCAGTGGGCCTTGACGAATAACCAAAACGTGGGCGTGTGGGGCGGGATGAGCGAGGACGAGCGGTGCAGCATGCGCCGCTCCCAGCAACGCCGCCGAGCCGCAAGCTCGTGAGGCGGCGCCCCTGCGCATGACATCTTTGTGGCCAGGGTCCGGTATAGGTCTTGATGGATCCTGGCCACACGTACCCATCGAGGCTGGATGAGGGCTTGCAGAGCCCATCCGCGAAGAGAGTCTTGAGTCCATGCGCTGGTCTGATCTGTACGCGCCGACCCTTCGGCACGATCCCGCGGACGCGGACGTGGTGAGCCACCGTCTGCTGCTCCGGGGTGGGTTCATCCGCCAGCTCATGGCAGGCCACTACGCGCTCTTGCCGCTCGCGGTCCGCGTACGCGCGAAGATCGTAGAAATCATCCGCCAGGAGATGAACAGCATCGGTGGCCAAGAGTTCATCCTCCCCGCGATGCACCCGGCCGAGATTTGGCGGCGCAGTGGCCGCTGGGAAGCCATGGGCGATGAGATGTTCCGCCTCAAAGACCGCAAAGGCGCAGACATCGCGCTTGGCATGACCCACGAGGAGATCTTCACAACCTTGTCCCAGGAGCTGCGCTCATACCGGGACCTACCGCAGATCTGGTACCAGCTCCAGACGAAGTTCCGTGACGAGCCCCGGCCCAAGAGCGGGCTGATCAGGGTCCGGGAGTTCACAATGAAAGACTCCTACAGCTTCGATATCGACGCCGCCGGGCTGGACCGCTCCTTCGATCTCCACCACGAGGCGTACGAGCGGATCTTCGCCCGGCTGGGAATCCCTGCGATCCCCGCGCAGGCGTCCAGCGGCAGCATGGGCGGGAGCGCGTCCGTGGAGTTCATGTGCCCATCCACAGCCGGCGAGGACCTAGTCGCGCGCTGCGGATCTTGCAGGCACGCAGCCAACATCGAGAAAGCCACCTCAGTGATAGCGCCAGCCGCCGACGCCGAAGGCCCGGATGTCCCCGAGCGTTTCGCTACCCCTGACGCGAAGACCATCGACGACCTGGCCGCCCAACATGGCGTGGCGGCGGACCGGCAGATCAAAACCCTGGTGTATGTTGTGGACGGCCGGTTGACGCTGGTGTTGCTACGCGGCGACCACAACCTGGTCGAGCAAAAGCTTTGGGACGCCACAGGCGCGTTGAGCGTGCGGCCCGCGCACCCAGACGAGATCCAAGCGACGCTCGGCGCATCGCCTGGGAGTTTGGGCGCAGTGGGCGTGGGTGAGCTGCCCGTCATCGCGGACGAGGCATTGCGGGGGCGCCGGAGCATGGTGACCGGCGCGAACACCGATGGGATGCACCTGCGCAGTGTGGACATCGACCGGGATATCACCGTCGGCCGCTGGGTGGACCTCCGCCAGGTCAGGACCGGCGAGCCGTGCCCACAGTGCCAGTCCCCGCTGGAGGTGGTCCGCGCGATCGAGATCGGCCACATCTTCAAGCTCGGCGACAAGTACACCGAAGCGCTCGACGTCACTGTTGCCTGCCAGGACGGGACCCGGGCGCGGCCGATCATGGGCAGTTACGGAATTGGTGTGGAGCGCGCCATGGCCGCGATTGTCGAGGCCAATCACGATGATCTGGGCATTGTGTGGCCGGTCCAAGTCGCTCCGTTCGAGGTCGCCATTGCGCTCGTCAACGTTGACGACAAAGAGGCCTGCAAGGCCGCAGAGGCAATGTATGACCAACTCAGCGCGAGCCGGATCGATGTCATCTTGGACGACCGGGATGAGCGCCCGGGAGTAAAGTTCCGGGACGTCGAGCTGATCGGTATTCCGTACCGGGTCACGATCGGCAGCCGTGGCCTTGCCAACGGCACCGTCGAGGTGACCGCCCGCGCCACCAGCGAGACCAGGGGCGTTGCCGTGGACGACGTCATCGAGCACGTTCGTGGACTGGTGCTCGCATCAGCAGCATGAGCGCGTCCGGCCTTGCGGCACCCCGCCGTCCTACCCGTCGAGGCCGGTGCGCTCCCAGTGCGCTAAGCGGCGCACGTCGACGGCGCAGGACTTGTAGGACGGCTGGCGGGAGTACGGGTCAAAGCTGGGGTCGGTCAATTGGTTCGTCTGCGGGTCGTGCATGGGGATGAACACCTGGCCGGGGCAGACCGTGGGAGTGATGAACGCGCGAGCGAGCATCGTCCCGCGCGCCGAGACCACCTTCACCCACTCGTCGCCAACCACGCTGCGCTCCGCGGCGTCAGCCGGGGAGATCTCCACATACGGCTGGGCGGGGGAGAGCGCCCGAAGCACCGGCGACTTGGAGGTGCGGGTCTGCGTGTGCCACTGGCTCGAGCTGCCACGGCCAGTCAGCAAGACCAGCGGGTATCGCCGGCTCGGCAGCTCGGCGACCGGCCGAGGATCCTCAAACAGGAACCGCGCCCGGCCATCGGGGTGATAGTAACGACCGTCGGCGAACAACCGGCGCTGGGGGTCCTGCAGCGCCGCGCCCTCAGGGAAGGGCCACTGCACCCCTCCGGCCCCGTCCAGCATCGCGTAGCCGGTGACGCCGGTGATGTCGCACGGCTGGCCGCGGCTCAGCCGGCGCAGGATCCCGAACACCGCCTCCGGCGAGGCCCACTCCTCGAACAGGTGCCCCACACCCCACGCCTGCGCGATCAGCTTCAAGATGAAGAAGTCAGCCAGGGCCTGGCCGGGCGCCCTCGCCACCCGCTTGATCACCCCGATCCGCCGCTCGGAGTTGATGAACGTCCCCTCTTTCTCACCCCACCCGGCCGCTGGCAACACCAGATCGGCGCGCTGCGCCGTCTCGGTTGTGGCGTACAGATCCTGCACCACCAGGAACTCCAACCGGGAGAGCAGCTCGTGCAAATCGGAGGAGTTGATCCACGAGTGGGCCGAGTTGGTCGCGATGATCCACAGCCCCTTGATCGCGCCGCGGTGGATTCCCTCCACGATCTGGTCGTACGCCCAGCTGGGCTGGTCCGGGATGCGCCCGGCGTCAATGCCGAGCGACTCCGCGACCGCTTGCCGATCTACCAGGTTGGTGAAGTCGCGGCCGCCGAGCAGGTTGGTGGTGTTGCTGAACAGGCGCGAGCCCATCGCGTTGCACTGGCCGGTGATGGAGTTCGCGCCGGTGCCCGGGCGGCCGATGTTCCCGGTCATCAGCGCGAGGTTGATGATCGCCTGAGCCAGCCGCACCCCCTCGTGGCTCTGGTTGACCCCCATCGTCCACCAAAACGACACCCGCCGGCCCTGGGCGATCGTCTCCGCGAGCCGCTCAACCGCCTCCACCGCCAACCCGGTGGCTGCGCTCACCCGCTCGGGCGTGAAGGGCTCGACGTGGGCGGCGAACGCGTCGAACCCCGTCGTGTGCGCCCGGATATACGACTGGTCGATCCAGCCACGCGACAGCAGCAGCCGGGCCAGGCCATAGGCCAGGACCAGGTCAGACTTCGGCGCGAGCGGGTAGTGCTGGGTGGCGCCGATCGCGGTCTCGGTCCGCCGGGGGTCGACGACGATGATCTCAGGGTCATGGCGGTTGCGGGCGAGCCGGCCCCACAAGATTGGGTGGGCGACGCATAGGTTGGACCCCCACAGCACGACGACGTCGGACTCCTCGAGGTCGGCGTAGGTATACGGCGGGGCGTCGAACCCAAACGACTGCTTGTAGGCCACGACAGCGGTGGCCATGCACTGGCGGGTGTTGCCGTCCCCGTGCACCACGCCCATCCCGAACTTCGCCAGCGCGCCGAGCAGCGCCATCTCCTCGGTGGGGATCTGCCCGGTGGACAGGAAGGCCACGGACGCGCTCCCGTGGCGCGCCTGAACCGCCTTGAGCCGCTCAACGAACGCGCCGATCGCCGTGTCCCAGCTCACCGGCTCCAGGTGGCCCCGGCCCCGGCGGCGGCGCAGCAAAGGAGCCGTTGCCCGGTCAGGGGCGCGGAGGGGGGTCAGCGCCTCCCAGCCTTTGGGGCAAGCCACGCCAAGGTTGACCGGGTAGCTCGCCGTCGGTGACAGGTTGACGGCCTGACCGTCCCGCAGGTGCACATCGAGCGAGCAGCCGATCGAGCAGTACCCGCAGACCATGGCGGTCGTGGCGTCCGGCGCGAGCCGCGCCGGCACCTGCCCCAGCCCGAAGCGGCCCGGCTGCCGTGCCAGCTCGCGGGTGAGCGGGCCGTCCCGCTGGTAGAGCAGGCTCATGTCGAGCTCACCGCCATCCGCCTATCGCAGGCCGCCCGGCATGCGGGGGCCAGTGCTGGCGGTGAAGAACTGCCAACGCTCCAGCAGCTCGCCGGCCACGACTCCCGCGAAGCTCAGGCCGGCCGCCACGGTGCGCAGTGGCGGCGGCAGGGGCGCCGCCAGGATGAGCAGCGGCAGCAGCACGCCTCCGGCCGCCCCTGTCCCGAACCGCCACCACGTCACGGTCCGCAGCTGCTGCCAGAGCAGCCGGGCGGTCCGCCCAAGCTCGGTGACGTCTCCCGCGGCCAGATGCCGGAAGATCGTCGCCTCCCATGCCAGCTTGGCGGCGCAGACCGCGGCGAGCGCCCCCGCGAGCGGCCGGCCAGGCGAGGTCACCAAGACGGTGGCGAGCCCGCAGGCGGCTGAGGTCAGGGCGAACCTCACGCCGGTGAAGCGGACTCTCCACCACCGCCGGCAGGTGACGGCGTAGATCATGACCGAGCAGGCCACCCCAATGATCCCCAGCAGCCCCGCCAGCGCACCGAGCCGCAGGGGCGGGGGCCTGCCCGGATGGATCCACAGCGCGCCGGCGTAGACCGCGGCGAGCACAGCGAAGCCAGTGAACGCGACGATCTCGCGGGAAAGCCACGAGCGCCGGATCCCGATCACCGCCCGGAACGCGTACTGCGGGCGGCCGAGATGCGTCACGCTCGCTCCTAACGCGAGCAGGCCCAGAGCCAGGGCCAGCAACGCGCTGACGGGGCGGAGGCCCCAGCCAACGAGGCCACCTACCGCCCTCAGCCCGAGGTCGGCGACGAATGCGCCCACTGACAGCTGGGTCAGCACCAGCATCACTGCAAGCGGGGTGTGCGCTTGGCCGGGCCGCACCTCGAAGTGATCGCCGGACCGCAGGTCCGCTGCCAGATCGCGCTCGGTCACGTACCGCGTGGTCGGGATCGTGAACCGCGGCGGCGGCGCGCCCGGGAGCGGCGCGCCCCGCCCTTGCGCGACCAGGAACTCATCCGCGCGCGCGGCCTCGATCATCGCCGCCGTCTCGACGACCGTGACGCGGATGGCGTCGGTGGGGCACGCCTGCACGCAGGCTGGGGCCTCGCCCTCTGCTAAGCGGTCGCTGCACAGGTCGCACTTGCGGACGATGCCGCGCTCCTGGTTGAACTGGGGTACCTCGTAGGGGCAGGTCAGGATGCAGTACCCGCAGCCGATGCACTGGTCGTCGAGGTGGCGCACGATGCCAGTGGCCGGGTCCTTCTCGTACGCGTTGACCGGGCATCCGTTCATGCAGCCCGGTTCGACGCAGTGGTGGCAGGCCGTCGTCACGGTCTGCAGCAGCGGCAGGCCCGCGGCACCGCCGTAGAGCAGCCCGACCGAGCGCCACGACTCGCCCTCGTCAAGCCCGTTGAGGCTGTGGCATGCGCTGACGCACGACTTGCAGCCGGTGCACGCGTCAAGGTCGACCTCGAACGCGTACTGCTGCCCGGCCTTCGGCCGCTCCAGCGGCAGGAGGTCACGGTACGCGCGGCTGTCGAGCAGGCCCGCGTCGTAGCACTGCGCGAAGCGCTCCACGGCCGTGAGGCTTTGCTGGTCAGCGAGGTAGCGGTCCAGTGGAGTGGTGAGGGTGCTCACACCCTACGAGGACAGTCCCCCCCTGTTTCTGCCCGCGCGCCTCCTTGTTACGAATACGGCAACGTTAGGTCATACGACGAAGCGTTCACTTGGCCGAAACATTGTTGTAGCGCCTTTCGAACAGGGGCAGCTGATGCTGCGAACGTGGACGGGTTACGCGTCGGGGTGACGAGCGCCCGAAAAGGGGCAGAGCTTACGGAGGCGCTGGAGCGGCGTGGGGCCATCGTGACGTGGGGTCCTACGGTGACGACCGTGCCACCGGAGTCCGACGCCGAGCTGCGGGACGAGACCGACGCGATCCTCGCCGCGTCCCCAGGCTGGGTCGTCGGGTCAACCGGCGTCGGGCTTCGCGCCTGGGTCGAGGCCGCCGATGCGCACGGGCAGGGCCAGCCCCTGCGGGCACTGCTGAAGGCGGCGCGCGCCGCCGCCCGCGGCCCGAAAGCGGTGGGCGCGTTCCGGGCGCTGGGGGTAAAGCCAGAGTTCGTCTCGCCCCAGGAGACCGACGCCGACGTCGCGGTCTGGCTGGGCCAGCATGTGCGGCCAGGCGACAAGGTCGCGGTGCAGGTCCACGGCGCCGATATGGGTGGGGCCTACCGGGAGCTTGAGCGCCGCAAGGTCGCCGTGCTCCGCGCCGCGCCCTACCGCTGCGTGCTGCCCAAGGACCGGACGCCCGCACGCCGGCTGGTCGACCGGATCGTGAACGGGGAGGTCGACGTCGTCGTCAGCACCAGCGCGCCGGCCGCCAGCAACCTCGTCACGATCGCCGCGGAGATGGGCCGGCGCGCCCCCCTGGAGTGCGCGCTGCGCGAGCGGGTCGCGGTCGCCGCCGTCGGGCCGGTCACCGCGACGGCGTTCGAGCGCGCCGGCATCGGCGTGTCGATCATGCCGCAGCGGTTCCGCACCGGCGATCTCATCCGCGCGCTGGACAGCTGGGACCGGCGACGGGCGTGGGCCTACGGCGACGGGCGCTGCCTTACCGGCCCGATCGCGCTGGTGCCGGACCAGCGGGTCGCTCGGGTCGGCGATCACACCGCAACGCTGGGCGAGCGGGAGTTCGCGCTGCTCGCCGCGTTAGTGCGCCGGCCGCACATCGTCTGCCGGATGGACCTGCTCGCGCGGGAGACGTGGGGCTGCCAAGCCCCCGACGACCCCCTCCACGTGAAGCACCTCGTCTTCCGCGTCCGGCGCAAGCTGGGGCCCGGCGCCTCCACCATCCAGACCGTACGCGGGGTCGGCTACCGCTACGACCCAAGCGTCTGCACCTGACGCTCGACGCGGGCGCCGCGGCGCCAGACGGCGACGATCCGGCGGGTCGCGGTGATGTCCGCCGTCGGGTCGCCGTCAACAAGCAGCAGGTCCGCTTGCAGGCCGGGGGCGATCCTCCCCCGGTCGCACAAGCCAAAGGCGCACGCCGGCACCGAGGTCGCCGCCATCAGCGCGCTCACAGGCGAGAGCCCAGCCTCGACGAGCAGCTCAAGCTCCCGGTGCATGCTGGCTCCATGGGCGGTGCCAAGGTTCGGCGCGTCGGTGCCCGCGAGCACCGCCACCCCGACCGCGCGCAGCTGCGCCACCGTGTCCATCGCGAACGCGAGGGATGCCCCGGCGGACAGGCGGAGGCGAGAGACCCGCGTCAAGTTGGCTTTGGCCGATGGCTCCAGGTAGGGGGCGAGCCACGGGTCGGAGGCCAGCGCATCCCCGCTCGGCGTGCCGGTGACGCTTTCCAGCACTGTCAGCGTGGAGACGACAAAGACGCCAGCCTTGGCGACCCGGCGGGCAAACCCTGGGTCGGCGGGCCGGTCGATAAACGGGTGGACTAAGCCGTCCACGCCAGCGTCCAACGCCTGGTACGCGCCGGCCAGCGTGCTGACATGGGCGACGGCCAACAGCTCATGGTCGTGGGCGGCATCCACCAGCGCAGCGATGACCTGCGGCGCGAGGGTCGGCCATGCGCTCGACCAGACGCTGCCGTCCTCGATGAAGATCTTCAGGTAGTCAGAGCCCTCAGCCACTCGCTCAGCGACAAAACGGCGAGCGTCCGTGCCCGCGCTGACCATCGGGAATGGCGGCACGTCCTGAAACTGTGAAGGGTGGCCGCCAGCCGCCGTGGCGCCGATCCCAGCCGAGCGGAGATCAGCCAGATCGTTCCGGGCGGCGGCCCGCGCCTTCAGCTCAGCCACCGTCGCCGGCGCCGCGAACATATCCAGCGTGGTCGTGACCCCGAACACCAACGCCTGCTCCAGCGCGGACCTAGACACGTGGATATGGCAGTCGATCAAGCCGGGCAGCAGCGTCCTCCCACGCCCATCCACAACCTCCGCGCCCGGCGGCGGGTCGATCCGCTCCCGGATCGTGGCGATTGTCCCGCCTTGGACGAGCACGTCGGCAACGGGCAGCACCTGCGCCCCGTCAAAGATCCGCGCTCCCTGCACCAAAAACTCTGCCGTGTCCCTCATTGCCCAACCTGACGCCTGAGCGTTGGGCCGGGTTGCACCCGCGGTAAGCCTCCAGGGTGCGCGCTAAGGTGCATGAATGCGCCTTGAGGAGCTGCCGCGCTGCGAGTTCGACGAGCTGATCGGGCTCCAGACCATCGAGGTTGGACCCGACCGCTGCGTCTGTGTGCTCAAGGTGCGATCCGAGCTGCACCAGCCGTTCGGGATTGTCCATGGCGGCGTCTACGCCGCGATCGTCGAGTCGGCCGCGAGCACCGGGGCCAACGTGTGGCTCAACGCCGGGAGCGGGCCTCACCCCGCCGGGGCCCACGCCGTCGGGGTAAGTAACCACACTGACTTCCTGCGCCCCACACAAGCAGGGCAACTACGCGCAGAGGCCACGCCGGTCCAGCGGGGCCGCATGTTCCAGCTGTGGGCGGTCACCGTGACCGACGGCGACGGCAGGCTGTGTGCCCACGGCAAGGTGCGCCTCGCCAACCTCCCCGGCGCAGAGCGCCAGGAGACGCTCAGTCGGACTGGGACCTGAGGTAGCGCTCGATCTCAGCAGCGATGTCGTCGCCCGTGGTGCCCTGGCCCAGCTCGTAGTGCTGCTCAAGCGCGCGGACCATCTGCATGGCCTCCTCGTGCTCGGCGAGTGTCTCGTCGACCTGCTCCCGGTGGAGCTTGGCCGCGGCCTCCAGCTCCGTGGCGTCCAGCGTGGTCCTGAACAGGGCAGCGGCGGCGTGGGCGAGGGCGAGCGCCCCAGCGGGGTTTGGCGCACCCCCGAGGTAGTGCGGGATCTCCGCCAAAAGCCCTACCGCGGGGATGCCGGCATCGGCGAGCGCCTTCTGGAGAACCCTCGCAATCCCCGTAGGGCCCGTGTAGGTCGGGACAGGGGGGAACTCCGCGAGCGGCCCCTTAATGGTGGTAGCGAGATTCGCGGCTCGACGGATACGGATCGACCGCGTGTGCGGTGCAGGCGCGGGGTATGCGCCGAGGCCGACCATCTGCTCGACGCCGGTCTGGCGGCAGATCTCGACCACCGCGTCACAGAACGCGCCCCAGCGCATGTCGGGCTCAGGGCCGAGTAGGAGCAGCGCATCGTGCGGGCCTTCAACAGTGGCCGCGAGCAGCTCGATCTCCGGCCATTCGACGCGGGTCAGCGCCCCATCATCTACAACCGCCGTCGGCCGCCGAGCGCGGAAATCGATCAGCTCATCCCGGTCAAACGTCGCGAGAACATCGGCCTTCCAGCGATGACGCAAAAATGCCGCTGCCGTCCCAGCCGCCACGCCCGCATCGACAAACCCTTCGAGCGCGGTCAGCAGCAGCGGTCGCCGCAACCGCGGTCGCTCAATACGCCAGCGGATCATCTGATCCATACGCGCAAGGCTACCCAGCTCAGCAGCATATGGCTCTGCTGGGCTTGGCGGTGGCAAGTGGCACGGTAGATGGACCACCGCCGTAGCAGTGGTTAGCGTGTGTGGTTGTCAGGGGCGATCAGCGGGTCACTCGGGCAATGGCTCCCGCCGACGACGGGCCGGGATCATCCGCACGATTGCGGACGCTATAGCTGCCACCAGCGAGTAAGCAATCACCGCAATCAGAGCGGTGAGCAGGAAGTTCTGCCGTTCGAACATGCCTTGGAACGGTACTAACAGCCGCCCGGCCGTGCGGTCGACGAACGCCACCACCTCGTTAGCCGGATTCGCACTCAGCAGCTGGAACAGCACATCGAGCCCGATAAGCCCAACCACCACTACCAGCACGATATTGATCGCGCGCAACAAAATTTTCCGGAGGGCCATGCTTTCGTTATGCCCCTTGCGCGCGTGACGCAAACGCTGCCAGACCCGCTACGATTCCCCCTCCTCTTCCTGGGAGGCGTCTGGGTTCCTGGTGGGCCCCGCGGTCTTCAAAACCGTAGAGACCGGCCCGGCCGGTCTGGCGGGTTCGATTCCCGTCCGCCTCCGCTGAGCAGGTGTTTTGTGCGTCGAGATCATGTCGCGCTGTCCTCATCCCGGTCACCGTCAGGCGGTTGACAGCCAAACTGACGGCCTAACAGGTTGTCCAGGCTCTGAGCGGCTTGGCGTTGCATCGTCTGGGTCATGTGCGAGTACAAGTCCAGCGTGATTGAAATCCGGCTGTGCCCGAGCATCTCGCTCACGATTTTCGGGTGAACCCCGCAAGCCAGCAGAAACGACGCCGTGCTGTGCCGAAGATCATGGAACCGGATACGCCGGATCCCTGCCCGCTCCAACAGCGGATAGAAGCATCGCTTGAGCAGATCCTCACCCCAGATCGGACCGCCAACCGTGTTCGCGAACACCAGCGACGGGTCCTTCCACAACTCGCCGGCCGTCTCACGCTCCTGGCTCTGGCGCTCCCGATGCCGCTTGAGCGCGTCGACCGCCATGCCGGTCAGAACCACCGGTCGGCGGGAGCCCCTCGTTTTCGTGTCACCGGAGACCCAGCGGCCATCGTGATCCACCTGGAGGGAACGGCGCACGCGCAGCATCCGCTCGTCCAGATCAACATCCGACCAGCGCAGCCCCAGCAGCTCACCCCTCCGAAGGCCCGTGGTCAGCGCGACCACGTACAACGCCTCAAGCCGGTCACCCTTCGCCGCGTCGAGCAGCCGCCGCGCCTCCTCCGCCGACAGCGGCTCGATCTCTGGCCGCTCGACTCGCGGCGGATCCACCAAAGTCGCGATGTTGCGTGCGACCAGGCCCCAGCGCACCGCTTGGCCCAGGGCGCGATGCAGCGTGCGGTGCAGATGCACCACGGACTGCGCCGACACCCCCGTTGTCAGCCGATCCGCGTACAGCCGCTGAAGATGCTGCGGCGTGAGCTTCGTCAGCCGCACCCGACCAATCGCGGGCACCGCGTGGACTCTCACGTACTGCTCGTACCGCCGCCATGTCCCCGGCCGCACCGTCGGGCGAACCGTCTCCAGCCACGAGGTGAGGAACTGCTCGACCGTGGTGCGCTCCGAGACGACCAGCGTTCCCTCGGCGGCTTTGCGTTGCGCCTCGCGGAGCTCGGCGAGCGCCTCCTTCTTCGTGCGCCCATACACGGACTTGCGTCGCCGCTTGCCATTCGCCCAGCCCAGCTCCACGACTCCGACCCACCGGCCGTCCTTCCGTTGGTAGATCGACCCCTCTCCCCTGCCACGCCGCTTGCTCATGCTGCGCCCTCCGCCCGCTCGACGAGCGCGGCGACGTAGTCCTCAAGCGCGGCCACCGGAACTCGCCGGAGCACACCGATCTTCACCGACTTGACCGCCCCCGAGGCGAGCAGCTCGTACATCTTCGACCGGCCCACCCCGAGCAGATGAGCAGCCTCCTCCGGTCTCAACAACAGCCTGCTCACGTGCCTCCCCCTCTCGTCGTTATCCGGCGTCGTTATCCAGCGAGCGCAAGGGCCTCGATCAGCTCGGCGCGGGCCTCTCGGGCGGCCTCGCGGTGGGCTCGTTGCTGCTCACGAACGGTGCGGGCGAGCAGCGCGTCGCCCTCCAACCGCCACCCAAACCCCGCCACCTGCCAACGCCTCCGCAACACCCGGCCAGCGGTCTGGCGCATCAACTCCCACGGATCCAAACGGCTCAAAGCGCGCTGCCAGGCCGCCCACCGCGCCCGCGCCGTACGCAGCTTGGTGAACGTCGTCGAGTAGTGGCGGCTTTTGGTCAGAAAGTGGCCTCTATAGCCCAGCTGATGCGCCCACCGATCCGTACGCAGCTCCGGGTCGCGGACCGCGAGCAGCCATGCGGTGATGACCAGCCGGTGGATGTGCTCAGACACCGGTAGGGTGTCGAGGTCGTCGACCTTGAGGCGGCGGTCAAGGCCGCCTACACACTCGGTGTGCTTCGTCGCGTACTTCGCGAGATAGCCGGCGACCTTGGCGCGCTCCTCACCGGCCACCTCGCGGACGTCTACTTGCTTGCCCCATCGGGCGCAGGTTGCTCGGGGGGTGAGGGTCACGTCCGGCAGCCGACGACGGCGGACCTCGTGGCGGCCGGTTGGAGGGGTGAAAAGCGCTGGCTGGGTAAGGGATCCTGACGGATCCCCGGCCTCAAGCCTGAGACACTGACCGCGCGTCAAGGGTGCTGCGCACTTTCCCTGCGGGAAAGCCTCCGGCCCTTGACACGCTCCCACCCCTCGCGTCGAGGCCTCTGCCCCGCCCGACTCGTCCTCGGCGGGCTCGTCGAGAAGCTGCTCGGGATACGGGACCTGCGTATACGCCACCGCGTCACGGACCGCCTGCGCGAGCAGCTCGACGGTGTACCGCGCAGGCGGTGGGGTGACGCGGTGCGGCGCCCGCCAGGGCACGCCCAGGCGCTCGATGGCGGGAGGTCGGGCGGCGTCGAGGCGGATCAGCAGATGGAAATGGACGACCCCTCGGCGTTGATACTCCGCGACCTTGACATAGGCCACCGACACCTCACGCTTGAGCCGCCGCTCTGAGACCCCTGTGACGGCGGCCAGCTCCCGGTAGATGCGGATGCGGGTCCGCCGCCACAACTCGCCAGCGTGGGCGTTCCACAACACCGCCCCGGCGTAATCCCAGCAGTCCACACAGAGCGGCTGGCCCAGGCAGGGGTCGTCCTCGCCATGCCGGACGGTGCATGGCGTGGGCCGGCCGTGCGGGCACACCTCATCGGCCTGATCGCGGCGTGCTCGGCACGGGGCCACGTCCCCGTTGGTGTTGACGGCGCGGGTGTGGACGGGGCCGAAGCTGGGCGCGGTCAACGTCACGAACACCGTCGGATGCCCAGCCACCGACTCAGGCACGCCTTTGCCTCCGGCCAGGCCGGAGACGACCACCTGCCAGGCGTCTTGTTGATACAACCGGGAGCACGGCTCACACCGAGACGCCCGCCGGTTATTACACCGGGTATGCACCACCCCATCAGGCAACCCCTCACTCGACCAGGCCCGCTCCAGCTGCCCGGTGGTCCGGTCGATGGTGTCGAGCTGACCAGCCAGGCGGATGGGGTGCTCACACCCACCGACCTGGCGGGCCTGGTCTTGAATCGCCTCGGCGTCCTCGCCGCGGTCGAGGATCTCACCCAACGCCCGGCCCACATCAAGCGAGGTAGCTGTGGCGGTCATCCCACCCACCCCTGATCCGCGAACAGGTGGCGGGCGCGGCTGACCGCGCAGCCAGCCGCACACCACCGCCCCGCCGTCTGCGCCGAGACGCTCACGACCTGGCCTCCTCACGAAGCCGGCGGCGCTCGTCGAGCACGACCTCCAACCGGCCAGCAGACGACGCCAACAACACATACAGATCAACCATCAGGTGGCGCAGCTCGACGCCGTCCAACCGCTCAGCGTCCCGCAATCCCCATACGGTCATCGCGGCCGAGCGCAGATCGGTGACCCAGCCTGGCTCGTCACGCGCGGCCCACCGCATCACTACGCCGCCCCCTCACGCCTTCTACTCGCCAGATCAGTGACGGTCGCGCCGCAATGCGCGCACCGAGCCTCGACGTCGAGGCCGCGGACCTGACGCGCGCGGGTGGCGAGGACATCCAAGTCGTCATCAGACAGGTAGAACGACCGCAACCGGACCGGCAGCTGCCCCTCAGCGATTAACAACCCCACGCCACGCTGGTCCCCAGCGATGTCCGACGCGGAGTGCCCAGCCGTGGCCATACCCGCGCCGAGTATCGTGTCCGACGCCCCACGGGTGCTACACCGCAGCGCCCACCTGTAACCGACAAGGTCTCGCAACGAGGTGGGCACGACGTCGCCAGACGGTTTCTGCGTCGCGCCGATCCAGATGATCCCCGCGGCCCTGCCACGGCGGATCAAGTCGGTGCACAACTCGTTGAATTCCTCCCGGGCCTTGCGTTGCCCCCCAGAGGTGTAGAACGCCAACTCGTCACAGCCGACCAGGTGCAAGCGGTGGCCGTCTCCCTGCTCGATCTTGCGCCGCCGCTGCTCCAACAGCAGCTCGTAACGCTGCTCCATCTCGGCTTGCAACTGGCGGAGCACGTCAATCGCGTCATCCACGCTCGGGCCGACGAACGCGCGGGCGCACTCACGCCAACACGCCAACTCGACGCGTTTCCCGTCCAGCAGCCACAGGTCTGCGTCGGGATCAAGGGCGGCGGTGGCGATGAGCATCGACTGCGCGACGGATTTGCCTGCTCCTGGCTCGCCGCCGAGCAGCAGGTTGCGCTCCACCAGACTGATGGTGATGGTATTGGCGTGCTCGTCGACGCCGACGGGGATCGGCTCCCACAGCGACAACCGTTGCGCGTGGAGATGAGGCCAGGGCAGGCGGACCGTGCCGGCCAACGCGTCACGGCGCACAAGGCAGACCTCGGCGTAACGGGCGTTGCCCGGATCCCTTGCTACTTGCACCTCACGGACTTGGAGCAGCGCGGCCAACGTCTCAGCCCGGGCCTCCAGATCAGCGAGACATTGGCCTGCGGGTAGGCGCACCCATAGCGCCTCGCCGACTGGGGCTTTGGCGATGCGGGTGACTCTGGGGGTGCGCTCGTTGAAGGTCTCCAACCCGGCGTGCCGGCACGCGCGACCCCACCGGCGACGAAGGCTGGCCTGCGCCTCAATCCAACCCAAACGGGACCGCGCTTGTCTTGGCGTGACCACGGCTGCGGTCAACGCAACGGTAAGGATCGTCGCCACCAAACGTGGCGCGATGACGGCTAACACGCTCCACACCATCACCACGATGAGTAGGGCAGCGAGCTCGACGCGCCACCGCCAGCCGGCCCGCATCAGCGCTCCGGCCAGCCGTGCCACGGGGCGTTGGGCGGGTGGTGTCCATAGGTGGGTGCCGGGTCGGCGTGGGGGAGCCGGCGGACGCTCGATCAGCCTCATGACACGCACACCTCCTGTGGTCCGACCCGGTCCCGGGTGTTGAGATCGATGGCAGGCTTGGCGCAGACGCCCGAGCGCTTTGAGGCAGCGGCGGCGCTCATCACCGTCGCTCTCCTGACGGCTTGCGCGTGGTGCGCGGCCTGCGTGGGTTGAGTTGGCGGACGTTGTAGCCAGACAGATCGGCGACCTGGTCTGGTGGTGGCGGTGGTGTGGGCGTCCACGCGCCGCATGGACAGCGCCATAGGCCTGTGGGGTCTTGGGTGTAGCGGTGCTCGTGCCACACCGCCCGGCACCCATCAACCGAGCAGACGGCCGTGCCCTCACCCAAATCCACCCAACTGTGCTTATGAGTCGCGGTCATGGGGATCACTCGGCCCTCGCGCCATTCCGCGCCCTGGTGGTGGCCGGCTCGACCGCGGATGCGCGGAACGCCACCCCGGACTTGTCCCCGATCGACCACGGCTGCGCGGTCAACTCGCGCAACACGACTGGCTGGCCAGGAACCAACCCTGCCGGCTCGCCCGGCACCTTCACATTGATGATCTCGGCGTCACCCGACCCCGGATCCATCGCCACCAGACGAACCGAGAACAACGCCACCCCGTCCTCGACCTTCGCTCTGCCTGACTCGAAGTCACGCACCGGCGCCGCAGCAGCGACCACCAGGAACGTCAACTGCGCTGTGTCCACCCTCAACCTCACAACAGCCTCCTCAGACTCACAGTCACTGATAGGACGTTACTCGTATTACGTACTGTCGGCAGTGGAGCATACGTACTACGTCCTGTCAAACCGAGCAAGCCAGCCGACTCACGGGGCATGCGCTGAGCGTGAGCACGGACCAACGGCCGGGCCGGCAAGCCGGGGCTTTCGCCAGGGCGCCGCGCTACCCGCCTCCACACGGATTACGTCTTATCAAGTTGCTAGAATTGGACTACGTCCTAACGAGTAGCGCGAAACGGAAAACTTAAAACATCAAAAGATAGGAAGATTCATGGAAATAACGCCGCCCGTCTCCCGCTACCAGCAAGTAGCCGCCCACCTACGAACTGCCATCCTCAACGGCGAGTACGAACCCGGCCAATCCCTACCCAGCGAAGCCGAGCTGGCCAAAACCTACGGCCTCTCACGACCCACGATCCGCCAAGCCATCGCCGCGCTCCAAGCCGAGGGCCTCGTCACCGTCGAGCACGGACGAGGAATGTTCGTCCGCGCCCGACCGGCACGGCGAGCGACTCGCGACCGGCAAGTCCACCGCGACGACCGCGGCTACTACTTCGACCCCCGGGCAGTGAGCTGGGTAGCGGTGAGGCCACCAACCCTGACCTGGGCATCCGCGTCCCCCGAGATCGCAGACCTCCTCAAGATCCCTGCTGGCAGCGAGGTCCTCGTCCGCGACCGCCAGATCGGCGAGCAAGGCGGACCCCCCCTGCAGCTCGCCACCTCCTACCTGCCCGGCCCGCTCGTCCAAGGAACCATCCTCGAGCAGGCCGACACAGGACCCGGCGGCATCTACGACCGGCTAGAGGAGATGGGCCACACCCTCCACTGGGTAGAAAGAATCACCACCCGCATGCCCACCCCCGACGAGGCCAACGCTTTAGACCTCTCCAAAGGAGTCCCTCTTCTGCGCATCCTCCGCACCACCCTGAATCAGACCGACGAGCCGCTAGAGGTCAACGACACACGCATGGCAGGCGACCAATTCGAGGTCGCCTACACACTCCAACGAGCAGCCAGCGCCCAACCCAGCGAAACCCGCTAACCTGCGCGCGGCCGGACTCAATCAGGCGAGTTCGCCTCCACGATTCGGGGCGTCTCGCCACCCGGCACGCGCCAGCCCGGCCAACAGCGCCAGCCGCGCGCCACGCGAGGGCTGACAATCCAGCTCCGCCTTCGCCTTGTCAACCACCGGCTGTAACGCGGCGAGCGAGCGCTCAGGGAACAGCGCCGGCAGGACACTTAACGGCGTGGCCACCACACCCGAGGCGCCAGCCTCAACGCTGGCCCTGATACGCCGAGACGAGCCATCACACAGGCTGAAACCCGCGTCGACGGCCCCTCGCACAGCGGTGATCTCACCAGCTGAGGTCTCGGCGCTCCTGGGCAAAACACCCTGCTCCTAGGACGCCGCCAGCCCGGCCTGATCAACAGGCCGGCCAGACGCACCGTGGGATACCGCCGCGCAGGCGGACGCCAAGGCTGGTAGCTGCCAGGTCTGCCGGGGGCGGCCGGTGGGCGCTCGATCAGACTCACCGCAGGCTCACCTCCCCTCCGATCCGCTCCCAGCCGTCCAGGTCGGCGCGCACAGGTGCGGTGGCTCAGCACTTGTCCCTGTCTGGCGGATAACACGGCTCCGTAACCCTCGGATTTTCGTCCCACACGCACGGTAGCGACGGACTATCGGACCACGGTTCAGCCGGCGTGGTCGCAGACCTCAACGCAGACCTCCGACCGCTCGGCAGTGGCCACGGCGGCCATCACCGGCCACCACCGGGCCGTCTTGCGGGAGGCGCTCAGCCTACGCGGCTCGAGCCTCCGGACGCTGTAATGGGACAGGTCGCGGCCCTGCCCGGACCACGCCTGTGCTACGCCCGCCACCATGCCCAATACGGGACGAAAGGTGACGATCCGCTCGGGCTTGGACGCCTGAAATGACATTTTCGTATATCGGGCTATCCAGGAGTCGGCATCGCTATGCAGCGGCGCAACCAGAAGGCTGTGTGAGACAGATGGACGCCCGGACGATAGCCGCTGCACATGTCACCGCTGCGCTCGTGATCTGCGAGCAGGCCGGCCGAGACGAGTTGGACCTTCCTGTCACTCTGCTCCGCGACGCGCTCACCTGCCTGAGTGACGACTTGGACTACTTGTTGCGAGGCGACCCTGAATAGGTTTGGGCGGTCGGGCTGCTTGGGAATCCACGGCCCGACCGCCCTCCAATCTCGCGGCAGGGACAGTAGGTAGCGCCATCTACCTGCTTAGCATGGGCGGTCCTGCTCCAACCGGCCGTCTTCGAGCCCACTCAACATGGGGTGGTCGCACAGAATTTGAACAGCGCGGCGAGACGGCCCGGGTCGGGGTCCCCCGGGCCGTCTCGCGCTTGGGCCAGACCGTCCGCCATGCGCTCGGCCCTATAGGTGTCGAATGAGGCTCAATCCGTAAATCCGTGTCACCGAGGGCACTATCGCGCCCGAGCCTTTGCAACCAATGACGAAGCGGTTGGTGGGATAGCCTCCCGGCCTCATGGAGCCATGAGCCCCGTAGCCCTCTCCATCGCTTCGGCTGTTGGCAGCTCACGCGCAGCAATGGCTTTTGCCGTCGGCCGTCGGCTGGCCGGCGCATGGTCGAGGGTAAGGTTTATCCAGCCCACCGAGCGCCATCTCTACGGCGTCTATCGCAGTTTCCATCCCGCCGCTCCATGGGTTAGGTCACCTTTGAACACCACGTCGTAACGACCTGCGCAGCCCCAGCAATGAAGGTCGACTACACCGGTTTGGAAACAATCGCTTCCGACGACGAGCTGATCCTGGCAGCAGGGAGTACGCAATCTCATCTTGCCAGTGCCATCCTCGTGGACGATGACGGTCCAGCGCCACACTGAATCGGCGTCGGGGAAAGCGTCGTTGTCGCGCCTGTGCATGCTCGTGCTCGCCTTCGTTCGTGGCCCAGTGACCCCTCCGCTCCGGAGCCTGGATGGCTGTGTGGCCAGGTCCGGATCGGTGAGGCGGTCGGGGGACTGGTGTCCGTGCGGACGCCTCGGGACCGCTCAACCACGAGCCCGGCCGCAGCCTTGGGCGCGCGTCGCCTTCTCGGAGGATGGTGCTTGGACCCACGAGCCTGGTCCGCGTCCTTCTGCTCAGCAACGCCAGCTCAGGCATCGGGACAGATACACGCTGCGCATGAGGCCGTCCACAGCATGCGTGCTAACAGTCTCCGGACGCGCCTGCGGGCAGTCGATAGCATGCGAAGGAGCTAGGGGTCGAAGGACGCCGACCACCAAAGCTGAGTAAACTGCCGCATGCGAGCCCAACTAAGCGAGGCAAGCTCAAGCATTAAGATCACACTGCGGTTAAGCTCAAGTAGCCAGATCACACTGCGATGAACAGAAGACCCGTCATCGACCGTTACTGCCCCTCCTGTGCGGTGCGTCTAGCTCGCGACAACACCGATGTCTACTGCTCTGTCTGCCAGAAGAAAGCCCACCAGGCGATGCTGCGTCCTCCTGTGGTTCCGGTCGACTTCTGGGAGACCGGCCTCATGCGCGACGCGCTGGCCAGCCGGCATATGGGCAAGGTCATCGCCGCCTACCGCAACCATCCATTCCACGTCCGGCCCTTGCCCCAGCGGGTGGTCGGCGGCTGGGTGCGCATCACACAGGCCCAGCTCAGCCGCCTGGAGAAGGGTCCGCCGATCAAACATCTGGACAAGCTGACGCTTTGGGCGCAAACGCTTGGGATTCCTGAGCAGAAGTTGTGGTTCAAGCTGCCGGAGCAGCGCCCAGTCGCACCGCATGACGATCAGCACACCAGCGCTTCACTGACTCTTCCGGGAGCTTGTGGCGACTTCGATCAGGGCAGCTTCGCCGTCGTGTCTCATAAGTTCATTCCGGCTTATCTCGGGGCGGAGACAGTCCGGCGGCTGTCGGCGGAGCCGTCATTTCATCGGTTTCCCCATGACTGGCTCGAATGCCATGCGACCGCAATCGGTAATGAGACTGAGCCGCCGTGCAGGCTGTATGTGTTCGCGTGCGGCGTAGCGGTTTTTCATGTCTGCGAGGAGGTAGAGTTTTCCAGCGTGACGAGTCTGGCCGCATGGCGTTGGAGAAGTTACCGGTCAGCGTTGGATTGGACCAGCGGTCGACTGAGCGATCTCCTCGATCCGATCGGCGGGGAGGAAGTGAGGTCAGAGTATGTTTTGTCGCTGTACTGGTTGCAGCGTCCAGCCTGGGACGGCTCGGACCTAGATACCGCCATGCGCCTTATCAGTGTTCCGTCGGTGCTTATCAGTCAGGAGCCATCCGGCCACATTCAGGAGACCGATGCGACGGAGCAGTCAATATTCCTTGATGGCCTTTGTCATCCCGATCTGGTGCCTTTCGGTGTGCAAGGCGTCTCGTTAGGTTACGCGAGCTGGTCGGGGGTGTCGTATCATCCGCTTGCCGCCGATCGTGCCCTCTCCATCGATGATTTGGTCTCTTGTGAGCTGACTGTTCAGGCGATGTGGTGCTATTCGCATCGCATTCTTGCTGAGGTCGAGGATGGTCACGATCCCACGGTGCCAGCGGAGTACGGTTGGCGTTTTATGCGAGCCGCTCACTCCCGCCTAGCTGCTGCCCGTCCTCAAGAGACTTCGCAGCATCGGTTGATGCGCGAGGCGATTCTGAGCACGAGTGGCCTCAATGAGCGTTTGAGGGCAGCGCAGGAGGTTTTGCGGGAGAGTGAGCTTGTCGGGGTCAGGATGGCCACGTGAACTTGGCCGATGCTGCGCTTGTTGTTATTGATATGCAGAATGGGTTCGTGAATGATCGTAGCCGGCATGTCATCCCTGTTGTTGTGAGCTTGGTTGCGGGGTGGGAGCGTGCTGGGGGTGACATCCTGTTCACGCGTTATCTGAATTATCCAGGTAGTCAGTATGAGCGGTTGATGCAGTGGTCGGCGCTTCAAGGCTCGCCTGAGATTGATATCGTTGACGAGCTTGTGCCGTACGCGCGGCGGGCGCGGGCCATCATCGATAAGACGATTTATACGATGTTCACGTGTGAGGGGAGATCCATCGTGCGTGATGGTGGGTGGACGGACCTTGTGTTCTGCGGAATCGCGACCGAGAGTTGCGTGCTGAAGTCTGCGGTTGACGCGTTTGAGCTTGGTTACACGCCCTGGGTCGTTCGTGATGCGTCCGCCAGCCACGACGGTGAGGTAACCCACCAGGCCGGACTTCTCGTCGCCGGCCGTTTTATCGGCGCTAATCAGCTGATCGACACCGCCACGCTCACTGTCAAGCTCCTGCCTGCGAGTGCCTAGCCCGGATGTGAGATTGTTTTTTTGTCAGCGCGCGTCGGGAGGACCAGTCGCCACCCAGATCTTGGTAGAACGGCTTGGTGGGACAGCACGTGATAAATGACCGCCAGCAGGAGTGGGCGATCGCAGCGTGTTTCTTGGCCACGCCGTTTCACGATTCCCCAGCGCTAAGCAGAAAGGTAGCTGGTATTGAGTTAGCGCGTGGGAGCGGGTGCTTGACTTGGAGTCACACGGCTGTGAGCTTTGTGGCTGATGTGCGCGCATGTGGCGTGGGAGCCAGACGACGCGGCAACAGCCGCGGACGG
>Ga0081538_10000089_pt1 | contig 88801 bp, 102 predicted proteins | sample TabmetS5T2R1_FD_71022 | JGI IMG/M metagenome (GOLD analysis project Ga0081538, IMG submission 71022) | Tabebuia heterophylla rhizosphere microbial communities from the University of Puerto Rico - S5T2R1 | ecosystem: Host-associated > Plants > Roots > Rhizosphere ... | reverse complement strand
GACGCAGCCGCGGCCACGGCCCCCGCGACGTCGGGGCGCCCGCCGCCCGCCTCACCGCGGCCGGCGGGGAGCAGCGCGAGGCTGAGCCCGAACACTGCGGCGCCGATGGGAACGTTGACGAGGAAGATCCAGTGCCAGTCGAGCGCGTCCGTGAGGATGCCGCCGAGCAGCACGCCGATGCTGCCGCCGCCCGCGGCGACGAAGCCGAACACGCCCATCGCCTTCGCGCGCTCCCCCGGCTCGGTGAACAGCGTCACGATGAGCGACAGGGCAACGGCCGAGACGACGGCGCCGCCGAGGCCCTGCACCGCCCGCGCGCCGATCAGCATCGCCTGCGACGTCGCGAGGCCGCACGCCAGCGACGCGAGCGTGAAGAGCGCGATCCCGAACAGGAACAGCCGGCGGTGGCCGAAGAGGTCGCCGAGCCTGCCGCCGAGGAGGAGGAAGCCCCCGAACGTGAGGAGGTACGCGTTCACGACCCAGGCCAACGACGTCTCGGAGAAGCCGAGGTCCTCCCTGATCGACGGCAGCGCGACACCGACGATCGTGACGTCGAGGACGATCATCAGATCCCCCAGGCAGAGCACGATCAGCGCCAGCCAGCGTTTCCTGCCTTCGATGTTCATTGAAGTCCTCTCATGCCCCTAACGTCGGAGCGGCCGAGGTGATTTCGACATCGCCGTGTCATCGTGTCGAGGCGAGGCCGCCCGTTCCGACGTTTCAGCCGGGACGCTATCGATCGAATAGGAAGGAGCGAGCCGTGAAGTACATCGGGTTGATCTACAACAACCCAGGCGCCTGGGAAGCTCTGTCCGAGGAGGAGCCTCCGCAGTCCTGGGCCCGTTCGCCCACGCTGCGGACAGTTCGATGCGAAGCGCCCGGGCCGGTAGCCTGACGGGTATGCGCGACGGCGAGGTCGGCATCGAGATCGCTCCCATCCTCGAAGCCACGCCCGAGGAGCAGGCGCTCTCCGAGCGCGTGGACGCGCTTCTGCGCCGAACGTGCCGCCTGGCGCGCGCCCTGACGGGCGCCGAGCAGGCGGCGCTCAAGCTGTGGATGGACGAGGATCCCGCCCAGGCCCGCAAGTACTTCAGCCTCGGCGCCAAGTACGCGGAATTTCGGGACTATCGCGTCAATCCGAAAGGATTCGGCCTCCACGGGATCGAGATCGCGCCCGGAGACGTCATCCGGCTGACGCAGGCCGAAGTGGAGGCCCACCCCGCCTGGCAGGGTTTCGGAGACCAGGCCGGCACGCATCCGCCCATGCGCGGGTGGCTCGCCACCGCGGTGTGTGGGGAGGGCGGCCGCCGCTACGGCCTCCTGCAGCTTTCGGACAAGCAGGGCGACGCCGACTTCGACGACGAGGACGCCGACTGCGTCCGCGAGCTCGCGGCGCTCGTCGGCGAGACGCTCGAGGCCCTCCGGACGGCCCGCGAGCCCTCCTAGAGAAGGATCCGAGCGGCGACGTCGGGCGGGCAGCCCGCTCGACCCAGCTCGACGGCGCGGTGGAGATCCACGTCGGAGCGGAGCGCGAGCTTGAGGCTCAGCCGCTGGTCGTAGCCGGCCGCCAGGAGGCTGGACCGCCGCCAGGCGAAGACCCGCTCCTCTTCGGTCTCGAGAGCGCTGAGCTCGTGTGCGATCGTGTCCAGAACCGCCATCGTCAGTCCTCTGTTCGTAAGACGTACGAGGGCGGTTGGCTCTTCCATCACTCAGACCGTTCGGAGCGCTTCGGTCGGTGTCAGCCGAGCCGCGCGGAGAGCCGGGTAGAGGCCCGCGACCGCTCCGATAAGCACTGCTGCCGCCAGACCGCCGGCCAGGGCGTAGGGAGGCACCGCGGCCTCCCAGCCCCGGGTCGCCGCGTAGCCGACCGTCACGAGCGCGCCCACGACGACGCCGACCACGCCTCCGAGGGTGCCGAGGACCACCGACTCCGTGAGGAACTGGCTCCAGATGTGGCGCTTGGTGGCGCCGAGCGCCCGGCGCAGCCCGATCTCGGAGCGCCGCTCCAGAACGGAGATGACCATCACGTTTGCGATGCCGACGCCCCCGACGAGGAGCGCGACCGCCCCCAGGCCCACGAAGAGCGCGGTGAAGGTGTCGTTCACGGCCGCGCGGGCCTCGAGAGCGTCCGACGGCCGGCTCACCTCCACTTCCTCCGGGTACTCCGGGCTGACGGTCGCGGGCAGGACCGATGCGACGTCGTCGATCGTCTCCGGATTCGTCCGCACGTAGATGGTGGTGGGCGTGCCGGACGCGCCCAGGAGGGACTCTGCCGCCTCGTAGCCGATGAGGACGGAGCGGTCGAGGCCCGGCGCGAGCTCGAGCGGCGCGAGGATCCCGCCGACGGTGAACCATCGTTCGCCGAGCCAGACCAGGACGCCCGTGCGGGCGATCCCCAGGCGCTCGGCGGCCACCGAGCCGAGCACCGCGACGGGGTAGGCGCTCCTGGCCTGGTCGAGGAACTCGCCGGCGACCATGCGGCCGCCGAGCGTCTCGAGCAGTTCTGGGTCGGCGCTCTGGACCGAGATGCCACCCGTCTGGTCAGGGGGGACGAGATCGGTGCGCAGGACGTACGCCGAGACTGAGCTGACCGTCGCTACCTGCTCGACGGGACCGATCCGTCCGGTCATGGCGGGGGCCTCCTCGGGGAGCTCCCCGCCCTCTCGGACGAGCCCCTGACCGGCCTGCACCTGGAGGAGGTTGGTGCCTAGCCGGTCGAGCGTCGAGACGAGGTCGGTCTTGCTCGACTCCGAGACGCCGAACACGGCGACCATCGACGCAATGCCGATGGCAATGCCAACCGCCGAGAGCGCGGCCCGGAGCCGGCGCGTCCGCAGGCCGACGCTGCCGACTCGGAGGAGGTCGGCAGGCAAGAGGCGGCTGCGGGGGACGGCGGCTATGCGCCCGCTCCGCGCTCGTCCTCGACCACCAGGCCGTCGCGCATCACGATCCGGCGCGGGAGCGAAGCGGCGATCTCGCGGTCGTGCGTAATGAGGACGACGGTCGTCCCTTCGGCGTTCAGCTCGCGCAGGAGCGAGAGGATCTCCTCGCCGCTCGCCGAGTCGAGGTTGCCGGTCGGCTCGTCCGCGAAGACGATGGCCGGCCGGCCGACGACGGCCCTGGCGATCGCCACGCGCTGCGCCTCGCCGCCGGAGAGCTGCGCCGGATGGTGGTCGAGGCGGTGCCCGAGACCGATCCGCCGAAGCGCCGCCCGGGCCCGAGCCTGCCGCTCATTCGCAGGGACTGCTGCGTAGAGGAGCCCGTTCGCGACGTTCTCCAGCGCGGAGAGGCCGTCAAGGAGGAAGAACTGCTGGAAGACGAAGCCGATCGTTCGTGCGCGCAGCGCGGCCAGCTCGCCGTCCGAAAGCGTCGCGACGTCGAAGCCGGCGACGCCGACCGCGCCGGAGGTCGCGCGGTCGAGGGTGCCCATCACGTGCAGGAGTGTCGTCTTCCCGGAGCCCGAGGGGCCGACGACGGCGCAGAGCTCGCCGACAGCCACGTCCAGGTCGACCCCGCGGAGCGCCTCGACGCCGCCGGGATAGGCCTTCCGGACGCCGCGGATCGCGAGCACGGCCTCGACGGACGCGTCGAGCCGAGGAGCGGCCTCCCGGAGCGCGGTCATTGGGGCACCACGACGATGTCGCCCTCCGCCAGCTCGCCCTCGACGACCTCGACGTAGCCGTCCGCGTACATCCCGGGCTCGACGGCCACCACCCTGGTGGTCTCGCCGTCCGGCACTTCGACGCCGTAGCCGCCGCCGAGGAGCGCCACGAGCGCGGTGACCGGGACTGCCAGGACGCCTTCCTTCGAGTCGGTGACCACGATGACGTCGACGGGAGCCTCGTCGAGGCCGCGGACGCCCCCGGATAGCTCGATCGTCACCTCGACGGTCGAGCCGGTCGTCTCGCCGGTCTGCTCGTCGGTCGTCGCCTGCGCGACCGTGCCGACGTCGACGATGGTGCCCGCGAGCTCGGACTCGTCCGGGAGCTCGACCGTAACCTCGTCTCCCTTGGCCACGAGCGGGCGGTCGGCCACCTCGAGCTCGACCGTGACGATCTGGGTCGCCGACGAAACCTCAAGGAGCTCGCTGCCCGGCTGTACCTTCTGGCCGACGGCGGCCAGCTGCGAACCGACGCGGACGGGTCCCGGTGAGAAGAGGACGTCGCCGAGCTCGACGGCTCCGATCTCCTCCACGCCCAGATCCTGCTGCCACTCCTCGACGGCCGCCTCGGTCTCCCAGTCGAACTCGCGGTCGACCGTGCCGGGGTCGTAGCCGAGCCTCTTCAGGTTTCGCTCGAGCTGCAGGACGTCGCGACCCTCGACACCGGCCTCGAGCCGGCGCCATGCGGGCAGCTCGCTGATCAGGAGGACGACGGGCCGCTGGTCGACGCGGTAGAGGATCCCGCCTCGCCGCCGGGTCGCTCCCTCGGGCGCGAGCGCGGTCACGGTTCCCGGTGCATTGCTCGTGACGGTGCGGGGATCCGCGAAGCCGAGCGTCCCGGCGAAGGTCTCGGTGCGGGCCAGGTTGCGCCGGGTGACCTCGGTCGTCGCCGTGGCGACGGCTCCGCCGGCCTCCGACCCGGACGTCCCGCCAACGTCGACCAGCGCCCACGCAGCGACTCCTACGGCCCCGGAGCCGGCGACCGCTAGGGCGGCCCAAAGGAGTCGGCGCCGTGAGCGACGGGCAGGAGGGGCGCCGTTGCCCCCGGGTGCGGTCTCGGCAGACTTGGGGCGGAGCTGCACGGAGCCGCTCACGACTCGCTCCCGCTCTCCTCGCCCGGCGGGCCGGGCCCGGGCCCGAGATCGCCGAAGGACGACACCTGGCATTTCTCCATCGCCGCTTGGACGTCGGGGTCGTTCGGGTCGAGGTTCTCGCCGAAGAGCTGCCGCATGCCGCCGCCCTCCTCGAACTCGGGGTCGGGGACGTCGTAGCCGTTGTCGCGCATGCACTGTGCGAACGCGAGCGCCGCGTCCTGGAGCTCCTGGGCCTGCTCCGGGTCGAACTCGGGACGGATCCCCTCGAGGTGCGAGCGGCACGTCTCGTCTGCCGCCTGGAAGTCTGGGTCGTTTGGGTCGATGCCGGAATCCGGCCCGATGAACAGGCCGCCTTCTCCGTCGCCCGAGAACTGCGGGTCCGGGAAGTCGATCCCCTCCTCGCGCATGCACGCGGCGTAGGCGAGGAGCGCCTCCTCCTGGTCCTCGGGCGTCACTGTTGTGTCTGTCTGCTCGGTCTCGGTGGTCGCCGTGTCGCCGAGATTCACCACCTCCGGCGAGTCCGAGCCTCCGCAGGCGGCGAGCAGAAGCACACCGACGGCGGCCAGGGCGAGCGGCGCAAGCGCGTGTCTCAGCCTCATGAGAGCTCCTCCCGTTGGACCCCCCGCATGCAACCAGGCGGCCCTAACGGCCTTCTAAGAGCCGCCTGAGAGTTCCTTAAGAATCGAGGCCGAGCAGGTCTCGGGCGCGGCGGCGGGAGAGGTTGAAGGAGCTCCACGGCTCCTCGTCGGCCAGGGCGGATTCGAAGCCGTCGAGCAGCCCGAGCTCGGCCGGAAGCTCGACGAGCACCGGCACGGCGTCGGCGCTCAGCCCCGCGAGGTACGGCACGTCGATGTGGCCGGTCTCACGCCAGCGCTCGAGGTTGCGCTCGGCAATCAGCCGGTCCGGGGTCGCCAGCGAGAAGCCGAGCAAGCCCAGCGCCGTCCCGGCGACCGCAATGTGCGCGAACCGGCGGCGAACCGAGCCGACGAGACCGGCGACCACGAGGAGTGCGAAGAGGCCACCGAGCCAGAGCGCGAAGGCGGTGACGAAGAGCCTCAGCCTCGTCAGGCCGAAGGCGTCCTCGTAGAGGAGCAGCCGCTGAACGGTCGAGGCGAGCACGACGATGGTGAGCGCGCAGAGCGCGGCGCAGAGCGCGCGCAGGAGCACGCGGTGCATTCGCCGCGGAGTGTCGGCGACCAGCGCTGCCGCGCCGATCACGCCGAGCGTCAGCCCCGCCACCCCGAGGAGCTGCCAGAACCCCTCGCGGGCGTACTCGGCGTAGGTCAGCCCGGCAGTCCGCAGGACTCTCTCCCGACCGCCGAAGAGGACGGCGAGCTGGACGAGGACGAAGGCGAGGAAGAGAGCATTCAGAAGGACTAGGGGCATCGCCCACTCCCATGGAGTCAACTTCCGAGAGGGCCTGCGCATACGCCGGGCAAACGGCCGCGCGGCCGCCAGGGCGAGGCCGAGAGAGGCGGCCAGGACCACGGCGAACGTGAAGGCCTGCTCGGGGAGCGGGTTCGCCGCGGGAAGTGGGATCCCCCGGCCGAGCTGGGCGAACGCCGCGTCGGCCTGCCAGAACAGAACCGCGAACGGCGCAGCGACCATGAGCGCGAGCAGGCCGCCGCGGAGGGCGGACGCAGTGCCGTGTGGCGCCGACGGAGCCAGAGCGGGCACCGCCGCCAGCCTGACGAAGGGCGCCGCGAGCGACGAGAGGCGGGGCCCGCAGACGGCGACGACCGCGAGAACCCACGCCGCCGTCAGGTCGAGCGCGATCACCCACGCCGCGTCGATGAGCATCGCCGGCACAGTCAGCGCGAGAGCGAGCGCCCCGAAGAGCAGCCGGTCGGAGCTGACGCTGGCGGCGAAAGCCACGGCGACTGCGACGAGCACCGCAACGATCGGCACGCCCACACCGAGCGACTCGCCGGGCAGGAGGGCAGCAGCCGCGAAGGCTGCCGCAAGGGTGGCGACTCTCACCGCTCCAGGTCGACGACCATCCGGCAGCCGTGCGGCTCGACCTGCTCGGCCCGGATCCGGCCTCCGTGCAGGTCGACGATCCAGCGCGCGATCGAGAGCCCGAGCCCGGTGCCGCCGTCCTTCGAGGAGCGCGCCTGGTCGGAGCGGTAGAAGCGCTCGAAGACCCGCTCGGCGTCCTCGGGCGGGATCCCAGGGCCGTCGTCGGAGACCTCGAGCCGCGCCAGGCCGTCGATGGCCGTCGCCCGGACGAGCACGCGACCGCCGCGCGGCGAGTGTCGGACCGCGTTCGCGACGAGGTTGGCGAGCACCTGGTGCAGGCGCTGCTCGTCGGCGTGCAGCTCGAGCGTGGCCGGCTCGACGGCTCCCTCGACGTGGACGTCCCGGATCTCCGCCTGCGTACGCCATTCCTCGACGACGTGCTCGACGAGCGTTGCCGCGGAGAAGGTCGTGCGTTGGAGGGGGACGGCTCCCGACTCGAGCCGCGAAAGGTCGAGGAGCTGCTCCACGAGATCTCCGAGGCGCTCGACCTGGCGGAGCATCGACTTCAGAGTCGCGGGATCGGTCGTCTCGACGTCGTCGACCAAGTTCTCGAGCTTGGCGCGAAGGGCCCCGATCGGCGTGCGGAGCTCGTGCGAGACGTTGGCGAGGAGGTCGCGCCGCATCCTGTCGACCTCGTCGAGCTCGGCAGCCATCGAATTGAAGGCGCGCGCGAGCTCACCCACCTCGTCGCGGGACGTGGCCGTGACCCGCCGCGTGTAGTCGCCTCGGGCCATGGCGCGGGCGGCGCCGACCATCTCGCGAAGGGGGTACGTCATGCCGTGCGCGAGCACCTGTACGAGCCCGAGCGCCAGAAGGGCGGCGACGATGCCGGTGAGGAGACCCGGAAGCCCGGCGACCTCTCCGAGCGAGACGACGGCGACCGTCACCACGACGGCGGCGACGATCAGGACGCCGAGCTTCAGCTTGATCGAGCCGAGGAAGTCGAGCGGCCTCATGCGACCGAGTCTGGGTCGAGGGCGTACCCGACCCCGTGCACGGTGCGGATAACGTCTGGTCCGAGCTTCCGCCTGATCGCGCGGACATGTGAGTCCACCGTGCGCTCGCCTGCTGCGATCTTGTGGCCCCAGACCTCCTCGAGCAACCGCGCGCGGCCGAAGACGACACGCGGCGCCCTGGCGAGCCGATAGAGAAGGTCGAACTCCGTCGGCGTCAAGCGGGTCTCTTTCCCGTTGCGGCTCACCTGCCGCGTCGCGGGGTCGATCGAGAGTCCTCCGAGACGGATCGGGTCTTCGCCCGTGGCCGGCGATCGTTCGGCCCTGCGCAGGAGTGCGCGCACACGCGCGACGAGCTCCCGTGGGCTGAAAGGCTTCGTCACGTAGTCGTCGGCGCCCACGCCGAGCCCGATCTCCAGGTCGGCTTCGCTGTCGCGGGCCGTCAGCATCAGCACCGGGACATCGCGCTCACGTTGGACGCGTCGGCAGACCTCGATCCCGTCGATGCCGGGGAGCATGAGGTCGAGCACGATCAGGTCGGGACGGAAGGTGCGGCAGAGCTCGACGCCGGAAGGCCCGTCCTCGGCGACCTCGACGGCGAACCCTTCGGCTCGCAGGCGGGCGGCGACGGAGCTCGCGATGGCGGCCTCGTCTTCGATGACGGCGATTCTGCGCTGCTCCATCGGCCTCAGCGTAGGCGACCGGTGTGGAGGCGTCTTCGCGGTGTGATGGAGATTTCGTGCACAGGGCTGCGCCGCGCGGGGGAGCTCCCCGCGCGGCGCGCGGGCATCCGCTCAGCGCCAGCCGGCGAGCGTGGCCAGCGGCTCGCGCCAGACAGCATGGAACGCGGGTCCGACCGGGGAGGTCCCGAAGGGAATCGTGCCGATCGGGGGCGGGGCGTTGAAGTACTCGAGCTCGCCCCAGAACCCGGGGAAGCGGATCCAGGCCGGAGATTCGTCGGTCACGGGCTCGACCTCGGCCGGGACGAGGCCCAGCCGCTTCGGGCCGAGCACCGTGCCGAGGCCGGCGACGTCGGCCGGCAGCGGCAGGCCCGCCTGCTGGAAGAAGGCGACGACCTCGGCGGGGAGGCACGCCCGGTCGAACGGATGGAGCCCGGGCTGGAAGTAGTTCGCGTGCGAGCCGAGCGCGACGTACACGGTCGGGTGCCCGTGCCGAAGTTCGGCCCCCGCCCACGGGCGTGTCTCGCCGGAGCAGTGCTGGCTGAGCCCGACCGAGAGCGGGCGCTTCGTCTTCGAGAGGACGACGTTCACGACCTCCCAGTCGCCCTCGTGCGACTGCCAGACGGACCCGAGCGGCAAGAACGGGTAGCGGTAGAGGTTGTCGTAGTAGAAGAGCCAGTACTGGAGGACGATGCTGCCGCCGTCGCGGGCCACGCGGCCGTAGACGGTGACGCCGGGCTCGTCCGCTGCTCCCGCCGCGTAGCAGGCGAGGTCGCCGAGCGAAGCGCCGGCGAAGCACGCGCGCTGGTTGAGCCGCCAGACCGGCGGGCTGCTGGTCGGCAGATCGTCCGCGGTCGGGGTCGGATCGACCACGATCCATGTCGTCGGCCCGGTCGCCGCCTCGAGGTTCGAATCTCTGAGGAAGGACTCCACGGACGTGGGTCGGAATTCCTCGCCCGGATGGAGGACGAGGACGGGCTGGAACTTCGTCAGCAGCTTGGGGACGGAGCCGGTGGCCTGGGCGGCGCTTGCCGGCACGAGCCAGGCAAGCGCCGCTGCGGCGAGGGCGAGGAGGTGTCGACGGGATCGCATGGCCGCTCCCTTCGGGTTTTGTGACCGATGCTACGAGATCGCGGACGCGGATGGAAGCCCGCCGAACAAGGGCTTAGAGCTCGATTCACGATGAGCACTGTGCCGCCGGGCCGCGCTGCTCGCCCCGAGGACGGCGTCCTCGGTCGCGCCCGTAGCTCAATCGCTACGAGCGCCCCCTGCGTCCTTGCCTCGGAACGACCATCGCACCCCGGCGACGAGTCGTCATCATGAACCGAGCTCTTAGTCGAAGATCTTCACGTTCCCGACCGCAAGCACGCCTTCGGCGTGGAAGCCGCTGTCCGTCTGGATCTCGAACCGGTCCTGTCCGTGGCCGGGATTGCCGAGGTCGTCGGCGTCGATCCGGTAGTCGGTCGGAACGCCGTTGACGAGAGCCTCGCCGACGAACGTGATGTGGTTGTCCGTCTGCATGAGGACGGTCGCGTTCAGGCACTTGACCAGAAACCCCTCGGTGACCACGGCGCATGCCGCCTGCGGGTTCATACCGTTGCTCTTCGCCGTGAACGCGAACACCACCCAGTCGTGCGACGCGTCCTCGAAGATCCCTGCCCCGATGCCGTGGCGGCGTTCGCATGTTGCCTCCTGACTTAGATGGCGGCGACAAGAGGCAACTATAGGCTTGTCGCCAGCCTTCTCCTAGACCTCTCGCAGAGAGTCGACCGCCAGCGCGATCCCTGCTGCGATCTCGGCGGCGCCGAGAAGGCGGCCCCCGGCCGCGAGCAGCGCGTCCGCCCGCTCTCCGCGCGGGAGCAGCGTCGCCGGGAGGACGAGCCCGAAGGCCAGCGCGAGCGCGCCGACGGCCTCCGCCGCGATGTCGTCACCCCCGGCGGCCACCGCTAGTACGACCACGCCGGGCGTCAGCAGGAGCGGAAAGGCGACCGGAACGAGCGCCGCGCCGAGACCGGTCAGCTCCGGCTCCGCCGAGGGACGAGCGAGCACGAGGGCCCGGGCACCCTCGAGCGCCAGCACGAGGGCCGCCGCAAGGCGAAACGTCTCGGGGGAGATGTCGAGGGCGTCCAGCAGAGCATCTCCGACCGCCGCGACGGCTGCGGCCGAGCCGAGCGCGAGCAACGCGCCCAGCGCCACCACCGTCGGCCGCTCCGGGAGGACGAGGCGGACACGGCACGGGTTTACGGCAGCAACGAGCGCGAAGAGGAGGAAGGCGAAGCTCATCCAGCCGGCTCCGCAGCGAGCACCGGGAGGGTCGCGAGCAGCCCTGAAAGCGGATGGCGCTGGTGGTCCATCTGCGTGTAGCCCGCCTCCGTGAACCAGGCGCCGCGGGCGAGCGAAGGGCGGGGCGCGTTTTCGGCCTCGACGGGGTCGATCTGCCGCTCGACCGCGCGCCCGGCGGTGCAGCGGATGCGGGCGGAGAGGTTCTCGGTCAGGTCGGAGAGGCGGCCGTCGGCCAGGCTCAGCCGCCAGAGCGCCGCGAGGCCCTCCGTCACGGTGCCCAGGCCGGCGCCCGACGCCGGCTCGCCCCGCAGGATCCGGTTGAGGCCGCCCTGGCCGCTCTGCGACTCGAGCCGGGAGTTGAGGCCGAGGATGCCGGCGAGGTCGCGCGCGTAGGCGATCTCAGGCTCCCCGAGCCCGTCGGGGCCGAGCTCCGCGAGCCCGTAGGCCGCCCAGTGGTCCGGGAACGTGAGCACGTAGCCCTCGACGTCGTCCCGGCGCGTGGCGACGTAGCGCGCCAGGCGACCCGCTCGCTCGCCCCAGCCTTCACCTGGGAAGAGCTCGTCGAGGAGCGTGAAGGACCAGAGCGCCTGCCCTGTCCCGTATGTTGCCCACTCGCCCGGGACGGCGTTTTGCGTGGCCAGGCCCCAGCGTCCGAGGACGCTGCCGTCCGGCTGTTGCTGGGCGGCCAGGAAGCGGCCGAGCCCGCGGATGAGGTCGTCTTCTCCGTTGTCTCCGGTGACGCGGCGGCGCTGGACGAGCGCGATGGTCAGGAGCCCGCTCGCGCCGAGCTGGGCGTCCTGCCCGAGCTCCGCGAACGCCGTCCAGCCGTCGTGGCGGAGGAGGTTGGCGTGCACGAAGTCGAGCCCGTGCTCCGCTGCCGCGAGCGCCACCTCGTCGCCATTCGCGTCGGCGAGCTGGTAGAGGCTCAGCATGACGCCCGCGTGGCGCGTGATGTTGTAGTCCTCGGAGACGAGGTCGAGCTCGCGGTCGTAGCCGTACGTGTACCGACCGCCGGGCTGCACGCCGCGCTCGAGCCAGCCGGCGGCTTCGGCGATCGCAGTCCTCGCCTCCGCGGGCGTGAAGGCGGGGCAGACCTCGGCTGGGACGACCGCGACGCGCAGGACGAGGGCTCCTAGCACGAGCACGGCGACGTAGGCGAGAAGCCGGCGCAAGGCGCGAAGGCTATGCGACGAAATACACTGCGTCGTCCCCCTCAGAGGAGGTGCCGGGTGGCCAGACCACGGAAGACCCCAAGACGGAAGCCGGCCCGCAAGCGCCAGCCGAAGCGGATCCTCAACGTCCGGCCGTCGCCGAAGACCGACGAGGACTGGACGTTCGAGACGGCGGAGGACGCCGACATGGTTGCCGCTGCGCCGAGCATCCCGGCGACGAAGGACCTCCGCGCGACCTGGTGGAAGGTCGGCGACCAGGGGCTCGACCGGCTCCTGTGTGGGCTGGGCCTGCGCAGACTCGATGCTCCGCTGGCACTTCGTCACGGGCGGCCGCATCTCACAGACGGCGTTGCTCTCGCCGAGGTTCGTCTGGATGGCCTCGAAGGAGACGGACCCGTTCATCACGCGGCCGACCGCGTTCATCGAGACCGAGGGGACGAGCCTGAAGGCGGCCCTCGACATCGCGCGCAAGTTCGGCGTCGTCCGCGACACGGTGTTGCCCTTCGGCTCCGGCAAGCTCTATCCGGGCCAGGCCAACACGTTCTACGCGGTCGCCGCCCAGCTGAAGATCCTCGCCTACTTCAACCTCGGCTCCAGCCAGACGAACTGGCGGATCTGGCTCGCGACCAACGGGCCGATCCTGACCCGGCTGAACGTCGACGACGCGTGGTACGACGCGACCGAGAACGCCGGTGCTCTCGACGAGTACCTGCCGGACACCGCCCGCGGCGGGCATGCTGTGGCCCTCGTCGGCTACCAGCCTGAACGGTTCATCGTCCGCAACAGCTGGGGCACGGACTGGGGCGACGGCGGCTTCGGCTACGCGTCCTCTGCCTACGCGCAGGACGCGTTCACCGAGGCGTACGGCGTCGTGACCTAGCAACGGTACGGTGTGAGCCGGCGCGCCGCGAAGTTCCTCCCGCTGGCCGACGCGGTGGCCGAGCACGTCAGTGACGGCGACCAGGTCGCGCTCGAGGGTTTCACGCACCTCGTTCCCTTCGCGGCGGCGCACGAGATCATCCGGCAAGGACGGCAGGAGCTGGCGCTCGTCCGGATGACGCCGGACGTCGTCTACGACCAGCTCATCGGGCTCGGGTGCGCCCGGCGGCTCACCTTCTCGTACGGCGGGAATCCCGGGGTGGGGTCGCTGCACCGGTTCCGCGACGCCGTCGAGAACGACTGGCCCAGGGAGCTCGACGTCGTCGAGCACTCGCACGCCGGCTTGGCGGCAGCGTATGCCGCGGGCGCGAGCCGGCTCCCGTTCGGCGTCCTGCGCGGCTACGAGGGCACGGACCTCCTCGCCGAGAACGACTCGATCGCGGCCGTGGAGAGCCCGTTCACCGGCGAGCGGGTGACCGCGGTGCGGGCGATCAACCCTGACGTGGCGATCATCCACGCGCAGCACGCCGACCGCCGCGGCAACGTCATGCTCTGGGGCCTCGCCGGCGTGCAGAAGGAGGCGGTGCTGGCGGCGGAGCGGGCGATCGTCACCGTCGAAGAGGTGGTCGACGAGCTCGAGCCGCGCCCTCACGCGGTCGTCCTACCCGCCTGGGTGCTGGACGCGATCGCCGTCGTCCCAGGCGGCACCTGGCCGTCGTACGCCGACGGATACTCGACGCGCGACAACGCGTTCTACTCCGAGTGGGACGAGATCTCGCGCGACCGTGATCGCTTCACCGAGTGGATGCGCGCAAACGTCCTCGAGCGGCGATGACCCCTGCAACGCCCGAGGAGGTCATGACCGTCCACGCAGCGCGCGAGCTCGAGGACGGCCAGGTCTGCCTCGTCGGCGTCGGGCCGCCGAACGCAGCTGCCAACCTCGCGCGCCGCCTGCACGCTCCGAACTGCGTCCTCGTCTACGAGTCCGGCGCCATCGGCGCCAAGCCCGTCAGGCTGCCCCTCTCCATCGGTGACGACGACCTGGCCGCGACGGCAGACGAGCTCGTGTCGGTGCCGGAGATGTTCGGCTACTGGATCGGTGGGGGCCGCATCGACGTCGGCTTCCTCGGCGCGGCGCAGATCGACCGGCGGGGAAACATCAACACGACGGTGATCGGGTCGTACGACCACCCCAAGGTGCGGCTGCCAGGCGCCGGCGGGGCTCCCGAGATCGCCGCGGCCGTCTGGAAGGTCATCGTCATGCTCCGGCACACGCCGCGGGCTTTCGTCGAACGGCTCGACTTCGTCACCTCGCTCGGTCGCGGCGGCGACGCCTTCACGGTGATCACGGACCTCGGCATCCTCCGGCCCGGGGAAGACGGCGAGCTCGAGCTGGCGGCGCTCCACGCGGGCGTCGAGGCGAAGCAGGTGCTGGAGGCGACCGGCTGGCGTCTGCGCGTTCGCGAGCCGCTGGAAACCACCAAGCCGCCGACCGAGCGGGAGCTCGAGGAGCTCCGGTCGCTCCGCGCTTCCGGCTAGCTCCCGCCGGGGCCCGTGGGCCGCAGCACGTCGGTCAGCTCGCGGCCTTCGCCGCCTGCCGGCCGCGCCGCCGGCTCCGCCGCGGGGAGGTCGAACGAGAACGTCGAGCCCACGCCCTCCTGCGACTCGACCCAGATGCGGCCGTCCATGCGCTCGAGCAGCTCGCTGCAGATGTAGAGGCCGAGGCCGGTGCCGCCGATGCCGCGGGTCATCTCGGGATCGAGGCGGTAGAACTTCTCGAAGATCCGCGCCTGCTCGTCGGCCGGGATCCCCAGGCCCTCGTCGCGCACGTGGAAGCAGACGGCGCCCTCGGCGCTCTGGACGCCCACCTGGACGAGCCCTCCGTCCGGCGAGTACTTGATGGCGTTCTCGACGAGGTTGACGAGCACCTGGCGCACGCGGTCGCGGTCGGCGGCGACGTGGGGCACGTCGTCCGGTGTGCTCGTCTCGAAGCGGATGCCGGGAGGGCCGTGCTCGCGCGCGGACTCGACGACGCGCTGGACGAGGTCGCCGGGGTCGAACGGTTCCTCGACGAGGTCGAGGCGGCCGGCGTCGAGCTGGTTGGCGAGGAGGATCTCGTTGACGATGCGGTTCAGGCGCTCGGCCTCGTCGACGATGAGCGAGACGAAGCGGTTGCGCCCGGCCTCGTCGAGGGCAAAGTCGTGCCGGCGAAGCGTCTGGGCGGCCCCGTAGACGGCGGCCAGCGGCGTCCGCAGCTCGTGGGAGGCGGTGGCGACGAAGTCCGCCTTCAGCTCCTCGAGGCGGCGGGCGTCGGTGACGTCGCGGAAGGCGTAGACGATCCCGCCGAAGAAGTCGACGCCGGAGATGGAGATCCACCGCTCGCCGCGTGCGGTCTCGAGCGGGAAGGTCTCGGGTTGGACCGGCTCGGTGGCCGTCCCGACCGGGATCCGGTCGGCGATTCCCTTCCAGCCGGTGATCGAATCGGCGGCGGCGCGGCCGAGCACCTCGTCCGGCGGGAGGCCGGTGATCGTCTCGGCTGTGGGGTTCCACAAGCGGATCGTCCCGGTCTGGTCGACGAGGACGACGCCGTCCGCGACGTAGGTGAGGACGCGCGCTGCGTCGGCGGACTCCTCCACCTCGCGTGTGAGCCTGGCGTTGTCGATCGCGAGCGCCGCCATCCCGGCGAGGTCCTGCGCGACGGCGACGTCATCGGCGCCGTAGGAACGGCCGGGCGCACGCGTGATCAGCGTCAGCACGCCGAGCGTTCGTCCGCGCGCGCGGAGAGGCACGCACATCCGCGTCTCCGAGAGCTCGGGACGGCCGCGGTTCGCGACTTCGAGGATCTCGGGCTCGGGATCCGGCGCCGGCTCAGGCCCCGGCGGCATGCCGGGCCCCGCATGCGCCGCGGCCAGGCGCGTTCCGGTCCCGTCGTCGTCCAGGAGGTCGACGAGGCACCAGTCGGCCAGCTCGCGCACGGCCAGGTCGGCGACGCGCCGCAGCGCGGCCTGGAGGTTGGGGGTCGCGGCCAGGATCTCGCCGGTGCGCGCCAGGACGTCGAGCTTCCGTTGGCGGTCGAGCGCCTCCGCGGTCGCCGCCTGCTCGGCGGCACGTAGGCGCTCCCGCTCATCGCTCGCGTGTCGGCGCTCACTCACATCGAGGAGGTAGCCCTGCACGTAGAGCGACCGGCCGTCGTCGTCGCGGACCGTCACCGCCTGATCGTGCACCCAGACGACCCTGCCGTCGCGCGAGAGCATTCGGTACTCACAGCGAAGCGGCCGGGCGCCGGTCGCAGCGGCGGCGATCTCGGCCGAAACCTGCTCCCGATCCTCTTGGTGCACGAGCTGGAAGAAGAGGTTGGGCTTCGCCAGCCACTCGTCCGCCGAGTAGCCGAGCATGGAGCCCACCTGCGGGCTGATATAGATCGGCGTCCCCCGCTCGCCGAGCGGGTGGACGTAGGTGATCGTCGGCAGGTGCTCGGTGAGGGCGCGGTACTTCGCCTCGCTCTCGCGGTGGCGCGCCTCGGCGCGGTGCGTCTCGCCGATGTCGCGCGTGACCACGACGGCGCCCGTAGGCTCGCCGGCGTCGTTCGGGATGGGCGCCACCGTGATCGAGACCGCGAGCTCGCTCCCGTCCTTGTGGCGGTGGGCGGTGCTGGGCTCGTCCAGGCGCTGGCCCGACTGCGCCGCGAGTTCGGGCCGTAGCCGTTGGTCTCCCTCGTCTTCCGCCACGAGCATCGCGACGGTCTCTCCGACGATCTCGTCGGCCCGGTAGCCGTAGACGGCCTCGGCACCAGGGCTCCAGCTGACGATCGCGCCGCCGAGGTCGATGCCGATGATCGCCTCTGCGGCTGAGTTGCGGACGGCGTCGAGCTCGCCGGAGACGAGTCCGTGCTCACGGGCCGTCCGTCGGCGGCTCGTCGCCAGCCATCCTGCGAGGGCGCCGACGGCGAGCCAGGCCGGCAGGGCGATGAGCGCGCGGAGCGACTGGTCGGCGACGAAGAAGAAGTTGAGCGCCCAGCCGCCGCCGGCGACGGCGAGCCCGCTCCAGATCCCACCGATCGCCCCGGCGAGAGCCGCGATCAGGAGCCCGGCCGCGACCGCGACGCCCGGATAGCGGTCGTGCCAGTCGCCGATCAGCGTCACGAGGCCTTCAAGCAGGAGGCCGAGGGCGATGGCGAGCAAACGGTGCGCGCGCGGGGAACGGCGGACGGCAGCCGCCTTGAGGGTGGCCAAGTCGGGCACGGTCGAGAGTTCGGGCTGGAAGTGTATGTCTCCTTCCCGGCGACCGGGTGCCATGCGCGAGAATGCGCGGCGATGAGACGCCTCCACCTCCTTCGCCATGCCAAGTCGAGCTGGGACGATGCCGACCTGGCCGACCACGAGCGGCCGCTCGCGCCGCGCGGGCTCAAGGCCTCGCGGCGGATCGCCGGGCACGTGCAGACGGCCGGAATCGCGCCGGAGCTCGTCCTTTGCTCCACGGCGCTCCGCGCGCGCCAGACGCTTGCAGCGCTGGTGCCTGTCCTCGCGGGAGACGTCGAGATCCGGCTCGAGGATGCGCTCTACGGCGCGGGGCGCCACGAGCTCCTCGCGCGCGTGCGCGCGGTCGACGACACCGTCTCCTCGCTGCTCGTGATCGGCCACAACCCCACGCTCCACGAGCTTGCGCTCTTGCTGAGCGGCGACGCCGACGCTCTCGAGCGCTTCCCGACCGGCGCGCTGGCAAGCCTCGCCCTCTCGACCGGATGGGCTGCTCTGGGGGAGGGCGGCGCCGACCTGGACGGGTTCGTCGTCCCACGCGAGTTGTAGCGCCCTTGCACGAGCGGCTGCTATTCTCAGCGCGATAACCAGAGCGAGTCCGGTTCGCGCACGGCGCTTTCCTTACCCGTTCGTCACTTGGTGAGGGAGGTGTTTTTTTATGGCTAGCGGAACCGTCAAGTGGTTCAACGACAGCAAGGGGTACGGTTTCATCACCCCTGACGAAGGCACGAAGGATCTCTTCGTGCACCACTCGAATATCGCCGGCGAGGGTTTCAAGACGCTCGCCGAGGGCGCCCGCGTCGAGTACGAGGCGCGCGAGGGCGCGAAGGGCCCGGAAGCGACGAACGTCGCCCCGGTCGCCTAGGAGACCACCGGAGGCTCCCGCGGCCCTCGCCGCGGGAGCGCTCCGACAGACGAGGAGAGGAGGAGCCATCGCCGGCAAGGAAGAGAAGATCGAGATGGAGGGCGAGGTCGTCGAGGCCCTCCGGAATCGGATGTTTCGCATCCAGCTCGACAACGGCCACGAGACCCTCGGCTACACGGCGGGGAAGATGCGGCGCTACCGCATCAGGATCTTCCTCGGCGACCGCGTGAAGGTCGAGCTGTCGCCGTACGACCTCACCCGCGGCCGCATCGTCTACCGCTATCGCTAGACAGTCGTTGCCCGCGGCCAGGCCGCGGCTCCGCGGCGTGTTCCACCTGTACGCGTTCGTCGTCTTCGCGGTGCTCGGGGCCGTGCTCGTCGCGACGACCTCGGGCGGACGCGAGCGCTTGGCTGCGGTGGTGTTCGGAGGCTGCCTCGTTCTGACGTTCGGCGTCAGCGCCCTCTACCACCGGATCACCTGGCGACCGGCGGCACGGCGACTGATGCGCCGGCTCGACCATGCGTCCATCTACCTGCTCATCGCGGGCACCTACACGCCGTACGGGCTCCTCGTCCTGAGCGGCGCCTGGCAGTTCTCGATCCTCGGAGTCGTGTGGATCGGTGCTGCGCTCGCGATCGTGCAGCGGCTCTTCTGGCTGGACGCGCCGCGGTGGGTTCCCGTCGGCGCAGGGATCCTCCTCGGCTGGGTCGGCGTCGTCGCCGTTCCCCAGATCGTCGAGGCCTCGGGCGTCTCCGGGACGATGCTCGTCGCGGCGGGAGGGATCCTCTACACGCTGGGAGCCCTGGTCTACGCCGTCGGGAGGCCCGATTTCGCGCCCACGGTCTTCGGCTACCACGAGCTCTTCCACGTGCTCACCGTGCTCGCGGCGTCGTGTCAGTTCGCGGCGATCGCGTTGCTCGTCGCCGACCCGTGAAGGACGGCCCGGCCGGAGCCGGGCCGTCCTCCTGGTTCGTGGCTACGGGTTGACGCGAACCACCGCGCCGCCGCCCGGGCCGAAGACAGTGCCCGTGGTGACGGACAGCGAGCCGTTGAAGCCGACGGCGACGCCGCCTGGGGCCATGAGCGTGCCCGGCACGAGTTCGGTCTTGGAACCGCCCTCGACCGCCCACAAAGCCCCGATCGGCGGCTCACCGAAGACCTCGACGCCGAGCAGACCCTCCTTGACGATCTCGAGGACGTACATCGTCCCGTCACGGCCGAACGCCAGGTCGATCACCGAGGTGAACCCGTCTGCGTACGACGTGCACGGGCCCACGTTCGGGTTTGCCGGGTCGCAGACGGCGTCGGTCGCCCCCGCCTCGATCCGCCAGATCCGCGAGGCGCCCTTCGGGAATGGGAACCCCTTCAGCTCCGAGACGTACCACGCTCCGTCAGGGCCGATGGCGACGGCCGTTGGAACCGACTCGACGGGGATGAGCGTCCCCGGCGGCGGTCCCGGGAAGGGAAGCCCGTCCGGCCACGGGGCCAGCTCGGGCTTGAAGCGGGCCACGGTGCTGATCCTGCGGCGGGTGTCCACCTTCAGCAGGTCGTTCCCGGCGGCGTCGGCGACCAGGACGCCTCCGCCCGGCAGGAGCGCCAGGCCGTTCGGGTTGGTTTCTTCGGGGATGCCCTCCTGGTCGTCGGGATCCGGATCTCCGAGCTGGTAGGCGGCAATGTCAACGTCGGCGGTCTGCCGGCCCTTGCGGTCCAGCCGGAGCAGTCGCGCGGACGGCGTGCCGCCCTCCTCGGGCGGGCCGCTCATGACGACCCAGGTGTGCCTCGGCCCCTGGGTCGCGACGTCGACGGGGCCAAGACCGCTTTCCTCGTCGACAGGGAGTGTCGCGAACGTGCGAACGGACGGTGCTCCTCTCCGCCGTGGCTCGACGAGGGTGAGCTTTCCATTCCCGGACTCGGCGACGAGCACGCTGCCGGCGCCGCGGGCGGCGATACCGCGAGGGTTGAACAGCCCGTCGACGAGGACGCCGTCAGGATCGGGCCGTGCGACCGCCGGAGCGGCCACCGCAGTGAGCACGACGACGAGCGCCGCGATCGCGCAGAGCGCGAAGCGACTCTTTGCCACAGTTGACCCCCTTCTCGGGTTGGATGGAGACCCGACAGCCAATACGAATCGTCCGCCTAGTTCAAGTCGGGAACTCGTAGGCTGCCGCCATCGCCCCCGACACCACAGCGAAGAGGCCGTCCGTCGTGCTCGAGATCGCGCTGGCGGTCTCCGTCGCGGTCGCCTTCGCCGACTCGTCGATCGTCGTCCTGGCGCTGCCGGAGCTCTACGTCGAGCTGCAGACGACGATCCCCGGCATCTCCTGGGTCGTGACCGCGTACAACCTCGCGGTCGTGGTGGGCGCGTTCTGCCTGCTCGCGTTCATCCGCCGCGTGCGGCCGGCCTGGATCGCGCTCGCCGGGCTCGCGGTCTTCCTCGCCGCCTCCGTCCTCTGCGCCGCCTCCGACAGCCTGGAGCTGCTCGTCGGCGGCAGAGTCGCGCAGGGTCTCGGCGCCGCGCTCCTCCTCGGCGCTTCGCTCCCGCTTCTCGTCGCGCTGAGCGGCGGGCGACAGCGGGCGATTGCCGTGTGGGTGATAGCGGGAACGCTCGGAACAGCGGTGGGCCCGGCGCTGGGCGGCGTCCTCACCGAGGCGTTCGACTGGCGCGCGATCTTCGCCGTCCAGGCGCCCCTCGCGGCGGCCGCGATCGCCGGGGCTCTGCACCCGGCCGCGCGGGCGCTCGCGCCTCCGGGCGAGCGCGGCGGCATGCCGCTCGGCTCCGCCCTGGGCCTGATCTTCACGTACGCGGCCCTGGTCGGCGCGCTGTTCCTCGCCGTCCTTCTCGTCGTCGCCGTCTGGGACTATGGGCCGCTCGCGGGCGCCGGCATCGTCAGCGCGCTGCCCATCGCGGCGCTCGCAGCACGGCCGCTCTCCGCCCGGCTGTCCGCGCTCGAGGACATCGTCGGAGGATCGGCGCTCCTCGCAGCCGGGCTGGTGGCGCTCGCGCTCCTGCCGGCCAGCGACCCGGCGTACGGCGTGCCCGCGCTCGCCCTTGCAGGGGTCGGGCTCGGCCTCACGCTGCCGCCGCTGACCCGCGCCTCGCTTGCTCCGCGCGGAGACCTGACGCGAAGCGGGGCGACCTCCGTGGGGGTTCGACACGTCGGCCTCGTGATCGGCCTCCTCGCCGTCGCGCCCCTCCTTGCCTCGGAGCTGGACAGCGCGGAGGAGACGGCGACGCTGAACGCGACCGGCGTGATCCTGGACGCCCAGCTTCCCCTGACGCAGAAGATCCCGATCACCCTCGATCTCTACCGCGAGTTCCAGCGCGCGCCGGAGGGGGATATCCCCGACCTCGAGCGTCCCTTCGAGGAGCAAGGTGCCGCCGACGACGAGGACGTCGCTACGGCGCGCGACTCGCTCCAGGAGTCCGTGCAGGCGGTACTGACCCGGGCCTTCCGCTCCTCATTCGCGCTGTCGGCGCTCTTCGCGGTGCTCGCGGGGATCGCGGGCCTCGCCTTCGGGAGGAGGGCGGCCGCGTGAGCCGTCGCCGCCAGGGGCTGCTGGCGCTCGCAGCGCTCGGCGTCGCCGCCGCGGTCCTGATCGCGATCGAGCTGGCGAACGGCGCTCTCGACTACGGGGAGTCGACGATCGCCGAGCCCTGCGAGCCGCGTGAGCCGTTCCCCGGCGAGGGCTTCGAGGCAACGATCCAGCGGATCGTCCTGGACGGCCTCGACGGCGCCGCCTGCGAGCTGAACACGACGCGCGAGGAGCTCGTCCTCTCGGTCGACCCGGAGCTCGGACGAGACGTGGAGTGGGACGAGGAGACGCTCGAGCGCGCCGTCCGCTCCGGACTCCTCGAGGCGATCGAGGACGCGGAGGAGCGCGGCGGCATCGGCGAGCTCGAGGCCCGCGTGCTCCGGGAGGTCGTCGAGCGCACGCCGCTCGACTGGCTCATCCAGGGCGGGAGCTCGCTCGCCGACATCCTTGGCGGCCTCTTCGACCGACGGTGATCGCGATTGGTCGGGAACCTTCGGCGCGATCCCCGGTCAGAGGGGTGTGCGGTTCTCTCTCCTTGCCGGCTTCCTGCTCCCGGTCCTCTTCGCCGCTGGATGCGGCTCTGGCGGGCCCGGAGCCGCGGACGGGACCGATCGGCCGTCGCTGACCGTCCCACAGCTCGACCCGGCGCAGCTCCTCGAGGGAAGCGGGACGGTGCTGGAGGACGCGAACGGACCGCAGCTCTGCCTCGGCGGCGTCGCGGAGTCGTATCCGCCGCAGTGCAGCGGCATTCCGCTCGTCGGCTGGGATTGGAGGGCGGTCGAAGGCGAGGACTTCGCCTCCGGAACGACCTGGGGCGACTTCCACGTCGTCGGCACGTACGACGGCCAGGTCTTCACGGTCACGGACGCGGCCCCGTTCGACCGCTCGACGATCGAGGTCGGCGGCCGCGACTTCACGACGCCCTGCCCCGAGCCGGAGGGCGGGTGGGTCGCCGATGATCCCGCCCGTGCCGGCGACGAAGCCTTCAGCGCCGGGGCCGCGCTCGCCCAGGCGCTGCCCGGCTACGTCGCGCTCTGGGTCGACTACGTCGGCGACCACACGCCGGAGGAGCTGGATCAGCTCGCGGTGGAGGGCAAGCCCGTCCTCCAGATCATGAACGTCGTCGTCACCGAGGACGTCGCCGGTGCCGAGGTCGCCATCCGCGAGGCTTGGGGCGGCCCGCTCTGCGTGACCCAACGCGAGGGCCACACCGAGAGTGAGCTGATGGCCATCCGGCAGGAGGCCGAGCGGTTCATCGCCGAGGAGCTCGGCCTCGAGCACACCTGGTCGTCCGAGGGCGCCGCCGGTTTCGCTGCGGAGGTCGGAGTCGTCGTCGACCCGGGCGGCGCCGGCCAGGCCGCGCTCGATGAGCGCTACGGGCCGGGCATGGTGAAGCTCTTTCCGGCGCTGACGCCGGTCAGCGAGTGACCGCCCGAGCCGGCGGCACCGTAGACGAGGTATGCGTGGGCTCCTCCTCGCTGCGTTGGCGCTGACGGCGATCTCGGCGTCGGCTTGCGGAGCCGGCGCGCCCGATCGGGTCGGCGTGAGCACGAGCCGGAGCGACGAGGCGCTGCCCGAGACACTGCGCACCCCCGATCCTTCCGGACTCTACGAGGCCGATGCCATGGTGCTCGAGGCCGACGAGGGCCCGATGCTGTGTTTGGGCGGGGTGCTCCTCAGCCTGCCGCCGCAGTGCGGGGACCTGCCGATCGCGAACTGGGACTGGGACTCGGTCGAAGGGGAGGAGTCCCGCGCCGGCGTCACCTGGGGTAACTTCCACGTCGTCGGCAGGCTCGACGGCGAGGCCTTCACCGTGACCGAGGTCGGGCCGTACGATCCCGGCGGTCAGGAATTCGGGTCCAACCCCGACTTCAAGGCGCCCTGTCCGGAGCCGGACGGTGGCTGGGTCGTCCCGGATCCGGCGCACAACACCCAGGAGGAGACCCGCAGGGCGCACGCGTATGCGCGTGCGCAACCGGACTACGTGATCTCCTGGAACGACCATCTCGACGACGAGCTCCAGGAGTTCAGCCCCGTGGTCCTCGTCGCCGTCTTCACGGGGGACGCGGACCGCCACGAGGCCGAGATCCGCAGAGTGTGGGACGGCCCGCTTTGTGTCGTCCGACGGGAGGGCCATACGGCGAAGGAGCTAGCGGCCATCCGCAGGGAAGCCGAGCGCTGGCTCCAGGAGGAGCTCGGCCTCCGGATGATCTGGTCGCAGGAGGGACCTCTCGGCCAAGGGGCGGCCGAGGTCGGCGTCATCGTCGACCCGGGCGGCGCGGCCCAGGCCGCGCTCGACGAGCGCTACGGCCCTGGGATGGTGCGCCTCTTCCCGGCTCTTCGTCCGGTGGAGGAGTTCTAGGGCAAGAAGACACGCTCCTAGGAGAAGATCTCGGACGTCCGGGGGTCGATCCTGAGGCGGAGCCACTCGCTCGCCGTCTCGCCCTCCGCGACGATGCGCGCGAGGTTGGGCGCGCTGGTCGTGACGCCGTGCAATGCGCTTCCGTTCAGGAGCGGCTGGTCGACCAGGTAGTCGTGAGCAGCCAGCCCGGTACAAGAGCCCATCAGAATCGCGCGCGACACCCCCTCCGTCGCCGCACGGCACCACGCGGGCATTGAAGAGCATCTCTGTGCAGAGGTCAAGGCGGGATTCTGTCTCTACGGAGTGCCCGTTGGGGCCATTGGCAATTTGGGCCAAGGTCGGTTAGAACACCGCATCGACTCCGCGGATGGGGACGGAGTCGTTAGCGACCAAGGGGGAAGGTCATGCTGTCAGTTCGATTGCCTGCGAGGGGCAGGCTGCGCTTGCGCGGGGTCCTCGTGGCCGCCGTTGGAGCGCTCGTGCTGCTGGCGCCGCCGGCGGCACTCGGTCAGTTCCACGTGGACGGGGTCGGCAGCGGCGGCGAGCTCGCCGACTTCGACTCCCGCACTGCGTCCATCGCGCCCTCCCAGGCGCAGCTCGACGCCGTCGCGGACCTCGGCGCCGTCGCTCGCTGGACGGACTTCGGCACGGCGGGGTCGCTGATCCGCTACGGAGACTTCCTCGCTACGGGGATCCAGGCCGACTCGGCAGGGGAGGCCGCGCTTGCGTTCATCGACGCGAACAGCGTTCTCTATCGGCTCGACTCGACGGCGGGGCTCGAGGGGATCGCCGCGGCGCCGCTCGGCGCCAACGGCCGTGTCGTCATCCTGCGCCAGACGGTGAACGGCATGCCCGTCTCGCCCGAGGGGACCGCGTCCGTCGGCCTCGTCGGCTCGGCCGCGAGCGGCTGGAAGGTGGCCTACGCCTCGTCGACGTTCGTCGGGTCGGACGAGCTCGCCAACGCGGCCGAGCTGTCCGCGCCCGAGGCTCTCGCCACCGCGCTCGATAACGCGGGCGAGGACGTCTCGGTCGTGGAGATGGACGCCGCCGGCAGGGTGAACGGCTGGAGGAAGATGGACGTCGCCGGCCTTCGCGACGACCAGCTCGTCCGCCGGATCGCGTTCGCCACGCCCAAGCGCGGCGTGCGGCTCGCTTACGAGACCGTCTACACGGACGGGTTCGACTCCGGCTACCGGCATGTCGTCGACGCCGCGAGGGGCGGGATCCTCTATCGCGAGGGCACCGTCGAGTCGCTCGTCGACAACCCGCGCTGGGACGTGTTCCCGGCGTACCCGGAGCTCACCCGGCTCAACAGCTTCCCGTACCAGTACCCGTCAACCGACACGCGTGAGACCTGGTGCTGGCAGGACGCGCGGGGGTGCGACCGCGTGATCGCAAACGCGGCCTCGCCGCTTCCGTGGGACGTCGACCCAGCGACGCTCCAATCCACGAACACCACGATCGGCAACAACGCGAACACCAAAGAGGTCTGGTTCGTTCCACAGCCACCGCCAACGCCGCCGCCTCCGCCCGGCACGCTCTTCCGGCCGACGAGCGCGACGCGCGACTACATGTACCCGTGGACGAACATCTGGTTCGAGAGCGGGTGCGATCCGGCGCAGCTCACCGTGCCCGGGGTCACCAACGACATCTCGGCTGCCGTGGCGAACCTCTTCGTCATGCACAACCGCATGCACGACTGGTCGTACAACCTCGGCTTCACCGAGACGGCCTGGAACGGGCAGCAGTCGAACTTCGGCGCCCCGCCGCCGTTCCTCGGGAACGACCCCGTCGACGGGCGCGCGCAGTCCGGTGCCGTCGTTCCCGGCTCGCGTGACAACGCGAACATGAGCACCCAACCCGACGGCCGGCCCTCGATCACGAACATGTTTCTCTGGCAGCCGGTCGCGGCCGGCTTCTACGCGCCGTGCGTGGACGGCGACTACGACATGGCCGTGATCGCGCACGAGTACGGACACATGATCGAGAACCGGATGATCGGCAAGGGCTTCCGCCGCATGGGCGACCACGCCGGTGCGATGGGCGAGTCCAACGCCGACCTGCACGCGATGGAGTACCTGAACGAGTACCGGTTCGTGCCGGTGGCCGGGGAGAACGAGCACTCGGTCGGCGCCTACGTGACCGGCAACCCGATCCGCGCGATCCGGAACTACGGCATGAACTTCCGCTCGGCCGGGCCGAACGAGTTCCCGACGCCGAGCACGTACCCGATCGTCAACCCGCTCAACTTCAGCGACGTCGCCTACGACATCGTCGGCGAGCAGGTCCACGCCGACGGTGAGATCTGGAGCGCGACGAACTTCGACATCCGCGACCTCTTCCTCGACAGGTACCCGAGGACGAGCTTCGCCGACGGGATTGCCTGCGCCGACGGGGTCAAGCCCGTCGCGACGTGCGAAGGGAACCGCCGGTGGGTCCAGCTCATGTTCGACGCGTATCTGCTCATGCCGATCGCGCCCACCTTCCTCGACGCCCGCGACGCCTACCTGGCGGCCGACCTGATCCGCTTCGGCGGAGCCAACCAGGACATCCTCTGGCGCGGCTTCGCGCGGCGGGGGTTCGGCCAGTTCGCCTCGGTGACCGACAACGGGGACGACCAGCCGGTCCCGAGCTGGGAGTCGCCGCTCGAGAACGAGACGACGCTCACGTTCCATGCGGTCGACGAGGCCGGCAACCCCATCGTCCCGACCGTATACGTCGGCCAGTACGAGGCCCGCGCGACGCCGATCGACCTCGTCGAGCGGTTCGTCGTCAACCCGGAGGGCTACGAGTTCGTCGCGAAGGCTCCCGGGCATGGCTTCGTCCGCTTCTGGGTGAGGCAGCTGCCGCCCGGAGGGAACCGGACGATCACGATCCGCTTCGCGGAGAACTGGGCCTCCGCGGCGAACGGAGCGACGGCGGCCGGAGACGGCGTCCGTCACGCCGATCTGATCGACGAGACCGAGGCCACGAACTGGCAGGACACCACGGCGCCCGTTGCGGGGAGGCAGGTCACCGTTTCCTTCGGCGGCCTGAAGGACTTCCGGCTTGCGAGGGTGAGCGCGTTCCTCCTGCCGCCCCAGCCGCAGCCGCCGCCCCAACCTGCGATCACCCAGAACCGGTTCTCCGCACTCAGGGCGTTTGAGCTTTACGCGTGCACGGCCGGCGCGGACGCGGGCAACCCGACCTGCGACGGCGCCCTGGCCGCCGGCTGGACGAAGATCTACACCAGCCCGGCCGACGCCTTCCCGGCGCGGCCGCCCCGGCCGGTCGCACCGGACCTGCACATGCGGACGTTCGAGATCCCGCGCACGCAGGCGACGCACGTGCGGCTCGTCGTGCTCTCGAACCAATGCACGGGCAACCCAGACTTCAACGGGGAGCAGGACAACGACCCCACCTCGACCACCAACTGCGACGGCACGGTGATCGCCAACCAGGTCCGTGTCGCCGAGCTCCAGATCCTGTCGCACCGGACCCGAGTGGACGGCGCGGCGAGGGTCGACTAAGACCGCAAACACGACATCCGACGGAAGAGGGCCGGCCCGACCGGCCCTCTTCGCGTTCGTGGTAGGCTCGGCATCCTCGTTCGACCGATGCGGAAGGCGTTCCTCCTCCTGTTCCTCGCGACGCTTCTCGGCGTCACCGCCGCGTGCGGAGGCGACGACGAAGCCGCGCCGGAGCCGGCTGCCCCCACCGAGGAAACGGACACGGCGGCGACGACGGAGGAGCCGGACCCGTGCGCCAAAGACCAGCTCGAAACCGTGGCCGAGGGCTCGCTGACGATCGCGACCGACAACCCCGCCTTTCCGCCCTGGTTCCAGGACGCCGAAGGGGCGCCGTGGGATCCGACCACGGAGCCGACGGGCGAGGGGTACGAAGCCGCGGTCGCGTACGCCGTGGCCGAGCAGCTCGGCTTCGCGGAGGACGAGGTGCAGTGGGTGGTCGTCCCCTTCAACAACATCTTCAGGCCCGGCCCCAAGGACTTCGACTTCGACATCAACCAGGTCTCCTACCTGCCGAAGCGGGACGAGGCGGTCGACTTCAGCGACTCCTACTACGACGTCGAGCAGGCGGTCATCACGCTGAAGAAGTCGGACTTCGCGAACGCCGCTTCGCTGGCCGACCTCCAGGGGGCGAAGCTCGGCGCGCAGCTCGGGACGACGAGCCTCGACGCGATCAACGAGGTCGTCCAGCCCGACCAGGAGCCGGCGGTCTACAACAAGAACATCGACGCGATCACGGCGCTCAAGAACGGCCAGGTCGACGGGATCGTCGTCGACTTCCCGACCTCGCTGTACATCACGGCCGTGCAGGTCCCCAACGCGAAGGTCGTCGGCCGGTTGCCGGCCGGCGAGGAGTACTTCGGGCTCGTCTTCGAGGAGGGAAACTCGCTCCGGGACTGCGCCAACGAGGCCATCGCCGCGCTGCAGTCCGACGGGACGATCGAGCAGCTCCAAGAGGAGTGGATCAACGCGTCCGCTCCGCCCGTCCTCGAGTAGCTCTCCTTGAGAGCCTCCGGCGCTTCCGCGTGGCGAAGCACCCTGATCGCGCTGGCGAGCACGGTCGTGTTCGTCGTCGCCGCGGCGTTCCTCGTCTCGAACTCGCCGGGCTGGCCCGAGGTCAAGCGGTTGTTCTTCAACCGCGAGGTCTTCCGGGAGTCGCTCGAAGTCATCCCGGAGGCGTTCCTCCTCAACATCAGGATCTTCGTGATCGCGGAGCTCTGCATCCTCGTCGTCGCGCTCGTGATCGCCGTCCTGCGCGGCCTGCCGGGGCCGGTGTTCTTTCCGCTCCGGGCGCTCGCGGTCGTCTACGCGGACTTCTTCCGCGGCATCCCCACCGTCCTCGTGATCTACATGCTCGGCTTCGGCGTTCCCGCTCTCGGGCTGTCCGGCGTTCCCAACGAGGAGGTCTTCTGGGGCGGCGTCGCGCTCGTGCTCGTCTACTCCGCCTATGTGAGCGAGGTGTACCGGGCGGGGATCGAGTCCGTGCATCCGAGCCAGGAGGCGGCTGCCCGCTCGCTCGGGCTCTCGCACGGCAAGGCGCTTCGCTTCGTCATCCTGCCGCAGGCCGTGCGCCGTGTGATCCCGCCGCTCCTGAACGACTTCATCGGCCTCCAGAAGGACACGGCCCTCGTCGGCCTCCTCGGCGTCGTCGAGGCCTTCAAGCAGTCCGAGATCGAGGTGGCGGCGACCTTCAACTACACCCCGTACCTCGTCACGGCGATCCTGTTCATCCTGCTGACGATCCCGCTCGCGCGGCTGACCGACTGGCTCGTCGCGCGGGACCGGCGGCGGCAGCTCGCCGCGGGAGGCGTGCGGTGAGCGTCGCTCGCCTGCAGCTCGCTCCCGTGGGGGAAACCATGTTTCCCCCACGAGCCCCCTTCTTTGATGCAGTGAGGGAACCTCCCGGTTCCCTCACACACCTTCCCCACGCTCATAGGCCGGGAGCCGGCCTATGAGCGTCGCCGAGTTCGAAGGCCGACGAGTCCTCCAGGAGGCGCCGCAAGGGCTCTGGGCCGATGCGTGGAGCCGGCTGCGACGAAACCCCGGCGCGATCGCCGGCTTCGTGCTCGTCGGCATCTTCGCCGCCATGGCGATCTTCGCGCCCCTGATCGCCCCGTACGGACCGCGGGAGGTAGTGGCTCCCCTGACGGACGCGTTCGAGTCGCCCTCGTTCGACCACTGGGCGGGGCTCGACCAGCAGGCGCGGGACGAGTTCTCGCGCATCGTCTACGGCGCCCGCTACTCGCTCGTGATCGGCGTCGTCTCGGTCGCCGTCGGCCTCTCGATCGGCCTCATCCTGGGCGGGACCGCCGGCTACTTCGGCGGCACGACGGACTCCGTGATCATGCGCTGCATGGACGTGATGCTCTCCATCCCGAGCCTGCTCCTGGCGATCGGGATCGTCGCCGTCCTCGGGCCCGGTTTCTTCCAGATCATGATCGCGATCGGCATCGTCAACATCCCGATCTTCGCCCGGCTGCTGCGCGGCTCGGTGCTCGCCCAGAAGGAGAACGACTTCGTGCTGGCCGCGCGCGCCGTCGGCGTCCCGCGGCGCACGATCCTCTCGTCCCACATCCTTCCGAACGCGGTGTCGCCGGTGATCGTCCAGGGCACGCTCGCCATGGCGACCGCCATCATCGACGTGGCTGCCCTCGGCTTCCTCGGGCTCGGCCCGCCCGACCCGGGCACGCCCGAGTGGGGCACGATGCTCTCCGACGTGAACCGCTACTTCGTCAGCGGCCCGCACCTCGCCATCGCGCCCGGCATCGCCATCGTGCTGGCCGTCCTCGGCTTCAACCTCATTGGCGACGGCCTGCGCGAAGCCCTCGATCCGAAGCTGCGCAAGCGGTAAGCATGAAGCCGCGCCGGGAGCCGCTCCTCTCCGTCGAGGGCCTCAGGGTCGAGTTCTGGACGAGTCGCGGGACAGTGTACGCCGTCAACGGGATCGCGTTCGACATCGCCCCGGGCGAGACGCTCGGCATCGTCGGCGAGTCCGGGTGCGGGAAGAGCGTCACGTCGCTCGCGCTGCTCGGCATCCTCTCGCGGGCCGGGAAGGTGACCGCCGGAAAGGCGATGTTCGAGGGCCGCGACCTGCTCACCCTGAAGGACGACGCGTTGCGGAAGATCCGGGGCCGCGACATCGCCATGATCTTCCAGGACCCGATGACGAGCCTGAACCCGGTGCTGACGGTCGGTCGGCAGATCCGGGAGGCCCTCGAGACCCACTTCGACCTGGGCAGGAAGGAGGCCGACGTGCGCGCCGCCGAGCTGCTCGACCGGGTCGGCATCCCCGGCCCGAAGGTCCGCCTCAAGGACTACCCCCACCAGTTCTCGGGCGGCATGCGCCAGCGGGCGATGATCGCGATGGCGCTCGCGTGCGAGCCGAAGCTCCTCATCGCCGACGAGCCCACGACCGCGCTCGACGTGACGATCCAGGCGCAGATCCTTGAGCTCCTGCACGAGCTCGTCCAGGAGCAGGACACGGCGCTGATCCTGATCACGCACGACCTCGGAGTCGTCGCCGGCCACTGCGAGCGCGTGAACGTGATGTACGCGGGCATTTTCATGGAGACCGGCTCCGCCAACCAGCTGTTCGGCCGCCCACGGCACCCGTACACCCTGGGCCTGCTGCAGTCCATCCCGCGGCTGGACGCCCGGCGGAAAGAGGCGTTGACGCCGATCGAGGGCGCGCCGCGCGACATGCTGAGCCCGCCGAGCGCATGCCCCTTCCAACCCCGCTGCCGCTTCGAGGTGGAGCAGTCCCGGCTCGAGGTTCCGGGCCTGCGGCAGATCGAGCCCGGCCACTTCGTCGCCTGCTTCAACCCGGTGCCGGCGGAGGAATGGGAGCGGCAGAGGGTGGCCGCGATTGGCTGAGGTCACCCCGGACGGCCGGCTCGTCATGGTCGAGAACCTGCGCGTCTGGTTCCCGATCAAGAGCGGCCTCGTGCTCGACCGCCACATCGGCGACATCAAGGCCGTCGACGACGTCTCGCTCGTCATCGAGCGGGGCGAGACCCTCGGCCTCGTCGGCGAATCCGGCTGCGGCAAGTCGACGCTCGGCCGCGCGATCCTCCGCCTCTACGAGCCGACGGACGGCCGCGTGCTCTTCGACGGCCAGGACATCACCCACCTGGGCGAGGCCGGGATGCGGCCGCTGCGGCGGCGCATGCAGATGATCTTCCAGGATCCGTTCGCGTCCCTGAACCCCAGGCACAGCGTCGGCAGGATCGTGAGCGAGCCAATTCGCGTGCACGGCATGGCCGGGCGGCGGGAGGCGGGGGGGCGAGTGCGCGAGCTGCTCGAGATCGTCGGGCTCCCCGCGGACGCCGCCTCTCGCTACCCGCACGAGTTCTCCGGCGGGCAGCGCCAGCGCATCGGCCTCGCCCGCGCGCTCGCGCTCAATCCGGACTTCGTCGTCTGCGACGAGCCCGTCTCGGCCTTGGACGTCTCGATCCAGGCCCAGATCGTGAACCTGCTCGAAAGCCTTCAGCGCGACTTCGACCTCACGTACCTCTTCATCGCGCACGACCTCGCCGTCGTCCGCCACATCTCCGACCGGATCGCGGTCATGTACCTCGGCAAGATCATGGAGGTCTCTCCGGCGGAGGAGCTCTACGACAACCCGCTGCACCCGTACACGATCTCGCTGCTCTCGGCCGTGCCGATCCCCGATCCAGAGGTGGAGCGAGAGCGTGAGACGATTCTGCTCGCCGGCGACCTGCCGAGCCCCGCGAACCCGCCGGCGGCCTGTCGCTTCCACACGCGGTGCCCGTTCGTCCAGGAGACGCGCTGCCGCGACGAGGAGCCCGCGCTGCGGAAGCTGGAGGGCGACCACTGGGTGTCCTGCCACTGGGCGGAGGACATCAAGACCGGCGTGATCCAGCCGCACGAGGTCGAGACGATCTTCGAGAAGCAGGCGGCGCCCGCCGCCTACGAGCCGCCGATCGTCTAGCGGAGGAGCAGTGGTGCCCGGCCCGAATCCCTCGGGCGTGGGTGACCACTTCGACACGTCGAGGCTGGAGGCTTTCAGCGACGGGGTGTTCGCCATCGCGATCACCCTGCTCGTGCTGGAGATTTCGGTCCCTGAGGACCAGTTCGACGACCTCCTGGCCGGAATCCTCGACCAGTGGCCCTCGTACCTCGCCTACCTCACGAGCTTCCTGACCATCGGCGGCGTCTGGCTCGTGCACCACGGCATCATTAGGCGGATGCGCTACGCCGACGTCTGGTTCGTGCGTGCGAACCTGCTCCTCCTGCTCTTCGTCTCGTTCCTGCCGTTCCCGACGAAGCTCGTAGCTGAGGCGATCGCGATCGCCAGCGCCGAGCGGGTTGCCGTCCTCTTCTACGGAGCGACGTTGCTCGCCATCTCCGCGATCGTCTCGGCGATGGGACGCTACGTCGCCGACCGAGAAGGCCTCAGGGCCGAGGGCGTCTCCTCCAGGGACTTGCGGACCGTCGTCGCGCTGGCCGAGCCGAGCCTTGGCTTCTACGGGGCCTTGCTCGTGTCGGCGATCTTCGTTCCGCAGATCGCTGCGTTCGGGCTCCTGGCCGTCGCGGCGCTCGCCCTGACGCTCCCGCCGCAGCTCGTGCGCCGCCGCATGCGCCGCGTGACGTGAAACGGCGGTCAGGCTAACGGGCGGAGGCGGCGTTCACCCCGTTTCCGGCGTGCAATGGCCGGGAAAGTCAATGGTCGTGCGCGGCATCTCGCTCGGAGGCATCTACGTCATCGTGGGCGTCATCGTCGCCGCCATCGAGGACTACTTCGAGAACGTCGACTCGCTGAAAGGCGTCCTGGAGGCGCTCATTGCGATTCTGATCTGGCCGCTCGTTCTCGTCGGCGTAGACATCAACATCCGCTAGGCGGTCTTGCAGGCTGACGGCGGGATACTTCGTCCAAGCCGACCGCGTGTTTCTAGATCAGCCCCAGGTCGACAAGCACGCGAACAGGGGCCAGCCGTCCTCATTCCTTGGGGGTAGCAGCGGTCGCAGGATCAGCGTCGGCAGCACAAGTGCTCCTAGGGGAACAAGGAGGAGTGCGATGAGACGAGCCATCCGTTGGCCGACTGTCACGCCAGTTACATCGGCAGGCCCCTCGGCCTGCTCTAGCCAGCGCCGAACGGGCTTGCTCCCTCGTTTTGGGGTGTTGTCCACAGGTAGGGCTGCCGAAAACCCCTGCGTGGACGCCGCAGAGCGCAAGAACATCCTGAGCAGATACCTGGATCACTCCCGCCGCTTCGACGAGGTGGCCGCCCGGCGGAACGGCCGCAGCGCCAGCGCCGAGGTGATCCCGCTCACCCCGCCCCTCCGCGAGCTCGAGCAGGAGCCCACGATGCGCGAGATCGAGGTTCTCCAGCTCATCTCGGACGGCCTCGTGAACCGCGAAATCGGCCAGCGCCTCTTTCTCTCGGAGGAGACGGTCAAGTCGCACGTCCGCCACCTGCTCGCGAAGCTCCAGGCCCGCAGCCGAGCGCACGCGGTCGCGATCGGCTTCCGCCGCGGCCTGATCTCCTAGAGGTCTGATGGGAAATTGCGCCGCCGTCGGTCGTGTTCCAGACCAAGCCGGGCACCGCGGTTGTTCGCGGCGCGTAGCAACGCTACGGGCCGCGGGCGAACGCGCTGAGCCGGCGCCGTGTCTGGGGCGTCATCCGGCCCGGCGGAATTTCACGTCAGGCCTCTAACCCGCTCTACGCCTCGGTTTCAGGCAGATGAAAGACCTGTCCGCCTCGCGGTGAAGCAGCCAGGTCTTTCCACAACTCCACAGCCTTGTTGACAAATCCCTCGTCGGAGGGATGTCGAAGAGTGGGGGAAAACTAAGACTTCGGGAGGTTTACCACCACCTGCTGTTGGCACCGAGCGCCGCAAGCGAGGTCAGGACCGTGATGAGAGCCAGTGCGCGAGCCTTCCAATGGAGCATGTTCCTCTCCTGTCCGGGCGGGGATAACGGCGGCCACGATCTTATACCCCTTTCGGGGGATAAGCAAGAGTTTTGAGTAGTTTGGCGCAGAATCCGACTGCCGCTCGGCTGGTTCAGCCGATTACGTGGTTCGGAGCCGGAATCGCAGTCCTGACGGGCGGATTTGCCGTGGGTCTTGCCTTAAGCGGCGCATCGTTCGGCCCCGCATGGGCCGTGCTTTTGCTGGGCGTGCTGTCGCTTCTGGCCGAACGTCGCCCGGTTCGCGTGAACTCGAACGTTGAGATTACAGTCTCCATCCTCCCGGTTGTGTTTGCGGCAGTGGTGTTCGGCCCACTAGCCGCCATGGCCGTTGGTGCCACTGGCCTTGCGATCACCTTCGGGCAACCGTATACGCGCTGGCTCATCTGGACCTGCACTCGGTCGCTCGGAGCCGGCCTCGCGGGCGTCGCCGCATCCGTGGTCCTAGTGGAGGATCCCTCGGCGGGCCGACTCTTGGGCGCAGTGGCTTTGGCAGCCTTCGTCAACGCGACATTTGACGCTATGGCCGGTGCGCTGGTCATTGCAATTCGCCGGAGCGGTGACTCTCTCTCTGGACTACGCCTTCTCCGACCCATCCTGCTCGGCACCGTCCCTCTATACACGGCAATTCTCGTCCTACTCATCTACGCATACGAGGAGTTTTCGGCATGGAGCCTCCTCCTGTTCTTGGTGCCAGCGTTCGCGGCTCATCGTCTTCACGGTCTTTACCGTGAGCAGAGGGAGACGACGGATCAATTGCGAGTGGCGAACGAGCGGCTGGAGAGCGCCAATCTTTCCTTCGCTAAGGCGCTCGTCGCGGCTCTTGATGCTAGAGATCAGTACACCGCGGGACACTCGGCAGCGGTCGCGGTCTACGCACGTGACATTGCTACTCGCCTGGGGCTCTCTGACGAAGAGCAGCAGGTTGCCCATCTTTGTGGCTTAGTTCATGACATTGGCAAGGTCGGGCTGCCAGCGGGGCTTCTCGAAAAGCCTGGAGCCCTCACGCTCGAAGAGCGCCGGCGCATGGAGGAGCACTCGGCCATCGGTGAGAGGATCCTTGCGAAGGTCGATGACTACGCGGAGATCGCTTGGATCGTGCGCCATCATCATGAGCGCGTGGACGGAAACGGATACCCGGATCGTTTGGTCGGAGATAACATCCCGATCATCTCGCGCATCATCGCTGTGGCGGATGCCTACAACGCGATGACATCAGGGCGTCCGTATCGCGACGCAATGCCTAGTCGAGTTGCGCGTTTCCGGCTTGCGCAAGCGGCGGGAACCCAGTTCGACACTACAGTCGTCGCGGCATTTGAGGTGATCCTAGCCAGCGCGAGCGAAAAGTATCTCTCCGGCATTCGGTCTGACTTCGCTGTCGAGGCCCAACGTCAGCCATTGCTCGTCGCAAGCGTCGCCTAGTCCTCGTCCAGCTCGACAAGTTCCTGAGCTCGGATAACGGCCTGAAGCCGATTCCTCGCACCGAGCTTGCTGAGGATGTGTCGCATGTGAACCTTGGCAGTGCCGTCCGTTATGTAAAGGCGGCTTGCGATCTCAGCATTTGTCAAGCCCTCGAGCAACAGCCCCAGAACCTCTCGTTCCCGAGCTGTGAGTACTGCAAGGGGCTCGCGCAGTTGACGCCGAATATCGATCCCCGCACTCTTGGCGAGTTCGAAATCACGAGCTTGTGAGAGGGCCGTCTCAGCAATCCTCTTCGCACCTCGGTCTTCGTGGATTACCGCGAGGAGGCGTGGGAAGAGTCGATAGGCGAAAACAAAGCCATCGAGGTACTGAGCCTTCCCACATCCAAGAACGGCACTGATAAGCCTGCTCGCGAACTCGTCTTGTTGGCCTTCGACATCGCAAGAGATCGCCTCCGCAAACTCCGTGCAGAGCGTGCTCTCGACTCCGTGTGGCTGGCGTCGTGCAAGTTCGGCCGTTGCCAAAGCCTGGTCCGTCCGTTTTCCCGCAGCGAGAATTACCGAGAGCGTCCCGAGATAGGCTCCAAGAGGTCTGGATTGCTCCGGTTCTCCGGGAAGCTCTTCCTGGGTCTTGAGAGCCTCGGCGACTGCGCCTTGGCTCGCAAGAAGCCGGGCTCTTTGAATGAGCGCCTCGATATGAAAGTAGGGGTCTTCCTGCCAGTTGCTCGTGCGAGCGAAGCGAACCAGGGATCGTCGAGCCTGAGCGAATCGACGCAACCCGATTTGGGCGGCTGTCTTGTACACATGGCAAGCACCGAGCGCGAAGTCGACTCTCAGGTCTGTGCAGACGCTGAGCGCTTGGTCGGCGATCTCTCGACCGACCGAGTACTTGCCTTGGAGGACAGCGACTGAGGCAGCGCCGACCAAGAACGTACTGGCGGCAAGAGGATTCCTTGAATGTCGCACGGACGGCATGAGAGTGTCGAATCTTTCCCACACACCGGTTAGGTTGGCATTTAGCTCCCCGACTAGGGCGTGACCGACAGCGAGTCTGAAGCGCACATCGATGTCATCTGGGTATCTGTCGGCGAGCTCCGACAGGTAGCCCTCCATGGAGTTCGGAGAGATCTCGGTTGCCGTAAGAACTAAGCCCCAGAGGGACTCCTTAAGATCCTCATCAGCTTTGGCGGCCAAAAGGCCCGTCTCGAATCGTTCGAACGCCTTCTCCTCTTCCGACGTGAAGTGGAGGGCGCGGCCCGCGACATTCGACGCCCACGCGAACTGTGGGTCGGTCTCCGGTAGGCGTCCTGCGACATCGCCCGCGAGCGCTGCTGCGGCTGACATCTCGCCCTTTCGGATCATCAGCTCTGCTCGGGCGAGGGCGGCTCCGGAGACGGTCACCGCCGCCGCGCCACACGCGGCCAGCCACTTCTCGAGGGTCTCGCTTTGGCCGACGGCGAGAAGACTCCTGGCGGAGCGTCCGACGATCTCCGCCGCCTCGGCGCTCCAGCCGCCCTGGATGCAGAGTTCGAACGCCTCCTCCCAGCGGGCGTGGCTGATTGCATCGTCCACCATCCTCCGGGCGAGGTCCTGGCCCAAGTCAGGGTCGTCGGCGTCCAGGCGCCGGTGGAGGAAGTCCCGGATGAGCGGATGGAAGACGAGCTCTCCGCTCGGAACCTCGTGGAGCAGGTCCTCGTCCCGGAGGCGCAGGAGGAGCGGCTCCGAGTCAGCGAACCCGAGTACCTCGCTCGCGATTCTGACGTCGAGCGATGCCGGCACCGAGGCGGAGAGCATGAACCGCTGCACCTCGGGCGGCTCGGCGCGCAGCACCTCCTCGGCGAAGTAACGGTAGAGCGACTCCGAGACGCGCTCCTCGGGGAAGGCGAGGTCGGCCGAGAGCGCGGCGAGGCCGATGACGGCCGGCCAGCCGTCGGCCTGGCGAACTAGGGCGCGCACGGCTTCCGTGGATCGGCCCTCGAGCACCCGGGCCGCCTCCTCGTCGGTCATGGCGAGCTGGTCACGGGCGAACTCGACCGCTTCGCCGTACAGGAACCGACGGGCAGTCGCCCAGCGGGGCCGCCTTCGCGAGGTCACGAGAACTCGCAGCGGGGTGAGGGTGAGGAGCCAGTCGAGGAAGTCCTCGACCGGCGCTGACTCGGCGAGGAGGTGGTAGTCGTCGAGCACGACGATGCCGCTCTCGGGGAACGCCTCCAGGTCCTCCGAGAGGAGCTCGGCGAGCGGCCGGGCCAGACGCTCGGTGGCGTCGCCAACACGCAGGCGCTGGTGCACGCGCTCGCCCGCGCCAGGAACAACCGGCGCGACGGCGTCCGCGAGGCCTGCCGATAAGGCGCCGACATCAGCGGACGCGGCAGTCGCCCGGTACCAGGCGACGTCCTCGCGCCCCTGCAGCCACTCCCGCGCCAGCGTCGTCTTCCCGTAGCCGGCCGGCGCGGTGAGGAGAATCGATTGGGCGGTCGCCTCGTCCAGGAGCGCGGTGAGCCGTGGCCGTCGCGCATGGCGCCGGAAGAGCGGAGCCAGAGCGTTGTCCCGCGCGTCCTTCACGGCTGCGGCTCCCGTGTCGGGGCCACGAGCCTACCGCCTATCCCGTCGCCGCACCAGGTGGCCAACCGTGACGGGCCCGCGCCCAGGGCAGGGGCCGCGGGCGCGGGCCGTCAGCCGTCGAGGCCGGTCAGTCCGGCGTGCGAGAGTCGTCGCGCGCGCCGAGCGCCGCCTCGAGGCTTTCGAGGGGGTCTTCCCCCGTCGCCTCGCGGTAGGCGGCCGGGATCTGCCGCCTCCGGCTCACGCCGAGCTTCGTCCGCAGGACGTCCGAGTGCGCCTTCGCCGTTCGGGGCGAGACACCGAGTCGCTCGGCGATCTCGATGTTCGAGCACCCCGCCGCGATGAGCCTGACGACCTGCCGCTGCCGCTCCGTGAATCGGGTTCCGCCGTAGATGCTGAGCATGACGGCGATCTTGGCAAGGACCCGGCCGGCCGGCTATTGGCCACTGGAGGGATCTTGCGGGCTACGCCCTTGGGCGTACGAACGACGCCGAGTGACCGCGCTCGTTGACGGCCGCCGCCTCGTCCCGCTCGAGCGCGCCGATTCGGAGCAGGAGGGCAAGCTCATCGCGCAGGTGCGTCTGCATCATCTCGGGGCCGTCGGTGGCGATGGTGAAGGCGACTCCTCGGTCGGCGAATGCGCGCACGGTCTCCTTGAGCTCGTCCTCGTCGGCGAGGGCGCCTGTGAGCAGGTTCGAGCTGGGGCAGATCTCGAGCACGGTGCCCTGCTCGCGCAGGGCCGTCATCGTCTCCTCGTCCTTCGCTGCGAGGATGCCGTGGCCGATGCGTTCCGGGCGGAGGTGCTCGACGACCTCTCCTATCTCCTCGATTCCGTGCCGACCACCTTCCTCGCCGACGTGGATCGTGACGCCGAGGCCCCCGGCGCGCGCCTCCTCGACGAGCGGCGCCAGCTCGCGGTAGAGGTAGCGGCCTCCGTCGGGCCGGGGCCCGGCGATGTCGACCCCGACGACGCCACGGTCGGAATAACGAATCGCCTTCTCGACGATGACGCCGTTCTGCTCGCGCGTGAAGGTCCGGTCCATCATCAGGATCAGTCCGGCGCGCACCTTGGGATACTCGAGGCGCGCCCGGTCGAGCCCGCGCGACGCGGCCATGATGATGTGGTCGAGGTCGCGCTCGCCGCCGCGGTTGCGCTTCATCGGGTTGAAGCGGAGCTCGAGCGTCGTAATGTTCTGGGTGCGGTACGCGCCGCCGATGGCCCCGTGCACGGAGCGCTCGACGGCCAGCGGGCTCGACTGGATCAGCTCGGTCCACTTGTAGATGGCGTCGAGCTCCGGGAGGCCTTTGACGCCTCGCGGGTCGACGGTGACCAGCTCCACGAAGTCCCAGTAGTCCTTCACCGGGAGCGCGATGCCCTGTTCGTGGGCGAGCGTCCACATGACGGCGGGGTCGACGGAACCACCGAGGTGGGTGTGCAGCTCGGCCAGGCCCTCGCGGCTCAGATCGTCGACGAGGGCTCGACTCTCGGGCACGCGGCTTAGCCCACGCTCCCGACCGCGGCCGCGAGCGTCCCGCCGGCCAGCCGGTCGGGAATCGTCTCCAACTCCTCGACCGGCTCGGCGCTGAAGACGAAGCGCACGTGGCGCTCGGCGACCGGCCCGCCCCAGCCGACCATGGCGGTGGCTGCGATCGAGCTCTCCTCGAGCAGGTGCCGCGAGGCCGTGGGCGCTTCCAGCCCGAGCTCGGTGACGTCGAGGAGCAGCGACCACCCGCCTCCGGGGCGGACGAAGGGCCAGTCGGGGAGCGCGTTCAGCATCGTGTCGCGCCGGCGCTCGAGCTCGGCGACGCAGTCGGCGACGTGGTCCTGCTGGCCGCGCAGTACGGCCGCACCGGCGGCGCGCGCGAGGCCGACCGGGCACGTCGTGTTGTAAACGTGCGCCCAGCCCGCGTCCTCGATCGTCTCTGCGGGGCCGGCGACCCAGCCGACGCGCCAGCCGATCATCCGATGCTCCTTCGAGAGGGATCCGACGACGATCGTCCGCTCGGCCATCCCCTCGAAGTGCAACGGATGCACGAGCGTCCGTCCGTCGAAGAGGAGCCGCTCCATCGCGGCGTCGTAGATGAGGAACAGGTCGCGCTCGCGGCAGAGGTCGCAGACGAGCCGCCAGTCCTCCTCGTCGAAGGTCCCTCCCGAGGGCATCGACGGGCTCATGAGCAGCATGCCCGTCGTCTTCTCCCCGACGGACTCGGCGAGCGCGTCGCGGTCGAGCCGCCACTCCCTCCCGACGACCCGGAACGGCACCAGCTTCGGACCGCCGCCGGCGAGGTGAACGCGGTTGACGATGCCGGCGTAGGTCGGGTCGGTGACCACCACCTCGTCTCCGTCGTCGACGGTGACCAGGAGCGCGTTCAGGAGACCCTCCATGCCGCCGCAGGTGATGATGATCTCGCGCTCGGGGTCGTACGGGTGCCCCGTGCGCTCGGCGAGGAATGCCGCGATCGCCTCTCGAAGGTGGAGGTCGCCCGTGAACGGCAGCCAGCTGTTCGCCTCGGGTGTCTCCAGGCTCCTGGCCGTGACCCCGACGGCCTCGGGGGGCAGCGGCAGGTTGGTGTCGAGGTTCTCCATGCGAAGGACCCGCCAGGCCGGATTCGCGCGCGCAGGCTGATCCGCCGCGGCGGCGACCCGGTCGATCCCGAACCCCCGGATCGGTTCGAGGCGCTTCGCCCTCTTGATCACGCATCGAGTCTAATCAGCCCGGATGGGTAGGGTTGCGGCGTGAAGGTTGGCATCGTCGTCCCCTACTCCTGGTCCTTCTGGGGCGGAGTCCAGGAGCACGCCGACCACCAGGCTCGCGCGCTTCGCCGGCTCGGCCACGATGCGCGGATTGTCATGGGACACGACCCGCCGGGCCGGCTGACGTGGCTCCTCCACCCGAAGCAGGGGCGGCACACCCGCCCGCCCGAGTACGTCATCCCGGTCGGGCGCTCGGTCATCGTCCCCGCGAACGCCTCCCTCCCGAACATCATCCTCAGCCCCCAGTCGATGGTGCGGATGAGGCGGGTGTGGCAGCAAGAGCAGTTCGACGTCCTGCACGTGCACGAGCCGATCGCGCCGGTGCTCTCGGCCTTCGCGCTCGCTTCGGCGCCGTGCCCGATCGTGGCCACCGTCCATTCGGCCGGAGAGCGGCTCGGCTGGTACCCGCTCGGCAGGACGCTCTGGGGCATCCTGGCGAACCGGATCGACTATCGCATCGCCGTCTCGGAGTCGGCCAAGCGCGCTGCCGAGCCGTACGTGGGCGGGCCGTTCGACGTCGTCCCGAACGGCATCGACCTGCCGCCGGCCGCCGATCCCGGCGGGCGGAACGGCAACGTCGTCTTCATCGGCCGCAACGAGCCCCGCAAGGGTCTGCCCGTCCTCCTGCGGGCCTGGCCGGAGATTCGCGAGCGCACCGGCGCTCGCCTGCGTCTCATCGGCGCCGACCCCGTCTCGATCCGCTGGCTCGCGCGGCGCCAGGGGTTCTCGCTCGAGGGGGTCGACCTGCTCGGCGGCGTGCACGACGACGACCTCACAGACGAGCTTCAGGCCGCCAGCCTCCTGGTGGCGCCCTCCCTCGGCGGCGAGAGCTTCGGCATGGTGCTCACGCGCGCCTTCTCCTGCGCGACCCCGGTCGTGGCCTCGAACATCGAGGGGTACGCGCAGGTCGCCGACCACGACGAGACCGGCATCCTCGTCCCGCCGGCCGACTCGAACGCGCTCGCCAAGGCGGTCGTCGACCTGCTGCAGGACGAGGAGCGCAGGCGCGCGTTCGGCGCGGCTGCGAGGAAGGCGGCCGAGCCGTACTCCTGGGATCGCATCGGCGCCCGGCTCGTCGAGATCTACGAGCGCGTGGCGACTCCTGCGGCAACGGTGAGGGCTGCGGCGGCATGAAGCGGGTTCGGCTGCCGCGAACCAGAACCGGCCGCCTGATCCTCGTTCTCGTCCCCATCGCCGCCCTCGTCGGGCTCGCCGTCTGGCGCGGCCCGGACCCCGGTCCCGTGGAGCGCGCCTTCCGCGCCGTCGAGTGGGAGTGGGTGGCGGTGGCCGTCTTCATCAACTTCATCTCGGTCGTCGTCCGCGCGCACGCCTGGAACATCGTCATCAAGCAGGCGATTCTGCCGCCTTGGCCTCGCCGGAGGACGGTCTTCTCCGCGTTCTGCATCGGCCTGCTCGCGAACGCCGCGTTGCCGGGACGGGTCGGTGAGCTCGCGCGCGTCGCCGTCGTCACCCGGCACGTGCGCCGCCGGCCGGGGACCTGGGCGACCATCGTCGGCACCGTCTTCGCCCACCGGCTCTTCGACGTGCTCGCGTCGGTGGCGCTCGTCCTCGTCACGCTCTACGTCGCGCCGATTCCGCAGTGGGCGTCCCCGGTCCTGGCCGTAGCCATCGGCGTCGGGCTCGGGCTCCTGCTCGCAGGCTTCCTGCTCGCGCGACGCCACCACCGGCCGTTGTCGGAGGAGCTCGGCGCCTTCCGCCGCGTCCTGCACATGGCGCGCCGGGGGCTCACGGTCCTCCGCCGGCCCGTCCCGGCCCTCGAGGCCCTTTTCTTCCAGCTCCTGGGGTGGACGGCGCAGCTCTTCGCCGTCTACACGTCGTTCCTGGCCTTCGGCATCGACCCGTCGCTCGAGGCGGCCGCCCTCGTGCTCGTCGTCATGAACGTCGTCATGATCTTTCCCTTCTGGCCGGGGAACGTCGGGCTCGTGCAGGCGGCGGTCGCGGCCGCCCTCCTCCCGTACGGGATCAGCTACGGCCACGGGATCCTCTTCGGGATCGGGCTTCAGGCCATCGAGGCCTCGGTTGGGATCGGCCTCGGCTTCGTCTTCCTGGCTCGGGAAGGGTTCACCTTCGCCATGCTCAGGCGCATGCCGGAGGTGACGGAGATGGACGTCGACGAGGACGAGCGCGTCGAGCGAATCGCCTAGGGCATCCGGCCTTCGTCTCGAGCCGCCTGGTCGCGCACCTCGTCGAGGCGCTGCTCGGACTGGGTGACCTCCGAGCCCTCCGGGGTCTCCGGTGCCTTCGGCGGCTCGTCGCCGCCGGAGATCCGGTCCTTGGCCTCTTCGGACTCGTCCTTCTCCTTGCCGCGGCCAAACAGCTTGTCAAGGAATCCCATTGTGTGCCTCCCTTCGCTTGGAGGCAGCATAGACGGCCAGGTCAGAACCGGCGGTCGAAAAAATCGAGGACGAGGGGGTTGAGCTCCTCCGGCCGCTCGACTCCGGGAAGGTGGCCGGTCGCCACCTTGGCGGACTCGGCGCCCGGGATGCCCGCCGCCACGCGTGCCGCGATGCGGCGGAAGTCGGGCTGGTCGTGCGTGCACGCGAGGACGAGGGTCGGCGCGACGACTTCGTCGAGCCTGGTGGCGGCGGGCGGCTCGGGCCAGCTCACGGGGCCCGGCGGCGGGGTTCGCTCGTAGGCGGCGACAATCGTGACGAAGGCCCGGCGCTGCATGTCTGCCACCCGCTCCCGGAGGTCCGCGGAGATCGGAGCGGCGCCCCGGTCGTCTCCGTCCAGCCAGGTCCGGAGGTTGAGGTCGACCGCCTCGTCGAGCTTGCCCGCGTCGAGCAGCGCGTCCTCTTCCTCGTCGAAGGCGTCGGAGTCGGGCGACCCCTCCCAGCCGCTGAGGGCCGGCGCGATCAGGACGAGCGCCCCGACGCGCTCCGGGTGCTCCAGCGTGAAGTCGAGCGCGACCTTGCCCCCGAACGAGTTGGCCACGACCCCGACGCGGTCGAGGCCGAGGTGGTCGATGAGGGCGCGGACGTCCTCGACGTAGGAGAACGGGCCGCCCGGAAGAGGCGAGTCGCCGAAACCGCGGAGATCGGGGCGGACGACCCGATACCGCTCGGCGAACGGCTCCATCTGCGCGTCCCACAGCCTCCGGTCGCCGATCCCCGCGTGCAGCAGGAGCAGCGCGTCGCCGTCACCGGCCGCGTCGTACGCGATCTCGGTGCCGTTGAGCCGGGCCGTGCTCAGTGCTCGTGCGCCTGCGATTCCCGGTAGCGGCGCGCGAGGACCTGCAGGAGCGCCCAGGCCACCTGCGGATGCTCCTCCACGAAGGGACGGAACTCCCACGGCGTGAGCCCGTAGCAGAGCAGGTCGGTCGCGGCGACGATCGACGCCGACCTGACGCCGTCGTCGATGAGGGCGATCTCGCCGAAGTGGTCTCCCGGGCCGAGCGTCCCGCGGTGCTCGTCCCCGACCGTGACGTCGGCGTTGCCCTCGGCGATGACGAAGAACCCGGCTCCGGTGGAGCCTTCCGTCGTGACCGCGGTGCCCTCCCGGAAGCGGCGCTCGTGCAGCTGCCGCGAGAGGTTCTCGAGGTCGCGCTCGCCGAGATCGGCAAAGAGCGGGACGTCCCTCAGGGCTTCGATGGGGGCGCTCATGCCGGCGATCATAGACGCCGAGGAGGTCCGGAGGGGGCGGCGGCGAACTGAGCGCCGTGCGCACCCAGGCCGCGCTCTACGAGGAGATCGACCTCGAGCTCTCGTGGTCCGAGGCGGAGCTTCCCGAGCGGGAGCGGACGAAGCACGTCCACCGTCTCCATCCGTACCTGGGGAAGTACGTCCCGCAGCTCGTCGAGGTCTTCCTCGGCCGCTACGGGCGTCCGGGCGGGCTCGTCTGGGATCCCTTCGCCGGATCCGGGACGACCCTGGTGGAGGCCAACGCCTTCGGCGCGCCGGCGGCCGGCTGCGACATCTCCGCCTTCAACTGCCTCCTCACGCGCGTGAAGACGGCTGTCTACGAGCCCGAGGCGGTGCTGGCGGACGCGGCGCTGCTGACGGACGGCCGGCCGGGGGATCCAAGCCGGACGGAGGCCTCGCCGTACCTCGCGCGCTGGTTCGCGCCGCGCGCGCTCGTCGAGCTGCTGGCCTTCCGCGACCGCATCCCGGGCACGACCTACCCGGAGCTCTGGCGCGTCGTCCTCTCGCGCGCGGCCCGCTCGGCCCGGCTCGCGCGCCATTTCGACCTCGACTTCCCGAGCGAGACTGTGCGCGGCGAGTACTTCTGCCACAAGCACCGGCGGACGTGCCGTCCGGTCGCGGAGGCGGAGAAGTTCTTGCGCCGTTATGTCCGCGACGCGGTGAAGCGCGTGCTCGAATTCGCCGAGCTCCGGCAGTCGACCGACGCAGAGGTCCTGCACGGGGACGCGCGGGTCCTCGATCCGCCGGGGCCCGTCGACCTCGTGATCACGTCGCCACCGTACCCGGGCCTGATCGACTACCACGAGCAGCACGTCTACGCGTTCGAGCTCCTGGGACTGGAGCGGCGCGACGACGAGGAGATCGGGCGAGGCGTCGAGGGTTACTGCGAGGGCGTTGCGGAGATCCTTGCCCGCGCGCGGGACGCGCTCGTCCCGGGCGGGAGGATCGTGATCGTCGTCAACGACCGCCGGGGCCTCTACGAGGGCATCCTGGCCGACGCTGGCCTAGGCCTCGAGGAGCGGACGGCCCGCCACGTGAACCGGCGCACGGGCCGGCGAAACGGCGAGTACTACGAAGACGTGCTCGTGGCGGTCAGGCGTCGGGCTTGACGGCCTCCGCGCGCCGGCCCAGCTCCTCGATCTTCCCTTCCGCCGCGTCGAGCTTGCCGACGCAGAGCCGGTAGAGCTCCTCGCCGCGCTCCCAGAGCTTGACCGCGTCCTCGAGGTCGGCCCGCCCGCTCTCGAGCTCGGCGACGATCCGCTCCAGCTCCGCGCGCGCCTGCTCGAAGGAGAGCTCCTCGCTCACTCCCGGGTCTCCTCGACGCGCGCGTCCAGCCCGCCTTCGGCGAGCTCGACGTCGACCCGCGTACCGGGCGCGACCGCTCTGGCCGAGCGGACGATGCCGGCGTCGGTCCGGACGATCGCGTAGCCGCGCTCGAGGGTCGCGCGTGGCGAGAGCGCGCGCAGTCGTCCGGCGAGGCCGTCCACGCGGAAGCGCTTACGCTCGAGGAGGAGGGAGGGCGCGCGGGTAAGCCGTTGTGCGTCCGCCGCGAGCGCGTGACGGCCGCGCTCCAAGATCCGCCGGGTGTCGCGCCCGAGCGCTCCGCGGAGGCGGTCGAGCTCCGCGCGGAGGCTGCGCTCGTCGGGCACCACGAGCCGGGCGGCGGTCGTCGGCGTTGACGCGCGGACGTCGGCCGCGAGGTCGCAGAGCGGCGTGTCCTGCTCGTGGCCCACGGCAGAGACGATCGGAACGGAGCACGCGGCCATGGCCCGTATGACGCGCTCGTCGCTGAACGGGAGAAGATCCTCGAAGCTGCCGCCGCCACGGGCGACGACCACCACGTCGACGTCGGGCTCGCGCGAGAGCGCCTCGAGCGCGGACACGATCGCGTCGGCGGCCTTCGGCCCCTGCACCAGCGTCTCGGCGACGACGACACGGGCAGCAGGGAAGCGGGCGGTCACGGCGGTAAGGAAGTCGCGCTTCGCGGCCGCTTCGTTGCCGGTGAGGAGCGCGATGCGGCGCGGGAGCAGCGGCAGGTGTCGCTTCCGCTCCGCGGCGAAGAAGCCCTCAGCGGCCAGCGCGCGCTTCAGCCGCTCGATTCGCGCAAGCGCCGCCCCGAGCCCCAGCGGCTCGAGCGAGAGGCCCCGCAGCTGGAAGACGCCCCGCACCTCGTACAGCTCGGGTCGGCCGAAGACGTGCACCTTGTCCCCGTCGGCGACGTCGAGGCGCAGCGCGTCGAACGTCGTCCGCGGCATGGACACGGGCAGGCACGACCCGTCCTCCAGGTCCTTCAGCGTGAAGAAGACACTCTGCCAGCCCTCCTGGCGGCGGAGCTCGGTGACCTCACCCTCGACCCACAGCGTCGGCAAGCGCGCCAGCCAGGAGCCGACCCCGCGATTGAACGCGGAGACGGAGTAGACCTTGCGGTCGCCGTGGAGCGTCGCCTCGACCTTCACGGCTCGACTGTAGCTCACGGCCTGTCGCAGGCCGGTGCCGGATCTAGAGCAGGATCTCGGCGGCGATCTCGGGCGCGCACCCGCGCGTGCCGACGAGCTCGACGGCCAGATGGAGATCGGCGTGGCTCGAGGCCAAGCGCTCGGCGAGCGGGAGGGGATAGCCGGCTTCCATCAGCACGTGGAGGCGCCAGCTCTCTACCTTGCTGCGCTCGTCCTGGTCCCGTTCGTCGAGAAGCGTCAACTGGTCCATCACTGCTTCGGTTCTCTCTCGTGGAGACGTTTCCTGCCGCGATGAGTTTGTTTCGATCGGCGCGAGAACGAGCTAGTCCCGCTCGGCGGCCCGGACGGCCCGCTGGACGTCGCCGAGCTTCGCCTCGAGCCTGACGTCGACCTCGTCCTCGTACGCCGCGATTCGCTGCTCCGCGGCGGCGAGGGCGGCATCGAGCCGCTCGGAAACATGGCGCAGGCGCTCGCCGGCGACCTCTCCCTGGGCCTCTGCGGCCCGCGCGACGTCTCTGAGGCGACGCTCCATGCGGTCCGCCGTGGCGCGTGCGAGCTCGACGATCCGGTCGGATACCTCGGCCTCTGCCTGGCGGACGAACTCCTCGATCGACTTCTCCAGCTCCCGGGAGAGCCGCTCGGCCGACTTCTCACGCGACTCCTTGATCTGGGCGTCGAAGCGCCGCTCCGCGTCCTCGGAGAGCCGCGAGGCCGCTCGGTCGAGGGCCTTCTCGAGCTGGGCCAGCTGCCTCCGCTCCGCCTCGGCGAGGCCGGCGGCGACACGCCCGCGGGATTCGGCCTCTTCGCGGTCGATCTGCTCGCGGAAGCCGCGCTCGCGGTTGCGGAGGCGCTCGCTGACCTCGTGCAGGGCGCGGCGACGCTCGGCGGCGTGTGCCTCCACCTCGGCGCGGCCCTCCTCGACGAACTGGGTGATGAGCCGCTCGAACTCCGAGCGGATCTGCGCCAGGGCCTGCCGTTGCTCGTCGCTCGCCGCCGACAGTCGCTCGGCGTCGGTCCGGAGGCGCGCGTCGTACTCGGCGAGCGCCTCCTTCTGGCGCTGCCCCAGCTTGTTGAGCTGCGTTTCGAGCTCGCGCTGGCCGCGGTCGAGATCCGTAGCCCAGGCCATCAGGCGGTTCTCGAGGCGACCCTGCGCGCTCGTCACGGCCTCCGTCAGCTCCATGCGCGCGTGCTCGACCTGGCGCGCGACCGCGTCCCGCCGCTCCTCGGCCAGCTGTCGCTCTTGCTCGCCGAGCATGTAGCTCGCATTCGCGCGCTCGCGCGCAAGTGTTCGGTCGAGCTCGGCCCGCCGCTCGTCGAGTTGCTCCTGCAGATGTGCGTCGAGCTGCGCTAGCGCTTCGTCCTGCACGCGCTCGACCTCGCGGACGCGGCGAAGGCCGCGTCTGAGGAGGAAGAGACCGGCCTCCGCGAGCGCCGCGAGCGCAAGGCCGCCGACCGTGACGAGGAGGAGCTCGGTGTCGTCGGTGCCGCCCACGATCTCGATGCCCGCGACAACCGCGCCGACGAGAGCAGCGAGCGCCAGCACCACCGTGAGGCCGAGCAGGACCCGCTCCGATGCGCGCGCGAAGGCAACAGCCGCGAGCGAGGCCGCGACGATCGCCACGGCTGCGGCGAAGGCGATCTCGAGCGCGAGAACCATCCTGGAATCCTAGGCCTATTCAGAACCCGTTTCGAAACGAAGCCCTGTGCCGCCGGGCCACGCTGGCCGGCGCGAGGCGGCGTCCTCGGGTGCGCCCGTAGCCTCCGGCTACGACCGCACCCTGCGTCCTTGCCTCGCACTCGCCCAGCGCACCCCGGCGACGAGGCGTCATTTCGAAACGGGTTCTCACAGCGTGCGCATGAGCACGAGCGTGACCGCGAGCGCGACCGCGGCGCCCGCGAGGGCGCGCAGGGCTCCCTCGTTGGCTCGCACCAGGAGCCCGATGGTAACCGGCTCTGAGCTGCCGTCGGTGCGGTCGATCCGCCCCTCGACGCGGGCCACCCGGCGCCGCACGTCCCGCACGGGCGTGGAGAGCGTGCGCTGTGCCCGGCTCAGCAGGTAGGCAAAGACGGCGCCCGCGGCGGCGACAAGGTCGAGCTTCCCGGCGACGGCGAAGTATGCGGTCAGAAGCGGGAAGGCTCCCCAGGACAGCGCGAACCACGCGTCGCCGTGGAAGCGACCGCCGAGCAGCTCGAGGTTGTACGCGACCACGATGAACGCTCCCATTGCGACGAACGCGCCGAGCCACGGGTCGACGGTCAACGCGCCCACGATCCCGATCGCGACCGCGCCGACGATCGAGACGAGGCCGAGTGCCACGAGCACGCCTTCGGGAATCCGGGTGCGAAGCGGGCGGCCGTTGAGCTCGTCGAGCGCGTGGGCGCCGATCCCGACCGCCAGAAAGAACGCTGCCAGCGTGGGCAGGAAGCGGTCCCACGCGAACGCTGCCGAGAGCGCGGCGCCGATCGCGACGTAGCTCAAGTGCCAGGTCGTGTACGGCAAGTGCAGGAGGGTGACGTAGTCCCGCCAGCCGCCCGGCGAGAGCGCGTAGAAGGCCGGCCGGCCCGCCTCAGTGGCCACGCGAGCCCCACATGACGATGCCGCCGCCGAAGCTGAGCAGGCGGGCCTGGACACCCGTGATCCCGGCGCCCTCCCAGATCCCGCGCAGGCGGCCGGCCGGGTAGCGGGCCCAGAACTCGCGAATGCTCGGGCCCAGGAAGGCGCCAACCTCCGCCCAGCCGGTGGAGACGGCGCGGCCGGCGAGCGGAAGGCCGAGGCGCGTGTACCCCTCCCAGGCGCCCCGCGGCAGCGCCCGCGGCGGCACTGCGAACTCGAGCATCGCGACGCGTGCCCCGGGCCGGGCCACGCGCGCGAGCTCCCGCATCGTCGCGGCGGGATCGTCCACGTAGCGGAGCAGGTACGTGAAGGTCAGCCCGTCGAAGGAAGCGTCCTCGAACGGAAGCTCCTCGGCGCGGGTTTCCCGTAGCTCGATCCGCGCGTCGAGGCCCGCGGCCTCGACCCGGCGCCTGCCTTCGTCCAGCATCTCGCGGCTCTGATCGATTCCGACGACCTTGCAGCCGTGCCGGCGCGCGAGCTCGATTGCCACGGCGGCTGTTCCGGAGGCGACGTCGAGCACGGTGTCGCCGGGTCCAGCGTCGATCCGGGAGACGAGGAATGACCGCCAGCGGGAGTCCTGGCCGAAGCTGAGCAGGCGCGCATAGCGGTCGTAGGTCTGCGCGAGCGGCGCGAAGAGCTCGCGCGCGGCCCGGTTCCGCTCCGAGGGTGGCGCGTCCACGGGGGCTATTGTTGCGGCCCGTGAGCCTCGAGGAAGAGCTGAGCGCCGTCGGCGCAGCCGCTCGCGACCGTGCCGGCCAGGGCGAGGAGCTCGTGGCGGTGATCCCGACCGAGCCGGGGACCGGCTCCCGCGTCTACCTATGTGCCTACGAGCGGAACGGTGAGCGATCGTGGCTCGCGCTCGACGCCGCGGGAGCCGCGATCGCAGACCGGGTCCTCGTGCGGGACGCCGTGGCCATCGCGGCCATGGTCGAGCTGGCAGAGGAGAGCGCGGCCGGCGGCGACGTCGGCGAGCTGCGGGCGCGTCTAGTGGAGCTCCGGTTGGCGGAGAACCCGGAGGGGATCGAGGAAGCCGAGGTCGCCGCGGCCGCTCTTCAGGACGCCATCAAGACGCCGCCGAGGGTCGCGAGCGTCGCCTACCTCGACGAGCTGGGCGCGGCCGCGGCGAACCTCGAGGAGACCTTGGGCGAGCTGGGCGGCTCGCCGTTCGCCCAGGCGATGAAGACGGGCATCGCCGCCGCAGACGAGCTCGCGGACGAGGTCGAGCGCCGCTACAAGGGCCCGCTCGCCTAGAGACCTAAAGGGCGCCGCCCGCTGCCGCCGGCGCGGACGGGTCTTCTCCGGCGTCGCCGACGGTGTTCCGCGAGAGGTAGTCCTCTGCGAGCAAGAGGTTCGACTCGGCGGCGCGCGTCACGATCGCGAGGAGGCCGGACATGCTGGCGACCTCTTCTCGCTGTTCCTTCAGGAACCAGTCGAGGAATTGGGCGCCGACGAGCTCGTCCTCCTCGCGGGCGAGCGAGGCGAGGCGGCTGATCTGGGCCGTCACCTGCTTCTCCTGCTCGAGTGCGAGCTTGACGGGCGCGACGGCGTCCTTGAACTCCGTCTGCGGCTCGGCCACGGCCGGGATCGTCACCGGCAGGTCGGCGTCGAGCAGGTACTGCACGATCATGTGCGCGTGGTTTCGCTCCTCCACGGCCTGCCGGTAGAAGTGCGCGGCGAGCCGAGGGAGCGTCTCCCGGTCGTAGTAGACGGCGATCGCCACGTACTGCTGGGAGGCCGCGTACTCGTTGGCGATGTGGGCGTTCAGCTCCTCCGCGAAGCTCATCGGTGCGTACATTACGTGGGGAGAGCAACGAAAGGACGTGATGGAAGGCGGATTCGGCTTCCCGATGGGAGGCGACCCTGAAGAGCTCATGCGCGGCCTGCGCGAGTTCGCCGAGCGGCAGACCGAGGCGATGCAGGAGTCGCAGCGCGAGCAATTCGCGACCTTGACCCTGAACACCGCCGTCGAGCTGACCGGCGCCGCACTCAAGCAGATGCACGTCGAGGGCTCCCCCGACGAACAGGCGATCGCGCTGCGCGACGGGATGCGCGTGCTCTTCCCCGAGGCGGTGGCGCTCGTCTCCGCCGCCCGCCAGGGCTTCATGCGGGAGCGCTAGTGCCCCTTCAGGTAATCCTGCCCAGTTGCTGCGTCGCGAGCACCAAGCCTGAGTTCGCACTCGCCCGCGGCCAAGGCTGGGTGCCTTGGCAAGGGCGAGGATGGGCTCAGGCGCCGCGTGCTCGCGGGGCAGCCGCAGGCATGCATTGCCTGGAGGGGCACTAGGGTGCCGTTCCCGGATCTCGGGACGCTCGCGGTCTTCGCCGCGGCGGCAATTGCGCTGCTCGTTATCCCCGGCCCGGCGGTGCTCTACATCGTCGCGCAGTCGATCGAGCACGGCCGGACGGCGGGCCTGGTCTCCATGCTCGGGATCCACGTTGGGACGCTCGTGCACGTCGCGGCGGCGGCGCTCGGGCTCTCGGCTCTGCTGCTGCAGTCCGCGACTGCGTTCAACATCGTCAAGTTTGCCGGCGCCGCCTACCTGATTTTCCTGGGGCTGCGGAAGCTGTTCACGCGGGAGCCCTTCGAAACGACCGGCGAGCGGCCGCCGCGCCGGCTGGACAAGCTCTTCGCGCAGGGCATCGTCGTCAACATCCTCAACCCGAAGACGGCGCTGTTCTTCTTCGCGTTCCTGCCGCAGTTCGTCGACGTGGACAAGGGCTCGGTCGGCCTCCAGATCGTCGTCCTGGGCGTCCTCTTCATCCTGATCGCGATCGTCAGCGACGGGATGTACGCGCTTGCCGCCGGAACCGCCTCGGGCTGGTTGCGTGAGAACCCGCGCTTCCTGCGCGCCGAGCGGTGGGTCTCGGGCACGGTACTCGTCGGGCTCGGCGTGACGGCTGCGCTCTCCGGGTCGAACCGGAAGTAGCGTCTTTCTCGCGGGGCACCCCGGCCCACCACCCGCTTTCGAGCCTAACGCCGAAAAGCGCGCCCGTGGCGCACGGACCGTGCCGAGAGCGTGACAGCTACTCAGCCGATGTTCACGCGGCGCGCCAGCCGATAGAACGTCTCCCGGAAGCCGCGACGCGGCCAGAAGCGCGATGATTCCAGGTTCGCGACCCGCCAGTCCGTCTGAACGGTCTCGTACCCCGCCTCCTTTGCCCAAGCGAGCGCCCGCTCCGTGAGCGCGACGCCGGCGCCCGTCCCACGCGCCTCCGGCAGCGTCGCCGCCACCGCGGCGTGCCCGGCGAGCCCGACCCAGACGTGGCGGTACCACCATTCGTTCTCCCGCACGCTTCCGATCAGGTACGCGGCCACGCGGCCGTCGACGAGCGCGATGGCACCGGCCGCCCCCTCCGCCTTCCAGGCCTGCGTGACCTCCTCCCGACCGTCCTCGAGCGGAGCCAGGAGCGGCTGGGCCGCTCGGTTGAGCTCGTGGCGCTCGACGAGGAGCGCGGCCGCCTCCTTGACGTCCGCCTCGTCGAACGCGCGGACGTCGGCCAACCCTTGCTAACCCTCCTGCGAGGCTTCGGCCACGGCGCGGTCCTTGATCTCCTCGACCACGGTCGGGTCGGCGAGCGTCGTCGTGTCGCCGAGAGTGCGGTGCTCGCAGACGTCCTTCAGGAGCCGGCGCATGATCTTGCCCGAGCGCGTCTTTGGGAGCTCGGGTGTGAAGACGATGTTCGCGGGCCGGGCGATCTTCCCGATCTTCGTCGCCACATGCTGGCGCAGCTCGCCCATCATCTCGGTCGATCCCTCCTCGCCTCCCTTGAGACTGACGAAGGCGACGATCGCCTGGCCGGTGATGTCGTCCATTCGCCCGCAGACCGCCGCCTCGGCGACCTTCGGGTGGTCGACGAGCGCGCTCTCGACCTCGATCGTCGAGATGCGGTGCCCGGAGACGTTCATGACGTCGTCGACGCGTCCCATCAGCCAGAAGTCGCCGTCCTCGTCGATCCGTGCCCCGTCGCCGGCGAAGTACATGCCGGGGAAGCGGCGCCAGTACGTCTCCACGAAGCGGTCGTGATCTTTGTAGATGCCCCGAAGCATCGCCGGCCAGGGCCGGCGCAGGACGAGGTAGCCGCCTCCGCCCGGAGGCACCTCCTCCCCCTGGTCGTTGACGACGGCGGCGTCCACGCCGGGAAACGGCTTTGTGGCCGATCCGGGCTTCGTCGTCGTGACGCCCGGGAGCGGGGTGATCATGATCATCCCCGTCTCGGTCTGCCACCAGGTGTCCACGACGGGGCAGCGGCCGCCGCCGATGTGCTCCCGGTACCAGATCCATGCCTCGGGGTTGATCGGCTCGCCGACCGAGCCGAGCAGCCGGAGCGATGAGAGGTCGTGCTTCTCCGCGTGCTCGGGGCCCCACTTCATGTGTGCGCGGATGGCGGTGGGCGCCGTGTAGAGGATGTCCACCTTGTAGCGCTCGATGATCGCCCACCAGCGGTCGCGGTCGGGGTAGTCGGGCACGCCCTCGTAGAGGACGCCTGTCGTCGCATTCGCCAGTGGGCCGTAGACGATGTAGCTGTGGCCGGTGACCCAGCCGATGTCGGCCGCGCACCAGTACACCGAGTCGGGCTCCACGTCGAAGATGTAGTAGTGCGTCGTCGAGACGCCGGTGAGGTAGCCGCCGGTCGTGTGCACGATCCCCTTCGGCTTCGCAGTCGTGCCGCTCGTATAGAGGAGGTAGAGGAGGTCCTCCGAGTCCATCGGCTCGCAGGGACACGTCGCCGGGTCGTCGCTCTGGCCTTCCACGACGTCCTGCGCCCAGACATCGCGGCCCTCCTCCATCTCGACGTCCGCGCCGACCCGGCGCCAGACGACGGACGTCTTCACGCCCGGTGAGCGCTCGAGCGCCTCGTTGGCGTTCGTCTTCAGCGGCACCTCGCCGCCCTTGCGCCAGCCGGCGTCCTGCGTGATGAGGACCTCGCACTCCATGTCGTTGAGCCGGTCGGCGAGCGAGTCAGCGCTGAAGCCGCCGAAGACAACGGTGTGCGGCGCGCCCAAGCGCGCGCACGCCAGCATCGAGATCGGCAGCTCGGGGATCATCCCCATGTAGATCCCGACCGGCGTGCCCTTGCCGACCCCGAGCCCCTTGAGAGCGTTGGCGAAGCGCACGACCTCGCGCTGGAGGTCGGCGAAGGAGATCGTGCGGCGCTCGCCTTCGGGCTCGCCTTCCCAGTGGTAGGCGACCTTCTCGCCCAGGCCCGCGTCGACGTGCCGGTCGACGCAGTTGAAGCAGACGTTGAGCTTGCCGCCGACGTACCACTTCGCGTACGGCAGATCCCACTCGTAGAGCTTGGTGAATTGCTCGAACCAGCTCAGCCGCTCGCGCGCTTCCGTCTCCCAGAACTCGTCAAAGTCACGCTCGTGGATCTCGGGCCCGGCGTTCGCCTGGGCGGCGAACTCGGGCGGCGGTGGATACCGCCGCTCCTCGAGCAGGAGCGCGTCGATGGCGTGGGCGCCTTCCGTCACGGCTTCCCTCCAGGACTGGTGGTCCGCGAAGGATAGTGGTCTGACGAAGCTGAGCTCCTAACGCAATGAGGCGCTGTGCCGCCGGGGCGCGCTGCTCGCCCCGAGGACTGCGTCCTCAGTCGCGTCCGTAGCTCTGGCTACGGACGCTCCCTGCGTCCTTGCCTCGGAACGAGCATCGCACCCCGGCCACGAGGCCCCATCACGTCAGGAGCTCTCAGGAGACGTCGAAGAACGGCCAGAGGAGGATGGCCGCGACTCCTCCGATGATCAGGCCGATCGCAGCGGCCTTCAGCGCGGCGTCGTGCACCCTGCGGACCGCGAGCGAGCCTCCAGCGATCGCGACCACGACGACCAGCACGGGCCCTGCGGGGTTCACGTCGAATGAGAGGATCGCAACGACGACGGCGGCCGCAGCGAAGAGGGCGGCCACGATTGCCCCGAGGACGACGTCTCGTGCGGTGAGCCTCGGCCTGTGCTCGGGCTGATGCTCGGGGGAGCCTTCGGCGCGGTCGAGGGGCTTCTCCATCAGGCCATTGTGCGGAGGGGAGGCGAAGGCCGCAAGAACTACAATCGACGCGCCGTGGCCTTCCTCGACCGTGCGATCGCTCGGACGCTCCCCGTCATTCCGAGGCCGATCGTGAGGAGGCTCTCCGACCGATACATCGCCGGTCCCGAGCTCGCCGACGCGATCGACACCGTCCGCGGCCTCAACTCCGCAGGGAAGAAGGCGACGCTCGACGTCCTCGGGGAGGAGGTCGGGACGGCGGAGGAGGCGAGCGCGATCCGCGCCGAGTACGAGGAGGCGATGGACGCGATCGAGAGCGAGGGCCTCGATGCGAACGTGAGCGTGAAGCTGACGGCGTTGGGACTGCAGCTCGACCCGGAGCTCTGTGCCGAAAACGTCCGCGCGCTGGTGCTGAAGGCGGGAGGGCACGGGCGCTTCGTGCGCATGGACATGGAGGATTCGTCGACGACCACGGATACCCTCGACCTCTACCGGCGGCTGCGCTCCGAAGGCCACGACAACATCGGGATCGTCCTCCAGGCGATGCTGCGGCGCACGCTCGACGACGTGCTCGCGCTGGCGAAGCTCGCGCCGAACGTCCGCGTCTGCAAGGGGATCTATGTGGAGCCGGCCGAGCTCGCCTACCAGGGCGACGAGGCCATCCGGTTCAACTTCGCCGAGGCGATGTCCACGCTTTGGTCGAACGGCGCCAAGGTCGCGGTCGCGACACACGACGACGTCCTCGTCACGAAGGCGCTCGAGCTGATCGAGGGGCGCGGCCTGGGCCTGGAGCGCTACGAGTTCCAGCTCCTGCTCGGCGTGCGCGAGGAACTGGCCGACGAGCTCGTGCGCGGCGGGCACACGGTGCGGATCTACGTCCCCTACGGCAGCAAGTGGTACGAGTACTCTCTCCGCCGGCTGCAGGAGAACCCGAAGGTTGCCGGCTACGTCGCCCGCGACACGCTGCGGAGGCTCCGGCCGCGATGACGGCCGTCTCCTGGCGTTTCGTCACGCTCGCCGCCTTCTTCGTCACGACGCTCGTCGTCTCGAACATCATCGCCGTGAAGCTCGCCGAGGTGGGCGGCCGTGTCTTCGACGCCGGGAACATCCTCTTCCCGCTCGCGTACCTGCTCGGCGACGTGCTCACCGAGGTCTACGGCTTCCGAGCGGCGCGCCGCGTCATCCTCCTCGGCTTCGCCTGCAACGTGCTGGCGGTGGCGTCGATTCAGGTCGCGCTGCGCCTCCCGGCGGCGGATTTCTGGGTGGAGAACCAGGAGGCCTACGAGACGATCCTCGGGACGACCTGGCGGATCTTCGTCGCCTCGCTCTGCGCCTACCTCGTCGGCGAGCTCACGAACTCGTACGTCCTCTCGCGCATGAAGGTGCTGACGGGCGGGCGTTTCCTCTGGAGCCGGACGATCGGCTCGTCCATCCTCGGCCAGGGTCTCGACTCGGCCATCTTCGTGACGATCGCGTTCGGGGGCACCGGCGCCCCGCTCCTGGACACGATCGTGACGACCTGGGCGATCAAGGTGGCGTGGGAGGCTGTTGCGACGCCGGTCACCTATCTGCTCGCGAACGGGCTCAAGCGGGCGGAGGGCGTCGACGTCTTCGACGGCCCGCGCCCGGCGGAGGCACGTGCCTGATCGCATACGCTGGTTCGGGCACGCGACGGTGCTCGTTGACCTGGACGGCGCCCGCATCCTGACGGATCCGCTGCTTCGCTCGCGCGTCCTCCATCTCCGCCGCGCCGCCCCGCTCGTTGACGGACTGGAGGGCCTGGACGCCGTCCTCGTCTCCCATGTCCACTACGACCATCTCGACCTGCCCTCGCTCGAGCGCCGAATCGACCGGGACGTGCCGATCGTCCTGCCCAAGGGCGCCGGCCGCCTCGTCCGCAGCCGCGGCTTCCGGGCCGACGAGCTGGAGGTCGGGGAGACCACCCGCGTCGGCTCCCTCGTCGTCCGCGCCGTGCCGGCTGAGCACGGCTCGAGCCGCGTGCTGGGGACGAGGTCGGAGGCGCTCGGCTACGTGATCGAGGGCTCCCGGCGGATCTACTTCCCGGGCGATACCGACTTGCACCCGGGCATGGGCGAGCTCGCACCGGGCCTCGACGTCGCCCTGGTCCCGATCTGGGGCTGGGGCCCGTCGCTGGGCCCCGGGCACCTCGACCCGGGCCGGGCGGCGGAGGCCCTCGCGCTCCTTCGCCCCAGGGTCGCCGTGCCGATCCACTGGGGCACCTACTACCCCGTGCAGTCGACACGGCTGAAGCCGCCGGCGTTCCTGCGCGAGCCCGTGGAGGCGTTCACGCGGGCTGCAGCCGAGCTGGCGCCCGAGGTGAAGGTGGAGGTCCTTCCGGTGGGCGGCGAGCTCCCCCTCTAAGGAGGGCTTGACGAAACGACGGCTGTGTCGCCGGGCTGCGCTGCTCGCCCCGAGGACTGCGTCCTCAGTCGCGCCCGTAGCTAACCGCTACGGGCGCTCCCTGCGTCCTTCCCTCGGAACGACCATCGCACCCCGGCGACGGGCGACGTTCCGCCAAACCCTCCTAGGGATACCGCCGGCGGTAGAGCAGCCAGGCCACGCCGCCGGCGGGGATCGGGAGCCAGAAGGAAACGAGCCGGTAGGCCAGCGTTGCGACGGCGGCCGCGCCCGCGCCGACGCCCGCGAGGGTGAGCATGCCGATGAGCCCCGCCTCCACGAACCCGAGCCCGCCCGGCGTGAACGGGATCATGCCGAGGAACGACGCCGCAACATAGGCGAGGAGGACGAGGGAGGGATTCGGCTCGGCCCCGACCGCGCGCAGGCAGGCGACGAGAGCGAGATAGTCGAAGATGCACTTCCCGGCTCCGGCGAGGACCGCGGCCTGCCAGCGGCGCCCGAAGGCCCTCCTGACGACGTCGCGCTCCGCCAGCAGGCGCTCGGCGAGGCCGATCGGCGGCCGCTTCCGCCGGATGGTCGCACCGGCGACGCGCTCGACGACCCGGCCGGCGATCGCAAGCGGGCGGTCCCAGACGAAGATCGCCGCGCCGCCGGCCAGCATGAGCGCGAAGACCGCAGCGCCGAGGTAGGCCGCGTACGCCAGGCTCGGCGCGACGGGCGTCCCGCCGATGATCGCCGGCAGGCTCAGGACGGGCAGGGCGAGCACGGCGCCGAAGAGGAGCACCGAGACCGCCGCCAGCGCGGAGGCGATGCGGCCGCCCGGGATCCCCGAGCGGACGAGCATGCGGTACTGGAGGGCGCCGGCGGCCGCCACGCCGCCCGGGATGATCCGGCCGAAGGCGTTTCCGGCGAGCTGGGACGTGACGACCGGAAACCAGCTCCTCGTCTGGAGCGCGATGCGCTGCAGCTCCCAGACGGCGACGAAGGAGAGCGTCTCGACGCCGAGGGCGACGGCCAGCCACTCCGGCCTGAGCTCGGTGAGCGACCGCCACTGCGTGAAGACCTCCGCGAGGCTGGGCCAGAGGAGGTAGAGGGAGACGAAGGTGACGAGGAGGAAGAGCCCGCGCCCGGCGATTCGCCCGAGCCCCCAGCGGCTCTTCGCCTCCACGCGCGCGTCGCTCACACGGCGCAGCCTACGTCCGCACGACGACCGAGGGGTTCCTGCGCTCGTGCAGGATGATCTGGACGGCGGCCGTGATCGGGAGGGCGAGGAGCGTCCCCACGACGCCGAAGAGCGCGCCGAAGAAGAGCACGACCACGAAGGAGAGGAACGGGTGGAGATCGATCGCCTTCTGGAAGACCTTCGGCGTGATCACGGAGTTCTCGAGCTGCTGGTAGATGACGATGACGGCGACCATGATCAGGCCCTTCCACCACGCCTCGAAGAGCGCCACGCCGACCACCGGGATCGCCCCCAGCGTCGCCCCGATGTTCGGGATCAGGTCGGTGATGCCCACGAAGACGGCGAGCGGCGCCGCGAAGGGGATGTCGAGCAGCACCATCGGGATGTAGACGGACAGGCCGGCAATGACGGCGATGAGGAACTTGCCGTACCAGTAGCCCCTCGTCGCGTCGTAGATGCGCTTGCTCGTGACGAGGAAACGCTCGCCGCGGGTCCCGCCCAGCCGCCGGGCGATGGCCTGCCGGATATCGCGGCCGTAGACGAGGAAGTAGATCGTCAGGACGAAGATCATGAAGCCTGCGAAGGCACCGCTTGCGAGCGCCCCGATCGTCCCCAGGATCGAGCTGATGGCGCTGAAGAAGTTGGAGATCTGCCGTGTCGCGTCCTCGGCGTTCTCTCTACCTGGTCCTCCGCGCCGAGGCTCCCGATGAAGCCGGAGTCCTCGAGGCGCTCGGCGTAGGCGGGGATCGCGTCGAGCAGCCCTCTGGCGCCGTCGACGACCGCCGGCAGGATGATGAGGCCGATCGCGAAGAGCACGAGGCCGATGACGAGCGTGGCCAGCGCGATGGCGGCGCCGTTCCCGACCCGCGCCTTGCGGCGCAGGAGCTGGACGAGCGGGTCGATCGAAACGCAAGGAAGCCTGCCGCGAGCACCCAGACGATGATCGCGCGTGTCGCCCAGGCCATCGCCAGGACGGCGGCCACGGCAAGCACGACGGCGATCACGACGACCGCGTCGTCGGCGAGCCGCCGCCGCCTCGTCGGCTGTGCGGCTGGGAGAGCCTGGCTCTGGCTCATCGGGCCGGAGTTTCGCCTCCGGCCCGATCTCCTTGCCGCTGTGGCTAGGCCGCGGCCGGCCTCGGCTCTCCGGCTTTTCTGAGGTGGCGGAGCCTGAACGCCAGGATGATCTCAGTGACGCCGCGCATCAGCGTCAGCGCGGCCACCCACACGACCAGGACCAGCGCGCTCCCGCGGAAGTAGCCGGCGGCCCAGAAGGCAAGCAGGATTTCGACCACCCCGACGATCAGCCCCACCCACCAGAGGTGAGCTGGGTGGACCATCAGCGCAAGGACGATGTCGAAGATGCCTTTGAAGAGCAACACCCACGCCACGATCGACGCGAGGGCGACGAACGTCCCCTGCGGCCTGAAGAACGCGACGATGCCCGCGACGATGAACACCACCCCGAGCACCGCGTGCACGATCTTCCAGCCCCGCGACGAGGCGCCCATCCCGAGGAACTCGTTGATCCCGGCGCCGATCGCGACGAAGCCGAAGAGGATCGAGATCGCGTAGACGGTGTCGAGGTTCAGCCGCAGGATGATCAGCGTCACCCAGAGCCAGAGAATTCCGGTGATGAGGTAGAGCCACCAGAACCGCGACGCGGACTCGGCGAGCTCTTCCTCCTCGATTCGCAGATCTACCACGACGACCTCCCTTGACGGCGAAACCTGATGGAACCTTCTACCACGGATCCAGAATGCCTTCGTAGGATTCGGGGATCGGCGAGCAGGAGACCCAGCGCGGCCGCGTTGCGGCCCTGAGCGAGCGGGCGACGGAGATGGCCAGGTCCGTGCGGGAGCGGACGTGGTGGGTCGAATCGGGGTTCCAGGCGTTCCAGCGCGAGCTCGTCCACGGGGGCGGCCTGCTCGCGGGCGGCCTGGCCTACCGTCTCTTCCTCTGGCTGCTGCCCATCGGTCTGATCGGCGCGCAGGTCTTCGGCTTCTGGGTCGATACGAACGACGAGAGCGTCGAGGGCGCCGCCAAGGAGCTCGGGATCGGAGGGGCGGCGGTCGCGAGCGCCGCCGATGCCGTCGAGACCAACAGCACGAACCGCATCCTCCTCCTGGTTACCGGCCTCGTCCTCCTGGCCTGGTTCTCGCTGGCGTTCGTTCGCGCGTTGCAGCTGGCGTACTCCCTGGCCTGGGGCGTCCCGCGGCCGCGCCTGAACCACCCGCTCTATGCCGTCATGATCTTCAACGGCCTCTTCCTGAGCACCGCGGCCGCCTCCGCCGGCCTCGCCTGGCTTCGTCAGGAGATCGGCCTGGTGGGCATCCTCGGTCTCCTCGTGACGCTCGCCTACCAGACCGGGGTCGCGCTCCTGATCATGTGGCTCCTTCCTCGGCGGGCGGAGCGCTGGCAGGATCTCGTTCCGGGCGCGGTCCTGATCGCGGCCGGGTCGCAGGTGCTCAGCCTGGCCGTGGTCTTCTACTTCGCGCCCAAGATCGGACGGTCGTCAGAGCTCTACGGGACCCTGGGCGCGGCCTCGGTGCTCCTCGTCTGGCTGTACCTCGTCGCGCGGCTGATCATGAGCGGCGCCTTTCTGAATGCGACGCTGTGGGAGCGCCGCCAAGGAATCCCGATGCATGGCGATTCGAAAGTCGCCAGCCGGCCGACCCCGTGAGCCGGGAGGTCGAGATTCTGGCCGATGAGGACGACGCCTTCGGGCGACTACTCCTCGACCACCTGGACGGGCGGGCGGGCGAGGTGTTTCTCGACTCCGACGACGGCTCTACGGGGCCGGCTCTGGGCCCGGAGTGGTTCTTCGCCGAGCCTGAGGAGTGAGCCAACCCCGAGCACGCCGTCTTCGAATCCGTCCGCGGCCGCGTGCTGGACGTCGGCGCGGGCGCCGGCCGGCACAGTCTCGAATGTCAGCGACGAGGCCTCGACGTCGTGGCGATCGATGTGTCTCCCGGGGCGGCCGAGGTCTGTCGCCGACGCGGGGTTCAGGACGTCCGGCTTCTCCCGCTGGCCGGCGTCGACGAGCGGCTAGGCGTCTTCGACACGGTGCTGATGATGTGCGGGAACTTCGGCCTCGTAGGCAGCGCGGAGGAGGCGGCCGCGACCCTCGACCGGCTGCACACGATGACCTCTCCGAAGGGGCGAATCGTCCTCGACACGGTCGACCCGTACGTCGATTCGGACGCATCCGACATCGTTTACATGGAGCGCAACCGAGAGCGCGGGCGCATGCCGGGTCAGGTTACGATCCGCATCCGGTACGGGGAGCTGGCGACCCCCTGGTACGACCTTCTGAACGTGTCGGTCGCCGAGCTCGACGGGCTAATGGCAGGCACGGGCTGGCGCGTCGCTCGAGTCGTCGAGGGAGAGCGGCCCGACTTCTACGCGATCCTGGAGAAGGCGTAGCCCGCCGTCCACGGCCACCCGAGCGCTCAGGCGACGACCGAGTACCCGCCGTCCACGACCACGGTCTGGCCTCTGATCATCCCGGCGGCGGGAGAGGCGAGGAAGCAGACGACCTCGGCGACGTCGCGCGGCTCGACGAGGCGGCCCGCCGGAGTCCGCGCCCGGTACCACTTGAGCATCTCCTCGCGGTTGGGGAAGTACTCCAGGGCACCGGTCTCGACGAGCCCGGCCGACACCGCGTTCACGTTGATGCCGCTCGGCGCGAGCTCGACCGCGAGGTAACGAACGAGGGCCTCCAGCGCGGCCTTGGACGTCCCCACGAGCGCGTAGTTCTCGAGCACGCGTGCCGAGCCGAGGCTAGAGATCGCCACGATCGAGCTCCCCGACTCCATGCGCGGGGCCGCGTGGCGGGCCAGCGTGAGGAAGGCGCGCGCGTTCGCATTCATCGTCCAGTCCCAGTGGCGCTCCTCGAGCTCGACGGCGGGCCGGATGACCCCGGTGGCGGCGTTCGACACGAGCACGGCGAGCGTCCCCAGCTCCTCGACGAACGAGGCTGCCTTTGTCGGGTCGCCGACGTTCCCGCGCAGGAGCAGGGCCTCCGCGCCGTGCTCGCGGATCTCGGCGGCGGTCTCCTCCGCGGCCGAGTCGTTGCGGAGATAGCTGATCGCCACTCGAGCCGCGCCCAGGTCCGCGAAGCGGAGCGCGATCTCGCGCCCGATGCCGCGCGAGCCGCCGGTGACGAGGACGGACTTGCCGGCGAAGACGGGCACTACTACGGGGTTGCCGGCCGTTGCGGCGCGTCGGCCGTCGCGTGGCTGGGAATCTCCTCCCAGCCGATCCGGCTCCGAGGTTCGACCGGGCCCTCTTCGGCCTTCGAGGTGGCGAAGGCGAGCCGCTCGAGCAGCTCGATCCTCTCCTGGGCATAACGGCGCACCGGATGATCGGGAGGCAGGTCGTCGGCGAGATCCCTGACGCGCGCCCGGATCTGCATGGCGAAATGCGGCGTCGCGGGCCCCACCAGCTCGTCGACGTCGTCGATCGTCGGCTCGACCCGTGCGCTCGACTCGGAGGGCTCCGTCATCGGCGCGACTCTAACGGGTTAGCCTCCCCGCCCGTGCGGCACCGCCTCCCCGCAGACGTCCTCCTGCTCGTGACCGTGCTCTTCTGGAGCTTCAACTTCACGGTCGTCAAGTACGCGCTCACGCACGGCTGGGAACCGCTGGCTTATTCGTCGCTTCGCTTCGCCGTCGGAGCGGTCATCTTCTCGGCGTTCACGTTCGCCCGGGAGGGAACCCTCCGGGTCGCGCGTGGCGACGTCCGCTTCATGGTCGTCGTGGCCGCGCTCGGAATCTGGCTGAACCAGCTCACGTTCACCTACGCCGTCCGCCTCACCACCGCGGCGACGGTCGCCCTCATGTTCGGGACGCTCCCGATCTTCGTCGCGCTCGTCGCGGTGGCGTTCCGGCTCGAGCGGCTGCACGCCCGGCACTGGCTGGCCACGGTCGTCTCCTTCGTGGGCGTCGCCCTCGTCGCCGCCGGCGCCACGAGCGGCCTCAGCGGCGATCTTGGCGGGATCCTGCTCGGGCTCGGCGCGTCGGTGACCTGGGCCGCGTACTCCGTCGCCATGGCGCCGCTGATGCAGCGCTACTCGCCCTACCGGATCAGCGCCTTCATGCTGATCGCCGGATCGATCCCTCTGGTCGTCTCGGCCGTCCGCCAGCTCGCCGAGCAAGACTGGGGCGGGCTCGGCGCGCTCGCCTGGGCCTGCTTCTTCTACAGCCTCTTCTTCTCCCTGGTCTTCACGAACATCATGTGGTTCACCGCCATCGACCGGGTCGGGGCGCCCCGGGCCTCGCTCTACGCCAACCTCCAGCCGTTCCTCGGCGCCTTCTTTGCGCTCGTCGTCCTCTCGGAGGAGATGGGCTCGCTCCAGTTCGTCGGGGGTGTCGTGATCGCGGCGGGGATCCTGCTCGCGCGGCAGGCGCGGCCGCCCACTCCGTCCCCCGACTAGGCGGACCTTCCCTACAATCTCCGAGGTGAGCAAGGAAGTGGAGCCGCGGCTCCGGGATAGCAAGTAGATCGGCGGCTACACTGCGCGACGCACGAGCGAGGTCCGGCTGGGCGCCATGCGCCTTCCATCCCCGTTCGAGTACGTGGGAAGGGAGGTGTTGATTATGGCGACAGGAACCGTGAAGTGGTTCAACGACGCGAAGGGCTACGGCTTCATCGCGCCTGACGAGGGGTCGAAGGACCTCTTCGTCCACTTCTCCAACATCGCAGGCGAGGGCTTCAAGTCCCTCAGCGAGGGCTCGCGGGTCGAGTACGAGGCCCGCGAGGGAACGAAGGGCCCCGAGGCGACGAACGTCATCCCGATCGAGGGCTGAACCCTGCGCCTCTGCACGTTTCAGGCCGGTGGCCGTGATGCTCCCGGGCGAGTAGAGGGGGACCGGGTCGTAGAGCTCGGCGCCCCCTCGCTCGCGGCCTGGCTGGAGGCGGGAGGCGAGGACGTCGGCGAGCACGCCCTCTCGGACGTACGGCTCGTCGCGCCGATCCCGCGGCCGCCGTCCGTCCGGGACTTCTACGCCTTCGAGCGCCACGTCCAGTCGGCGCGCGCCCAGCGCGGCCTCGAGATGGCGCCCGAGTGGTACCAGCTCCCCGTCTTCTACTTCTCGAACCCGGCCGCGGTACGCGGGCCCGACGACGAGGTGGCGTTCCCGCCGGAGAGCTCGGCGTGGGACTACGAGCTCGAGGCGGCCGCCGTGATCGGCGCCGGCGGGCGGATCGCCGGCTTCACGGTCATGAACGACTGGTCGGCCCGCGACCTGCAGAAGATGGAGATGGCGGTCGGGTTGGGCCCGGCCAAGGGCAAGGATTTCGCCACGAGCCTCGGGCCGGTGGTAGTCACCCCCGACGAGCTCGGCGACCTGCGGCTGGAGATGGTCGCCCGCGTCAACGGAGAAGAGCGCTCGCGCGGCAACATGGGCGACATCCACTGGCCATGGGACGAGCTGGCCGCCCACGCCGCCCGGAACACCCGGCTCGCGCCCGGCGACGTCCTCGGGTCTGGGACGGTGGGGACCGGTTGCATCCTCGAGCACGGCGACGGCCGCTGGCTCCGTCCCGGCGACGCGGTGGAGCTCGAGATTGAAGGCATCGGCGTGCTCCGCAACGTCGTCGCGGGAGCGCACGCTTCCGGCACGGAGGCGTGACGGTGCCGGTGCCTTCCGTGCGCAACCTGCGCGCCCGGCCTCGATAGCCTGAACTCGGGGGGCTCGCGCCCCCTTACGGGGCGTCGAGCCGGAGCGGTCGCTCGAAGAGGGTCGAGAGCACGATCTGCGTCTGCGTGCGCAGGACTCCCTTGTGCTCGCGGACGCGTTCGAGGAGCCGCTCGAGATGCCCCGTGTCCGAGGCGCGGACGACGAGGACGGCGCTGGCCTCGCCGGCGACGGTGTACGCGGCGACGACCTCGGGATGCACGTCCACCGCTTCGCGCACCTCCGCGGCCGCCATCGTCCCCTCGCAGTAGAGGAAGACGACCGCCTGCATCGCCCAGCCGAACGATTCGGGGTCGAGCACCGCCGCATAGCCCCTGATCACGCCCGTCTCCTCGAGCCGGTCGACCCGCCGCTTCACGGCCGGCGCGGACAGCCCGACCGCCTCGCCGACCTCGCGGAACGAGCTGCGCGCCCGTGCGCGCAGCAGAGCAACGATTCGCCGGTCGATCTCGTCCAATCCGGGGTTTCTCGAGCTCATGGTGCAACGAACAGCGCTTGTTGTGGGCCGCTGGTAGCGACATCATTTCAGCAACGTCGGAAGGAGGCGCGAACGCGATGTCCACGCAGGTGCAGCCGGAGTCCACGACGACCGACCCGATGCCGCTGCTCGGGCTCGACCACCTCGAGCTCTGGGTCGGAAACGCGACCCAGGCGGCCCACTACTTCATCACCGCCTTCGGCTTCCGCGAGGTCGCCGCGGCCGGGCTCGAGACCGGGGTGCGCGACCGCGCCTCCCGCGTGGTGCAGCACGGAAACGTGCGGCTGGTCCTGACGGCGCCGCTCGTCAGCACAAGCCCCGTCGGGGCGCACGTCGCGGCGCACGGTGACGGCGTGCACTCGCTCGCGCTCACGGTGCCCGACGCCGCGGCCGCCTACCGGACCGCTCTCGAGCGCGGCGCCACCGGGGTCGAAGAGCCCTACGAGCTCGAGGACGAGCACGGCGTCGCGCGGCTCTCCTCCATCGCCACCTACGGCGAGACGATCCACACCTTCGTCGAGCGCAGCGCCTACCGCGGGCCCCACCTGCCCGGCTTCGCGGCGGTCGAGGGCGGGGAAGAGCTCGGCCTGCTGACGGAGTTCGACCACGCCGTCGGGAACGTCGAGCTCGGTCGGATGAACGAATGGGTCGCCTTCTACGAGCGCGTCCTCGGCTTCACCGAGATGCTCCACTTCACGGACGAGGAGATCTCGACCGAGTACTCCGCGCTGATGTCCAAGGTCGTCGCGGACGGCGAGGGCCGGATCAAGTTCCCCATCAACGAGCCTGCCGAGGGAAAGCGGAAGTCACAGGTGGACGAATACCTCGAGTTCTACGGCGGGCCCGGCGTCCAGCACATCGCGGTGCAGACGCCGGACATCGTCAAGGCGGTCAGCGTGCTGAAGGAGCGCGGCGTTCGCTTCCTCGCCACCCCGACGACCTACTACGACGAGGTCGCCGAGCGTGTCGGGGAGATCCATGCCGACTACGGCGATCTCGCGCGGTTGGGTATCCTCGTCGACCGAGACGACGAGGGCTATCTGTTGCAGATCTTCACCAAGCCGATCGGCGACCGGCCCACGGTCTTCTTCGAGCTGATCGAGCGGCACGGCTCCCGCGGCTTCGGCGCCGGCAACTTCAAGGCGCTCTTCGAGGCGCTCGAACGCGAGCAAGAGCTCCGCGGGAACCTCTAGCAGATGCCCTCCTACGTCAGCCTCGGCCGCCTCCCGCGTAAGCGCCACATCCAGTTCCGCGAGAACGGGACGCTCCTGACCGAGGAGGTCATGGGTCTCGAGGGGTTCTCGGGCAACGAGTCGATCCTGTACCACCTCCACTCGCCCTGCCGCGTCCAGGAGGTGGCCTCGTTCGAGCCGATCGAGCGGGAGGAGTGGGTGCCGGACGGACACGCCCATCGCCACCTGCGCACGCACGAGGTCGAGCCGGAAGGCGACCCGGTCGGCGGCCGTCGCCTGCTCATGTGGAACGACGACGTCGAGATCGCGCTCTGCCGGCCGTCGGAGTCGATGGAGTTCTTCTACCGAAACGGCGAGGGGGACGAGGTCGTCTTCGTCCACGAGGGCAGCGGCACGCTCGAGTCGATCTTCGGCGACCTCCCCTACAAGGACGGCGACTACATCGTCATCCCGCGCGGGACGACCTACCGCTTCGCGCCGGAGGGAGAGCAGCGGCACGTGGTGTTCACCTCCCCGGGGCTGATCGAGATCCCCCGTCGCTACCGGAACGAGTACGGGCAGCTGCTGGAGCACGCGCCCTACTACCACCGCGACCTGCACCCGCCCGTCGAGCTGCAGACGCACAGCGACCGCGGCGAGCACGTCGTGAAGGTGCGCATCAAGGACGGCTTCCAGACCTACGTCCTCGACTACCACCCCTTCGACGTCGTCGGCTGGGACGGCTACGTCTACCCGTGGACGTTCAACATCCGCGACTTCGAGCCGATCACCGGCCGCATCCACATGCCGCCGCCGTCGCACCAAACCTTCCAGGGGCGCAACTTCGTCATCTGCTCGTTCTGCCCGCGGAAGCTCGACTTCGACCCCGAGGCGATCCCGATCCCGTACCACCACTCGAATCTCAACAGCGAGGAGATGATCTACTACGTGGACGGGAACTTCTCCTCGCGCAAGGGGATCGAGATCGGGTCGGTGACGCTGCACCCGTCCGGGATCCCGCACGGGCCGCACCCGGGGCTCGCGGAAAAGTCGATCGGGATGACCGAGACTCACGAGTACGCCGTCATGTGCGACACGTTCCACCCGCTCAGGCTGAGCGCGCTCGCGCGGGAGCTTGACGACCCTGCCTACGCCTACTCGTGGTTCGAGGCGGGCGAGGGAGCGACCGCGGACCAGGACCCCGCAGGGGTGACGTCGCACTTTTGAGCGCCCGCACGCTCGTCGTCGACTTCGACGGCACGATCACCGAGCAGGATCTCCTCGACACGATCGCCCAGACCTTCGGGGACGAGGAGGTGTACCGAGAGGTGGATGAGGGCCTCGACGACGACTCGCTCACGCTCAACGAGGTGATCCGGCGCGAGTTCGAGCCCGTACGGGCGCCCCTCGGCGAAGTGCGGGACTGGGTGCTCGAGAACGTCCGCGTGCGGCCGGGCTTTCGCGAGCTGGTCGACCTCGCGCGGCAGCGCGACTGGCGCGTCGTGATCGTCTCGTCGGGCTTCCGCGAGCTGATCGAGCCCGTGCTCGACCGCGAGGGGCTCGGCGAGCTCGAGGTGCTTTCCAACACCGTCGATCCAGACCCGGACGGCTGGAAGGTGCAGTTCCGCGTCTCCGAGCCGTGCGAGGTCTGCGGCCAGCCGTGCAAGCGCTCGACCGCCGCCGCCATCGCCGACGGAACCGAGCTCGTCTACGTCGGCGACGGCTACTCCGACCGCTGCGCCGCGGAGCTCGCCGACGTCGTCTTCGCCCGGCGCGGCCTGGCGAGCTACCTGGAGGAGCGGGGTGTCCCCTTCGAGCGCTTCGAGGACTTCCATTCCGTCGCTCGCAGTCTCGCTTCCTGAGCCCTTCGACTTCGGGCTCTCCACGGAGCGGTATCGGGCCTTCGGCGTCGACCTGGCCAACCTCTGGCACGAGGAGGGCCTCCACCGCGTGTTCGACGGCCGCGAGGTCCGCATCGAGCCGGCGCCGGACGGCGTCTCCGCCACCGGCGGGCTGGCGGAGCAGGTCGAGGAGATTCGACGCTACCTCGGCGCCCCGTTCGACCTCGACGGCTTCGCCGCCTTCGCCGCGACCGAGCCCGTGCTCGCCAAGCTCGTCCCGGCGCTGCGCGGCTTCCGCCCGCCGCTCGTCCCCGACCCGTTCGAGACCCTCGTCACGTCGATCACCGCGCAGCAGATCTCCCTGCGGGCCGCCTTCAGCATCCGCAACCGCCTGATCGAGACCTTCGGCGAGCGGCACGACGTCGCTTACGCGTTCCCGACGAGGGAGCGCCTGGCGCGCGCGCAGCCGGAGGAGATCGTGACCGTCGGCTTCTCCCGTCGGAAGGCCGAGTACGCCGTCGGGCTCGCGCGCGCCGATCTGGACCTGGACGCCCTGGCGCTGCTTCCCGACGACGCGGTCAAGGCCGCGCTCGTTGCGCTCCCCGGGATCGGGGAGTGGACCGCGGAGTGGTTCCTGGCCCGGCATCTCGGCCGGCCGGAGGCGTGGCCGTGGGGCGACCTCGGGCTCCGCAAGGCGGTGCTCCACTTCTACGGCGACGAGACAGACGTGCGCGCGTTCGGTGCGCGCTTTTCGCACTTCGCCAACCTGGCGGCGCACTACCTCCTCGTCGGCCATAGGGTTCACGGCTGATGCCGTACGAAGCCAAGGTCGAGGGCGCGCCCACCGAGGACGTCGTGCGCCTCCTCATCGAGGAGGCACGCGCCGCGGGTGCCGAGACGATCGAGATCGAGACGACCCACGAGGACGGCGACGCCTGGATCCGCGCCGGCTTCACCGAGACCTCACGCGTGCTGCGGGCGCCGATCGGGGCGTTGGAGGAGCACCTCGGCGCGCGCAAGGAGCCGTCGTTCGGCTCCATCCACGTGCAGAGCGACGACGTCGACGCGGTCGTTCGCGCGGTGCGCCAGTTCGTGCCGCGGCTTCCCGGCGGGTCGCACGGGAGCGTCGTGCTCTCGCCGAGCGACGGGTGGACGTCGGCCTACGACGAGCTGACCGACCGGGAGCCCGAGATGCTCCGCCGCCTCGCGCGGGAGATCTCCGACCGCATGGGCGCCTTCGTGATCGCCATGGGGCTCGAGGAGGGGAGGGTCGTGCGCTATGTCGCCCTGGAACGGGGCCGCGTCGTCGACGAGTACCTCTCCGTCCCGGAGCACTACGGACCTTTGCCGCCCGGGGAGGTGATCGCGCTGGGCGCGAACCCCCGCCTGATGGCGCGGCTCACAGGCGCCGACCCCGACGCCGTCCGCGCCGTCGCCCGCACGGGCACGTCGCCGGAGGAGCTGCCGCCGGCGCAGGAGCTGCTCGCGGATCTCGCGCGGCTCTTCGGCGTCCCGCAGGGCGCGCACGGCTACCCCGAAGCCGGCCAGCAGGAGGGCGCGATCGTCATCCCGCGGGCGTAGTCAGAAGCCCGCAGCGCAGCCGTCCTTGCGGCGGTCCGAGCCGCCCACGAGCCCCTCGCCGCCGACGAGGATCGCCTGTCCGCCGCCGAAGCGGGTGCGATCGGCGCTTCGAACCGGGCGAAGGCCGAGTGACTCGACGTCTGGAGCGCGATCCCAGAGGCCCTCCTCGAGGAGGACGTCGCGCCCGTCGACCCGGAATCGCGGGCGGTCGAGGGCCGTCTGCGGGTCGAGGCCCTCGTCGACGAGCGCCGAGACCAGCTGCACGTGCGCCTGGGCCTGGATGAAGCCGCCCATCACCCCGAACGGCCCCAGGAGCGAGCCCTCGCGCAGGAGGAGTCCGGGGATGATGGTGTGGTACGGGCGCCGGCCCGGCTCGACGCCGCCGGAGACGGCGAAGCAGGCCCCGCGATTCTGAAGGACGATGCCGGTGTCGGGGGCGACGACGCCGCTGCCGAACGACTCGTAGAGGCTCTGGATGAAGGAGACGGCCGTCCCGCGTCCATCGGCGGCGCAGAGGTAGACGGTCCCGCCGGCCGGCTCGCGGACCGCCGCGGCGGCCCCGGCCCGGCGCCGGGCGAGGATGGCCGGCTCGAGCAAGTCGGTCACGTCCGCTCCGTCTCGGACGTGCAGGAGCGCGTCCTCGAGGGCAAGGCGGGCGCACTCCACCCGAGCGGCGAAGGTCGGCTCGCCGAGGGCGAGGAGCCCGAGGCCCTCGAGCGCGGCCACGCCCTGCGTCGGCGGCGGCAGCTCGCACACGGTGACGCCGCGGTAGTCGACGGTCAGCGGCTCGACCCAGCGCGGCTCGTAGCCGGCCAGATCCTCCTCCGCGAGCCAGGTGGAGGAGGCGATCGCGCGCGCGATGTCACCGCGGTAGACGGCCTCAGGTCCTTCTGAGGCGATACGCCTGAGCGTGGACGCCAGCTCCGGCAGCCGTCCTCTGCCGCCTGGTGCGGGCGGCGGGCCCAGCTCCGGCGGCCCACCTGCCCAGGCGGCGGCGGTGATCGGGCCGACGGGGAAGCCTTCCTCTGCCGCGCTGACCGCGTCGGCGAGGAGAGCGTCGAGCCCGAGTGTCCCGAACCGCCCGGCGAGGGCAGCCCACCCGGCGACCGCGCCGGGCACCGTGACCGACTGCGGGCCGCGCTCGGCGACGGGCGACGTCGGATCGGCGTCCCGCGGCGCCGGTCCCGCAGCGTCTAGCCCATGCAGCCGCTCGCCGTTCCAGACGAGGGCGAACGCGTCGCCCCCGAGACCTGTGGCCATCGGCTCCGTCACGCAGAGGACGGCGGCGGCTGCCACTGCTGCGTCGACCGCATTGCCCCCGCGCTCGAGCACCCGGAGGCCGGAGGCGGTCGCGAGCGTTTGGCTCGTCGCCACGATTCCGTTCGCGGCAACGACGGAGGGCCGGGCGGGGGCGAGCCGGGAGGTCATGCGGCCGATAGCATCGCAGCCGTGCCGCGCCCGGCCGTCCTCCTCCTGCACGCGTTCCCGCTCGACTCGCGCATGTGGGACGGGATTCGGCCCATGCTGGAGGGGGCGGGCTACGATCTTGTCGCCCCGGACCTCCCGGGTCCGGACCTGGAGCTCGGCTTCCCGTCGTGGGCGCGCAGGGTGCTCGGGCTCGTCGAGGACGACTTCGTCGCCGTCGGCTCCTCGATGGGGGGCTACCTCGCCTTCGAGCTCTGGCGGCAGGCGCCCGACCGCATCGCCGGAATGGTTCTCGTCGGCACCCGCGCGACGCCCGACTCACCCGAGCAGCGGCTCGCCCGCGACGACTCGATCCGGCTGCTCGGCGAGGCGGGGAGGGAACCGTTCTGGGAGGACCTCGCGTCGAAGATCTTCGCAGCCGGGGTCGACTCTGAAGTGGTCGCGCGGGCGCGCCGGCTCACCCTCGAACAGCCGATGACCGCACTCGTCGCGACCCAGGAGACGATCCGCGACCGCGTCGACTCGCGCCCGACGCTGGGCACGATCGACGTGCCGGTGCTCGTCCTCGCCGGGGAGGAGGACCGCCTGACCCCGCCCGCCGACTCGGAGGCGATGGTCTCAGCGCTCCCGGATGCGCGCCTCTCGCGCATCGAGGGCGCAGGGCATCTAGCCGTTCTCGAGCGGCCGGACGAAGTGGCCGCCCAGATCACCCGCTTCCTGGAGGAGGTTGCGCCATGACAGGCGACGAGCTTGCCGAGCTCCTGGCAAGGGGCGAAATCGCCCTGCTCGACGTCCGCACGCAGGAGGAGTTCGAGGGCTCAGCCGGCTATCCGTGCGACCCGTACCAGGGTCACATCCCTGGCGCGGCGCACCTCGACCTGAACGAGATCTACGCGGCAGGCGGCGATCCCTCGGCGCTCCGGCGGCTTGTGGAGGAGTGCGGGATCGGCGAGGGCCGGCGCGTCGTCGCCTACTGCCACTCGGGACAGCGTTCCGAGGTCGCGGCCGCGCTCCTGCGCGCGGCCGGCGTGGACGCGGTCAACTACGAGGGCTCGTGGCACGAGTGGTCCCGCCGCGAATCGGGCTAGCCTCCGCGAAGGCCAAGAAGCTTCCGCAGAGCTCGCGCCCGAATGCGTTCCACGGGTCGATGTGCTCCTCCGTCTCGACGAGCAGGAGCTCGACATCGACGACGCCGTCCTCCGCAGGATCGGACGAGCGCGCCCAGTCCTTCACGCTCGCGTGCGTCACCTCGGCGTGGAACTGGATCCCCCAGGCGGCCCTCCCCGCCCGATAGGCCTGGAGGCACCGCTCGTTCCGCGCGAGCGGCACAGCGCCCTCGGGTAGCTCGAAGTGGTAGAGGTGCCACTGGAACGACGTGAAGCGCCTGGGGAGGCGGGCGAACACCGGGTCGTCCTCCGCCTCCGACGTGAGCTCGACGTCGGCCCAGCCGATCTCCGGGCTCGGCAGCCGGCGAACGTGGCCGTGGAGCGCCTTGGCGAGGAGTTGCCCGCCGAGGCAGACGCCGAGGATCGGGACCCCGTCGGCCACCAGCCGTTGGAGGGTGCGGCGCTCGTCGCCGAGCCAACCGTGCCGGTCCTCCTGGTCGACGTGCATCGCGCCGCCGAACACGAGCACGGCGCCGTAGCCCTCGAGGGGCGCGGGCGGCTCCGGGCTCTCGGGAATCACCCACTCGTCGAGCTCGTGGCCGCCTTCGCTCACCGCGTCCTCGAAGACACCGGCCGCGGCGTCGGTCTGGTGCACGATGGAGAGGACCCGCATGGGCTCAGCGTACGTGGTGGCGGACCCAGACGTTCGGCTCCCAGTACGACCCCAGGTCGGCCTCGCGGTCGATCTCGAGGAGCGCCAAACAGCGCGGGAAGACGTACGTGCCGCTCTCCGGGAAGGGCGTCTCCGTCCACCCCTCCCAGTCGGCGACCGTTCCCGTGATACGAAGCGACTGCGGCACGGGCTTCAGGATCTCCGCGCCCAACCGGACGTGCAGGCGGATCCACGGGTCGAACGGGAGCCCGTCGTCGCGCATCCAGGTCGCGTAGCGCTCGATCGGGGTCAGCGGGTAGCGCTCCTTCCAGGTCGGGCGCAGCGGCGCGACCAGGTTGGCGAGATCGTGCGCCGCGGCGATGTCGCGCATGGCCTCGATCATCGTCCGCGAGTGCCCTCCGCCCTGGTGCGCCGGCGGGATCTCGATCGCGAGGGCCGAGAGCGTGTTTGGCTCGCCGCCCTCCTCGAAGAGGCGAACCGCGCCGGTCAGGGCAGCGTCGATGCCGGTGGGCAGTCCGGCAACCGTGCCGTCCCACACGAGAGGGATCGAATGCCCATGCGCGAGCGCGAGGTCGCGGTCCTCGTCGTAGAGGAAGAACTGGAAGTCGCAGAAGTCCTCGTCGAGTCGTCCCCAGTGCTGTGCGAGGACATCGCCCTGCTCGTTGTACTTCGGCCAGACGCCGGTGATCTGGTCGTAGGCACGCTTCCAGAGATCGGGCCGCTCGGCGCAGGTGACGATCCGGGTGCTCACGCCCCCGCGGCTTCGCGCAGGGCTCGCTGGAGGCGCGCGGCGGCCGGGCCCGGCCGCCCGTCGCCGATCGGCTCGCCGTCCAGCTCGATCATCGGCATGACCTCGCGCACGGACGACGACGTGAAGGCCTCCTCAGAGCCTGCGAGATGGTCGACGGAGTAGGCGCCCTCCCGCACGACGTAGCCGAGCCCTGCGGCGCTCTCGAGCAGCGTCGCGCGCGTCACCCCGGCCAGGATCCCAAGCTCGAGCGCCGGCGTGTAGAGCTCGTCGCCGACCCTCCACCAGACGTTCGTCACGGGCCCTTCGAGGACGATGCGGCCGTTCGCCAGGAAGACGGCGTCGTCCGCGTTCCGGCGGCGCGCCTCGGCCTCGGCGGCCATGTTCACCGCGTAGCTCGTCGATTTCACTCCGCCGAGGAGCCAGGGCGCGTCGGCGCGGACGCTCGGCTCGAGCCCCAGCTGGACCGTGATCATCTTCAGGCCTCGCGTGCGGCGCTCCTCCAGGTCAGGAGGGACCGTGGAAACGAGCGCGAGCGCGGTCGGGTACGCGCCGCCCTCGCGGCCGGGGGTGAGGTACAGGCGGAGCACGACGTCTCCCGTGCCTGCCGCTTCGAGTGCCTCGCGCGCGATCCCCTTGAAGGACGTGGTGTCCACCTCCGGCAGACCGAGCCGCTCGGCGGAGCCTGCCAGCCGCTCGAGATGGTCGTCGAGCCGGAACGGCCGGCCGGCGTAGACTCGGATCGTCTCGAAGGCCGCCCGTCCGCGCAGGAACGCCTCGTCGTCGGCGTGGAGAACAGGCTCGTGAGGGTCGACGAGCCCTCGCCCGCCGACGGCCAGCGCAAGAACCGTCACGACGCGACCGGCGCCTCGACCGGGCTGGCGACCGCGGCCAGGAGCGGGCGCGCCTTCACCCAGGACTCCTCGATCTCCGCCCGGGGATCGGAGTCCCAGACGATCCCCCCGCCCACCCAGAGGTGGATCTGGCCCTCGGCGACCGCGAAGGTGCGGATCGTGAGCGCCAGGTCGAGGTCGCCGTTCGGGTAGACGCGCCCCAGCGCACCCATCGAGGCGCCGCGACCCACGGGCTCCAGCGCGGCGATGTGGTCGAGCGCCGAGATCTTCGGCGCACCCGTGACGGACCCGCCGGGAAAGACGGCTCCGAGCAGCTCGGCGAGCCCGACGCCCGGGCGCAGCGTCCCTTCGACGGTCGTGACCATGTGCGTCACGCCTGCGAGCTCCCGCTCGGCCATCAGGTCGGGCCAGCACACCGACCCGGGCTCGCACACGCGCGAGAGGTCGTTGCGCTCGAGGTCGACGATCATCACGTGCTCGGCCGCGTCCTTCTCGGACTCGCGCAGCTCACCGTGGACGCCGGCCGGGCGCGTGCCCTTGATCGGCTTCGTCCAGACCCGGTCACCCCGGCGCGCCAGGAACAGCTCGGGCGAGCCCGAGACGATCGTCCAGCCGTCGCCGGCCAGTGGAGCGGGATGAAGCGGTCGGAGGGGGGCCAACGCGTCGGCGAGCGCGGCCGGGTCGCCTACGAAGGGCGCGTGCAGGTGCTGGACAAGGTTGACCTGGTAGACGTCTCCGCGCGCGATCGCCTCCTGGACGGCCTCGATCGCGGCCGCGTAGCCGTCATCGTCCCAGGAGCGCTGCCACTCGCCGATCCGGAAGGGGCCGGGCGCGGGCGGATGCTCGTCGCGCGGGCGGATGCGCGCGGCGAGGAGCGGCAAGCGGCACGGCTCGGGTGGGTCCGGCCAGGGCGCGCGCCGGATGCCGCGCGAGATCCCGTAGGCGAGGAAGACGTCGGCGACGAGGTCATCGGGGCCGGAGAAGAAACCCTCGTCCGCCAGGTAGCCCTCCAGCTCGGTGAAGGGCTCGGCTCCGCTCCAGACCTCCAGCACGGGGGTAACGCTAGCGCGTAGCCGGTGGGAGTCAGCAGCCGAGGGACATCGCGCCTAACTGGTCCGGGTCCCGAACGACCTTCACCTCGACCGAGCTTGGCCCCGGCCCGCTGGTTCCTGCCAGCCGAATCGGCATGTACGAGCGGAGCCACAGGAACCCGACTGTCGCCGTCACGAGCGCGAGCAGCACGAGGGCGGCGGCGATCAGCACCAGCGGCCGGAGATCCCTCGGGGCGCGGCCGGCGGGGCGTGGGCCCCGTCGTGCATCAGGGACACGCGCGAAGTGCTGCCCTGTCCAGTCAACGGTTCAAGGCGGGCGCGGGGGTTCCGCCGCCCGCGCGCCTAGAATCGGGCGGGTGGATGGACGGCCGATCGGGATCTTCGACTCCGGCGCGGGCGGGCTCACCGTCCTGCACGAATGCCTGGTCACCCTTCCGCACGAGGACTTCCTCTACCTAGGAGACGGCGCCCGCTGCCCCTACGGGCCGCGGCCGCACGAGGAGATCCGGCGCTTCGCGCTCGAGATCGCCTCGTACCTCGAGCAGGTGGACGTGAAGCTAATCGTCGCGGCCTGCAACGCGGCCACGTCGGCGGCGTTGCCCGGGCTGCAAGAGGCGCTGCGCGTGCCGATCGTCGGCGTTCTCGTTCCCGAGGCGCATGCGGCGGTGCAAGCGAGCCGCAACCGGAGGATCGGCCTGCTCGCCACCCAGGCGACCGTCGCAAGCCGGCGCTACGAGGAGGTCGTGCACGCGCTCGATGCTGGCGCGCACCTCGTCTCGGTCGCGTGCCCGAAGCTCGTCCCGCTCATCGAGGCCGGCGTGGTGGGGGAGGAGCTCGACGGAGCGGTGCGCAAGTACGCGGCGCCGCTCAAGGAGGAAGGGGTCGACACCGTCATCCTCGGTTGCACGCACTATCCGATGATCCGGCGCGTGTTCGAGCGCGCGTTCGGGCGGGGGACGACGCTGGTCTACTCGGCGGACGAGACCGCGCGGGAAGTCGCGGAGACGCTCGTTCGCAAGGGCGTCGAGAACGACTCCGCCCGCGACGGCCGCACGCGCTTCCTGACGACCGGGTCCCCCGAGGAGTTCCGGCTGCTCGGCGAGCGCTTCCTCCAGCTCCCCATCCCGCGAGTCGAGCAGGTGACCGTCCGCGAGCTCGAGCTCGCCGCGGCGTGAGCCGGCGCCGGCCACCTCGCCCCCTTAATTACTACGGGGCACCCCTGCCCACCACCCGCTTCCGAGCGTACAGCCGAAATCCGCACGCGTGGCGCGCGGAACGTGCCGAGAGCGTGTCGAGGTGAGCCGCGAGGGCCGCCGACCCGACGAGCTGCGGCCGGTCGAGATCGTCACCGGCTTCGTCGAGCAGGCGACCGGCTCGGCCCTGATCTCCTTCGGCGGCACCCGGGTGCTGTGCACGGCGAGCGTCGAGGACGGCGTTCCGCGCTGGCTCCTCGGCTCGGGTCGCGGGTGGCTGACCGCCGAGTACGGCATGCTCCCCGCGTCCACCGGCCGGCGCACGCCGCGCGAGGCGAGCGCCGGGAAGCAGAAGGGCCGCACCGTCGAGATCCAGCGGCTCCTGGGTCGCTCGCTCCGCGCGGTCTACGACCTCGACACGCTCGGCGAGCACACCGTCTGGATCGACTGCGACGTGCTGCAGGCGGATGGAGGCACCCGCACGGCGGCGATCTCGGGAGCCTGGGTCGCGCTGACGCTCGCCGCCCGGCAGGCCGGCCTCCCAGAGCCGGCCGATCTCGTCGGCGCGGTGTCCGTCGGCATCGTCGACGGCGAGCCGCTCCTCGACCTCGACTACGTGGAGGACTCGGCGGCCGACGTGGACATGAACGTCGTCATGACCGGCGATGGGCGCTTGATCGAGGTGCAGGCGACCGCCGAGCGCGTGCCCTTCGGTCGCGAGGAGCTCGACGCGCTCGTCGATCTGGCCGCGGCGGGCATCGGCGAGATCGGCGCCAGGCAACGGGAGGCGGTCGCGTGATCCCGGAGGTGGAATGGTGGGACGTGCTGATCAGGCTGCTGGTCGCTGCCGGCCTCACCGGCGCGATCGGCCTCGAGCGGGAGCTCCGCGACCGCGCGGCGGGCCTGCGGACGCACATGCTCGTCGGCGTCGGGGCGGCGCTCTTCACGATCGTGTCCGCCTACGGCTGGGGTGACTTTCGCTTCTCGACGGCGTCGGGAGTCGTCTTCGACCCCACGCGAATCGCCGCGCAGGTGGTGACCGGCATCGGCTTCCTCGGCGCCGGGGCGATCATCCGGCAGGGATTGGCGGTCCGCGGGCTGACCACTGCAGCCAGCCTCTGGATCGTCGCCGCGATCGGCATGGCCGCCGGAGCCGGCTACTACTCGGCCGCGCTGATCGCCACTGGCATCGTCCTCGTCGGGCTCGGGCCGTTCCGCTGGCTCGAGGGAGGGGCCACCCTCGGGCGCCTCCGTCGGGCCGGGCGCCAGCTCGAGATCGACATCACCCGCGAGCACTCGATTTCCGAGCCGCTCGCCGTGATCGACGAGCGGCGCGTGCGTGTCAGCCGCGTGCAGTTCGAGGACGAGCGCGACCGGCGCCGGTTGCGGGTCGAGCTCGACGTCCCGCTCGGGCCGGCGGAGGAGCGCCTCGTCGAGGACCTGGCTTCCCTGGACGGCGTCGTGGCGGTGCGCTGGACCGAGTGAGAGAACTCGTTTTAAAATGACGCCTCGTCGTCGGGGCGAGTGCGAGGCAGGGACGCAGGGCGCGTTCGTAGCCGGAGGCTACGGGCGCAACCGAGGACGTGGCATCGCGCCGTCCAGCGCGGCCCGGCGGCGCAGGGCTTCGTTTTGAAACGCGTTCTGAAGGCGAGCTTCGTCTCCAAGAACGCGCACAAGGCGAGAGAGCTCGCCGCGCTGCTGCCGGACTGGGAGATCGAGCCGACGGTCGCCGACGAGCTCCCCGAGGAGGTCGGTCGCAGCTTCTACGAAAACGCGCGTGCGAAAGCCGAGTTCGGGCGCACCGTGGAGCCACCCGATCGGTGGGTGCTCGGCGAGGATTCGGGGCTCGAGGTGGACGGGCTCGGCGGTCGTCCGGGCCTCTACTCGGCACGCTACGCAGGTCCGGGCGCGACCGACGAGGAGAACGTCGCGAAGCTGCTCGAGGAGCTCGCCGGCGCGAAAGGGGATGCGCGCCACGCGCGGTACATCTCCGAGCTCGTCTGCCTTTCGCCGACGGGAGAGGAGCTGCGGGGAACCGGCGTGCTCAAAGGATCGATTGCGTCCGCCCCTCGTGGGTCGGAAGGATTCGGCTACGACCCGGTCTTCGTGCCGGCGGGCGAGGAGTTGACGGTCGCGGAGCTCGGGAACCAGTGGAAGGCGCAGTGGAGCCACCGCGCGCGTGCCGCGAGAAAGCTGCGCCAATTAGTAGGCAGCGCCGCTCCGGGGCTGTAGATTCCGCACATGCAGCTCTTCTCACACGACGACAAGGCGACCGCGCTGGGTCGTCCGCCGCTCTTCACGCATCTTTCCCGCGGCGAGCTCGTCGAGCTGGCCAAGGTCACGGAGGACATGGAGGTCGACGAGGGGAAGGTGCTCGCGCGCGAGGGCGAGATCGGTCACGAGTTCTTCGTCATCGTCGACGGCGACGTCGTCGTCACGAAGGACGGCGAGGAGGTCCGCAGGCTCGGGCCGGGCGATTTCTTCGGCGAGATCGCGCTCATCTGGGAATCGCCCCGACGGACTGCGACCGTGACCGCCGCCGGCCCGGTCCGTTTCTTCGTCCTCACGCGCCAGGCGTTCCGCAGCCTCATCGGACGCCACCCCGACATCGAGGAGAAGGTGCTCAGCGCGGTCGAGGAGCGGACTACCGAGACGGCCTAGCCTTCGCGGCGCGGCCCCGCGCCAGCCACCAGTTCACCTCGGCGCCCAGCACGAGGATGTTGGCCATCACATAGAGCCACACGAGCAGGAGCACGAGGCCTCCGTACGCCTGGAGCGCGATGAGGTCGCCCGACAGTCGGACGAAGAACGGCAGCACTTGGAAGCTCGCCTGGAGGAGGACGGACGCGAAGAGCGCGCCCGGCAGCGTCTCCCGCCACGTGAGCGCCGTGTTCGTCAGGAGGCGGTAGAGGCTCCACGTGAAGCCGACGAGCAGCGCCGTCGAGACGAGCAGCGCGTAGACGTACGAGGGCGCCCCGGCCGCGACCCCCGTGCGGTCGAGCGCCTCGACGCCGACCGACGCGATCACGAGCGCGACGAAGAGGACGATGAGCGACGTCGCGGTCAAGAGCAGGACGAGGCTCTTCTGCCGGATGAACGGGCGATTGGGCAACGAGTAGACGATGTTGAAGGCCGACTCGAGCACGCTGAAGAAGCCGAGGGCCGCCCAGAGCAGGCCGATCCCGCCGATGACCGAGAGCTCGGCCGCCTGCTCCTGCACCTCGTTGACCGCGTCGAGGATGCTCTCGACCGAGTTCTTGGGGAAGGTCCGGCGAATCTCCTCGATCAGGTAGCTCGATTCATCCTGCTCGCCGACGAAGGCGAGGAGGGAGAGCGCGAGGAAGAGCAACGGGACGAACGCGAGGATCGCGAAGTACGCGATCATCGCCGCGAGATGAGTGCCCCGGTCGGCGAGGTACTTGCGGACCACGTCGTGCACGGCGAGGGAGTCTACGGTCGTGTGTTAGGTTTGCCGCCTGTGGACGCCGCGAAGGCTCTCGCCGACCTCGTCGAGATCTCGTCGCAGATCGAGACGGCCGTGCTCGCGGACGGGGACGGGGCGGTCCTCGCTTCGACGCTTCCGGACGAGGAGCGCTCCCAGGCGATCGCGCGAGAGGCCCGCGAGCTGCTGCAGGAGGCGGCCGGGGCCGCCGGACAGCCGACCCAGGTCCAGGTCGCGTTCCACGAGGGATGCGTCTTCGTCGTCACCGACGGCGAGCGCCTGGTCGCGGCGGTCACGGCCCGCGATCCGACCGCCGGCCTGGTCTTCTACGACCTGAAGACCTGCCTGCGCCTCGCGGGCGAGCCGGAGCCGCAGAAAAAGACCGCGGCGGGCGCGCGGAGGAAAGAAGAGCGACGACATGGAGGCCGAGGCTGAAACGTAGGCTCGCAGCAGGGATCGTGGCGGTCGGCTCGCTGCTCGGCGCGGCCGCCCTCTGGCGCCGGCGCTCGGACGCGGGCAAGGATCGTGCCGACGTGTACTTCGCCGACGGCTCGATGGTCAGCTTCTCCGAGGGGAGCGACGAGGCCGTGGCGCTCTTCCCGATCGCGCGCCGGGTTCTCGCGCAGGCCCGAAGCTGATCGCCCGCCTGACCGACGCGGAGCTTGCGCGCCTCATCCGCGAGCATGCGTATCTCGAGGGAGACTTCGTCCTCCGCTCGGGCAAGCGTTCACGCTACTACCTCGACAAGTACCGCTTCGAGACGCGCCCCGAGATCCTCGCCGCCCTGGGGGAGAGGATCGCCGCCCGGGTCGGTGAGGTCGCGCCCGCGGCCACGCGCATCGCCGGGCCCGAGCTCGGGGCCGTCGCGCTCGCCGCGGCAGCCTCGCTCTCGTCCGGCCTCCCATTCCTGCTCGTCCGCAAGGAGGCCAAGGGCTACGGTACCGAGAACCGGCTGGAGGGAGGCTTCTCGGCCGGCGAGGAGGTCTGCCTCGTCGAGGACGTCGTCACCTCGGGAGGCGCGGCCGCGGATGCGGTCGACGCGCTCCGGGAGGCCGGGCTGGAGTGCCGCGCGGCCGTCTGCGTCGTCGATCGGGAGGAGGGCGGCGCGGACGCGCTCGCGCGCAAGGCGGTCCGCCTGCACGCGCTTTTTCGCGCGCAGGACATCCTCCAGGGGTGAAAAAACCCCGCAAACCCGCATGGTTGCTTGCTATCGGGGGGCTCTGTTAGGGTGTCGCCGGTTCCCCTAGTCAGTGAAAAAAGACGGAAGGAGAGGGCATGACGAAGGCCGAGTTCATCGACAAGGTGGCCGACAGGAGCGGGCTTACCAAGCGGGATGCAGCGACGGCGGTCGACGCGTTCCTCGACTCCGTCACCGAGGCGCTCAAGAGTGGCGATTCGGTCTCGTTCACCGGCTTCGGCAAGTTCTCCGCACAGCAGCGCGCCGCGCGGCAGGGCGTTAATCCGCGCACCGGCGAGCGGGTGCAGATCCCGGCGGCAACCGTGCCCAAGTTCTCCGCCGGCAGTCAGCTCAAGCAGGCTCTCCGCTAGGCCCTCTCCCCCTCAGCGGATTCTCCGACGGGGCCGCCGTGCGGCCCCGTCGTTTTGCCGTCTGAGCAAGGCGCGCTGCCTATGCGAACACATGTTCGTGTATGCTGGGAACGGTGCAGCTCGCCTTCGACGCGGCCGACCGACTCGTGGAGCTCGTCGAGGAGCGCCGCGGGCCCGTGCCGGCCGCCGACGCCGCCCGCGCGCTCTTCGCGCTGGCGCACGCCCCGGAGGGGCTGGCAAGGAGCCTGCTCGAGGACGTGGTCGCGGGCGACGCGCGGCTCGCGTGGCGCGGCCGGTGCGTCGGGCTGGCCGAGCCGCCGGGCCACGACCTCCCGCTCGAGGCTGCGCGCTTCGTCGTCGTCGACCTGGAGACCACCGGCCTGCGCCCCGGGCGGTCGGCGATCTGCGAGATCGGCGCCGTGCGTGTCGAGGCGCTGCTCCCCACGGGCACGTTCCAGACCTTCGTCGACCCCGGCGTTCCGATCCCGGCCGTCGTCGCAGGGATCACCGGCATCCGCGACCCTGACGTCCGCGGGGCGCCTCGGCCCGGCGCGGCCGTGAGCAGGCTGCTCGCGTTCGCCGGCGAGCACGCGGTCATCGTCGCGCACAACGCCCGCTTCGACCTCGCCTTCCTCGACCGCGAGGTCGAAGCGCTCACCGGCCAGAGGCTGGCGGCGCCGGTGGTGGACACCGTCGCGCTGGCGCGGCGGCTCCTCGCCGGCAGGGTCGCGCGCGTCGGTCTTGCCTCGCTCGCGCACTTCTTCGGAACGTCCGTCGAGCCGTGCCATCGGGCGCTGCCCGACGCGAGGGCGACTGCGGAGATCCTCGTTGCCCTCGTCGGTCTGGCGCAAGAGCGCGGTGCGAGGACGGTCTCCGACTTGGTCGACCTCGCTGCGCCGAGGCGGCGGCGTGTCTACGAGAAGCGCTCGCTCGTCTTCGGCGCGCCGACCCGGCCCGGCGTGTACGTCTTTCGCGACGCCCACGGCCAGGCGCTCTACGTCGGTCGTGCGCGCGACCTGCGCGCTCGGCTGCGCTCGTACTTCCGCTCGGAGCGGCAGCGCCCAGCCGTCGAGGCCGCGCTGGCCGCCGTCGAGCGCGTGGAGTGGACCGTGCTCGGCTCCGAGCTCGAGGCGGCACTCGAGGAGCTCCATCTCATCCGCGAGCTGCGTCCGCCCGCAAATGCGCGCGGCAAGCGCGGCGGCTCCGGCTTCTACCTGCGGCGCCGCGGCGACGCGTTCGTCGTCTCGACGCGACCCGGCCCGCTCGGGCCGATCGGGAGCCGGCGTCGAGCCGAACGGGCCGCGCGCGCTCTCGACGGGGCGACCGAGCACGAGCTCGCAACCCTGCTCGCCGGCGGGCCGCTGCCGCGGCTCCGGCGGCGGCTTCGCGACCTCTCCGAGTGCCTCCGATACGAGGATGCCTCCCGGCTGCGGGACCGTATCGCCGCGCTCGAGCAGCTGATCCGCGAGCTGGCCGCGCTCGAGCGGCTGCGCTCCCTCGAGGTCTGCCTGCTCGTGCCTGCGGTCGAGCCCGGATTCGTGCGGGCGGTGTTCGTGGCCCGGGGCCGCGTTGCGGCGGCTCACGCGCTGCCTCCCGGCGCGGGCGCGACGCTCGGCGTCCGGGCCGGGATCGCGGCGGCGCGCGCGGCCGAGCCGTCGCTCGCGGCCGAGGAGGCCGAGGAGCTGCGCCTTCTCGGTACGTTCCTCCGGAGACCTCCGCCCGAGCTCGCCGTCCTGCCGCTGGAAGAGCCCGCGATCCTTGCAGCCTTGCGTGATCCGTCGGTCGCAGTAGCCTAAGCTCCTTACACATGGCTCAGGAGGTCGAGGCAGGGGCGCGCTCTGCGGTCGCCGTCACCACGTTCGGCGACCGCGTCGCTGCGGCGGTCGACGCCAAGCGGAGCCAGCTCGTCGTCGGCCTCGATCCCCGACCGGAGCTCCTGCCCGTGGAGCTCCGCGGCGACATCTACCGCAGCCGTGCCTCGGCTGCGGACGCAGTTGAACGTTTTTGCAGGGGACTGGTCGACGCCGTCGCACCGTATGTCGTGGGGGTGAAAGCCCAGCTGGCCTATTTCGAGACGCTCGGCGCCGACGGGGTGCGGGCGTTCGAGGCGGTGTGCGAGTACGCGCGCGCGGCGAATCTGCTCGTCCTCGCCGACGCGAAGCGCGGCGACATCGGCTCGACGGCGCGCGCCTACGCCGATGCGTACCTCGAAGAGCGGGAGGACCGTCCGCCGCCGGTCGACGCGCTCACGGTCAACCCCTACCTCGGCAGCGACTCCATCGAGCCGTTCGTCGCGGCCTGCCGCCGGAGCGGAAACGGGATCTTCTGCCTCGTCAAGACGTCGAACGCCGGGAGCGCCGACGTCCAGGATGCCTCCCTCTCCGACGGACGCCGGGTCTGGCAGCTCGTCGCAGAGCTCGTGGCCGAGTGGGGGATGGACCTCGTCGGAGAGCGCGGCCTCTCGAGCGTCGGCGCCGTCGTGGGGGCGACCTATCCGCGCGCGATCGGCGAGGCGAGGAGACTGATGCCGCAGGCGATCCTCCTCCTGCCCGGCATCGGCGCCCAGGGCGGCACGCCGGCCGATGTTGCCCGCGCGTTCACGAGCGGCCCCGCGAGCGCTCTCGTGCCCGTGTCCCGCGCGGTCATCTACGCGTTCCGCGTCGATGGCGCCGACTGGCGCAAGGCCGCCGCGGCCGAGGCCGCCCGCCTCCGCGGCGAAGTCTGGACGGTGTCGGGTTGGTAGACCCGGACCGCATCCGCGTCTGGGTCGCCCGGCTCGCGGCGCCGCTCGCGTTCTTCTTCGCGGTGACCGTGCTCGTCATCCTCGTGCAGCGCGCGCTCGAGTCGGACCCGGGCGAGGCGGGAACGACCGCAACCTCGACGCAGCAGACCGACACGACGACGCCGACCACGAACCCGGACGGGACGACGACGACCGAGGTGCCGCGCAGCTGCCGCAAGCTCCGCTACCGCGTGCGGCCCGGCGACACGCTCGAATCGATCGCCGTGAAGTGCGACGTGCCGCTGGACGACCTGCTCACGCTCAACCCCGACATCGACCCGCTCACCCTGAACCCCGGCGACCGGATCAGGATCCGGGCGTCGCTCGAGTCCGAGTAGCGCGCCTCCTGGCGGCGCGGGCCGCGTGCACGCCCGCCAGGGCGACGGTCAGAATCGGATTGCCCAGCGTCCTGAGCTCGAGCGCACCGGCCTGACGCTCGCGGGGGCGCCGCGGGACGGTGAGGCTCCGTGGGGCGCTTCCAAGGGAGAGCACGCGCTCGTTCCCCTCGCGCGCGGCGCCACCCCAGACGAAGACGCGCGTCGGCCGGAGCTCGAAGCCGCCCAGGCCGCGGACCTCCACCTGCAGCGACCGCTCGACGCCGCGAATCCGGTCCGGCTTGGCTTCCTGCTGCTCCGCGCCCATCGGACCGAGGATAGCCTGGAGGCCGTGCGGAAGCAGCTCCTCGCCGTCGCCGTCGCCCTGCTCGCGGTCCTCCTCGTCGCTGCTGCGGCCACTGCCGCGCCGGCGCCGCCGGTGCAGGCGCGCGCCGTCCTGGTCGCGGACGGCAGGACGGGAGACGTGCTCTACGAGCTGAACGCCGACCGCCGGATGGCTATGGCCAGCATCACGAAGCTCATGACGGCGATCGTCACGCTCGAGCGCGCACGCCCCGGAGACGTGGTCACCGTCTCGCCCCGGGCGGTTGCACCGGGCGGGTCGTCGATCCTGCTGCAGGCCGGCGAGGAGCTGCGCGTGCGTGAGCTCCTCGCGGCGGCGCTCATCCAGAGCGCGAACGACTCGGCCTTCGCCCTCGCCGCCGAGGTAGGCGACGGGAGCATTCGGCGCTTCGTCGGCCTGATGAACGCCGAGGCGGCGGAGCTCGGGCTGAGCGACACCCACTACGTGCGACCGGACGGCCTCGACCGCCCCGGGCACTACTCGACGGCGCGCGACACGTTCGAGCTCGCGCAGCTCGCGATGCAGCGGCCTCTCGTCCGCAAGCTCGTTCGCAAGCGCACGGCCCACATCGCACCGGACCGGCAGCTCACGAGCTGGAACGACCTCCTCTGGACGTATCCGGGGCTCATCGGCGTGAAGACGGGCCACACCGACCGGGCAGGCTGGGCCGAGGTTGCGGCGGCGAAGCGCGGGCCGACCACCCTCTACGCGGTCATCCTCGGCAGCCCGGCCCGCCAGCGGCGAAACGCCGACCTTGCGAAGCTCCTCGACTGGGGCTTCGACCAGTACGTCAGCTACCCGGTGCTGCGCGCGGGCGAGCGCTACGCGACGGCGGCCGTCCCCTTTGCCGAGGGAGAGCGCCTCGACCTCGTCGCCGCTGCGGGCGCTTCCGAGCTCGTGCGGCTGGGCGACGGCTCGAGCTTCGTGGAGCGGGTGATCGCTCCCGAGATGGTCGACCTCCCGGTGCAGAAGGGCCAGAAGCTGGGCGAGGTGGTCGTCATGGAGGGTGACCGCGAAGTGGCCAGGACCGACCTCGTGGCCGCGTGGGACCTCCCCGAGCCGCCCCTCGAGGAGCGCGTGCGCTGGTACGCGGACCGGGCCCTCGACGAGGCAGGCGACATCGTCGCCGCCGTCATCCCCGGGCTTTGACTCTGACCTTGTGCGTCGTCGGCTAGGATCGGCGCCGGTGTCCTCTCCGTACCCAGTCGGATGATCGTCACCGTCACGCTCAACGCCGCAATCGACCGGACGCTCGTCGTGCCCAACTTCCAGCCGGGCCAGCGGCACCGCGCGAGCGTCGGCTTCCCCAGCGCAGGCGGGAAGGGCATCAACGTCGCCCGGGCTCTGAAGCGCCTGGGCGCGCCGGTCGTCTGCACCGGGCTCGCCGGCGGCCGAACCGGCACGCTGCTCGTCGAAGAGCTGACGAACGAGGGGGTCCTCAACGACTTCGTCCGCATCCACGGCGAGTCGCGCACGTCGATCGCCGTCCTTGACCCGACGTCGAACGCGTACACGGAGATCAACGAGTGGGGGCCCGAGGTCACGGAGGAAGAACTCGAGATTCTCCGGGAGAAGCTCGCGTACCTCGCGCAGCGCGCGGAGTTCGTCATCCTCGCCGGCTCGCTTCCGCGTGCCGTCGACCCCGGCTTCTACGGGGAGCTCGTCCGCGAGCTGAACCGCGGTCAGCTCCTCGCCGTCGTCGACTCCGAGGGCGAGCCGCTGCGTCTGGCGGTGGGGGCCGAGCCGTACCTCGTTTCGCCGAACCTCCAGGAGGCCGAGGCCCTCGTCGGCCACGAGTTCGTCGACGACGAGGACCTCGCTGCTGGACTCGACGAGATCGCCGACCTCGGCGCGCGCAACGTGCTCATCACCCTCGAGCGGGGCTGCTTCGCGCTCCTGCGCGAGGACCGGACGGAGTTCCGCGTCCGCGCCCAGGCGCCCGGCATGGAGCCGGTGTCAGGCGTGGGCGCCGGCGACACGCTCCTGGCCGGCTTCCTCGCCGCGCGGGTGGGCGGAAAGCCATTCGACGAGGCGGTGCGCGCAGCCGTCGCCGCCGGCGCGGCCTCGGTGCTCGAGGCCGGAGCGGGGAGGTTCGACCCGCGCGAGGCGAGCCGACTCGCCTCCCTCGTCCAGCTCGAGCACCTCGAGCGCGTGCCCCAGGAGGGCTAGGAGGGTTCGGCGAAATGACGGCTGTGCCGCCCGGCTGCGCTGCTCGCCCCGAGGACTGCGTCCTTGCCTCGGAACGACCAGCGCACCCCGGCGACGAGCAGCATTCCGTCAAACCGTCCTAGTCGCCGCCGGCCGGGTAGCGGACCTGGAACTGCGCGA